>Ga0306899_1000434_pt1 | contig 21609 bp, 25 predicted proteins | sample AntRauMFilla3764_FD_190407 | JGI IMG/M metagenome (GOLD analysis project Ga0306899, IMG submission 190407) | Saline lake microbial communities from Rauer Islands, Antarctica - Metagenome Filla 3 #764 (v2) (version 2) | ecosystem: Environmental > Aquatic > Non-marine Saline and Alkaline > Saline ... | reverse complement strand
GACTTAACCAACAACGCACTCTCTTATACCTCTTGGTCTTTCCGCTTGTAATGCAACAGTCGACTCTTCCTCTGAGTCTCTACGAATGGGTGTTGATCAAGCTGAGGATGCCTCTCGCATTGCGTCCCGGAAAGACCAATCGTTGTTGGTTAAGAAGCTAATCTCCAAATTATCACAGCATCACGCTTCTGTCTGCCTTTTTCCACTTCTAAATATCCCGAACCAAAGCGGTTAAGACACTCTGCTGCATATAAATGGTAAGGAAGAACCAGTCGCTGTTGGGCGTTGAAACGCCCCGGTGTTGTAGCACCGAGGCTGGCTTCCTTAGGACCAGAAAGCCAATGTCGACTACAGAGTCCACTAGCAAAGAGTGTATCGCAACCGACCAGACCGAATGGATCGGTCCACTAACCGAGTACGACCAGTACGGCCAGCCAACGGGCGCTCGATTCGTCCGATGTCGTGGGTGTGGTGTTGAAGTGCTGACCTACGGGAAGCAGGATGTCGACCACCACCCGGGGTGTTCACAATGAGTACCCCCATCGAGGAGCTTCGCAGCCAACTCAACCACGCCGCACAGGGGGCAGTCGACGATGATACGCGTGAGCATATTGAGGCAGCAATTGGGTTGGTCAAAGAGTTCTCTGGGCCGGAGTTACTCGAATGTCCCGTGTGTGGGCGGATGGGTCTGCCAGAGCGAATCGTGAACCACGACTGCGAAACAGGGTCGACTGACTAATTGTCAAACTACCTCTGAATTAAAAATAAACGGATCTAACGGATTTTCCAACCATCTCGGTGTATTTTTCAGCTGTGTGTGCTGAAATATTGTGGTTAACTAGGCTAATTTTGATTGTTTTACCGCCTAACTCGATTGTAGTGTGGCTAAGGCCACATCAACAAAATACCACAGCCCCCTCCCCCACTCTCCAGTCGACGCACTCGAAAGGCTGGTCGACGCACAAATTCAAATGCTATACGCAATTTCTAACTCATCAACGAGAGTTTGTCGAAAATAGTATATTCAATCCATTCGTATAATCTTAAAGTGACTTTGTTAGTTGACTGGATGAAAAATGGGATTTCAAATCTTAACGATGAGTACCAAAATTTAGTTGAGAAACATCCACTTGTAACCTACTTTTGGATGGGAATCGTGGTTATCTCAGTTATTATTGCCGCTACTTCGACCTATCTGTCTAACCCTTTAACGCGCTCATCAGTAGTCAATCCTCTACTTATCGGTGTAATTACACTATTTACTATCAGTCTGACTGTCACGACTATGGGTATACAGCTCGCATCAAGCCGATATTCACACCGAGTTGATTCTTCGATACTTCAGATCATACCTATTGGTATCCATTTCTCTCCCCATCTTTTCACGATTCTTGTTGGTATCCTAATTTTATCATCAGGTCGGTTTGACACGGTGATATTCGCTCTATTCGTTTTCTTCAGTGCTGCTGCAATCCTAAGCATCTTCCCGTTCCTACTTTGGTTACTCCGTTCATTGACTCCGAACGAAGTTCTAACAACCTCGATCAACAGAATTGATGAAGATTATCTTGACAAAATAGAGGAAATTGTGCATGAGGAACGACAGGACCACTTCTCCGATCCCAGTCAAGTTGGGAATACAATTTTTGAGGAGGTAACCTATTCACAAACCACTGAGAACGATCCTGTCGATGCCGTATCAGATATTGTTCGATCTAGTATTACTGAAGAGGACACCGGAAACGCGAAGCGTATACTCAATGAATATGTTGATCGAATAGAACCAATAATAACTAACAGATATCGGAAATTCGAAACAACACATAGTGACTCACAATTGGTCTGTTGGTACCTTTACGGGCCTCTTGAAGATATATTTCGACATGCACTCAAGCAGGATAACCATGTCATCACGATAGAAATCATCTCGCTTCTTCGAGAATCTATTGTCTCATGGCATGAGGACGGACGTGATGTACCTGAAGTGTTCTTTCGTCTGTTTGGGCGAGTGACTATAGACTATGCTACGGAGTGTGATCGGAGCCAACTGAGGACGGTAGCCTCGGAATATAATTCAGTAGCAAAAACTGTTGCAAGAGATATTGACTCTCCCCATACCAAAATCAACGGAGCACTTAAGCACAATTTCAGCAACCACTGCCGGAATTTTGCATTTGAATCGATTGACCAGAATAGCTACAAATCGGCAAGAAAAGTTAACTTGGGATTACGGAGGATAATTGAAGCTCACCTTCGAATACCGAGCATCAATCCACGACAAGACCTTTTGTCAATGGGACTAATTGGTGAAGAGTTTGCCACAGAGGAAGCAAGGTCCAAACATATTGTGCTGAATGCACATGAGCTAGCGGTGATGGATGAAGCGGAATGGACGATCACTACTTTAGTTACTTTTGTCGATAAAATTGACGAATACAGGAACGGATATGCAAGCTGGTCTGAATACCGGGAATTGGTTGTGAATGAAATAGACCGGATTAACGACGCATTGGAGCCTCGGGACAAAAATATAGCATCACAAGTTCCAAAAAATAGTAATTTAGTAATGGCTGTCGTGCGTGCCAGCAGATTCTTTCGTAGTTCATTCACACCAGAGGATCTATTAGAAGAAATGGATGGGCAGGTTAGTGTTGGTGCATTAACTGAAGTGTGTGATGAATTAGTTGAAATCAACGCAATGGTTGACAGTGGAGATGGGTATAAAACAAACTATAGAAATATGCAAATAGAGGTCGACGGCGAAACGGTGCGTGGTGATCAAAAATAACAGGTCGCCATGGGCTATACTATAGGAGGGTCACTTGCCGTTGCCACCTTGCCACCCCGTCGCTGTCAGTCACTTTTGACTGGATCTTTGGCAAGTCCTTCGACCGGAGATAGTTCGCTCCGATCTGGTTCTCAGTTGGTTCCCGTAGCTACGGACCTGTTCCGCGTGTATTCGCTATTCTCACCAGTTGCCAATCCTTCTACGGGTGGGGGTGTGTGGACGCGGACAGCCGGACAGGTCGACGCAGTCTACCAGAACCGCCCGTAGGACTGTCCGCGGTGTTTCGGTCATCGTTTCCACACCGATCAACTGCCGAAACTATCCGGAAAATCTATTGTGAAGCGGATGGCCGCCTTGCTCGATGATCCGAACGCTTCGAGAACACGACGGCACTCCGCTGGTGGCATTGGACAGAGACGAGCTGCAGATGGACGGGATACTCCCTGAGGATGAAGACGAGTCGGTCGACCAGTTGATGCATATTAAGCGAATGGGTGAAGGGGCGTGGTTAATCCGTCCAGTCGTCGACGGTGGTCCGCCGGATCTCGGTCCCATTCGAGATCTATACGAGTCGTAGGTCCGTGCAAGGGGGTTCTCAACACCGACCCCACGGGGTTGCGCTCAGATGTATGCAGATGTCTCGACAGAAAGTCCTGTGCGAGAATCAGAGCGTGAAGTCATTATCCGCCAATAACGCCACAAGTGAGGTGAGGTTTATACTTCTGTCGTGAAATCTGAAGATGTGACCGAAGACGACCCTACCGACGAGTATCATAGCTGGGACTTCTTTGACGATCTTCCCCCAGAGGCATTTATTCATCATTACAAATCGATTGAGAATGTTCCTAAGGAACATCAGGAAGAGGCGCGCCGAGAGGTCTTGAAAATGAACGACAAAGATGCAGTTGACTTCATAAGTACTGGAGAGACAATACCAATCAAATTTACTCCAGATATTATAGATGCCGTTGCCATTGCTACTCTTGAGGGTTTAGCCGACCGTCTTGCAGATGACGGGGAGGCCATCCTTGAAATGTGTGAAAGCACGAATGTAAGCCCCATCTCCATCCCCCCTGGGCAACTGGGATATAAACTATTCCAGATACATACCGTCACGACTTCATATGCTGAATCTGCTGCTGGAATCATCCTGAGACATCATATGCGCATTGCAAGCGGGTGGGATGCCGAGTATCTAATCGAATGGGCATCTCACAAAGATAGAGTAGGAGATGGTTTGGCTAAAATCGATGATTTCGACCAGAAAATCAACGAGATACACGAATGGGCAACTGGGAGTGTGAAACGGCTCTCTCTAGTTCTTAAGCACGCCGACATAATTGGTGATCCGCTCTATAAACACTTGGACAGCGTACGGGACCGCCGGAACAATTTCATCCATTCTGCAGCGACACTTGCGATCAACGACTTCAGTAATAGCGATGATGTCCGGGATTCCGTTGAAGAATGTCTATCAGTCGTATCGGGTCTCAGTGAAGAGCTCAACAGCGTTCACCGGCATCCGATTTACGATGAGTTTACAACCGAACCGTAGTGCTGACTGAGCGCGTTCTATTTTGCACACCAATTGATAACGCTGTCAGAATATCGATCCATGTTTTGCCAAGTAAGCAAGGGCCTAATTGAAATACTGGATTGAATGTGATTAGGTCCATAGATTGAATATTTAGCGGATGACCTGCCGGGGTATGGCACGAGAAATCAGGAAGCTGCGCGACCTCGGCAACGGTGCTGGTGGTATCACGCTCCCGAAAAAGTTCCTCCGAGATCTTGAACTGATAGATGACAACGACGAAATAGCCGACGCTCACATTATGGTCGAGAAGGACGAAGACGACGACGGCCTTTCTTTGATGCCGTTTCACTGACGACCAACGGAAACAGACACCTCACACCGAACCGGGAGTTCGTCGGTGTCCAGTATCTCGGCGATCTCCTCCGGCGTGAGTGAACCGCGGCTTTGTGCGGCAGTCATCAACTCGGCGAGCTGGCCTTTCGGGACGGCTGTGGTGTCGCCTCGCATCCGGAGGTAGTAGTCAGCTGCACAGTCGAGCGCCTTCGAAGTAGCATCCTCACCGGTCGCCTCTTTCAGAAACTCCCATTTCCGGGCGCGTGTATCGGTTTTTTCGATCCGCATAGTTGCACAACTCTCCGCAATTCCTAGGATTTTCCGGTCACTGAATCCGGCTCAATATATAAAGAGCGACTGAACCACCCTCGATGGCGACGTGATCGGCATGGGCATGGGCCGACTGAAGGTGAGTATTGCACAACCGCACTGCCAAGCACTTGTGCAAAAACGAGGAAGCCGATTTACCGACGTGCAACCGCTGGGGGTGTCGGAAGTCTGTAGCAATAGAATTACCCGGAACTGGTTATTTGCGTATCAGTAATCTATTGCTGAGGAATAACGATAGGTAGAACAGATTCTGGTTGGCAGAATTTGATAAAACATACTTATCAACATAAATGATAAAATGGGGGTATGAAAGAAGACCAAAGTAATGAAATAGATTTAGCAGAGTTCTTGGAGCAACACTCCTCACTGTTTGTGGTCCTTGGTGTCTTCTCCGCGTTAGCAATTTATATATCAGACTTAGGCGCTGAGCCATTGGATACTGCTCCGCTTCAAATTCGCATAGGATTCGCCGGAGCACTACTCCTTTCGCTGTTAATTCTATTGGTGATTTACCAAGAAATGGTAAATCATGTTGGATCTGTGGAAGATCTATTTAGAGCACACACCAATTTCAAAAATTGGGATCTAATGATATTCACCGCAGGTGCGGCGTTTCTTTTACCATCTTTGATCACGCCTCTTCTTCGTCAAATATCTACTCTATACTACGTTATTGGGGTTCTCAGCTTGATATTTTCATTACCACTAATATTTGAAGTGGTTATTATAATAGATAGCCGCCTTACTGAGGAAGGAATTATTCGATATGTACAAATAATCTGTGTGTCAGCATTCACCTACTGGGCTTCTACACAATATTCCGACTATATCATATCAAATTCGAATCTCACAGGAGTAGAATCATTCTCACTCAGTAACGTTGAACCATTATTTTATGATGTGACCGGCGTTATAGCGTTGATAGCTCAGACTCTCGCTGGAATCCTTCTATTATCAAATAGTTTTAAATTTGTAGAAGAGCTTGGAGAAAAAGTTCGAGAGGTGACCAATTCATGAGACCTGTTTCTAAGGGACCTATCGTCAATGAGCGTCGGAGGTTCCAACGCTTGAGCCGGGAGACGAAGCCAGCGACATTGAACTACACACCGACCGCGCCGAGGAGATCCTGAAGTACCTGAAACGATTCCACCACGCCAGCCGCCAGCACGTCATTTTCGCGCTGCTCTGGTACACTGGCATTCGACTCGGAACGCTGCAGTCGATGGACGTGGAGGACTCCGACCCCGATAACCGGTGTATCGATGTGAAACACCGGCCAGATGGGGATACGCCGCTCAAGAACAAGGACGCTGCCGAGCGGTCGATCAGCGTTTCCAAGCAGTACTGTGAGGTCATCCAAGACTACATCGAGCACCACCGTCACCCGGTGACCGACGATCACGGGCGAGAGCCACTGATTACCAGCTAACAGGGTCGACTGACGGCCACGCCAATCCGCCGGATCGTCAACCGACTCACCCAGCCGTGTCACGTCGGTGAGTGTCCGCACGACAAGGACCCAGACACCTGCGAGTACCGATGCGAGAATCTTGCAAACTGCCCATCGTCACGAAGTCCGCACACGATACGGCGCAGATCGATCACTCACCACCTGCGAAAAGGTGCGCCGCAAGTCGTCGTCGAAGGTCGCTGTAACGTATCCTCTGACGTGCTCGAAAAGCACTACGACGAGCGAACTGACCGCGAAAAGATGGAGGCCCGCCGGGAATGGCTAGACGATGCCCTCCACGAGGAGTACTAATGAACTGGAATCAGGGAGTTTCGTTGATCAGCAGTGTAGCACAGTCGCGTCTCTCGCAGACGCGTCACGACCCGCCGAGTCCAAGGGAATGGCTTTGATTAGTGAGTATGCCACTGTCGGGCGATTTTTTCGTGCCCCACGGGGTGCGGACACTCCGAATGAGTGTTCCATCCCACAATGACTCAATCACTACTTGAGAGACTCAGCCCAACGAATTGCGTCCTCAAACGAGCCCAGTACGAAGCCTTCGCGTTCTCGCTGTACGACGGTGATGTCCTCGTTCGAAATGAGAGCCATCTCAACCCTACCGATCACGAATACCGTGTCACTGTCGTCGACGGGATACCAGAGAGCTGCGAATGCCCTGCGGACAAGCGATTTGACGGCCCGTGCAAGCACCGAACGGCAATCGCGATCCGACCAACCATCCTGGATGTCGCCACGCAGATGCAGTTGGTTGCAGACGGTGGGGTGACGACCGAGACGACACCAACTGACTCAGAAGACAGCACGGACATCCAGGAGTGCGACTGCCAGTACCTCAATGACGACTTTCCGTGCTGGGAGTGTGTGAAGACCGGTCGACGCGATCTACCAGAGTAGACAGCCACACGGCTCTGTTGGAACTCTATTGTTTCGACACCTTCCCCGCTGAACCAGCCGTTAGATAGTCTGCATACATAGCACGCTCACATATCTCTAGAAATTCAACGTACCCGGTTTTCATCCAAGAGGGGCACCTATTGTCTCTTAATGGCTAACGGAGGGGAATCCAGAGAGGGTGAACGAATCACCAAGGTGCTTGAGGAAGTAGATGTAGACCAGTTGGCGGAGTCTATCAAGGAAGGAATGAAGGCCCTCAAGGAAGCTGAAAATACTCACGAGACTATTGATGGACCGGACGACGAAACAAAGTACATTCTCTACAAAGACAGACTTCCGTCTGACCGATATCACGAACTCGCGCGAACGGTCACGGAGGTCGTACTAGAGGTAAGTCCCCGAGAAGTCGACAGCATAGGAGTTGAAGGGATCGACGATCTTCTCCGAGATTTGGATGAGGATGCTGTTGAGACACTCTTGGAAAACGGGACCTCATATGTCGAGACCGAGTATAATGATGGAACAATCGAAGGACAATGCGCTGCGACCCCGAATGTAGTTGAAGCCGTGCTGTCGCTGTATTTCCCCGGCCTGATGCAGGCTTACTTCTTAGATAGTGATGGGAAAGCAATCGCAGCACGCTTCGACGACACCTTACAGTATTATTGGTTGCCTGAAACCGCATATCAACGGCTTGGTGAACAGTTGGAGTCCGATCTATTCTTGGCTGTCGTGACAGACGAAGAGTTGGAACAGATAATAGAAAGGGAACACCCTGATAGGTAGCTTCTCTGTATTGACCGCAACTGGATCAGAATATACCACCTACTGAGGATTTCAGCAAATCTAACCCATGTATTTTTTTCACCCCCTGAGGGGTGCGGGGTGTGCAAAGCGCACTTCGCGTATTTCGAATGGCAACGAGAGAAATCTACGAGCAAACGTTCGATGAGGATGTATCGACTGACCGATCTGCTACCTGCGCTGAGTGCGGAGGCCAAGTGCGGACGAATAGTATCGAAACCGCCTGCGAGGATTGTGGTCTAATTATCGACGAACCCCAGATCGACCACGGTCCTGAGTGGCGAAGCTATAACGAGAAGACAGACTCACAAAGTCGAGTGGGGCCACCACGGACGGTGGCTCGTCACGACAACGGCTTGTCGACTGAGATTGGCCGATGGCGAGATGGAAACGGCAACCAACTCGCTGGATCGAAGCGTAGTCGACTCTCCAGAATGCGGCGCGAACACAGTCGTGGACGATTCGGATCGAAAGCAGAGCGAAACCTTGCATACGGGCTCGGTGAGGTCCGTCGAATCACGAGTGCCCTTGGATTTTCTGAGTCAATCCGAAACCAAGCCTGCCAGCTCTTCCGCAGTGCGCAAAACGAAGATCTCCTCCGTGGTCGTTCAATCGAGGCGATAGCCGCAGGAAGTGTGTATGGTACGTGCCGATGTAACGGGCTCGGACGAACAATTGAGGAGATCGCGGCGTTGGCCCGAGTGAATCAGCAGCGAGTGATGAATGCGTACAAAGTGTTGAACCAGGAACTTGGACTGCCTACCCAACCCATTCGGCCCAGTGGGTTCGTTCCACGACTTGCATCCGAGTTTGGTGTCTCGGATCAGGTTCGACATCGAGCCCAACAGTTGGCCGAACACTTCGAGACAGTCGACAAGACCGTCGGTGTCCGTCCTTCTGGGTTCGCAGCAGCGTGTCTCTACTGTGCTAGTCACGAATACGGCCAGCCGCTCACACAACGGTCAGCCGCCGATGCTGCAGGTGTGACGCCGACAACTGTCCGAGCACATCGAGATACGATTGAAGGACTGCCTCTCTGAACGAGTTTCTGAGAGTGCGAAACTGATTCACTTCTATATAGTCTATCTGAAGATTATGAATGGGGTTCTGCTCCGGCTCAAGTTACCGTTACTGTATATTAGGGGTCTAGCGGCTCTGGTGAAACCTCTGAGACTGATGGGTACCGGTTGCTGAATACAGAGGTTCTAGTCATCAAACCGCCGCATTTCACTTCATACGGGGACTGCCTTGGACCCCAAGACCATTCAAAATGCCGTCGGTGAGATGATCAACTTGATTGACCGGTTCAGTACGATCCGGAAGAAAACGACGTCAATCAGGCGGCAAATGAGATCGACAAAGAATTAGAAGAGATCGAAGGCGAAGTGAAATCAGAGCTTGCGGATATCCGGTCTGGAATCCAGGCGACAGGGTGGTAAAATACCTGCCAATATACACTCCTGCGATTTACAGCACTTGTACGAAGAATTGGTTATGTTGTATATTTGTTAGTTATGAAATCAGGGGAATATAGAATATATGGTATATATTGATAGGAAAATAAATGTAACCCCACTGTATTAGAAAAATCAATGATCGACGAGCCACTGGACGACGCTGGAGTATCAGTATATACAATCGGAGACGATGGGATGTGGCCAACGCTGCGGGATGCCGGCCAAATCCGAATCGGCTTCTCCGGGTGTGAACAAGATCTGCAGGGTATTAAATCGGCCAACGAAGTACGTACACAATGCGGAATTGAGAGTAGCGGTAACGATAAGGGACGACTACTGTTCAAATTTGCTTCGGAAGTAGAGGAGGGGGATATCCTCATCGCGAACGGAAGTAATTTCCTGAAAGGGATCGGTGTCGTACGCTCCGAGTATGAATTTGAAGAAAACCCATCTATTGGAGATTCCTCAGACACCCACTATCGTTGGGTAGGCTGGCTCGATTTGACATTCGACGGTGAATGGGAAGGCATCGATGTAGAGGAAACCGGTGTTACAGTCGTCAGTGGACACACTGGGTTGGTAAATCGAACTGAAAAGTATCCGGACTATCGATCCGCAATCCTCGATTATATCGATGATGTGGGCAATCGTTCGGCGATATTTTTTGCCGAAAAAATTGAAAGTATAAAAAAAGAAGCGGTTGCACGTCATCTAGGATACTCATCGTACGAAACAGACAAACGATCACCAGTCCAGACAACGAATCTCTTCAGAAATGCAGGCGGCCAGGGAGACTTCAAGGACAATCTCGACAGGACGGTTGGACAATCACTATCATCAGACCAACGTGAGACGATTCGAGAACACTTACTGAAGGCACCAAACGTCAAATCAGAAACGTTGCAGCTGTTGGAGAGTGAAAACACGACAATATGGGGGACAAAAGGACAACACGTCGAAGAGTACGCTGTCCTCGATCGCGGTGACTGGGTGCTTCACGATGTCTCCGGCACGATTGAATACGTCCAACGTGTTGATCATTCGCTAGGATATCTCCCCGAAAACATTCGGAGTAACATCGCGGAGGAAATCTCTGGAAGTAGATCGTTTAGCGGACTCTGGATTTCAAGTGCAGAAATCCACCAACCGGATGAGGACTGGTTATCGATCGAAGATCGGCTGGCAGATACGCTAAAAATCGATGGGGAACCTCTTCTGTTCGATAGCGCTGCGAGTATGTTCAACCAATTTAATCCGTTCCCAATCAAAGGAGCGGGTGGCGGAAAGACGGTCCTCGAGGAAATTTTCCCAGACAAGGAATTCTCGGATCCAGAAGTGAAATACGACGTTTCTGAGGGCGATCTCCCGCTTCCACAGAGAAACCCAGGTGTATCAGCGATATCTGATTATGACCTCCCCGAAGACCAGTGCTTCGTGCTCCTTCCAGAGGGCGGAGGATACGAAGATACACTCGATGAAGTCTATCACTTTGAATCTGGAATACCGGGATACAGTCAGCTTGAGTCTGCTGGGGCGGGAACAACCTTCGTTTATCTTCGGAAAGATAGTGCCGGACAGCGGGTCTTCGATAGTGTAGGAACAATCGAGACGATTCGAGAAGAATCCCGAACTGAAGATGACTCGACGACCGATTATTATGCCGAAATTGATGAGTTCGAAAGACTTCCGCCAATCCCATTCGATGTCATCGAACCGTACCTGAGCAAGAACGGTCTACTAAATGGTCCGGGAATCCACAAAGTTACGCCACAAGATCTACGACTAATTCTTCAGTGGCACGACGGCCCCCTAGAAGAGACGCTAGCTGAAATTGATGAAACTGACCGACCCGATCTGTATAAAGAAGCACTTGTCCACTTAGTTGCCGGTCGGAACCTAGCACTGTACGGCCCGCCGGGAACAGGAAAAACTCACACTGCAAAACAGCTGAGCAAACTCGTTTGCGGCTCGGAAGATGACATCGAGTTGGCGACTGCGAATGCGGAATGGACAAATTATGAGATCGCCGGCGGTATTCAACCAACAGTTTCGGATGATGGTGATCGTCTCTGGGAACCCGAACCAGGTATTCTCACAAGCGCAGTGCAGGATTGCGAGTCACATCTTGAGACAGAGGGTCGACCGGCCTGGCTCATTATCGATGAACTAAACCGGGCAAATCTCGATCAGGCGTTTGGCGATGTGTTCACTCTTCTCGATCTCGATTATCGGTCAGATCTCCCGATCACGTATGCCGGCAAGGACCAGTACGTCCCGCTTTCCTTCCGGATTCTTGCGACAATGAACACACATGACCTCGCAAAACTCTTTTCGCTCGGGTATGCGTTTCGACGCCGGTTCGCATTTGTCCGTGTCCCGTCCCTCCTCTCGAACGCAACGACGATCGATCTGAGCGATGTCGACACTGGAGGGGTTACCGCACACGATGCGCTGTCCCTCATTGACGACGGGGAAGTCCGATCTACGATTACGGATGTCGCGCGAGATCGAGTCGAGCGAACAGCAGCTGACGATCGGGTACTCACCGAGGCTCCGGATGAAGTTACGATTTTTCCACAGCTTGCAGTCCCTGAACGGATCGATGAAGCCCTCAATGCGGTAACTGAGGGCGATCTTGATCTCGAAGGCGACGATTTTATTGAGTCATTGGTTGCCTTCGCTCGGTACGTCGACAAGCACGCTGTCCTCGAACTCGGCCAGGCCGTCATTATGGATGCCGTGACATTTGTTCTCGCACATGAACTACTGTTCCCCGGTGAAACTGATGCCGACGTCGTCGACCGAGCCGCCCGTGCGTATATTGTTCCACAGTTCGAGCATATCCTCGGTGATCTCCGCCGGGCTGAGACGCTTGGTGAGAACGAAGAGTTAGCCGAACATTACACAAACGCGGTCGGTATCGCTGCCGAGTTAGGGCTCCAGAAGACCGCCCGAGCGCTGAAAGACGCCAAGGACAGCAACAGTATCCTGGAATGAGCGGGAACGACTGCGACTATACCACGTTTCGCTCGTATCCGATATCCGACCTCGACCTCGACGACGAAGACAAGCAGCAGCTTCGTGATCGGGTGGCACATATCGAGGACGTCGTTAGCGAAGAGTACGCGAGCTCAATCGAGGAGCTTGAAGAAGGACCACCATCGATACGAGGAAATCTGTTTGAGCCTGGGGGTTGGGTCGGCGAGTTCGCTCCAGGCGTCGTTGTGAAACCGGAGCACTTCGATGACGATGCGTTTGAAAAACTGATCACGGAGGTTCAGGATTGGTCAGAAATACTTGGCCCGGACACGATCACGGCGGCGTTTCAGTTCTCCCCAGATCTCCTCTTGGATCAAAAAGCACGCCTTGGACCCTACAGCAACGCACTACAAACACAGACGGACCAAGTCCTCTCACACCGGCTTCCCGTCGACGTCAAGCAGCGGACAGAACGACATCCAGAGCCCAGGGGGCGTGTCCGGATCCAAGAAACACTCCGTGAGCAGGCACGCCATTCTAACCAGATTGTATCTCAACGGACGGAATTCCGTCTCGACTCACTGGAGAACCTTATTCTCGTCCGCTTTCACGCGGAACTCGCGAGAGAACTGCGTCGACTCACCCAGCAACACCAGTACTACATGGACCTACTAGGAGACCGTCTTGCCTACCATCGGAGTGTTCTCGACCAGCCTCTCTTCGATCAACTACTGGAGAAAGGACTGGACGAGCCACTCGCGACGATCGAGACGATTGATGAGGCACGGCGGGGCGCTGACGAGGACTTCATGCTCATCATCGATCTCTGGGAATCGTTCCTTCGGAACATCAACCTGGAGCTTGCGTTCACCGAACACTACAACACTGCCGTCAAGCCGATGTCGAAGGTCTATGAGGTGTGGGTTCTTCGCCGACTTCTCGAGAGCGTCGCCGATATCGAGGGGGTCGAGCCGAATATCGGCGAAATCGCTGGCACGTACTCGATCGGCGACTACACGGTCCACTACAACCAATCCCCGAATCGTCCAAACGGCGTCTCTGGGACGGACGTCTCGACCCCTTTTACGAGTCGATACTTCGAACCAAACCTCGGCCGGAGTGTCGGCGATCCCGATTTCGTTATTGATTACGACGGCGAGACGATCTGGGTCGGCGACGCGAAATACAAGAATACGCCGAGTGTTTCGGACGTGCGACAAGTACTCGGCTACGCAGTCGACCTGATCGATCCCAATATCCGAGGTGACGGAGTGCTATTCTACCCAGGTACCCAGCGGACCGGACGGGATGGTCTCATTCGCGAGTATCACCTACTCGAGAAACCTCTCCATCCACAACACGTTCTGGGACAATGCGAGGAGGTGGAGAAACAATTGACGGCCATACAAAAATGAGAGAGATAGCGAGACACGAACGACTACCTGTGATTAAATATGATCAATAATATCATTGGTGTTGCTCAGATATATTTGTCTGATGGATGAGAAACAAATAGATGACTTTCACAAATTTTTGAAGCGATACTATCATACCGATATTGTCGAGTTATCTGCTGCCCTAGCTCAAAATCAAACGCCATCCTTGACACACTACTACATCAACATCATGAACGATTCGCGCTCTGTATTCAGCATAGTCGAACCAAACTATCAGTCTCTGAGGATTCCAACAGAACCTCTCTATTTTCCTCTACAACTCTGAATCTGAAGTATATACGCGAAGACGGACCAACCACTGTCAGACTACGTATGAACGATCATCAATCTGATTTTGAGGAACTCCGACCGCTTGGCGAAGCGACGTCGACTCCCGATGCTGAACTGGTAGGGCGTGTCGACAAAGAGCCGTTCGACGATCCTACTGCTGAAACACTCAGTGACTACCCAGACGAGATTGCTCCAACTGAGAATGAATGTTCTTCCTGTGGAACCTTTATCCCCGCTACGCAAACGAAGTGCGAATTCTGTCTCACGTATCACCTCGATGGATCTGATGACGAGCAGAACCGCCCAACAGATGAGTCGACACTCTTCCACGTGGTCCATCTGCTCGTCGAGGCCTCAACGTTCTATGCTGCGGTGGCAAAGGGATCAGCGGCAGCAACGCTGCTTTCGAAGCCTGACAAAGACCCCGCAGTCGACGACTGCCTGATGATCTACGATCTCGATGAATCTCCTGCGGTGCAGCTAGCTGACCGGTGGCCTTCGCTTCCCGAGGCCGTGCGAGTCGCCTCTGTAGAGGGCCAACAGTTGCTCGCTGCTGCTCGTGAGCGGACTATGTGGACAAACGAACCGCAGCCGCGCTATGAGGACCGACATGTGACGTTTCTGTACGATGAGGCCGGATATGCGATCACCGAGAAGAATCAGCTCACGAGCCATCTAGAGAATACAGACGAGCTCTGGTTAGTCCCCGCAATTGCACTCCAGGACGCTGCCGACGACGTCCATGCAGAGAGCCACCAACCGAGTGTGCCAATGAAACACCGTATGGAGTGCTGGGAGTGTGATCGGGAGACTGAACACCGCTTTGATGAGTTCGAGTCTGTCCCTTCTGAGGAATGGAGTGGCCAACCGATTTGGGAATGTCGAGTGTGTGGAAATCCTCGCTACGGACCACAGCCCGAGTAGAACAGTCCCACGAGCCAAGCTTAACCAACAGTAGCCGTCTATTCTCAACGTTGTTGGTTAATCGGCTATGGTTCGTACATGGTTCGTACTTATACGGAGAGTCAAAATAAAGTGCCACATGATCTGTGTAGTCTGATATACTTCGAACCGGCAAGGATGCAAAATTTGGTAGTTTCAGGAGATGTGTTTCTTGTGATTAGCGGCTTATTGTACAAATCGTCAAAGAGTGGCTGGCTAACTCATAATTCGATATGGACGAAACAAGGGATAAAATAAAAACAGTCCGTCATGTATGGCTGCGGGCGCGAATGTAGCACGGAGCTTATTTGATCAGGAATCTTGTTCTCGTTCTTGTTTCTGTTTACACCACTCAAATAGTTCCTGTCGCAGGTCATCGTCTGTTTCGCCAAATATGCTCCCAAGGCGATACCCGAGATTATCCCAGGTAAGGGTTTCTGGTGGAGGCCCTTCAGAATATTTTGATGATTCCCCATCGTCATTGAGATCTTTCACAGCTGCTGTCCAGCCTCGTTTGAACGCTCCTTGCCGGTCGCTTCCGGGATCTCTCTGTCGAATATCTCCGAGAGGGATCGTTGGATCACCTACCATACTGTTAGCTGAGCAGTCCAATTGAAAAAAGCCTGGTGCCGGTGGCCCGAGAGATATAGCCTCTGAGTGTAGCATTGAGTCATATAATCGAGTTCTTCGAATCTCAGTCAATCTCAGATGTGCAAGACTGCAGACGCATATCTTCCACAGAAGGTCTTTGAGATTTCAGTAGTCAGTTTGTTCCGTATAGGCGAATCACTTGGCAATCAGCTGTAGTACTTATCCTGTTCGAAGGTAGATGGCGACACGAAGTGGGATGAGTGTGGAAAATGTCACTAACATCGTGAGCACCGTCCACGTGGGCGCGACGGCAAGTCCGAGTTGACCACCCATGATGATTGCGAAGAGGCCAGCGAACCGGATGCGGCCATCTGCCCAGAGTCGTTGGTACCGCTCGTTCACGAACGAACCGTACGTTACAGCAATGCCGAGAACTACACCGAGAATTGTCGCGCCGAAAAGTCGTTGTGGCGTAATCGAGACGGTGATTGAGAACGGCTCCCAGTACGCGAGCGCACCGAGTACGACAACTGCCAGCCCTATCCAGAGGAGATCGTAGTAGACGCCTGGCCGAGAATCCGGCTCACCCCACTCCGTTGGAATTACTGACATCTACCGGGGCAACACGCCCTACAATAATAAGCGTTCAACCACGTTCTCAGTGCCACCGGCACTCGGAACCACATTGGGTCGACAGCCTCGAAGAAGTCCAGGTAGATTACTACTCGGCATAAAATAGACACGTCTACTGAACAGCTAGTTCGGTGAATTCAACATGAAATCAATGAGGTGCCATGCTGAACTCACCCTCTAAGTATACATTGGGTCACGTAATCAAGTGATCCAAATCCTGATCAAGCCGATGTGCGAGATTGCGAACGCGAATGCAGCATTGGCAAATAACTGGAACAAAGCGAAAGGGCAGCCAGCACGGAGAGCAGCAACAACAAATTATTGTCATAGGAAATTGTTGTTCAACTATGATTTCACAGGAAAATCAACGATTTATCATATCCGCTGTAGTGGGACTTATTGTTCTCCTTGGGCTGATAACGTACACCAACTTGCCGACGTTGGTAAGATTGCCAGCTGCCCTCATAGTCTGGTTTATAGTGTTTCGGATACTCGAATCGTTCGGTGAATAAGCACGTTCGTTCTTACAGCTTATTCAGTCGAATAATCCTGAATAGAATGTCTCTGTGTGCTGTATAGACTGACGTGTTCGCTAGCTTCCGCTCATTTCATTCGACCATACTGATTCTTAACTCGAAAGATTTTCAATAACTCTCTTGATCAGTCAGTACGGACAAAGCGTTTAGCGTGTTCAAAATAAACAATAAGACGATATGAATCAGTTAGAATCTCTTGGTGTTCTTTTTATAGGGATTGGAGGTATTAGCGGTTCGATAGCTACAATCCAGTTGTTCTCAGTAGCGTTGTTTCCCTCTGTTTTCATCATCTTCATCGGGATTATTGTAACTTTAGCCGGAAGATACAGGTAAAATATTCGCAGTCTTCAGCGACCAGACGTTTCATACAATAATACGTCTGAAGAATATAATTTCAATAAAGCCGTTCGAATGTGTTATTTATTATATTTTCACAAGGTGTCTAAACTATATGCTTATTGGGGGACAATTCGCATTATGGATGTGCAGCTTGACCGAACCAGAGACGCTCCGATTCGGTTCGTATTCACAACATTAGCTGAAAGTAACCGATTCTGGTTCGGTCTCGTCGTCGGCCTCCCGCTCGTTTTTCTCATTCTATCCCCCGTCAATGAGGTGTTTGTCTCGCTCGCTGCTGGGCTACCGTTTGGTATCATTTTGTGGTTCGTGTGGTTGAACTACGAGTTCGTGAATTCCCAACTACGGATCGATACCGTAAATCGAACATTAGTAAGGTCAAAAGAGAACGACCCAAATAGATTTCCCCCGGTTGATATTGATGATGTCGATTATGTCTCAATCATCCAATTTTCGGACGTTGCCCTTATGAAATTGCACTACACTCGACCGAAATTCTCTCATCCACCGGATACACCTATTGCCTCATCACAAATCAACGAAATCAAATCACAACTTGAGGAGATGGGTCTTAATGTTTCCATTCATGAACTTACACCTCAACTGAATCCGATTAGACCATTTCTAATACGAATGGTCGTAACACCGATTTCGATTGTCGGAACTCCTCTTATTGTTTGGCAGCTTTACGGAACAGAGGCGTTTTTCACTGATGTTGTGGTTATTCCGGTAATAGTGACTATTGGTTATGTGGTCTGGGGTTTGGTCTCGAATATTGGGAAGTGATTGGTTGTTTGATTAGATAGTGTTTGTTCTCGACCAACCAAACCTGGATATGCAAGACTGCGAGCGCAAATCGATCATAATTTCTATCAGATGCCCTATTTCGAGGTCAGACAAATTGGATTACCTGACTCAGTAGGATACCAACTGTGCCCACCACGACAGCCCAGAACGCCACATCTCCGATATCAAACTCTGACGACGAACCTGTGAGAACCGTATACACCGATGCACCCAGTACTACGATCCCACCAATACCCTCAAAGATGATCGGGATACTCGAATCGCCAGATATCATCGTTGCACCCGCACTGAATGTAAAGACAGCACCGAAGATCGCCAAACAGCCATAAAAGATGTAGAAGCGGTTCATGACATAATATTAACCTTCTGTTTACAAGAGTATTTGGATGACTACAAGACACACACTCTAAGTAAAGTACTGGCCAACGTTACTTTCATTCGAGAAACCGGCGTTTTTCGAATACGCCTAACAACACCTTCTGTAGGACTGAAAGTAAATTTAACAGAAAACCCGGTTACGGGTGTGCAAGACTGCGAGCACGAGTCTGCCACGTGGTATTGACCGAGCATTGAATTAGACCAAAGAGCCGAAATTGTTACATAAGATGACAATTACTACGAAGTATGCCAGCAATCTCACTGTTCGGTCTCGTATTATTAGCAGTTCAAGTGAGTATCGGCTACTACACTCACCAGTCTCTTTCCTCAGTCAGTAGAGCAACCAAACTCGCCGCAGCTGTACTCACGACTTCGTTAGGCTTCGTCGTTCTGTTTAGCTACGGAGTCGCGGTAACCCTCCTCTTAGACGTCGTACTACTTCTCGCTCTAACAGGCATTCGTGGCAACTCTGGCCAGTACCCAAGGTCGTCGTAACCTATCGGACATTATGTTCAAGGCCAGATACATAATGAGAGATACGATATCTTACTTGATACACCCTCGCTCTAAGTATAGCAATCTGTCCTGCTGATCTCGTTCTCCTTTTGTTGGTGATGTTCTGTGCGTCGACCTCAACTGATAATTTCGGGTATCGACAGCCGTGATGGTGCGACAAAATAACCAACAAACCAGCCAAGAAGGGGCTAATCTTGGTCAAGATAGTAGAGACATCTTTGGTATATCACCAATCTGCCTACCAATTTTATCTCCCTCAGAGCGGTGCGAGGTCGATCAAAGAGCCTCGTATAGATCGTATGTCCAACTCGAAACACCCCGCAACTGATGGCACAGAATCGTCGACAACCCAATCCCAGCCAGACCATACAGAGTTCGTCGAGCCGAGCGACGTCGGTGTCTCCCTTACTGTGCAACTCACCCGCGGACTGGGACCCGAGACCAAGACAAGATAACGGCGAAGGTGAAAGCGAAGACCCTAGAGGATGCTCGAACCGACATGGAGGCCCTTCGAGCATACATCGACGACCTTGCAGAGTCGACACGGGAGATCCAACCCCCAGAGGGACCCCAGTAGCGAGTCGACCTGATTTTTTCATCGCCTCACCAGGGGTGGAGGCGAATTCCATTGAGCAACTCAGCAGATCAACCCACAGAATCGAGTGGCCTCACCCCACAGCAGCGTCTCGAATCGTCGAACACACGGCTCGTCGACGCCGGCATAGCGACGATCAAGGATATAGAGACGCTGCGGGCGTGTGTCGCCTACGAAAATGCGAACAAACGCCGAGTTCTGATTTTGCAGCGTCTCAAGCGACGAGCGGACGAGATCCGCTCCGAAGGCGAATAGAAGAGCACTCACTGATTCCTTATAGACTCAGCCTTGTTAACCAACAAAAAGTGGTAACTACAAATACCGTTGGTTAAGGCTCTGCTAATGACGATTTTTGAAAACTGGTGTTGGGAGACCATCAGGTGTGCTCAGAGAGCACGTCCGCAGCCAACTGGTGAGATGTCGGTGGGTCGCGAGGCTCGTCGTTGTCGTAGATGAGCCACTCGGCGTTGATATCATGTGCTGCTTCTGCTACGGCGTCGATATCGAGATCGCCTTCGCCAAGTTCCGGGACATCCTCGGAGTCGGTGTAGACGTCTTTCATGTGGACCATCGAGATACGGTCTGCATACCGTTCGAGCAGGTCAACCGGGTCGACACCACCTGCCAGTGCCCAACCGACATCGACTTGGAGCATAATATCAGGTGCACGGTCAGCGAGGACATGATAGGCAAGACCCTCCTCCGTCTGTACAAAGGATTGATCATGATTGTGGTAGTGGAGCGTGATTTCGGCTTCTGCGAGCTTGTTCGCAATCTCTAAGAGTCGATTCGCGAACTCCTCGATACTGTCGACTGATTCGAAAAACTCTGGTTCACCCCACGGGACGACAATGTCATCGTATCCGAGCGTTTGTGCGTCCTCGATGGCACCTTCGATATCGTTTTCGAGGGTCTCCAGTTTGACGTGACCGGCAGGAACTTCGACTCCGGCATCGTCGACGGCTTCTCGAACGGCTACTTTGTCCGTTTCGTGGACCCGGTATGCGAACTCCACCCCATCAAGTGACGTTTCACCTACGTCAGTAATGATCTCTGTGAGCGGTCTGTCGACGTTTCGAATCGCAAAGAACTGCATCCCTGTCTTCATATACGGGTAATCAAATATCTGCTTCAAATAACCCGACGAATCACATCCGACGTTGTCGCAACATCCCTTAGCAATGTTCACCTTTGTAGGTCGAGGTCTAATCGTCGACTTCCCACCAGCCTAACCGCAGTCTTTTTTCGCGCCCCAAGGGGGTGCGGCGCGTTCTGAAGAATCAGAACTCGTCGTGTGAAAATCATGGCTACACAGAGTAAGACATCGGTTTCCTTCGAGGAGAGCGACACCCGACACGATGAGATGCACAGTACGATTGAACACTGGATCGACGAGCTCGTCGACCACGTCGATGATGCACAGGAAAGCAAAGAATTCCAGGAGTGGCTTGATGTCCAGAGTCGCTTCCATGACTACTCGCATCGAAATACGCTGTTGATCAAGCACCAGTGTCCCGAGGCAACGAGAGTCGCAGGCTATCACACCTGGCGGAACGACTTCGACCGACATGTCCAGAAAGGAGAACAGGCGATCTGGATCTGGGCTCCGATCATCACCCAGCGCTGTCCGAAGTGCAAGAATGCACCCAGCTACCACGACCAGATTGACTGTGAATACGACGAGACGCCTCCAGGAGAGTGGTCAAAGGGGCTAGTTGGGTTCAGACCTACAACTGTCTTCGACGTCTCTCAGACCGAGGGTGAGCCCCTTCCCGAGTTGGAGACCGCGGCCACTGGGAACGCTGGCGATCTCGTGGTGAGGCTCACAGAGGTAGCCGAAGACCTCCGTGTAACCGTTCGCATTGTTGAGGCCGAGGAGTGGGAGTACGGAGAGGCGATGGGTGTCTGCAAGTACCGATGCATCCACTCGTTTC
>Ga0306899_1000433_pt1 | contig 21623 bp, 15 predicted proteins | sample AntRauMFilla3764_FD_190407 | JGI IMG/M metagenome (GOLD analysis project Ga0306899, IMG submission 190407) | Saline lake microbial communities from Rauer Islands, Antarctica - Metagenome Filla 3 #764 (v2) (version 2) | ecosystem: Environmental > Aquatic > Non-marine Saline and Alkaline > Saline ... | reverse complement strand
GGTAAAGGATGACGAAACCCTGGGTAAAGGTACTGGAAAAAGTTCAGCTCTTTGAAAGAGCCCACTCTCCGAATGAATCCAACACTGAATCAAGTGGTTTCAAAATCAATTTTACCGAGTGTATACGTTTAATTAGTTCGACGAACAATATCCAAACTTTTCAAACGTAAATAACGAACTTTTGAAGTAAGACAGGAAATGAATCGTGAGTGAAGAGATGATGACATACCGTAAAAAAACGGAAAGAAGCGTGGTAACAGTGGTTTTTCATCAAAATGTCATTCAGGATCTAACGCTCGGTCTGAAGAAGAAGACCCTAAGCCGTCTTCTTGGTCTTCTTGTTGGAAGGTGGCGTAAGATGCTCTTGGTTAACATCAGTGGAAGCGCGCTTTTTGCTACCGGAAGCACCGATGTTCTTGGTTTCGACTTGTGCGCTCTTTGGTGACATAGCTATTTGCCTCATTTGCAGGTATTGGCCATAATCTTTCTGCACCTCCTGGCACTCCTTGTTCCTGGTTATTCCGCCCAATTTCCAACCCACGAGAGTGCTTCCCTCGAGAGCGAACAAAAGCAGAGATGACAGGGCGCGACCCTCGGACATGGACAAACTCTTCGCAAATGGTAATATGGTCTTCTCGTCTATGATACTGCATGCTGTATCGTTCCACTGTACGCGGAAATTTTCAACGTTGGGCACCTCCTCGTCGTCGGATGAAGACTCGACTCCATCATCCCTTTTCGCAATGTGGATGGTACAGTACCGGCATAGAAGGGCCGAGATGAACGGAGAATCAAACACGTCCAGGCCGGAGGTCTTCACCCAATGGCGCACGAGTTTCAGCTTCGCGGACAGCTGAAACTTTTCCTCATTCGTTTCCGCCTTCTGTAGCTCGTTTTTGATGACGTCCGTCGCTTCTTCTTTAACGTTGGCAGATGGGGCGTCGACGTCATCGACAAACTTCTTTCTGATGAGTAATCCGAGAGCGGTATTCAACGACTCCTCCCTCAGATGATTCTCGATCTCATGGATGACTGCATACGATGCAGAGCGCAGTTCTTCTTTCCTGTAGACTAGGCCGAACAATGACCTCAAAGATTGCAAGTACATGTCACTGCTCTCATCTGTCGATGACACGACGGGTACGGAACTCAGCAAGGATCCCACCGAATTTTTAATTCCGATACTGAAATTGGTCATTCTTATACCAGATCAGGCGGTCGGCGGCAACAGGCGGGCGTATCTGACTGTATTGTAAATTATTACTCTATCTGAAACGTTCACATTATATGTGTGTCTGTCAGGGCTTCAAATTTTTCCGGCTCGGGAATTTTCAACGACCCACGCGATCTCTGGTTTACCTGCGTACGACGCCAGAAAAGCGTTCGCTCTTCCGAAATGGCCGCACCCCTCGAAAGGTTTTCTGGACAGAGGGCTGGGGTGGCTGTGCTTCAGAACGAGATGCCCCCTGTCAGACGGTATGAGGGCTTCGTATTCGATCGCGTGCGCCCCCCACAGCATGAAGCACACGCCGCGCGCGTGCTTCGCCAGGTCGCGTACGGTATCAGTCGTGAACCCTCTCCACATTCGTAGGTGCGACCCGGCGCACCCGCTCCGCACGGTGAGTGCGGTGTTCAGGAGGAGCACGCCCTGTTCTGCCCAGTCGGACAGGTCATAGTTCATACGCTCTACGCCGTACTCCCTTCGGAGTTCCTTGAATACGTTGCGCAGGGAGGGAGGGCACCGGGAGCTGCCAGAGGGAACGCTGAAGCACAGGCCGGTGGCGTCTCCGGGGGTCGGGTAACAGTCCTGGCCAATGATCACGACACGCGTGTCCTCGACGTCAAAGAACCGAAAGGCGCGAAGAACTGCGTCCGGAGCCGGGAACACGGGGATGACGTCTCTGAAAACTCGAACGTGTTCCTCGATACCTTCGTTCACGTCAGGACCGTGCTTCTCGGCCAGAGGGAGCAGGAGCGCCCTCCAACCCGAAAACGGGAGGTCTCGAACGGCGTCGGCAAGGAGAAACCCCCCGAATGTACACGCTTGTTGCGTTTGTTGTTCATCGTCGTCGGCCATATTTGAAAACACTCGGTATAGAATATGTGTGTTTCAACCGAGTGTTTATACCGAACTGACATGTAGTCATGCAAATAATCGTTTCATTGTCGAGTGGATTGAATCGCGAGCCTCTCAAAGTCCGCTTTCGCCCTGTTGTACACCGGTCCGTCGACCCTGTGCATCCAGGCGGACACGGCGTCTTCTATGCGCAGGACCGCCTTCTTGCGCCGGACCACCCAGAACCTCCACGCCCGCTGTATGACAGATGCAGCGTTACGCTGCCTCCTGTATCTCACGTTGATGACGACGTCTCCGGGATATATGGTGTACATCAGGCAGGAGTGACGGGGAATGGGGCATGTGCACGGACACGGACACGACGACGGACACAAACACTCTACACAGTGCGAGAATTCATCGTCGTCGTGGGACATAATGTTCATAACACGGCATATGTAAACGACTCCGGGCTTGTTTTGCTCTGATGTCAATAACTCTCGACTCCACCTCCGGTGATCGTGCATGAGCGCGAAGCCGCTGCCACCGTGAACGACAATCTCATCGCCTTCTCTCAAAGTGTGCTTCTCGGTGCACCAACCCATCACCACGAAGTATTCGCCATCACGATCACAATCACAGTCAACATAATCGAGATGTGGCCAGTGAAAAAAATCGCCTTTCCGCGACCGATAGCGAGGGTCGCTGCTGTAAGGACACGAGAAGTAAGACTCTTTTTCTTCGTCGAACAAATGTTGGTTTTTGTGCCAGTTGTCGTCGCTCCGTGAGGATGTGGGCGATTCGCTCGCGTCATCAGGAGGAGTGGACATGAGGTTTCAAGAGAATGAAGAATGGAGTTTATCAGTCGAAACGATCGAATACGAAACGCAGCGCCCTTTAAATTTACACCCGACTCAAGTTATTCACGTCATGAGGCGCATCAATTTGGCACGAGCGCACCCGTCACATCCCTGTGAGCTACCCGCGAAGCTGTGCGGGCTGCTCTCACACCAGTGACACATATCAGAGTAATGAGACAAATCCACGTATGCTTCCCACTCGCCCTCCGCCTCTTCCGTATTGGAACGACTGACATCTCTTCGTTTTGTCGAGTAGTACATTATGACGCAAATGAGGATGAGGGCGACTACAATAGATGTCACGGTCAAGGCAGATAACTTCGCGTTCGACATCCTAATATATAATAAAAAAGTAAAATCGGTAAAAAGGTGTCGAGTGTAAATAATATCAACTATCGTTGTCGATGTGTCGTTTTTCAACCATGCACTTAAATTGGTCTGCTACCCTGGGAGGGATCCCGTCCGCGCACTCTATTCGGGCGATCGCATCCGTGTCTACTGTCGGAATCTTGAAGTAAATTTCAGTCAAGATTTTCCGCGACGTTCCGGGATGTCGCGCCTCCACGAAAGCGCACTCGTAGTCATGCTGGTAGAACAGCCAATCGTCAAAGTCAACCAGGGCGCCGTACATATCTTTCATCTGAGCCGACAGCGCCGCCTGTCCGTCATCGCCGGGCACCTGGTTCTGGAGACGATGATGACGATGAATGTTAAGGACTGCTGATCCACCCTCGTCGTGAATGCGCTGGACGTCTTTTTGTGCAGGGTGATAATAACGGGATATGTTGAACGTATAAATCGTGTAATCAGTGGACGAGGAAGCACGGTCCCCACTGCAACTCAGCAATCGCGAGTATTCACTGTAAGGCATCAAAATTCCCGTCGGACCTCTGGGAAAAGCCGTCAACACTTTCGACCAGTCTAGGCACTCCGCTGACTCTCCGATCGAGTGTTCTGTGTACTTCCATCGGTCGTACCAACCTGCGGTTAAGACATCACTGAAGTCGTTTTCAAAGGCCTCTCGCCTCTTGAGCGAAGCGATATTTTTTCGTATAAAAACGGATATACATTCGTCGATGGGATTGCGGTCTTCGGGTGAGGAGAAATACAAGCTTTCGTCGAATACGGACGCTGATGTCAGCGACAGCAGCAGGGGGGTATCGCTGACATTGCTGCCATCGTGAGCGGTGACCGTAACAATTATCGACCGCAACAGAGAAGCTACCGAGTTCATCAGGTTCTTTCTAGCGACGGCTCCGTCATTCGCTGTTGCCGTAGCTGCGGTCTCTGCCGGATTCGTAGACACGGCCTCGAACTCTGCTACGACTTCTGGACAGATGTAATTAACCACGTGTTTATACCAAGACCAGATCGTCATGTCGGCGTGAACAGAGGACACGTCCGCGGATAGATCGTTCTCTTTATCGACGCGGAATGATTTGGAACACAGACGGTACGTAAATGTCGTTGACATTATCAACGAGAACCGAGGGTGCATGAGCCTTACTTCTGAACGCGCCATCGTCACTGTGGTCAAAATATATTCGAGGTATATTATATAATTTTTCACCAATTACACCTCAATTTTTAATTTTACGAATAAATCGAAAGAGTCACACGTTCCTCACCTCACCTATGTGGTGTTCCATAAGTTTTTTTTTAACACGGGTTCAGGTAGACGAATGAAGTCGGCGTTGTGAAAATATTGTACCGTATGTTCTTCGAAGCATACCGTCTATAGACGATACGACCGCTCGATCCATCGAGGAGGCGAACTTCAAGAGATCACGGTGACACTCCGTCTCTGAAACTACGCACATCAGCGTGACGTCTCGGAGGGAGGATATGGCGGCGCCTCGATGCACGCATGATGATGATTCGATGCGGTACGCTTGAACGGTACCGTCGCTATTTCGGCGTCTGATGACATATAGTTCAAACATCCACGCCGATGTCGACGTTTTCAAAAACGCAAAGTGCGCTTTGTCGTCTGATGGCATCACGACCTCAGGATTTCCGAGACGGCACTTTGTGAACGGGAGCGCTTCCAGTGGCAGAACGGGGCCGAGCCCCTGGTCCTGGCGGCGGCTTGTGTATCCCTTTTTCGTCTCTCGTTTCCCCCAATCGGTCAGGGGCTCTCCGGTGTCGCGACACTTTATGGTGAAAACCATGCGTGTCATGTAGTCTGATTCCGTCTCAAACGTCTCAGGGGGTCCGACCATCAACATGTACGCCTCCACCAACGACAATCGAAGGCGGATGCCCCCTTCTGACAAGATCAATACGGCGTCGAGGAACTCCGGAAGCAGTTCGAACTCAATGTCCCGCGATTGCACCCGGACTCGGACGCGCACGCTCTCCACCTCATCGGGACGGGGGATAGAGTCCATATTGTCGTTATGAAGTATTATACTTCGAGACAGAGCAGCACTCAAATTTTATGAGAATTGCGGTATGAATTGTTGATGTGTTCTATAATACCTACCCTCCGTCACTTATTTTGATACTGACAAAAACCAAAAACAGATTAAAATACTTACCTTGGCCTCCGGTGTCACTTCCGTCGGGACTCGAACTCGCGTCGGCCATGTTACGGGGGGTCATCTCCTGTTGTCTTCTCTTCTGCCTGCTGCTTCGCCTCCTCCTTTTTTCTTCCTCATCTCCTGTGTATAATGGGCAGTAAGGTAGGGTGTGAGAAACAGGGGCGCCTGTTCACTCACCTTGTCACAAGGGGAGCATATGTTCGTTATAAACCACGCACTCTGCATTGGAGAGCACGGAGTTTAGATCTCGATACACTTAAACAATGGGCACGTAACGCGATCCCCATCAGTGTTCCTACGAAGGAGGATATAATCTTGATGACAAAACACCGAGTAATTGGATACGGTACTTACGGGTGCGTCGTGCATCCGGCGATCATTCCTCATCACGTAAAAATCGGCGGCATTCTGTCCCCCAGGAAAAGGTCGTATGTGTCCAAGATCTTTTTCGACCCCCGGGAGGCACACATCGAGTACAAGGAATTCATGCGTGTCAAGCAGACGGATGCGCTGAATGGATTCACGTTACGAGCGTTGGGGGGCGTCTCAAAAATCGACACACTTCCTGACGAAGTTCTTCGATTCTGCCACAAAAGAGGCAAACACTTCATCGGCGTCACGGACTTCTGTCAGATGATATACGAGAAAGGCGACTGCACCATCACTTGCCTGCCGCTGATCAAGACGCCGTGTTTCGCTCTGGAAGACCTCCTCCCGGGTTGGTTGAACCTCATGAAGGGCATCGATACGATGCACGATCATGGCATGGTCCATGGAGACATAACGACCAATAACATCCTGGCCCGTCGTTGCGACCTGTTTCTGATCGATTTCGGTCATGCCTGTACATTCGAAGCCTTCAAGCGAGAGGTGGTGGAAAACGACAACGTGCATCGCATCGGGCACATGTACCCATATTATCCCCCTGAATCGATATTGATGTCTTATACCCACAGACAGGTCGATTTCGATGTGCAACGCCTTCTGAACCGGTTATATTGGCAATACGGACGGTTTAACGTGCCCGATTTCATCGACGATGAAGACGAAGTGTTCACGTATCTCAAATCCTTGCAACGGCCATCACTGATGAAGGTGTACGCGTGCCTGGAGCGCGAAAGCGGTGGCGACGAAGACGACGTAGACAGTAACACGTACCCGCGTCTTTTCGACGCTTTTTCCACCGGCGTTTCCATGTTAATCTTCGTGGAAAAGTGCAGGGAGGCCGGTCGGATAAGAGACCGAATATGGTGCGAGCGCCATTTGATGCCCGTCGTAATCGGTATGTGTCATCCGATATTAAAAGATCGCACCACACTGAAGACGGCCGTCCAAAACCTTACAGATATAATTCCTCGACGAGACACTGTCAGCGGCGGAGGCCGGTTCATCATCAATCCGAAAACGGGGCGTAGCGTCCTCAAGGACGGAAAATTGGGAAAACGGCTTCGTCTGGCGGAGGCGGGACGACTATCCTCCACGACTTGATCGACGGCGGTAGATTTGTCGATCGTAAGCAGTCCACGTAAACGAATTGAAATCATCCACAGGTCTCATTTTTTATCAAACGAGATAGATAGTATATAAGGACTAGCGGAAGATGAATGACGCGTTCTGGTTCACAATTGTAGAGGCGATTGCCGTGGCCCTGATCATCGTGGCGGTCATCCGTCTGATCGTGCTACACAGCCGTGTGAACTGCCAAAACGACATGACTGAGCGCTTCACTGCTCGATACATCCAAGAACAGAGAGACACCCGGTTTGACGACGCTCCACATCTAGCTTTTCCGACCAAGTGTTTCTCGTGCGAAAAAGACTTCATGTCTCGCGACGCCTGGAGGGCTCAACCCACGCGGTGTTTTTCCTGCGAGCATCATTCACCATATCCGCAGTACACTCACCCTTCGCGATGTCTATCGTGCGCCTCCACCTCGTTCATGAACATACCGAGCGTGGCGGTGTGAACACACTCCCGTATCAACGCGAATCTTTTTTCGTTAGCCACCCGTGTAACATTGCTCGTCAAGACGATGAACAGACCGTCATCTCTATCTCCTTCCACAAACGCTCCATGGCTACGGGGTCGATCTCGCCGTTCTGACACACCTTGTCGTTGACGGTCGACGCCAAGCTTCGCAATGAGCCTACCAGAGGTTGGATGTTTGTATTCGGAAACACTCTCCGGACGCTGTTTACGAGAACTGACTCTTGCGCGTTGAACATTTTTAAAACATCGTTACATCTCATCTTGTCCGCGTTGCGCAATTTTTTCGTAGTGTCCTCCCTGTACTCCCTCATCTTGCCTACAAAATCTCTGCAAGCCATGTACTGGACCACCTTGATCACGCCATTCACGCCATTCACGACGTCATGCGCATCTTGCGAAGGGGGATCGACGGGGAACCCCAAGTAATATTGTCTCGAGCGGAGTCTAGTCTGATCGTCGCACAGGCCTCCTTCGTCGGATACTGAAGTGTACTCTGGAGACGAAGATACCCTGTTTACGACTGTGACAATGACGAATAATAGAACAACAAGCAATAAGGCCGCGAAGATTGTATGCGACAGCATGCAAAACAGAGACGAGAGGATAGGAGCAGACGGGCGCGGGCGGTCTGTTTTTGTATGTAAAAAATTTGACGAGTTTGTAGTTTACCGTTTCGATCGATCGACAAGCGAACCCCATGTTCTTCCTCCTGGTGGCCATCATGCTGGTGTGTTTCTACCTGAGACTCTGCGCCATTATAACCACCTCCAGTCGAGACGACAAAAAAAGATCCGATTCCCCTCTCCGGTATGATGCAAACGAGTTTGAGAATGTCGATGTCGATGACCTGTTATCTCTGCCTTACCCGCCTTCACCCTCCGTTATCTCAGAAGTCGATGACAAGTTACAGATGTTCAGACTGCATTTCCCTACCGTTGTAAGGTGTACATGAAGAAGCATATATGGATATATATGGATTCAGAAAAAAGATAATCCATGATATTTCTTTCATCTGTGGATCTTTATTGTTGCGGCAGGTTTCATTACTGTACATGGACGCGCTCTGTGGACATACCTCGCTCACTTCAAGAATCGCCGAACAAAGGTGCTTAACCCACTATTCGAGTGCGGAACGAATAGAATCATGTCGTTCGATCACAGCGTCTGCATCGATGGTTACAGCGTCACTCTGGTCGTTACGAACAAAGAAACGCGGGGGAGAAAACAGATGTACCGTTCGGGTGCATCTACTTGGACAAGAAAGCCCGTGACGACGAGATAAAGACGGCTTTCTCAAACTCTCTGCCGACCCATGTGGATCATCATGCTCGCCCTCATCCTTTGTTCGGTGGATGACTGAGTGATCGTAAGAAAATAGTGCACCTGGAAGACGAATTATTGGCGGAGTAAGTCAGATAAACATGTGTCTGATGTCTGAACTGAAAACCTCTGTAAAACTAAGTAAAAAAATGAAGCCGCTATCTTCATTTATATACATATCAGTCAAATTTGTGCAATATGAGGATCGTCGCTGGCATGTACGACGCCGTCAAAGGCATGCTCGTTTCAACTACGATATTTGTCGTCACGAAGATTAATCGCATATTCAAAGGCAAATCTCCCCAGACGCCAAGAGACCGCAACAATGCCGTTGTTGAACAACTCATCAAGCGCTTCACTGCAGACGCGGACGCTAACCCGATACTTTCGCGCTAGTTGAATGACTTCATCCGGGTCACGACTGGTGTCTACGGACACTTTTGTAGCTTTCCTTCCGCGATCCCGTATGATTTCTTCCCGTGCAATCACGTCCTCCTATATTTTCGACATACGTCGTGTCGACGTACAGGTTTGAAATTGTTTGGATCGACCACGATTTTTTTGCTCGACGTCACGACGTATTATAGAAGTCCGCTTTCAAAACACATCATTTCAGACGAGTTTTGAAAACCTGCGATAGCCAGTTTGCCAACAGTAACGTACATCACATCCAGTATCTCTCCATGACGTTCCGTATCTCAGAACTCTTATCTCTTATAGCTTGAAAGACGACGTCTTCGTTTTGTATCTAGCGATTTACATCTCGTGCGAGATATTTGAACACATTTTGATGAACCAGTTTATTTCAGAATGCATAAATAAATGCAAAAATGTATCTATAAACAGTCTATGTAAAAGAACGGAAAAAAAAGAGTCGAACTTTCGAGCACATGCTTAATGAGACAGGCGGCGGCCCTTATGGTCCAAGCGCATAAACGATGCGATCTATATCTGTCTGTCACCAAGCACAACCACCATCCGGGGGGCGGAGGAGAGATGTCTGAAACAGGTACAACATCCGATCACGGCAATCAGGAAAGCCACGTCTCCGCGCCACTACCTTCGTCGAGTGTTAACGAACATGTCCAGACGTCGAAAAGAAGGAAAAGAAATAAAGTGTCGACATCTTCTTGTACCCACCGCGACAGCAGATCGGCATGCTTCCGCGTATTGTGTTCTCCTTCCAAGATGCTCGCAATTTACGACGGACATTTTTTTCCTCACGCCAACGTGGACATTCGACGTTTACGTTTTTTTTCTCGTTCTCTCGTGCATCGACTAGCGGAGAAGATATCATCTTTATCGCAATATAAAACCGATCCGTCGAACATCCGAGCTGTTAACGCATCTCTACGACTGGGTGCCTACTTGGTAAAAAATAGATGTCAAGACGACTCCCTGGACTTGGAAGAGTACGCCGCACGGGTCGTCATACACGTGTGCGAGTATACGATGTCTAAAGTCGAGGGGCTTATGTACGAAACGACCGACGTAAATGACACAGCCAAACGTTCTTTTTTAAAACACGGCAGTCGTGACGTAGGAAAGATGGAAATCGCCGTGATGGAGGTGTTGGACTGGAACGTGTACGCCGGCATCGACAGAGCGATGCCGGAATGTGACGGAATAATCGAAAGTAATGCGGCGAAGGGGGAAGAGGATGCTTGCGTGTATTTCAGTGTCAATGATTCGGCCGGTTATCGCATCGTCGAAGATAGTGTGGTGCGCGTCCAGATTCACCAAGACGTCGGAAAGGAACGTTTTAAAACAACCTTGGCGGCGAATGAACGACTTCGAAATGAATAAAGACTGGTAACCTACTTATATCGGTATGGATATTGGAGACGGAACGAGAGAAGCGTGCCCTTCGACCTTGGCGATATTTTTCGGTATGGCGATGTGAGACGAAACGAGAGAGGCGTGGTCTTTGGCCTTTTCAGCGCTATCTTTGGAAAACGACGTAAGAGAGGGAGACGTATCGAGAGAGGTCTCGTGGTCTTTGTCGGTCTTTTCGGCGATCAACTTGTTTAGGGCGTCGAGTTTTTGTCTCAAATAGTATTTGCGGTTCGGAACTGTTATGATTTTTTGTTCGACGCGATCATAATCCCCCGCGATGTGTTGCTGCTCTGTATTTTTTCGTCTTTCTTCATCCTTTTCTTGTGTATGGCGCCGCATGTCGTATTCTCTACGAAAATTGGACTCTCGTTTATCTGTGACCACGATGTATGCGCCTAGGCCGCACAGGGCCATCACGTTGATGAGAGCCGCAGGAACGAAAGGTGTGGCCAGCATCAGCCTCCGAGTAGTGAGCAGGGATACTACGGGGGGTCCTCTTTGACGTCTGTTCAGAAAATATGCGGACGACTTTTGTCCTTGAGTCAGTAACCAGTCAGTATCGTATAGTCGGTATTATTATTAATGTGTACAAAGAGTAGAAGAATTAGAATACCCCACAATGGCGTCGTCATCTGGTGACGGATCAAGTTTTGGATGTCCCGTCAACGTGCTGGACGCGAGATGGGACGGGCACCTTTTCACGGATGCCAGGGAGGGGGACCTCCTGATATCGACCTCCCGAGAACACGACGGAGAACAGGATCCCTCGTCTCTCCCAAGAATCCTGTTGGGAAGCGAGAAGTGGACGACGAGCGCGGCGCTGGTGATAGACGCTTTCCCGAAAACGGTCCGCGCCATCGCGCCTCTCAGGGCCGACGCTGGCATTCGCGTCGGAGGAGACGGTGATGGAGACGGTGGCATCGTCATGGAAAACGGACAACTAGTCGTCACTTCGTCATCATCCTCATCCACGTCGAGCAAGATCATGGAAGTCGGTGGTAGGGACGTCAGCTTTGGTAGGGACGTCCTGGCGCGCTGCAACCTGCACGTGGGAGCGGACATGCGAACGGAGGGTTCGTTGAGCGTGGGGCATTCCGCGCTGTATGCGGACGCAAACGTCATGCAGGTGCGAGTGCCGCGTGTGAACGTCGAGGGTGAACTGTTTTTGACGGGCGCATTCGACGCCGTAGGAAAGATGCTCCTCCGCCCCGCTAGAGCCGATGCCAGCGGTCTCCCCGATAAAAATAAGACCGCGATCGCGCTTCTCAATGACGAGGCTGTGACGTTCAATCGAAACCTGTCCGCCACGGGGGACGTGAGGCTGAGAGGGGATACGCGGGTTACGGGGGGATTCGACGTCGACGCGCACGGCCTGAACCTGCTGCGCGTGCGTCCGGATGGTGTCCGCGTGACGCGCGACCTGGGACTGCGCGGCGCGGCTGACGTGGACGGCACGTTGCGCGTGTGGGCAGGAAGCCGGAGCCATGCCGATGTCGATGTCGATGGCAATGCTCCGTCTCCCGTATTGGACGTGCGCGAAGCTTCTGTCTCTGTTCGCCGGACGATTTTCGCCTCGGAAGGCGTGGCCGTTAACGGTGACGCGGTGTGCAAAGGCGCTCTGTATGCGAACTTCGCGGCGGACCGGTATAGTTTCGACGACGAGACCGCATTCCTGAGGAGCTGCGGCCTGGTGGTCGACACGACGCAGGTGTCCGTGCACAGGGACTTTGCGGCGTCGTGTAATATGCGCGTGGAAGGTGACGCGGCGATTCGCGGGTCTTTTCGAGTGGCTAGGGCGGGGGAGGTGCTACTGGCCGTGAGCCCGAACGACGGGATCGTGGCCAAGCGCTCCCTCAACCTTACGGGAGACCTGGACGTGAAGGGAGACACGCGCGTGGTGGGTGGGCTACGCGTGGCACCGGACGATCTGGCGGTATTCGAGGCGGACGGAACTCGCGTGGACGTTAACCGCCCGCTCTCTGTTCGTTCTGACACGAAGATTACGGGCAATTTCACGGTCAATTCGTCCGCTTTGGGGCGACAAGGAGACGAGTTAATGTCCATCACGGACGCGAGTTCCGGTTTCAGGCGAGACGTGTATGTGGGATGTAACCTGCACGTCGGAGATAGTATCATAGTTGGTACGGACGTAGTAGTGGGAGGCAGTAACCTTAGCATCGGCGGGAACGCGGATGTCACGGGCGAGCTGCAGGCGGACACCATCCTGGCGAACAACGCCGACGTGAATTACGACCTGGAAGTGGGGTGCAACCTGACTGTGTTTGGAAAAGGCAGAGGAGAAGCGACAACAGCGGGAGAGGCCGCGCTGTACGTGACGGACGGAGAGATCATCGCCGGAAGGGACCTCACTGTGCGCGGAGGAGATTTGATCGTGAGCGATGGAGACGTACGTATCGTGGGCAACCTACTGGTCAGTCCGGACGACGGGCCGGTCGCACTCGACGTCGACGGCGAAAGGGTGCGGATGACCCGAAACGTAGAAGTTGCCGGAAACGTAGAAGTTGCCGGAAATGGAGGCGTGTCAGGGAATCTAGACGTCGAGGGCGAGACCGGACTCCGCGTGCCTCATGGCGATATTCTGATCGGTGGTGATTTGGTAGTCGAAGGAGGCGCCGCGTCGAATGCGTTGGTGGTCGACGCCGACAGGTTCGAGGTGGCCCGGCCTGCCCTCCTGCGCTGCAACCTCGACATCACGTCTGGCGGGCGGGTGGAGGTGCGCGGGGGAGGCGGGCTGCGCGTGGTCGACCGAGGAAATGTCGAAGCGCGCGGGGGGTCTTTCGCCGTGCGCGGGCCGCAGGAGGGATCTGTGCCCCTCCTGCGGGTGCGCCGCGATGAGTTCGTTCTCGAAGACGATCCGTCGACGGGCGTGGACGTGCCGGGATCCGTGGAAATCAACCGCGACCTGCGCGTCTCTTGCAACCTCGAGGTCGGTGCGGACCTGGACATCGGACAGAGTCTGCACGTCGACGGCGAACTGAGCACGGATGGGAATATACGCGTCGAGGGTGACGCAGTCGTGCGTGAAACGTTAGAGGCGGCATTCTTCGGTGGTGAACCGACCTTCTCAATTTCCGCGGACGAGGAAGGCCTGATGCGCGTCACCCGTCGCGCCGCGTTGGAGTGCAACCTGCAGGTGGGCGGCGGCCTCGGGGTGGGCGGAGACCTGGAAGTGGGCGGAGACACCGAGCTCCTGTGCACGCTCACCGTGCGCCCGGAAGGGGCGTACACGGTGGCCGTGATGACGGTCACGGAATCGTCTGTCGGGATAAACCGCGATTTGTCCGCTCGATGCAACCTGGATGTCGGTTCTAACGCGTTCGTTGGAGAGCGCCTGGACGTGGGCGGAGACGCCGACGTTCAAGGAAAACTTGTCGTAGATACCAGCTTCGGAACGAGTAGTCGCGCGTTGGTGGTGTCAGACGATAAAATCGTGATGCGCCGCCCCCTAGACGTGCGTAATTACGTCAGCGTGTCGAACGCGATGGCCGTCGCGGATGACTTATTCGTGGGAGGAGATGCGCGTGTCGAGGGGAACCTGGACGTGCGCCCGGCTTCGGGAGACTCCCCGATGGTTCCCTCGACCACGGCACTGGCCGTCTCTGATGCGATCGTGGACGTGAGCAGGGACCTCGAGGCGCGGTCCAATCTGGACGTCGGGGGGCGAATTCGCGTGGCCGGGAGCGCTCACTTGGAGTCTTCGGCGGATGTTCTGGGTCGGTTTCGCGTGTTCCCGGACCCGGAAGGCGACGGCGGACTGGTCAACTCCGGGATGATTGTCGATCACGAGAAAGCCGTCATAGCGCGGAACCTGGAGGCGGAGAGCAACGTCATCGTGGGCAGTAACTTGACCGTAAGACGGAGCCTGGAAGTCGGAGACGATATCACCGTCGAGGGAGACGCGGACGTGACGGGGCGTATAACCGCCAACAACGCCGTTATTAGCGGGATGCGTGTCACCGGAGACACGGACATGATCGGTCCTGTCACCATTCGACCCGGTAGCGCCGAGGGATCGATGGGTTACACGTTCACCAACGTACGCACCGACGTGTATCGCGACCTGTCCGCGAGGTGTAACGTCGTGATAGATAGCAATCTGGTCGTCCATAATGACGCCGTGATAGATGGAAATGCGATCGTGCGTGGGAACGCCTCGGTGGAGGGGGACGCCGTCGTAGACCTCTCTCTGGAGGTGGGGGGCGTCATCCGCGGCGACGCCGGTATGCGGTTGCAGGGCGGAGGCGGCCTGGAAATACGAGACGGGGACCTCGCTCTGGTGGGAGGCGTCTTCTCGGTGAGGCCCGGCTCGACCCGCGTGTTCCACGTGACGGACGATCGCGTCGAGTCAGAACGCTTCTTACAAGCGCGGTGTAACGTCTTGGTGGGCTGTAACCTCGCGGTGGGAAGCAACGTCACGCTGGGAACGGACGCGGACGTCGGACGTGACTTGCGGACGCGGCGTGACCTACGCGTCGATCGTGACGTCCGTGCGGACGGTGACCTCGTGGTAATCGGCAGGACCACGCTGAACGCGCCCTTGGTCGTGACATCTGCGTCGCCTGGAGAAGCCGACATTTTCAGCGCCAGGGAATCCGGGGTCGTAGCCGGGCGAAACACGTCCGTATCAGGAGACGCATCCGTGTCAGGTGACGTGTCGATCGGTAGCGGAGTGCTGCGCACCTCGGCCGCCGTGATGGCCGTCAAAGCCGACACGATCGTCGACGGCTCCTTGCAAGTGAACGAAAGTGTGAGCATCACGGACGTGTTGTCGGTCGGCAGGTCCGCGACCCTGGACCAGACCCTATCGGTGTCTGGTACGACGGCCTTGAACGACGTCCTGTCTGTCGACGTGGGAGGCGCCCGGCGGATGACAGTGTCGTCCTCCAACGTGGTGCTGGTCCCGCCTGTCCTTGCGCAGAGCGACGCCGTGATCGGTGGCGTTCTGGAGGTGGGCGACCGTACGACGCTTCAAGACGAACTTTACGTCGCGAAGGACGCGGAGGTGGGCGGCGATCTGCGCGTGCTCGGAGAGGGCGGCATCTCTTTCGACGGCGGTGCGCTGCGGTCCGGAAGGAGCATGCTGCGTCGGACGCTGGAGGCCGCGGTGCGCAAGTACTCCGGCGCCTACAGGGACGTGTGCCGCCTGCGCAACCTGGACGACGGTGGATCTGTCAACGAATACGGCGGCGCGTACGCCGTACGGATAGAGGCGGTGTTCGACCAGCGTGAGGCGCAGACCCACGTGATCGCGGCGGGGCGCGACACGACGGGCGGCGACTGGAGACGGTGCCTACCTCTCTCGCGCTCCTCTTCCTCGAACGAGTACGGCGGACTACACGTTCACCTGGAAGCGAGATCGGACGAAGACGTGTTGGAGTTCAGGATCGTCAACGGAGACACGGCGGAAGAACTACCGAATTTTGACGACAGCAATATCGACGCCATCCCGTTCTCTTTCACCGTCGAGGTCACGCACAACGCGCGCGTGCCCATGGGGTTCGATGAGCTTTTTTCGGAGGGCACCGTGATCGACGCGCCCGATTACTATCCGGCGACCGTGTTGACCCAAGTCGCTGATAATACGGTGGGAGGAGGAACAGGAAGGGGGCGCGTCGGAGTCAACGTGGGCTCCCCTCGCGAGGACCTGGATGTCGCGGCCAAGGTACGTGCGGGAGACCAGTTCCTGGCGCTCCCGTCCGGGGGATCCGCGGCCGCGCCTGCCTACAGCTTCGCCGGGGACAGCAACACCGGCGTGTTTCGCCCTTCTGACGACCACCTTGCTCTGGCGACGGGCGGCGTCGAGCGCGTGCGCGTGACTTCAGACGGTCGGATGGGTGTGGACGTACAGACCCCCCTGGAAGGGTTGCATGTGCGGCGCAAGGTGCGCGGGGGGGACCAGTTCCTGGCGCTCCCGTCCGGAGGGTCCGCGATAGCACCGGCGTACAGCTTCGTCGGAGATAGCAACACCGGTACCTTCCGCCCGAATGACGACGTTTGGGCGGTGAGCACGGGAGGAATTGAGAGAATGCGCGTCACGGCGTCGGGTAGACTGGGCGTGGACGTGCAGGCGCCGGAGGAGGGGGTCGACGTTCGACGCAAGCTGCAGGTGAGAGATCAAGTTCTGGCGTTTAGCGGCGCCCAAGGAGGCGGCGGAGGAGAGCAGCGCCCCGCATACAGCTTCACCGGGGACAGCAACACCGGCGCCTTCCAGCCGCGCGCGGACACGTGGGCGGTAGGCACGGCCGGTCGAGAGCGGCTGCGCGTGCTCGAGAACGGCTTCGTGGGCATAGACCTCAAGGAGCCTGCGGAGGGGTTGGACGTGCGGGACAAGGTGCAGGCGGGCAACCAATTCCTGGGTTTCTTCGGCGGAGACGCCCGAGCGCCAGCCTACGCTTTCACCGGAGACAGCAACACGGGCGTGTTCCGGGCGGAGTCAAACGGTTGGGCGGTCAGCACGGACGGCACGGAACGCATGCGCATCATAGGGGACGGTAACGTGGGGATCGACGTGCAGCGGCCGGTCGAGCACCTGGACGTGCGACGCAAGGTGCAGGCGCGCGACCAGTTCCTGGGCTACTTCGACGGTAGCGAGGCCCGCCCGGCGTACTCGTTCACGAACGACAGTAACACGGGCATGTTTCTGGCGGCACCGGATACGTGGGCGGTGAGCACGGACGGCGCGGAGCACCTGCGCGTGACGCGCGGCGGCCGGGTGGGCGTGAACCTCAAGAACCCACAGGAGGAGCTGGACGTGGCGGACAAGGTGCAGGCGGGTAATCAGTTTCTGGGATTCGTGGCGGGCGACGAGCAGCGGCCCGCGTTCAGCTTCACAGACGATTTGGATACCGGCGTTTTCCGGCCGGACCCTAACAACCTGGCCTTCAGCACGGGCGGCACGGAGCACGTCCGCGTACTGTTCGACGGCAAGACGGGCTTCCGGATCAAAACCCCTCGAGAGAACCTGGACGTGGCGGACAAGGTGCAGGCGGGCGACCAGTTCCTGGGCTTCCAAGGCGGGACGGCGGCTTCGCCCGCTTTCAGCTTCACGGGCGACAGCAATACCGGCGTCTTTCGCGCCGGCGATGACGCGTGGGCAGTCAGTACGACCGGGACGGAGCGCCTGCGCGTGCAACCGGACGGCAGGGTGGGCGTCAACATAACGGCGCCCGCGGAGCGCCTGGACGTCGAGGGGAAAGTGCGCGCGCGCAGCCAGTTCTTGGGCTTCCGCGGCGGAGACGCCACGTTCCCCGCCTACAGTTTTACGGACGACCTGAATACCGGCGTCTTTCGCGCAGGGGAGGACCGGTGGGCGGTCACGACGGACGGGAAGGAGCGCCTGCACGTCTCTAACGACGGGCTGATCAGCGTGCGCGCCCTCAGTCCGAGCGGCGCGGCGACGCTTCTGGACGTGGACGGAAAAATCAGGGCATCGGACCAGGTCATGGGATTCGACACGGACGCCGCCTCCGCGCCTTCCTTCACGTGGAGCGGCAACTCTAATACGGGCATGTTCCGGGCGGTCCGGGACGAAATCGGGTTTTCGACGGCGGGAGGAGAACGCCTGCGCATCGACTCTTCCGGGCGTCTGGGCGTCAACATCCGGACGCCAGGCGAGAGGCTGGACGTCGACGGCAGGATCCGGACGACGACGCAGTTTTTAGGCCCGGGCGGAGACAGAGCTTCCGCACCCTCGTTCGCCTGGAACGGCGACAGCTCCACCGGCATGTTCCGCGCCGGTCAGAACAGGATCGGAATATCTACAGGTGGGAGTCGGCGTATGCTGATCGACAATCTCGGAAACGTGGGCGTGAACATGAGTGCGTCCAACAACGTTCGGTTCGACGTGGACGGCGTTATCCGTGCGTCGGATGACGTCTTGGGGCGCAACATTCGCTCCGCGTCCCTCAACACGGAGGGATTCGTGACGCTCACCAACAAGTACAAGGATGATCAGAACGATCTTTGGAGAGGGTCGGAATCCCTGGTTCCGACCCAGAGGGCCGTCAACGAGCTGTACAAGGAGGGCAAGGTGCGCGCGGACAACGCGGAATGGACCGGGCATATCAATAACTGGCAGGACTACGGCGCGGTGTGGTTCGCCGACTCCGTCCTGGTGGGCATGGCGTCCAGATACAGGAGCAGCCGCCACGACCGGCGATTCAAGCTCGCTTACCGCAGGCTACCCGGCATGACGGTGTCTGCGCCTATATTTGACGAACCAGTCATATTGGACTGATCGACCGTTCTTCCTTTCACGAAGAACAACGTAGAGACCCGTCGATGTTTGAACAAGTCGTATCTGGACCGATTGTAGAACTCGTGCTACTCCATCTCCCAGCCCTGTCCCTGCACCTCGCCGTCAGGGTGTCGCCCTTCACTTCCTCGCCGGAGCAGGACCGCGACCACGAACCACCAGGTACGGGCATGTCCGAAGCTGACGCCGATCGACTCTTCAGAAAGTCCCAGATGTCTTCGTAAACGTGACGCCGGACGTTGGAGGGCGGGTTGAACATGTCGTAAGCGTCGAACAATACGAATCCTTTGCCGTAAGGCCAATACGCCATGTAGACGTCTGACCCGTGTGTGCACAGGACCACGGCGGAAGACGGGAGGTGGGCCCGCTTGATGGGGTATGTCCCGTTCTGGAACCTCAGGCGACTCTGTCTGACGATGGGGTTCGTATTGACAGAGACGGTCGCATAAGTTCCCCAACTGTATCCGCCCGGAACGCTCGCCCCGAAGCCGTTCAAAAAGGTGCGACACTTGAGACGAGCGTCTGAGTGGACGTAAACAAACACACCGCTTCGGACCTTATCGCGAAGTTCAGCGGACGGGCCGGGATAGGGTGTGCGCCTCTCATTTTCGGGCACCATCAGGAACACGTCTCGGTCTGAACTGTCGTGGTTCGACACTTTGCGGACCGGGATGGAGGCTCGACGGAGCTCGTTGTACGTCTGCGTGGCTTCGCCCATGAAACCGGGAACGGTGTCGTTGTAGGTGCCGTTCCATACTATCGAACAGCGCATCCGGATAGCCTTCCTCCTCAGCTCGCCCAGCTCCGCTTTCACGCGCTTCTCTTTTTTCCGTAATTCGGCGATCTTTTTCTCGAGCTCGTCGATTTCGTTCTCCAGGGCACGTATCTCTTCGCGAGCCTCGACAACGGAAGCCCGAAGGTCGCGCAATCGATTCAAAAGGTCGTCCCTCTTGGCACGCAGGCGATCCAGCTCGGCGCGCAAAGACTCGATCTGCTCTTCCAGCGCCCCGCGCGAAGCCAGCAGCGCGTCGAGATCCACCATGTCCTGGAAGCTCCGGACCTGCTCCTCCTGCGCGAGGGACGTGAAGGTCAGGTTGCACTTACGCGTGTTCGGGTCGATGTGCGCGCTGTCGACCACCCCTCCGCCCGGAAACAACACGGGGTTATCGGTACCGCACAGGTTCCGGACCATGGGATGGTGCATCTCCACCGCGCACGTGTTTATCTTGTTCGTTGGCCTCCACTCGGGAGGGAGGTCCAGAAAGTCTATTATACACCTTTCGTCGCTCCGGTTGACCTTGTCGATCTTGCGTCGCACGAGTGATTGACCTGTGTCGTTCAAAACGTCGTCTCGACCCACTTTTCCGATGGCCTGGTCCACCCATGTCGGAAGCTGTTGTGTGAACTCCTCTGACGTGTTCCTCATATTTCGCCGAGAGCGCGCCAAAATTAGCATGGCCGATAGCAATACCGTCATCAACAGCACCGTCGTCAATGTGATGACCGCTCTCTTGCACGGGTCCGGGTGTGTCTCGTCATCATCGTGTTTGCAATTTATATATCAAAATGTTCGTGACGCGCGATTGACGAGGGTCAGTATATATACTTCCACGTGATAATTGTACGGATCGATCGAGTGTCCAGGAGGACCGTCGATGTTTCATGTTCGGTAACAAACTTCTAATCTACATATAAATAAGTACGCCCCCGCGCGTTCTGTTCCTCTCTCTGTCTCTGTCTCTGTATGGGGAGCTTTTTTTCGACGACACTCACTGAAGATGCTCATGATACCGAAAAAGGAGAAGACGGCCCTCCGCAAGAGAGAGAGGACAGTGACAATGTCCGAAATAAAAGTAAGAAGACCGCTGTGAGCAGGGCGAGGAACGGGTCGGCTTCAAGCTCGATGAGTGGTCTGGAACGGGGCAGATCAGGTGCGCGAGAGAGCTTGGCACGGGCCAGCTCCAGCCTGTCTGAGTCAGGGAAACGAGCCTCCCAGAAAGCGAAACAACTCGGAATGAACGTGAAACGAGGTACGAAACAGGGGTTTGCCGAGGCCCGCGAAAAGACGAGGAGGAGCAGTTTGGCGCGGTCCAGTTCAGACTCCTTGAGACGCGCCAGTTCCGGCCTATCCGAAGCCGGGGAAAAGGCGAAGAGTAGTCTTGCACGGGCCAGCTCTAGCCTGTCCGAGTCAGGGAAACGAGCTTCCCAGAAAGCGAAAAAATTCGGAACGAACACGAAAAGAGGGGCGAAACGGGGGTTTGCCGAGGCCGGAGAAAAGATGAAGAGGAGCAATCTAGCGCGGTCCAGTTCAGACTCCTTGAAACGCGCCAGTTCCGGCCTCTCGAAAACAGCGAAAAAGGTAGGAACAAAAGCGAAGAGGGGTACGCGTGCTGTCGGAAAAGGTGTGGGAAAAGGTGTCGAAAAGGGAGCAGAAGTTTTGGATGACACATTCAGATACCTCGGTGTGTAACGACCTCTACATGTACAGCTTGATCTCCCTCTCCATGACAGAGATGTCCCTCTCCAGACCATCGAGCGTCGATTCGAGCCGCTCCTTCCGAGCCCTGCGCGACCTCAATCGCGTCATCAGCCCGTCCAATTCAGCCTGCTCCTTCCTGATACACTTCGTCAAAAAAGAAATGAAACGACTTATTCTAGCGTTTATCATCCTTTTTTCACAGCGGATTCTCTATCGCTGGTGCTAAAAGCACCAGCATGGCGTTTAGCCTTCGACGTCATTGGAC
>Ga0306899_1000424_pt1 | contig 21903 bp, 8 predicted proteins | sample AntRauMFilla3764_FD_190407 | JGI IMG/M metagenome (GOLD analysis project Ga0306899, IMG submission 190407) | Saline lake microbial communities from Rauer Islands, Antarctica - Metagenome Filla 3 #764 (v2) (version 2) | ecosystem: Environmental > Aquatic > Non-marine Saline and Alkaline > Saline ... | reverse complement strand
GAACCAGAGCCTGCGATGGCGACGGTCACTGCAATCAGTTTCGAATCAGCCAGCACATCCACGCCCGCCGCAGACTCAACCTGTGCGCCGTCGATGACTGCACGCGTCGTCGTAAAGACTGTGTTGACCGCTAAAGCCGCCCCAACTGCACCCGCTGAACCGCCACCGGCACCACCCGCACCCGCGCCAGAGAGCGCACCGGCTAGACCTGTGATAATGGTTAAATCGTTAGCGATAACGGAGACGCCTTGCGCCGCTCCGCTACTCACAACAGAGCCGCGACCGATGATGGCTTCGATCACCGAGGCGGCTACATTGATTGAAAGAGAACCTGAAACTGCCTTACCAGCCGCGCCGGCCGCTTCGACGGCTACCGCAAGCGAACCAGCAGCGGAAATCGAAACAATGTGAGTCAGCGATTCGGCGGAGAGCGATACAACGCTACCAGCATCAAGTCTTGAAGCTTCGGTGTAGGCGCGGATGTTATTGGCGATCACATTGATCGAAACAGCCGCGCCCACGGCAACCGTGCCTGCACCTGCCGCACCGCCAGTGAGTGAAGAGATGCCTGAGCGATTCTCAGAAGTTAAGGTGATTGCACCACCAGCCTTGACGACTGAGCCACTGAGAAGGCGATGAGCCAAGCCCGTCGCGCTGCTGGCATCCAGATCGATTGTAAGATCAGCCAAGGCATCGGCGCGAGTCGCGGCGAGGCTCACGGTGGTGGCATCGACTACGACGACATAATAGGTTTCCTGATCCGTTAAACCAGAAATATCAGCGCCACCCCCGTTGCCGTAGATGACAGCCTGCCCTGTGCTCAAGCCATGATTATAACCGAGATCGACGGTGTTGTTGGCTGAGTCGACGGCGTCAACAGCGGCAAAGACAGGAAGCAAGGAATGGTCACGACCGGAAAGACTAGAGCTCAACGTCACCGCGAGAGCTGCCAATGCATCAGCTTGCGTGGCTGCGAGGCGGATGGTTTGAGCGTCGTCGACAATCGCGTAGTAAGTCTGGCCATCGACAAGTCCTCCAACGCTGGAAGATCCATTGCTGGAATAAAGGATGGCTTGCCCGTTGGTGAAGTCATGGCCATCCGCAAAGAAGATGGATTCGTTGACCAGCGCATCGGAAAGCTCGATTCCAGCGACGAAGCGATGGCTGTCTCCAGTGCCGGATGAAGTCAGGTCGAGCGTGACTGCATTTTCCCGGAGCGCGTCGCGAAGCGTGGCCGCGAGTTGGATCGTGTCTGCGTCGAGAACGATGATGTAGTAACTCGCGCCGCTCGTGAGCCCACCGATCGCTTGGCCAGCGGTATTTTCGTAAACGACGACTTGCCCTGTCGTCCAATTATGCTCGGAGGGCAGCGTAATGCTATCGGCATCCACATCAACAGCCTCGGTGGCTTCAAAAACTGGAACGATACGAGCGCCCGCGCCAGAGAGGGTTTTCGTCAATAGATGCTCGGTGCCAGCCGTTTCGGTTAAGTCGAGTTCGAGTGCCAGAGAATCGGCAGCATCTTCAGCCGAAGCGGCGAGTTGAAACTCAGTGGCAGAGATCCGAATCACGTAGAACGTGCCGCCTGAGCTGAGGCCACCGATACCCTCAAGCGCTTCGCCTGCCGCATCAAATTCGCTCAGGTAGCCGACTGCGTCTCCAGTCGACCAGCCATGGGCGCTTCCCAGATCGATGGTGTCGGTGGCGACGTTGACCGTAGCCGACGGATCAAAAATCATCGGCGGGTTCAAGATGATCGGGTTCGAGGCCGCTGGATTGGCATCTTCGGCTGTGGCGGCCAACTGGATACCAGTCCGGCCCACTGCGATCACGTAGTAAACTTGCCCGTCAGTTAGTCCAGGGATCGCATCCCCGTTTCCGGCGTGATAGACGACCGCTTGTCCGCTCGTAAAGTTGTGGACGTAGCCGAGGTCAAGTGTGCTCGCCCAGTCGTTCAGATCATAGGCGAGATTTAAGACGGGGCGGAGTGTGTGGGTATTTCCTGTAGCAAGAGAGACATCTAGGGCGACTATGTCGGTCAGTTCGGGGTCGAAGGCGGCTTCGCGTGTGGCGGCCAATTGAATCGTGCGGGCATCGACTCGGATCACGTAGTAAACCGTGCCGTCGTCGAGGCCGCCGATAGCGGCGCCGGTGCCCGCATCGTAGGTGACGGCCTGCCCTGTGGTAAAGCCGTGCTCGTAGATAAAGAAGATCGAGTCATTGGCGCCCGAAACAGCCGGCGTTGGATTAAAGACCCGTAGCGCGGAATCGGCACCGCCGGTGATAGAGGTCTCGTTTTGCTGACTGATCACATTAACCGAGACCGCACCGCCGAGAGCAAACTCGCCTGCACCGGAACCACCCACCGTGATATTCGCAATGTCGGCCTCAGTTTCTGCGGTTAAATCCACGGAACCAGTGGACGATTCGACGATAGACGCTGCGATCAATGCTTCGACTGAATTGGCGATCACATTCGTGGAGAGTGCTGCACCGACGGCGCTAGCACCTGCACCAGCGAGACCACCAGCGAGACCAAAGATGGTGCTGCGGTCGGCGGCTGTCAGCTCGATATTACCAAATGTATCGACGACTGAACCTCCGGTGATGGAGGCCTCAATTGTGCCGGCAATAACATTATTAGAAACGGAACCGCCAATCGCCTTCGCCCCCGCGCCTGCTCCGCCGATGGTCAGCGCCCGGATGCCGGAGCCAGTAATACTGGAGACGGTCACAGTGCCGCTACTAGAGGTCACGTCAGAAGCATCGACCTGAGCGCGAACCGTGTTGATGATATTGTTATTGGCCACGGACGCGCCAATCGCAGTTTTACCCGCTCCAGCGATGCCGCCCGAGAATGCATTGATATTACCGAGGACTACGTCGCCGATATTAAGGGTTTCCAGGTCGAGACTAGGAATATTGAAGATCGCGAGGAGACCTGGTTCGATATCGCGAGCTCGAATCAGCATAGCGCCCGGTGCTTCGAGGAGCGACCCTTGCGAAATCACCACTTCGGTGGTGTTGCGAATGACGTTACTCGCGACCGATCCACCCAGAGCAAAGGCGCCTGCGCCTGAACCGCCGATGGCGGCATTATTGATCATGCCCCGGCTGAGCGCCTCGACTGTAAGATCACCCACGCTGGTCGCGATGCTCGCATTTTTGAGCCACACCCGGGTCGTGTTTTCAAGATCATTGACACTCAATGCTGCGCCAATCGCAGTCTTACCGGCTCCTGAGAATCCTCCTGCAACCGAGTTGATGACGGTCCCGCTATCTGCATTGATCGCTACGGCAGCTCCAATTAAGAAACTGGAATCATCCACTGTGACCTCGGACACGGTATTCAACACATTGACCGACAATGATCCGGCCAAAGCTGTCTTTTTAGATCCGGCGACCCCTAGGGTGACGGCGTGAATCGAACCACTCGACTCTGCGAATAAATTCAAAGCCCCTGCGGTGCGAAGATGCGCATTGCGGATTCGAGTGGTGGTCTGACTTGTATTGACGTTGGCTGCAAGCGCCGCACCCAAGCCGACTGTGATGCCACCCACACCGACTGCACCTGCTTCAGCTCCAATTACAGAAGCATCGGTCGCGGCTACTTTAATATCTCCAGCCATCGCAGGCGATCCGCTTTGCATGCGCACTCCATTGAGATAGGCATCAGTGCGATTCGCTATCACTGCAAACGAGAGGGTGCCGGCCGCGCCGGTGGTTTTACCTGCTCCAATCGAATTCGTTAGTGTCACCAATACAGAAGTGTTGGCAGCATCCACTGTGAGTGCCCCACCCGCAGTCAAGATGCTATCGACGAGATTGTCGTCACCCGAAATCGAGGCGACGGTTTCATTTGTAATGACATTCACGGCGACGGCTGCGCCAAACCCAGCTTTACCTCCGAAGGCAGCGGCGCCACCAAGAGCAGCCATCACACTGAGATCTTTTGCCTCGACGGTGACATCACCCCCGACAGTGGCGTCGACCTCAATCAAGCGCGCGAAGGTGTCGTTTGTAATCGTATTGCTCGCAACCGAGCCAGCCACGGCGATCCCATCTTTGCCCATGGCACCCGCACCACCGGCAGAGAGCGCCAGTATCCAACCCGAACGAGTCGCCTTCACCGTGAGGTCGTTGCCCACATCCAAGGTAGTGCCAGAAATAGTCGCGATGGTTTCACCTAAAACAAGATTGAAACTAAACGAGCCCGCAATACCTACCGAGGTCTTATCTGTCTTCACCATCGCAGCCGAACCAGAGGCCGCGATTAAATAAGTGCCATTCGATGCAGTCACGGAAACATTGTTGCCGCTGATTGTACCAGGGTCCACGATCTCGGCTCGCACAAAGTCGGTCACCGAATTAATCGAAACATCGCCCGAAATGCCGATGCCAGCCTTACCCTGCTTCTCGGTATCGTCAGAAGAAGTATCGCCCCCCTGATCCAAGATTCCACTCCCTCCGCCGAGGTCTTCCATTTCAAAGTCAGCGAGCCCTAAACTCGGATCAACCGACTCCTTGCCAGCGAGTCCTTTACCCTTGGCTGGTGGGGTCTTCTTCTCTGGGCCGATCATGGCGGCTGCCACAGAAAATCCAAAAACGAAACCGTCAGCATTCGCGTGCACTTTAACATCGCCATCCACATCGACCATCGACGCGCCCGTAGCGAGTGTGGAGCGATCTCCGAGGAGCGCATCAACGTTGCGGTTGACGATATTCATAGAAATTGACATCCCAACGCCGACCTGACTCCCAGAAATAACACTCCCCACTAGATTCACATGGATCGAAAGATCGCTCGCGTCGATCGTGAGATAGCCGCCTGTGATCTCGACCCCTCGGGCAACGTGGGTCAGGACGGTGCTATTTTGTAAGACAAAAGAGAAGGTGCCGCTAACACCAAATTGACCAGCCTTGCCACCCGCTTGGCTGAAGGAAAGGATTAGATTCACCGCATTCGCATCGATCGTAGTTCCACCGTTGACGCCGCTATGAATCTTAGTCCCCGAACCTACTTTTGTTTCGGTGGTTTGATTAAGAACAAGCACAAAGAAGGAACCGCCGACACCACCCGCACCACCGGCATTTCCAAATGGGCTGTAAGGCCCAGCGAAGGGGTCCTTGTTTTTGATCATCGTTTTGATGTTAAGGATACCCGCTAGATCAAAGTCGAAGACGCCTGTCATAAAGATCCCAGTGAAGAGCGTTTCGGATTGAATGTTGACCGACTGCGCGTCGGAGCGGAAGGCAGCGTCCTGATTGATGGCCACATTGTCGCCGATGGTCACCGTGCTATTGCTATCAAAGACCAGCACTTGGAAGGATCCAGCTACGGCAAGCCCATCTGCTTTCGCGGCACTGCGAACCCAGGTATTTAGAATATTAGTCTCGAAACTAATCAGCCCAACCAGGCCAGAAATGATCCCGCCCACACCACTACCGGCTCCTTTGGCGACTTCGAGAAACGATTGACCCTCTAAGTTAGAAAACAATTTAACCAGCTCGATCATCGAATCGACTACTTTCATAATCGAACCCGGTGCGAAAGGATTGTCGATCAGCGCTTCAATCGTCAGATTGCGAGACGCATCCAGCGTGGCGCCCGAACGAAGCACGACCGCCGCGTCGTTGTTGTTGGCGGCGACCGCAAAAGCAATGGAAGCGGCCCCTGTTTTTTTAGCGCCTTCTTTTTTCTTAATTTGGGCCTCAATCTTCATGCCCTGAATATGGGTGATCTCTGCGTCGATCCGGATATCCTTCTGAGTCCGTAGCTCGGAAGCTGCCCCGATCTCTATGGTGGCATCGTTGCCCGAATAAACAAAAGCAATCGCTCCCGTCGCGCTGAAATCAGAGGTGGCACCGCTCGTCTCTTCCGCTTGCCCGTTGCTTCCAAACTTGGCCTTAATCTTACTGATTATACCGCTAAACATAGCATTCCGAAACTCGGGCTTTGTGAGGACAGCGGTTTTAGCCGGCTCACCACCGGTCGTGGCGACTCCCTGCGCGAGTTGCTTCGACTCTAATATCGAGAGAACCCCGATACCTTCGGTGGATCGAAGTTCGGTCAATGAGTGGTTGGAACCAGTCACTCCTGCGAGGTTGAGGTTCACCGCTTCAGCAAGGATCGCTTCGTGACGATTTTCGCTCAAGCGAATGGTGTTCGCATCGACCACGGTGACGTAGTGGATCTGATGATCGAGTAATCCGCGTATCTTCGTTTCGTAGCCACTCCTATAGATGACTGAATCGCCCGTAGTCCATCCATGGGCGGTCGCGAAAGTGATCGTATCGAACTCGCTACTCACATCGGTCTGCGAATCAAAAGTCACGGAGGTGGTTTCGTGAAGCAACAGATGGGTGCCCGTCGCTGGCCCGACCCGAAGAACATGAGCTGTGCCCTCAGTATCGGTCAGGTCTAAATTGATAAATTCTGGCTCATCACCTAAGGTCGCCTCCTCAGATGCCACAAGTCCGACGGTAAACTCGTCAACTACCACTATATAATAGGTGCTACCAGAAGTCAGTCCGCCGATGCTCACATCGCCGCCATTTTCGTAGATGACCTGTTGCCCAGTTGCGAGACCGTGCTCAGTGGTAAAAGTGACAGTGTTCTCGACCGCATCGACGACTAAGGCCGGATCGAAGACTAACTCGGGCACAAGATTGATCGGCGTGGCCGCGAGTGACGCGTCGCCCGCGTCCGTCGTCAAACGGATAGTCAAGCTATCGATGACGATGGCATAATAGGTATCACCGTCGAACAAACCTTCAATGTTGTCGCCACCCTTTGTATAAACGAGGGCATCACCCGTGCTCAAACCGTGGGCACTACTAAACTCAATCCAGTCGCGACGACTATCGACATCTGTAAAAGGATTAAATGTAAGTGACCCGAGTTGGTGCGCTGTCCCTGTCGCTACGGAAGCTTCCAGTGACTGGATGGCAAAAGCGTCGATAAGTTGAATACTGAAATCATCGACCCGCACGACATAGTAATCCTCGCCGTGGGAAAGTCCGCCAATAGCTCCATCCCCAATCGTAAAGTAACTCACCTTTTCCCCATGAACCAAACCGTGTGCACTCGCAAAAGTAATCGTGTTGGTGGAGGGATCGACCGTCGTCGTCGCATCGAACTCAATCAGATCGAGGGTCGAGAGTTCATGATCACCAGTCGCCTCAGTGTTATCCAAGTCTAAGGCGGGGCCGCGAGCCAGGCTGACACGGTTCTGGTCTTCGAAAAGAATGTAATAGGTTTCTCCGTCTTCAAGGTCGCCTAAGTCTTCGCCTCCCCCATTATCGTAAACGACTTGTTCATTATGCGAGAATCCATGTGCATTAATACTGATGGTGTTCGCTGCGGGATCTACGGCGCTACCAGGAGTGAAGGTCTGCGAAACATCTTGGCCCGGAGCTTCCAAGGTTCCATTGACTGTCGCGTTCACATCGGCGTCGGCAATCGCGATACTTAAAGTCAGGCCCATGGTGCCATCTTTATAAACACCCGATTCTGCTTTCGCACTTGTCGAAGCTTTACCCAGCGCGTTCACTTGAATGTTTTGACCTGAGAGAACGCTCGCGCCTAGCGCGACCAATACATTTGCATTGGTCTCGGTGTGGGCGATGGAGAAAGAAGTGGCGATATCCTCTTCGTTTTGTGGCGCTCCTTTTAAATTCTTGGCAGTGCGCGCCGTCATGACGGCCTTCGTCTCAGATTCGGCCACGATACTGACGGAGCCGTCCGCTTGAATCGAGACACCGCTACCAATTAATGTATCGGCCGAGGCGGAAGCATGGCCGAAGATCGCACTAAAGAGTCGAGAGATTGATTGAGCCGACGCATCCGCCACCGCATTCGCATTGATCGTGACATCGCCACGCGTGTTAATCTCAGTCGCGCCCGTTAATGAAACCGAGGCAGTCGCCTGTTTGATCATGACAACCAGTGGAATTCGAAGGGCATCATCTGTAATTAAGCTGGTCAGCCGATCAACCACCATGTCTTCGACAATCGAGCCGATACCATCCACCAAATTACGATCATCCGCGACCGCGCTGATTTTCACATCTCCGGCACGAACCGTGACGCCATCCAGCAAAATCGTGGCGAGGCTGCCTCCGCCAGTAAATCGAACAAGGGCAGAAAGAATCGAGAGCTTTGCCTCGATCGTAATATCGCCGTCGTCGAAAGTGCTACCGTCTTCAATATGTGAAAGTAGCCGCGCCCCACTTTTCACTTCGACCGAATTCGCGCTCAGTGTAATATCACCAGAGTCGGCGATCGAGATTCCTGTGATCGCGTCGTCGCCAATAGCGAGCGAGCGAGTCGAGATGGTGACTCCTGATTCGACGATGATCGAATCAATCGTATTTAATGTGAGGTCGTGAAAATCAGCTCCGCCGATGTCGCCACCAATAGTTATAATGCCTCCAGCAGAAATCCGGAGCGAGTCTGCCACCCCATCTCCATTCCCACGAATCGAACCTGTCGATGTCAGACTAAAATCGCCGCCTATATTTAAAACAACGCCACCATCAAGAATGACGGCATCATTATAAGTAAGGTTTCCGGCGACTGTCGTGGTTCCGCTCAAATGAGTGGAATTTCTGGAACCGACAATTTCTAAGCTATGACCTTCGCCGACCACGATGTTGGCGTGCTGGAAAATCTCAGCCCCGTCTTTCGGCGCAATCAGAGAGAGCGAAAAGTTGAAGGTGATTTCCGAAACCCCATTTTCGGATGAATCGGAATTTCCGATATTAAAAGTGTGGTGGGCATTTTCGCCCCCGATGATCACATGCTCAAAAGCGGAGAGAAAATCAATGTCGGCATCGGTCAGAACATAGTCGCCTGCGGCACCATCACCGATGCCGATGGTCGCACCCAGATCGCTCGGACTGAGCGCCAAGGTTGGGTGGTTATTGGGGTTTAATGAAGCAAAGTCAGGGTAGATATGAGCCAACAAAGAAACCGGCAACTGGTTTGTTTCGGTTGCAGGGGAAAGTGTGTTTTGCTCTAAATCACTGTTATCCAAGGCATTCTGCCCGTTATCAGTGAGATCACCAACGCTCGGGGGGCCTTGCCCTAGGTTCAGGGTTGCTTTCTGTTGATCCAGCATAGCGTTCACTTCGGAGGCGACCGAAGTCGGCTCGATTTGAAGGTCGCTACTGTTGGATTCGGAGGAAATCTCCTCAAAATCTGGTGCTGATTGGGCGGCTGTAACCACTCCTGAAGTGCCGTCGATATCGACGGATGATTTGTCATCTGGCGTCGAAGTATCGGAGCTTGCAAGGGCCGTAGAAGAACCGGAATCTTGGATTCCATCTTCGTTTTGCGCATGGTTCGAAGTCGCAGATTCGGCATGATCTGCCTCTAAAACTTCTCCACTTAAGCTATTTCCCAGGGGGATCGCGCCCGCAAAAAGTGACTCCTCGGCGTCCAAATCAAGCGAGTCGGCACCATTCGTTTGGCCATCGGCAACACTATCTTGACCGTTGTATTCCTCCAAAAAGGTAGTCGCTGCGCTGAAATCGTCGTCCTGATAATCCGTCAAAGCACCGTCCAATGGGACGGCGGAGAGAAGAATACGCTGCTCCAGCGCTTCGACTCTAAATGACGGTGTTTGGCGAGATGACATGGAAAAATAAAGGTAAGGTAGGGAATAACCCCATAGCGACTCAGAATCAATTTGTTTATTTTAGACTATTAGCAAGGCTTTTTCTGATTTATACGGCATTTTTTTTTATTTCTGGATCCCGAAAGGTCTAGAGCGCGGATTTTGCGCCTCCGCCGATCACAGATTTCGCGATTTCCTGATCCTGTTTCATGAGGAGAAAACGCTGACGCTGACTCCGTCGCTCGGCTCTCCTCTGTCCTAGAAAAAAGTCAAACCTGAGTAAAGCATGACGCCCTGGAAGAGACCAATCGACCCACTTTTGAGTGATGGTTCGCATCACCCGATTCAAGTGCCTTTGGAACAATTCGTCTTCAAAAGAGGCGAATAGACGAGAACTTCCCTGCCCCCCTTGTCGCGCGGCGCGCCCGCGAAGTTGCCGATCCACGCGCCCGGATTCATGCCCTTCAGTCAAAATAACGTGGAGTCCGCCACGCCTTTCAACGGCATTTGAAATACGTATATCGCTCCCTCTTCCTGCCATATTGGTGGCAATTGTGACGGCAGCATCATCCCCCGCACGAAGAATAATCTCTGCTTCCTGCTCATGGCGTACGGCATTGAGAATCTTGCATTCGACGTTGCGCTGCGCGAGCAAACGACCCAAGTGCTCACTGGCATCGACGCTACGAGTGCCGACTAAGACGGGGCGTCCTAAACAGTTATAATCTAGAATCTCTTCGACCACAGCCTCCCATTTGTCACTTTCGTTCACGAAATAAGCGGGGCGTTCATCGCGTCGAACGTTGGGTTTGTGGTAAGGGACCTTAATAAACGGCAGATCATAAATCCGCCAAAACTCACGCCAAGATTCACGAGCGGTTCCTGTAATCCCTGACAAATGGTCGAAGTAGCGGTAAAAGTTCTGAAAACTAAGGCGCGCGAGGGTCTCAGAGGGTGCGGAAACCTCCGCGCCCTCCTTGGCCTCGACCGCTTGATGCAGACCCAATCGCCAATTCCGCCCCGGCATGGGGCGCCCGGTGAATTCATCCACAATCACCACCTTACCATCAACCATGACATACTGCTTATCCCGCAGGAAAAAGTGACGCGCCTGAAGCGACTGTAGAACCAAATCGGCGACCCAATCCGGCGCAGAAAGAAGGCCGCTGCACTCCGCACACCATTCCTCAATCAATTGCCGTCCGAGTGGAAGTAGGCGAATCTCTTTGAAGCGATCGAGCACATCATAGTGCTCACCTGGTAATAGCGTGGCGGCACAGGTCTCGATTGCGCGGCAGGTCGCCACCATCGACTCGTTTTCCTGCTTCCGGCTGATGATCAGAGGCGTGACCGCCTCATCAATCAGTTGATTATCGGCTTCGTCCACGATAGCGATATTCAAGCCTCGTAGGACCAGTTGATCACGCCAGCGCCGACGACGAAGCAGGTAGGTCATGGCTCGACGCTTGGACTCTGCCAGCGGGCCAAGCGAGATTTGATCGCGCAGATAGTCCGCGACCAGCTCTTTACCCGTGCAATAAACAACGTCAGCCAAGTAGGCATCCCGCCGCTGCGGCCCCTCCAAATTGGCTGCGATGGAGCCAACCGCGAGGCCGCAATATTCATAGAAGCGGCTTAAATCTGCGGCATCACGAGTGGCCAAATAATCGTTCGCCGTGATCACATGGCAGGGTTTTCCAGTAAATCCGGCAATCGCAGCCGCCAGCGCGATGGTTAGGGTCTTACCCTCCCCTGTCGCCATCTCCACAAGTGAGCCACTACCGATCCCGAGAGCCCCCATCAACTGGGTTCGATAGGCGGTAAGTCCCAGACTACGCCGTGCCGCCTCAGCCACGAGTGGCAAAGCAAGCCCTACTTGCTCCGGCCAGCTCACACCGTGCCGACGAACCTGTTCCCGCATCACACGGAGGTCGGAACGTAATTGACGTTCGGAAAGATCACTGAGCTGGGTAAACTTTTCTTCAATGGTTCCGGCTTCTTTCCAGAGTCGATCACTCCTCACCGTCTTCGATTTCCAACGGCCGACTTGATCATGGAGCCAGCCGTCAAGTCCGGCCAGCACGGGCTCAACATCCCGTATTTCAGTCCGCCGAGCTTCCTTGCGCGGGGCGGCAAAACGAGTCGGCTCCAACGATCTCAGTTCTAGACGATTTTGTGCGGACTTTGCCATGCCTCAGAATAAGGGTGCGATCAAATCGATTAGAGTTGGAAACGTTTCTGCAGGATCTGGCGCATTTTGCGATACCATTGGCTCAAATAGGGTTCGTTTTCAACCCGGAAACGTGCCAAGCCGACCCGTCCGTGATGGAGCGGTGCGCCCGTAGCATCCAGATCGAGCATGACTAAAAAAAACGGCTCCGCAGCACGCACGCCATCAGGGTCATCATCGCGGACACGAACCGGCCCACCCATCCGCCAGCCTAGTGCGGGACTCGGCAGATACTCTTGACGACCCGGCACAATCTGCAGACTGCTCGGCTCCACAACCTCACCTGCATTTCCCGGAAACCGAAGGCTGACGCCTCTCATTTCCTGTTCGAACAATAGATTCACGTCCTGCTGTGAGACCACCGCAAAGAAGCGCCACGCCCCCTCCGGGATGCTCTCGCCCACAATTTCACCTCGCTGGACCCAACGCTTAAAATGCTCTTTCGGCTGTAAGCTGGCGAGACGCCCGTCCTTTGGCACCCGAACTTCCATCGCGAGCTCTTGCTCCTCGAGTTCGTCGATGCGGATGCTGTTCGCCCGTTTCCGTTCACGTAATACTTCGCGTCCCATGCCCTCTTTGGCCATCTGAAGGCGCTCGACGGCGGCTAATTGCTCGCGTTCCGCTTCCAACTGGCGACGCAGTAGCGGAAGCTCTGGATTCTTCAAGCGAAGCATGGTCATCCCGGCAGTGGCACTCGCGGGAACCGCTTCAAAATTTTCCACTGCCCCACTGCTCCGAGCGACAATGAATTCAGCATTCTCCGCAAATAAAATTCCAGGTGCACGGAAATAACGAGGTGCTGGCAGCACACCCAAAAGTAAAACTCCCAGCGCTAAAAAAGCAGCGGTGACCAAATAGGCGCGCGTTCGCACCCGCTCAATGCGGGGCTCGCTCACCAAAAACTTAATCCCTTTATAGAGCGGAAGGACTATCAGACCAATCACCGTCAAGACCGCCGCTAAAAAGCCAAGTCCAAGGTAACGGTCCGCCACGAACATGATGATGATATAGGTGATATAGACACGGAAAAACCAGCTCGCGAGACCGAATCCGGCCAACCAGACCGCATCGGCTCGACTTCCGGCCGGACTTTGCGAGTGTTTCCCCCCGAAAGCATACCGCTCCACGAGGTGCCCCATCTCCTGCATCCCGCGAGTCTGCAAATTGGGAGAATCGGTTAAGTCGGACAATATATAATAACCGTCAAACTTAAGCAGCGGGTTAATGTTGAACAGAATCGTAGAAACCGAGGCCACCAACATTAAATTGAAACACCAGGAGTTCAGCAATCCGGGCCCTGTCGAGGCCCAGACAAACGTCGCCAAGGCCGCAAGGACTAACTCCACAATCATCCCGGCTGAACCCACCCAAACCCTTTTCCATCGCTCGCGAAAGGCCCACGCGGCCGTGGCGTCGACATAAGGAATGGGCGTGAATACCAGAAAAGTGATCCCCATGACGTGGACCTCGCCGCCGAAACGCTTCACCGCGTAACCATGCCCGAACTCGTGCACCAGTTTGGCCAGAACGAAAGCTACCAGCAATATTGGCAAATTAGCTGGACTCAAAGCCCCCTGCCCTCGTTCGAAGAGCGCTTCCCAATTGGAAAGCGCCACGCCGAGAGCCGAGCCAACTAAACCAAACCATAAAATTGCCCCGAAAATGGAAAGAAACGGGCGCACGTAACACAGTGTTCGATTCAGAAATGCGTCGGGGTCGAACAATGGAATGCGGAGGAAAAAGATACCGAATAGGCGGGCCTTCCACTCGCGGGCGTGACGCTTCTTCTGCCGTTCAAACAACTGAATGACGTCCGAAGGAAAATCGGAAACGATCAAATTACTCTGATAGAGGTTGGACAGTATTTGAATCGCTTCCCCTTGCCCGGGTGCCGCATCGCCGTTCCGATCCAAGCAGATCTGCCAGACTTCCTCGACGGTCTTGGTGCCATCCAAACGAGCGATAAAGTCCCATGCTTCCGGGCGAAAGCGAAAGAACTGATCCCCATAGAGATCGTTTGCAATGAACCAAGTGCCCCCGCGAAAAAACTGCTTGCGCACCCGCACCGAGGGACGCAAACGAATTTTTTGCGCAGCCACTCGGTGCCAGGATTCACTAAATAATTTGCGTTCCATTAGATAAAGATACCGTCAAAGCGACCCTAGAACCAGAGTCGCATCCGAATGAAATCAATAATACGGTGGGTCGCCCGCCATGCCAAGGTGCGATCACCGGCATTGAGCCGAGCGATACCGCTCATCCCCGGACGCAGCCAATCTGCGTCCTCCTCCAAGCGAGCTCGCAGGGTAAATGCATTGCCCTCACCGTCAGCCTGTGCGGCTGGTGATATCATTTCCACGGTGAAAGGAAACTGCAGATCTGGACGACTGGAGAAGACAACCTGTCCGCTTCGGGAGGCACCAATCAAGTCGATATCGCGCTCGGGTAATCGAATCTCCACATACAATCCGTCTAATTTAGACACTTGCAAGAGCACCTCACCCTGTTTGACCGGTGCACCAATTCGTTCGCGCAAGTCCCCCTGCACCACGACGCCATCAAACGGAGCTTTCACCTCCGCTCGCGTTAATTGATATTCGAAGAAATCGAGCCGAGCCTGCGCTTGGTTTTTCTGCGCCCGTGCCACCCGCAATTCAGCCAGTTCACCATCCGCTTCCGCCAGTTCCGCTTCCGCGCCGTGCCTCCGGATTTCTGCCCGCGTCTCTGCCTGTTGAATACTGAGGTCGCGATCATCCAATGCCAATAAAGTCTGCCCCGCGACGACAAGATCCCCGGGGCGAACCCCCGCCTTCGCGATAAAGCCTTCAAACGGAGCCGGCATATGCGCCAAACTGTCAGGACGGACGATAAAAGTCGCGCTCACCCGATAGCTAAAGGGCACTAGAAGAGATAAAAATAAAATGATGCTCGTGACGATGGCGGCAAACTTCAGCCAAGTATGCTTCGGGCTCAATACCTTCGCAAGTAACTCCCGGGCGCTGGTGGCTAATCGTGCGCCAAACCAGCGGGATTTCTTTTTTAAATCCATCAACCGTGGCGCGATTTGATCGCCTATCACGCGCAAGCCCCAAGCCTCTGATTCCGTGAATTCGTGGCTCGGTCGCTCCACCGTCAGGACGCCGACCACCTCTCCTCCATCTCGGATCGGAACTGAAAGCAGACAAGCCGATCCCGACTTGCGGGCATAGACTTCATGATCGTGATAGATCGCGGTGCTGTTAGAAGGTGCCGGCCAAACCAGTTCTTCATCCTGATCGCGGCACTCCTCCATGGCCGACTCCAGTTCCTGCAAAATTTCCATTTTGCGCTCGAATTTCTCGGTGCCGCTGACCGCAACCACTCGCACATAGGGTGCGCTCACCCAACCTAAACACGCACGCTCCGCCTCCAATCGACTCGTGACTTCATTGACGAGAGCCATAATCGCAGGGGAATATTTACGCTGCCCATTGATCACGGCCAACACATCCAACGCTTCGCGCATACGATTAATATCATGCCCCATCTCGAGTGCGGCCCGGTTCTTTTGATACATCCGAGGCGTATCCGCTAACAGGGGTAAAAGCCCCGACCATATCTCAGCTTCAGGTGCCGGTCGTTCTCCGGGTGCAAAACGTAGTTCAAGCAGGCATGACCTGGCACCTTCGTCCGTATCCAATGGATGTAATAAATGAACGGCTCCGGCCTCCGCCTCAGCCGCTACAATCACACCACGTCCGCCCTCTAGTGCCGCATTGGCCTGTTCCTCGAAGTCACGCTGTAAAAAAGCACGGTGATTGACCCCGGCTGCCGGAGAGGCCGCCAGTAGATTCCAAGTCCCGTTGAGGCGAACCATGGCACGAGCCTGACGGGCGCCCGTCATTTCTTGAGCAACTTCTGTAAATTGAGCCCAAAACGTGGGCGCATCCCCGCTGAACAGACGAACTCGTTGAAGGCGTTCGAGATGCTCGCGAGTTGGTTTGACGAAGTTTTTAATGTCCACGTTTAGATCAGGGGTTATCAGAGTTGCGAATCAGCGGGGAGTGCCTCCGAATGATCCGATTCGGAGACCGGTTCCGCGAAGGGGTCTTCAGCTTCAATCGGCTCGGGTTCGAGCTCGGGCTCGGGTTCGGGCAAAGTCTCCTCTGGAAGCTCGACTTCCACCGTCATCGAAGCGGGAGCAAGCTCGACGAGAGCCCGTAACCCGGGCTTGACGCTGCGGTCAGAATTATCGGCCAGAATTTTTACTTCCAGTAATCCGCTGGCGGAGTCGACTCGTGGATCAATGAAATTGACGACGCCGCTCAAACGGGGCGTGTCTTCGCTCATCTCGGGAAAAATCAAAAACACTGCCTGCCCGACCGGAAACTGCCTCGCTTCTTTCACCGTCAAATACAGCCGAACATAGATCTGATCGATATCCACGACCCGAAACATCGGCTCGCCCACGGCGACCATTTCGCCGATCTCGTTATTACGCTCCACCACGATTCCGGAGATCGGAGCGCGAATCTTTCGTAGCTCGACCGCTTCCTGAGCGATTTGATACTGCAAGCTGGCGAGCCGAAGTTCAATCTCGCTGGCCAAGGCATCATCCTCACTAATCAGCTTCTCACGGAAAAGGTTTTGCGCCCCCTTACTCTCGAATTCCCGTTTACGCAATGCTGCGGCAGTCCGCTCCATATCCAGCTCTACCGAGCGCACATATAATTGCGCCATCAGTTGACCTGCTTCCACTTCGGCTCCTTCGCGAACATGAAGCTCGGTAATAAAGTTTTGCACCGGACTGGAAATACTGACCTCACGAAAAGGAAACACGAGCCCGGAAACGGGCTGCGCCCACGAGACCGCTGTAGAGATGAGCCCCAACAGAAAGAAAGAAACTTGTTTTCTCATAATAGATAGATCCGCTCTGGTATGACTACAACGCAGCGGATTAATTAGCCGCAGTAGTCGCGGTAGTCACATCAAAATTAAGCTCCTGACTCAGCGTGCCCATGACGACATACAACTGGGTGACCGCCCGGAAGAGTTCGACCTGGGAAGCCAAAGCGCGGGTGCGCGCAAAACTGAGATCACGCTGTTGATTCAAAACATTGTAGCTGGTTGTCAGCCCTGAGGCCAAGCGTTTTTCTTCCGCTCGCAATGCCTCTTCCGCCAGACGAACCGACTCCTTGACGAAGCCGATGCGCTCGCCCGCGGCTTCCACCTCGCGGACGCTATTATCCAGCAACACCAAAAGCTGAATTTCGGTTTGTTTTGCAGTCATCAAAGCTTGGCGCTGCACCCGCTTCGCCACACTAACTTGGGCGCGATCCGCAGTGCGATCCAATGGGATCGAAAAAACAAAACCCACCGACCAATCCGGGGTGGTGCGTTCTCCATAGTCACCATAACTGCTAGTAAAACTATCCTGCAATCCATTATAGCCGATGGTCGCCTCTAGGTCGAGTTGCGGAAGGAGCTGGTTCTTAGCGTAGGTGACACGGATTCCTTCCGCCTCAGCACGAGTCATTGCCGCCCGATAAATCGGGTTCATCTTCAACATCTCACGCGCCAAAATCAGACGCTCGTCAACCGGCACGTCTAAGATCCCAGCAGCACTCGATCCGATGCGCACTTCTTCCCCAAATGTATAATCAGACCCCGTCAATTCCAATAAACGATTGCGACGCTCAGCCAAAAATGTCCGGGCGCCAACCACCTCTTCCTGCGCCTCCGCACGCCGGGCTTGTGCTTGGGTCACGTCGATGGGCGACATCATGCCTTCTTCAACCCGGCGACGATTCTCTGCGATCAATCCATCCGCCAACTGCACTGCATCCTCCTTCACCTTCAAATTCGCAATGCCAAATTCAGTTTCTGCGTACGCGATCAAAATCTGTGCGATCACCTTCTCGAATTCTGAACGTAGTTCAAATTCCGCTCCCAAAACCTCCGAACGGGCCAAGTCTGTCGCGGCTAAGTTGACTTCAGTTCCCCGGTTTTTAAGCAAAGGTTGCACTACCTGTAATTGAGTCGTGGTCTGGTATTCGGGAGAGAAAATTGGTCCGCTGAATGTGGCCGGGTTAACTACAGTCTGATTCGTCGTATTTTTAAGCCGATTGGTCGAGGTCGAAAGTGATACACGCGTGCCATAGGCATAACGATCTTCAAGACTCATTCCCAAAGAAGCCACCTCCTCTTCGAAGATCGGCGAAATCGAATTAGTCGCAAAAAACTGCTGCCGATTCTGCGCACGTTCCGACTTACTAAACCGTGCACTACTCGAAGCGCGAGCGGCGAAGGCACCCAAAGAGATTTTGACCCGATCCTCCGAGTTCTCGATCTCCATACGCCCGATCTGAACACTAAAGTTATGCTCCAAGCCTCGCATAATCCAATACATTGCTCCGTAGTCAGCCCCTTCAGAGACTGCTACTGTTTCGGCATCTGTGATTCCCGAATTAGCTTCGGGCGACATGCTCTGAGCTTCGGTCGACATGCTCTGAGCCGACAGGCCCAAAAATGACGTAGTCGTGGATAACAAGAAGAGGATCGATTTCGGAGGTAACATTTTAAAATTATTTCTCTGCATGCAGAGGTTTAGTGGTAGTTTGACGGCCAGAAAGCTTCTTACGAATTTGAACCGCAAGAATATTATCTCGAAAAATAAGACAATTTCAACAACTCCTCATTAAAAAATGTCAGCCACGCTCACTCGTGTCCGCCCAGACCGGACGCAAGTAATCATCGCCGGGGCTGCGCATACAGGTTAGACAAGTGGGCATGGGGCAGACTAGACTGCTGTTTGAATCACCCGAATCACCATGCTTGTGCTCGGCCTGAAACAGAAGAGCCACTCCTGGACGCGGCGTTTCACGACCGAAGATATCCGCTCGACCCTCCAGTTTGTCGCCGTGACCGGAGTGGTGCTCCCCCTCGTGCCGGACAAGGGCTACGGCCCCTACGACGCGATCAATCCCTATTCGCTCTGGCTCATGGTCGTCCTCATCTCGGGGCTCGGCTTCGTCGGCTATATTTTGATGCGCGTGCTCGGGCCCCGTGCCGGCGTGGCGCTCGCCGGGCTCGTCGGAGGCCTCGCCTCCAGCACCGCCACCACTCTGGCCTTCAGCCGCGAGTCCAAGGTGTATCCGCAATTCTCGGCCGGCTTCGCACTCGCGATCATTATGGCCTGCACCATCATGCTCGGCCGGGTCATCATCCTGCTCGGCTTTATTCATCCAGAATTCATCGCCCATCTCTGGCTGCCTTTCGCCGTCATCGCCCTCCCCGGCCTGCTCTATGCCCTCTGGCTCGGAATCACTGGCCGCAAGACGGAAAAAGATACCGACCTGCCCGACCTCAAACACAAAAAACACCCGAAAATCCTATGACCACAAATCAGAAAGAATTACGATGTCAAAAAAAGCGCTTACACTTCGGCCCGTTGCGGTCTTGATTGGATGGACTGCTAAGGATTGTTGTTTTTACGACATGACCCTTTTTGAGTTTAAAATCTTTATATTTTGCGTTTGCGACCTTTTTGCCCACTAGACACAAAGGTCGCATCTTATGCTTTCACTTCTAATTTCAGCGCTTGTCGCTACCGCATTGGCTGGCGCCTTGATTACTTCGCAGGTAAGCACGGGAGCGACGGTCTTCTATAGCATTGTCGGATTTGCTGGCACGTTTTTCTTGGTCGGATTTCGGGTTCGGAAAAAGATGTCCAAGGTCCAAGGCGAGCTTCAGCAAAGCATGCAGGCCGCTCAGGGGCGCATGCAGCGGAAGGTGCAGCAGTTCCAGAACAAGCCCGGCGGGAACGTTAAGCGGATGCAACGCCAGCTCGAAATGGATCAAAAAGCCACGTTAAAGGAGGGGCTAGAGTTCACCAAGCGACTCGAACCCTTCCGGAAGTGGTCCTTGCTCACGGGACGCCAGATTGCCACCATGCGCCTGCAGTTTTACTACCAGCTCAAGGAGTTCGACCAGGTTGACGCGATCCTTGCCACCTGCGGTTTCTTGAGGGGCCCGATGATGATGGATCCCATGGTGTCGGCCATGAGGATGGCGCGCTGTTATCAGAACGATGACTTGGCGGGCGCGGAAAGGGTCTTCAAGCGCCGGATTCGGTGGACTTGGGGCGATCGCGGCACTTTGCTCTATGGCTTGATGTCGTGGATCTACGTTAAGGTTGGCGAGCCTAATGAAGCCCGTCGAGTCCTTTTGAAGGCCAAAGAGGCCACGGGAGTCGATACTTTTACCCAGAACTGGGAACACCTGTCCAACGATCGTGTAAAGAGTTTCTCTAATGCAGCATTGGGGGATCAGTGGTATAGCCTCTATCTGGAGAATCCGCCCGCGCCTAAGCAGCAGCGGATGCGCGGCAATGGACGCAATCCGCGTGGGTTCTAGCTCGCTTCGTTGAGAGCCCGCATCCAAGGAACCATAGAGTGTCGAGACTTGCGGGCAGGAGGTTGGGATCAAGAGGGCCAAGCTAGGGTTGAGTTAGGATCTTTATATTTTGCGTTTACCCCCTTTTTTAGCCCCAGGGCACCTCGAAGGGGGCATTCCGGATATTCATATATCGCAACCTACTCTGACCCCTTTTCTGGGCTCGGCCTTCGCCGTGGGCGACGGGGATCGGGAGGAGGGAGCCTGTGGAGTTGAGAATCATTTGTGTGAATTGAGCCAACTCTTGCCTTTGGTGGCAAGATGGGAAGTTGGACGAGTGAAGTTAGAAGTTTGAAGGAGTAGGTTAGAAGGGTTCGTGTGATTGGTGCTCTGTTTTCAAACTTCACTCTTCGAACTTCTCCCTTCCCTTCAGGGTCAGTCGATAGCGTTGGGTGGGGCTTCTTGGGGAGTCGGGTTGGGTGCGTTCGATCCAGCTGTCTTCGAGTGCGGGTGTTAAATGATTTTTGCGGAAGGTGGGGGCGTGGGCGAGCTGGAGTGACTTCATTAGCTCAGCGCTGCTTCGTTCGCCGCTACCGACTGCTTTTATGAGGCGTTTTACTTGGTCGCTTACTTGATCGCTCACTTGGTCGGTTGAGATGGCTTGCTGCATCGATTCTTGGATGGCTTCGAGCATAAATTCGACGAAGGCGGTGGCTTTACCTGTGTTGTCGGATTCGGCCAGTTTTTTGTAGTAGGTGCTTTGTCGATCTCGGATGATTGTTTCCACGGGGAGGTAGGCGAAAAGGGCTTTCCACTCTCGTAGAATGAGGGTTTGCCAGAGGCGTCCCATGCGGCCGTTGCCATCCGCGAAGGGGTGGATGAATTCAAATTCGTAGTGGAAGACACAACTCGCCACGAGTGGATGCTCCTCGGTTTTTTTAAGCCAATCGAGGAGATCTTTAATCAGAAATGGAACGCGTTCGGCTGGCGGGGCGAGATGGATGATGTCGTTGCCTTGGGCGACGCCGACACTTCCAGAGCGATAACTACCCGCTTCGTCGATGAGTCCTGCCATGAGGAGTTGATGCGCTTCGAGTAGGTCTTTTGAGGATGTGGGGGTTAGCTGATCAAGTGCCTCGTAAACGATGAACGCATTACGGACTTCTTGAACTTCTTTCGGATGTCCGAGGACGCTCTTACCATCCAACACCGCGGTGACCTGTTCAAGGCTGAGTGTATTTTGTTCAATCTCGAGTGAGGCCTGGATCGTGCGAATACGATTGGCTCGGCGAAGCTGTGGCGTGAGGGTCTGCTCTGAAAACGCCGTATATCGACCGATGCACTCACTGATCTCGGCCACAAGCCTGAGGATCTTTGGAGTGCGGTCATAGGGTGGCTCGTAGTCGTTCATTTGAATTTTAAACGTCCTTCGAGCACTTCGATTGGCGGATGGCTGCTTCTTGAACGCTCATGCCTCCGGAGGTGGCGTCCCGTTCTTGAGTGTAGTTGCCTCTGCCATTCTCGAATTGATTCAAAAAACGGACAGTATCGGCCACGCCCAAGCGTTCGCAGAGCACTTCGTGTGCTTCTGTGGAGACTTCTTTTAATGTTTTTGGCTGGTTGGCTCATGACTCTAACTGTTGGACTAAATCTAACACTGAAACTACTTTCGTCAAACCT
>Ga0306899_1000418_pt1 | contig 22100 bp, 21 predicted proteins | sample AntRauMFilla3764_FD_190407 | JGI IMG/M metagenome (GOLD analysis project Ga0306899, IMG submission 190407) | Saline lake microbial communities from Rauer Islands, Antarctica - Metagenome Filla 3 #764 (v2) (version 2) | ecosystem: Environmental > Aquatic > Non-marine Saline and Alkaline > Saline ... | reverse complement strand
CCGCTCCAAGAGAACTCAGGCAAAAGGTAAAATTACTGCTGTCGCCTGACACAATAACTATTCTGCTTACTCCGTCAGATACAGTGCCTGTATTACTGAAGTAGATTCTTCCGGGAGGCTCAACGCTGACGGAAAAATCATCTCGGTCAAGGGAAAAACTTTGAATCGTGGTGAAGGGGTCACTGACATTTGCTTTATATTGAGCGTTAAATGAGAGATCACCAGCCGTTTCGATAACAACAGACGATTCGAGTTTGCCGGCCAACGCTGCTTGCTGGGCAAGCAACGCGGCGGAAGACAGTTGCTGGGTGGCCAGCAAGGGAGAAAAAGCTGAGCTTCTGGTGAACAGCCCGATACCGAGAACTGAAAGCACTCCAATCAGGATGATTACCATAACCAGTTCAACGAGGGTAAAACCCGATGACCTCGGGGCTCTCATGGTTTTCATGCCCTCTCCCAGATTACCACCTAACTCAAGCTAGAAATTCACGCTAAAACCACTGAAGCCGTAATCCAGCGTTGAGTGAACAATGATAAGCCTTGCCGGATTACACGTTCGCTAATCCGGCTCAAGATTACCCAGCAGCTGTGGCACCACAGGTTGTAGTGCCATCCATTTCTTGGACTTCTGAGATTACCGGCGGCGTCGTTCCGCTCGAATCCGCATATGTGAAGCAAGACTTTCCATCAGCGGCTGGATCAACGGTGACAATATAGGGTGAAGCTGCACCCACTACATCGAAATCACCCAGTTGAGCCGCATCCTCAAGCGAGCTTCCAGCGAGGTAACCATTTTGGAGACCAATTATTGTGCCTTCTAAGGTCACTCCGTCTGTTGCTGTTGGTGTGGTGGCACTTGAGGTATCGCCTTTCCCGCTCGCAAGAGCGGCGGAACGCACAATGCCGACCGCTGATTTCACACTACCCCTAGCACCCTGAACAGACGCTTCCTCTGCATCACCGCTTAAATCCGCAAATCTCGGCAACGCAAACGCAGACAGAATGCCTAGAATGACAATCACCATGACCAATTCAATCAGTGTGAAGCCTTTTTGGCCTTGGGAAACAGCCGTCTTGTCGATCATGCTCATCTATGCCTCGCATTTCTATTCAGTTTTGTGTTGGTCAAAAGCCAATATCAGTCAGTAAGGAGCTCGCTCTGCTATCCCGCACCCCCGATCCTCAACTCTATTCCAACCGTTAATTAAACAAGTTTTAGCAATTCGTCACATCGACCGTGATTGAAGGGGCGCTATCAGCAGCTGAGGGCGCAGTATAACTTACCTGACAATTCCCCGTACCCGTAGTTGGCGCTCCCTTTGCCTGGACAATGACTGTACTACTGGCAGCCGTTCCGGCATTGGTGGCGTCAACGTTGAAATCTCCGCTAGTCCCTGTAGTGATTTGTGCCGCATCTAAAATGCCCCCTGCGTTAGCGGCAGCTGTTGTATCTTGGGCAGATGGATAGCCAAATACTAAATCAATGGTTTTGCCCTCAAGGACCACAGATTCTCCTGTTTCCGCGCTCTTTCCTTCAGCCAAAGCTTTAGAGTGGACGATCCCCGATGCTGATTTGATTGCTCCAGCAGCTCCTTCAACTGTCGCTTCTCTCGCGTCTCCCCCCAGGTCTGCAAAGCGCGGCAGTGCGAACGCAGCTAAAATACCCAAAATCACAATAACCATTACCAACTCAATGAGGGTGAAACCCTTCTCTTTTCTCGCTGGCATTACGTTCATCATATTCATAGCTCTAACCCTTTCTTTCTTTGTGAAAATATTATCTATCTAATCTCATTAATTGATTACGGTCGTTACCTCACCAGTATCCGCATCGTAACCGATGGAACTCCCTTCTCCATCCAGCTGGTAAGTGAACAAGCAGTCGTCGCCCGGCTCATTGCCGTCGACATCACCCTGCACAGTTACGTCATAATCTGGAGTAGCTCCGACGACGCTCGGGGCATTGCCCTGCAAGACACCAAGCCATACCTGCTGGCAGCGACTTGCATTCATATTAGGGCTATTGTTGTCCACGGTGGTGGACGTGGGCCATCCCTCAGCGCTGACGTTCACCCGATCATTGCCAAAACCCTCAACGTTATCCGCTTCCGTGGTGAGGCCGTTGGCCACCCACTGGGTCTTTACAAGAGCCACACCCGCAGCTAGGGCTCCAGCCGTGCCCTGGATGCTGGCATCATGCGCCTGATCAGAAAGCTCGGCGAACCTTGGCAACGCAAACGCTGCAAGAATGGCCAGAATGGAAATCACTACCACCAGTTCGATCAAGGTGAAACCTGCTGAACGATGTTTGGCTGTTGTCATAATGTTGCCCCCTCAAGGCTGTGCTTTAATCAGTTTCAACCCCGACTGGGGCTCGTCTTTATCCAGGCGTCCATTGCCGTTTCTGTCCCGAAATTCGATACCCACAACCCATGCCAGAGGTGCTTCGCGGCTTCCCTGCCGGTCTTCCAGGGTTATCGGCTGATTGGGGCGAAATATAACCTGCCCCCTCTCAGCCCGCTCAGGCTTTTTGTATCCGGTGTTACCCGTTGGTAACGGTCTGAAACACCACTTTCCGGGCTCCGGCATTTCAGCGTCACAAGGGCCTCTGTATCCGATTGGAGCGGTTTCAAACCACTCAAACGGATTACGGCCCGCCTGTTCATCGTAATTGGCACGGCCATTTAATCTGACTTCCGCACCTTTTATCACCAATACACTACGTATTTGATTAATCGTTAGTTTCGCGCTCTGCTGCTGAGCCCTTGTCAGCTCTTGTTCCAACAAATCCAGCAGCACCCAGACCAGTACCAGAAAAATGCCAATCACCAGCCCCACCCGCATGCGCCGGGCACCGGCCTGCCTGGCGGCTGCATCCTGGGGATAGCGTTTGATCACCCCCGCCCCATGGCGGCGGCTCCCAGATCCCAGATCGGGAGGAAGACGCCCAGGGCCAGGATCAATACCAGAACACCCATGGCCACAATCAGTATGGGCTCGATGGATTCCGCCAGCCGCTTCAGTCCGTAGTCCACGTCTTCGTCGTAAAAATCGGCGACGTTGATCAACATTTCGTCCACGGAACCGGTCTCTTCGCTTACGGCGATCATCTGCAGAATCAGCGGGGTAAACATGTTGCTCTGCCTGGCGGTGCGAAGCAGGCTTTCACCCCGCTCAATACCGGATCGCATGTCTTTAATGTGTTTGGATATCCAGGCGTTATCGGTGGCATCGGCTACGACGGTTAACGCGTTGGTCACCGGCATACCGGCAGACAGCATGCTGGCAAAATTGCGGGCAAACCGGCTCAGGGTGATCAGTTCTACCAATGGTCCGATGATGGGCATTTTCAGCTTGTAGCGGTCCCATATCAGCTCACCCTGCTCCGTTTTCCTCCACTGCTTGACCGCAACCGCACCGGCGATCATCGCCGCCAACATAAGGTACCAGTACGACAGCAGGAAATTCGACGTGCCGACCAATACCTGTGTCAGAAACGGTAGGTCGGCTCCCAGCTTGCTGAATACCGCCGAGAATTTGGGAATGACCAGAAAGTTCACCACCATCAGTGCGCCAAACAGGGCAATCATCACGAAGGTGGGATAACGCAGAGCCTGCGACAGACGCCGTTTGGTGTCGCGTTCCAGCTCCAGAATGTCTGACAGCCGCTTAAAGGCATCGTCCAGTTGGCCGGTGTTCTCTCCGACGTGAATCATCGCAATGAACAGATCCGAGAATACCTTTGGATGCGCCTGCATGGCGGTCGCCATGGTGGAGCCACCTTCCAGCCGGGTAGTGACGTCGTCTAGCACTTCGCCCAGTTCCGGCGACCGGGTGGTGTCTGCCAACCCGCGCATGGTGCGGATCAGCGGTATGCCTGCTTTGGTCAGGGCATACATCTGGCGGCAGAAGACGATCAGCTCATCCAGAGAGATTTTCTTTCTGAAGATAGGCAACTTGTTCAGGCGGGCGCTCAGGGAGTCACTTTGCTGAACTTCCCGTATCGACAGCGGCGTGATGCCTCGACGCATCAGATCCGACGCCGCTGCGTCTGCATTCGGCGCTCCCAGGGCGCCCTGTTGCACGGCGCCCCGGCTGTCTTTTCCGCGGTAAGTGAACTGCATCAGGCTTCACCCCCTGGCAACTGATGTTTCCCGGAGGTGCCTTCAACCAGCTCCGGGATGTCTTCCAGCGACACATCGCCTTCCGAGGTTGCCGCTACGCGGGATACTTCCTCCAGGGTGGTAATGCCCTGCAACGCAAAGTCCATGGCGCACAAGCCCAATGGCCGGTACAGCTGACTTTTGCGCGCCTCTAACGTGAACAGACTGATGTCCTGACGTCGCAGGGCATCCAGCATGCGCTCGTTCATTTCCAGCATCTCGTAGACGCCCAGCCGGCCGCGATAACCGCTGTTACTGCATTGATAACATCCTTTGCCGTGAACAAACCCGGCTTCCAGATCCAGGGGGTCCAGGTCGAAACCTTCCAGCCAGACTTTTTCCTGGTCGGTAGGCTCATAGGCTTCCACGCAGTTTTCACAAACTTTGCGTACCAGTCTCTGGGCGACAACGCCCAGCAGGGAACTGGCCACCAGAAATGGCTCAACCCCCATATCAATCAGGCGCATGGCACTGCTGATGGAGTCATTCGTGTGCAAAGTGGACAGCACCAGATGGCCGGTCATGGCGGCCCGAAGCCCGATCTCGGCGGTGATATGGTCGCGCATTTCGCCCACCAGAATCACGTCCGGGTCCTGGCGCAGGGCAGCCCGCAGCACAGTAGCGAACTCAAGGCCGATTTTCGGGTTGACCTGCACCTGGGTAATTCGGGGCAGCCGGTATTCCACCGGATCTTCTGCGGTAATGATCTTTACTTCCGGGCGATTCAGCTCAGTCAGCGCGCCGTAAAGGGTGGTGGTTTTACCGCTGCCCGTAGGACCGGTGACCAGAATCATGCCGTGGGGCTTTTTGATCATGCGGCGAAAGTGTTCCAGCAACAGCGGTGGCATCCCGGTGCCGTCGAGGTTGAGCGTGCCCTGGCTTTGATCCAGCAACCGCATGACCACAGATTCGCCATACTGAACGGGCATGGTGGACACCCGCACATCAATACTGCGGCCTTTCACCCGCACATTGAAACGGCCGTCCTGGGGAATGCGTTTTTCGGAGATATTCAACCCGGCCATCAGTTTCAGGCGAAGCACCAGCGCGGAATTTACGCGTTTTTCCTTCATGACCTGTTCCTGAAGAACGCCATCCACCCGTTGGCGGATCCGGACCACGGTTTCGTCAGGCTCGATGTGGATATCAGAGCTGCGGGCCTGCACTGCGTCCTCAAACAAGGTCTGCAACAGTTTTACAACAGGCGCTTCCGCGCTTTCGGATTCTGCAGACAGATCGGCCAGGTCGAAGGCATCATCACCCAGTTCGTCTTCCAGCTCTTCCGCCAGGGACGCAATTTCGTCTGTGCGGCGATAAACCAGGTCCAGGGTGCTGAGCAGTTCGCTCTCCCGCACAACCGCCTGTTTGATGGGCTGCTTGAGCACCCGCACGAGTTCGTCGTAAGCAAAAATATCCAGCGGATCTGCCATGCCGACTAGAAGCTCGCCCCGTTGCTCTGCCAGCACGATGCTGCGGAAACGACGGGCCAGGGCTTCGGGCAGCTTCTTCACCAGATCGTTATTGAACTGGTATTGGCGTAACTGAACAAACGGCACTTCCAGCTGGCGCGAGAGAATATTGAGCAGGTTGTCTTCTTCGACATATCCCAGATCGATCAGCGTCCGGCCCAGTTTACGGCCCGTATTTTTCTGCTCTTTCAGTGCGGTCATCAACTGTTGTTCGGTGATGACTTCGTTCTGCACCAGCAGATCGCCGATCCGGATCTTTTTCTTTGCTTCAGTCATCAGTCATCCTGCCCTCAGTGACCGTAGCCTGCGTTGAACGTAATCTGCCAGCGACGGTGGCAGGCCCGGCAACGCAGCAGCCTGTTGGTAAGCGCGGGTGGCGCCGCCGGTTTCGCCCTTTGCTTCCAGCGCTATGGCAAGGCCGACCCACCAGGGTGCGCGGCTGTCATCCCAGGCAATCAGTTCCGCCCAGTGGGCCGCGGCTTTGTCATTCTGGCCCTGCTGCTGCAATAGCGTCGCCAGGGTGATCCGGTATTCCGGCAGATCGGCAACGGCCGGAACGCTGGACTCCAGTGTGGCGACTGCAGCGTCCAGCCTGCCATCAGAATGTTGAGCCCTGGCGCGCAGCATCCGCACGTTTGCATGGTCGGCGGCCACGTCTACCGGTAACCAGTCAAGAGCTCGCCGCGCCTCGCCGTCGACCAGTAGTGCCCGGGCCAGCGAGAATCGGCTACGTGGCGCAGGCTGGTTCCGGGTCAGGCTCGCCAGGCGGCGTTCGGCCTCTACCATACGGCCACTGGCAACCAGAGCTTCCAGTTCTTTAGCAGTCTGCCGGTCGATAGCTCCGGGGCTTTGCGGCGCTGTTTTGATGGCCGGCGCCGGTTCGGGAGATTTCTCAGGCTCAGCCATGTCTAACGGCTCCGGCTCCGGCTCCGGCTCCGGCTCCGGCTCCGGTTCCGGTTCTGGCGCCGGTTTGGGCACCTGAGCCGGGACTGGCAACTCAACAACGTCCGGGCTCACCGCAACCAGGCGGTCCACCTCGCCCTGGGCAGCATTGGCCTCCGGGGCATCGTCGACGCTCTTGTCTGAGTCTGTCTCTGCGGTCTCGATCGGCAGAGGTGTCTCGACCAGCGGAGGCGTCTCGACGACAAACCAATAAAGGCCAACCGCAGCAGCGGAAAGCAACACCACAAACAGCAGCAAAACCAGCCAGCGCCGTCCGCCCTGCCGCTCATGGACAACGCCCGTATAAGCACCAGTTACGCCAGGACGGCGCTGCCGTTCTTCTGCTTCCCGAAGTGCATTATTCAGCAGGCTCATAACCACCTCACCAACAGGCCTGGCATCCGGGCACTTTCGGTATCGCGGATAGCGGCCATCACATGGGAGCGGGCGACCTGACGATCGCCTTTGCCCCAGGCAGCCAGCATGGATTTGTGCGCAATGATATTCACCAGCCTGGGAATGCCACCAGAAGAACGGGTAATCAGGCGCAGCGCCGGCGGGGAGAACAAATCGCCGCCGTTGTAACCGGCCTGGGCCAGCCTGTGCCTCAGGTACTGGGCAACCAGCACCCTGTCCAGCGGGACCAGCCGGTATTGAAAGGTGATGCGCTGGCGCAACTGGCGCAGGCTATCCCGCTGCAGCAATTGATCCAGCTCAGGCTGTCCGAAAAGAACCACCTGAAGCAGGCGGATACTTTCGGTTTCCAGATTCGTCAGCAAGCGCAGTGCTTCTATCGTGTCTTCCGGCATCGCCTGGGCTTCGTCGATCACCAGAACTACCGGGCGCTGCTCCATCGCCAGGGCAATCAGCCGCTCGTTCAGAGCTTTTAGAATCTGATGGGTATTAGCACAACGGTCCACATCCACGCCTAACTCTTCGGCCACCGCCGCATAGAGAGTGTCGGGCGTCAGGTGCGGATTGGGGATATAGGCTGTGAAGGCGTCCTGCTCCAGTTCGTTCAGCAGCAAACGGCACAGCAGGGTTTTACCCGTGCCCACCTCGCCCGTGATCTTGATAAAGCCTTCGCGTTCCCGCAACGCCACCAGCAATAATTCCAGCGCATCATTATGGCTGCGCGCCCGCAGGAAATAGCGGGTGTTGGGCGTCAATGCAAACGGTGCTTCCTGCAGTCCGAAATGGGTTTCATACATACTAACGTTCAGCTTTCTCCGCCCGGGGAACCGTAGAATCGGACGACTCCAACAGTTCGCGGAGCACGTTCATACGCTCCCGACTGGCGGAAACATCGGCTCTCATCTGTTCGGCGCCAGCGACAACCGGCCGCAACAGAATGACCAGTTCACTCTTGGTGGACTGGAATCGACGCTGCTTGAAAAGCTCCCCAATCACCGGAATATCACTGAAAAACGGCACCGAGGCATTACTGTCTTCACTGTTGTTCTGGATCAGACCGCCAATGACCACGATCTGCCCGCTTTCAGCGCGGATGACGCTGTCGGTTTCCCGCACAGTACTTCTTGCCAGCGGCAGGGTAACGTCCTGATTGCCTACGGTGATCAGCTTTTCCTGATCATTCACTTCACTCACTGAAGGATGAACGTGCAGAATGATGGTGCCGTCTTCAGAAATCTGTGGCGTTACATCCAGCGAAATGCCGGAAAAGAACGGAGTCAGTTCAACCGAGGTTGATGTGCTGTCGGTCGCGGAGTTGATGTTGTTATCGTCCTGGAAGTCGATGTCAGTCACGAAGAATTCATCGGTTCCTACTTTAATAACCGCTTTCTGGTTATTTACAGTGGAGATTCTGGGGCTGGATAGAATCTGAACATTGCCCTGCTCCCCAAGCAGCTCGATCAACCCGGTAAAATCCCCGGCCCGCACACTCGCGGAAAACAGCCCACCGATATCAGATGTCTGGATGGCCTGCCCCGCAAGGGCCTGGGCCGTGAAATCCTGAGGCAGGCCATCAGATGCCGTGATACTGGATCCGCTTTGCACATCGGCCCAGTTAATTCCCTGCTGGTAACCCTCGTTCAGTTGGATTTCCAGTATTTTCGCTTCCAGAACCACTTGGCGCTGCATGATGAGCTGCGTTCGGCGCAAATACTCTTCCACCTGCCCCATGGCCTGGCTGTCGGCCCGAACCATGATAAGGCCAGCACCCGCGTTAACGATCACCTGGCCGTTCTCGGCGGCGCTGACTATCATACTCAACGACTGCTGGATATCCTGCCAGAAGTCAGACTGGGTTTCGGTTGAAATACGGGTTCCGACAAGATTGGTGGTTTCGGCGCCGGCCTGTCCACCAGAACCACCGGCACGTCCCGAATTACCAGAGCCGTTACGGGAGTTGCTGACCTGTCCGGAACTGACACGCGTCTCAGAACCACCGCTGCGTTTGAAGCTCAGGTAATCGATAGGGAAAATCCGCGTTTGAAGTCCGCCAGCCTTAACCTGAAACAGCCGCCCTTTGCGCTCTATCTCAAGGTTGTACAGCTCGCCTGCAATATCCATCACTTCCGGCACTGTGACATCCCGCAGCCGAAGATCTACAACGGACTCTACGTCGGGATACACCACGACGTTGTAACGACTTCCCTCTACCAATGCCTCGAAAAACGAAGCGGCTTCCAAACCGCGGGCATTGATGTCAAACCGGTCATCGCCCTCGCGACCACTATCCAATGACGGTAACAGTGCCTGGCTAAGACTTTCATTGATGCCGGACGTTGAACCATCCGCTTCCGGGCGGGCATCCGCTTTTGCGCCTTCGGCTTCAGCCAGATTGTCATCGATGGCCTGAGCCGCATCGGTCGACACTGCCTGACTGGTTCGCATTAAGGGATTACTGCTGCACCCGGCCAGAGCGCCTGCCAGCAAAAGACTGATGAGTGTCTGATTCAATGTCATAGCTGCTCGTTTCTGTTTCATTGGGGACTCCGCACTTGCGGAAGGGTGTCCAGCCTTAAGATGCGCACTCGTCCCTGCTCAACCAACTCCACCCGGTCCGGATAAATTCGCTGCAGGCGAACTCCCTCAAACGCCTGTCCCTCCCGGCGAGCTCTGCCATCTATTACGGCTATCTTTCGGTCCGCCCCGATGATGATCGAGGCGAGATTGAATGTTCGCTGTTGCGACGGCTCTGCCTGCGGCGCCTGAAAGCCGTTGGGCCGCGTCGGATCCTGCAGGGCGTTGGCCGCTGCCGCCGGAAACAGAAATAATGCAAAAACAAAAGGCATCCAGCCAACATAATAACGAGGGGGTGCCATATCAAACTCCCAGCCAGGCCCTGTCTAGACTCAGGGTGCGGACGCGTATGCGAATTTCATTATCCGGGTACTTCATCATCCGGTAATCCAGTGAGACCCAACCCAACCGGTCATCCATACCCTCCAGTGCTTCGATATAATTGAGCACATCCATGTAGCCACCACGGATCACCAGTTCGACGTCATGGGCATACAGAAGTGGCCCGGTCGCCGTTTCAGTTTCGGGAGCGGTGCTGTCGTCTGCGTCGGCCTGCTGATCGAAAATCGCTGTGGGTTCCAGCAGTTCAACGGCCACCAGCTCCAGTTTTTTCTGGGCAGCGAGTATATCCTGCAACAGCCGTACCATGGCGCGCGGGGCAATCAACTTGCCGGTGGTGTCGGCCAGCTCGGCGTCCAACCGGTCAAGCCGCGCCTGTCGCGACGCAAGGCGCTCTCTCAGCTCTCTGGACGGGTCGGTCGACAAACGCTGATTCAGCGTTCGCTGCTGATCAAGCAACGATTGTTGCTGCTGTTCCAAGCTACCAATGCGAGATTCCAGCGCGACGTTACGGTTGACCACCGGCGTTACCGCCAGTTCCCAAACCACGACCAGCAGCAGAACCAGGGTGGTTACGGTGATCAACGCCCGCTCACGGATAGGCCGCTCGTTGAACCAGTTCGCGCCCTTATCCCAGAACTGTTTCAGGGCCTGGCTCATGGTGTGCCCCCAGCGCTTTCGTCGGTGGCAACGCGAAATTCGATCCAGCGCCCCTCTTCATCGCGCTCCAGACGGAAGGCGCCGAAGGTTCTCCCCTGAAAAGCCGGTTCCTCGCCAAGGGCCTCCAGATAGGACGGCACCAGTCGTCCGGTCTGGGCGCGCCCGCTCAGACCCACATCGCCATTCTGCGCATTCAGTCGAATTCGCGTCAGCCAAAGGCCACCGGGCACCTGTCGGGCCAAAGCAGATAGCGGTGCGGCAAATCCGGCCGTGTCTTCCGACATCAGGCTTTCTACCTGAGTAAGCAAACGCTGCCTTCGAACCAGTAACTCGTTGACCCGGGCCAGTGCCGCCTCAACCTGTGGGTCCGGCTGCCTGGATTCAGCCTCACGGGCCAGCTCTGCGACCGACCGCTCCAGGCGTTCAACCTGCTGCTGACCGGACATGGCCTGATCTGTCAGCTGTGCGTTTTCATAACGAACGAAGCCGGCCACCACTGCAAGCAACACGGCTGTCGCCGCCAGAATGGCCACGGCCGATCCCGCCTGGAGTTTTTCCCGGGTCGGGCGCAACTCTTCGGTGTAAAGATTAATTGCCTGCGGCCAGCCACCCTTGGCTTCAGGTGCAACCAGGCCCGCACTCCAGGCGGCAAGGCAGCGATTGTCTACCGAATTTTCAAGGCCCAGATCCGACCACTCCAGTGCTTCGACGCCGCTGGCCAGATAGGAACCAAGCATGGAAGACAGGGGTAAAGAGGTATTCCCGGTGACGAACCGGATCTTCGACGGCGGGACCTGCCCCAACTGGCTCTCGTAATAGTCAAGGGAACGCTGCATTTCCAGGGCAAGAGACTGGACCGCGTTCTCCTGCTGAGAGGCATCATGAAGGTCGTCATTAGAGACATCCAGACGGCGGGACAGGTACAGGACGCTGTCCTTTGCTACGACCATCTGGCCATAGCGACCGCGCATATAGACCAGAGCCGCTCCGCGCTGATGTTCATCCAGTCTGGCCGCGAGGTGGTTCAGCGCCAGTTCAGCAATGGTGATGCCGGTGAGCTTAAGGCCGCTGGCATTAACCAGATCCACCAGTTCGCGAGCGAGGGATTTGCGGGCAGCCACCACGTTGACCAGATCGCCACGGCCGCGTGAGGCATCGGCGGGAAACGGGAAAACGTCGGACACCGCGTCGGAAGGGCTGTAATCCAGAAGATCTTTAAGCTTCCACTTCAGAGCGGCGCCCAGTTCGGACTGCTCGATCCCTTCCGGGCGCTCGAGCTGAAAAACCTGGTACTGGTCGAGTGGCAGAATCAGCGTTGTGGGGGCATCGGCCCAGCCGTGTTGATCGACGGCCGCGCTCAATTCTTGCTCCCGCTTTGCCGAGGAGCACTCCAGAAAGCCGATATCACCGCCAGATGCTGCCCAGGCAATACCGTCGGGGCGAACTTCGAGGAACACCCGTTGTCTGCGACTGTTGCGCCCGTTTATTTTCGTTATCAAGCCACGGATCACTGGCCAGCCTCAGAAGTTAAAAAGTGAACTATTAGGAATGTTACCTGAATACCAGTTGAACTGTCGCGTTTAATTCCATGTTTTTCGTGATATTTAACCTTCTTTTTGCAAGTCACTGACGCAAGCAGGCTCCGCATATACGGAGCCTGTCAACCAATGATGCTTGGCGGGAACACACCTTAGAAGGGGATATCATCATCAAAATCGTCAATCGGCTCGGGCATATTACCTTGAGACGGCTGCTGCGATTGCGATTGCTGGCTCTGGGCTGGCGCCGGGCTGGACTGTTGCGGACGCCCTGCGGGAGCTCCCTGACTGGCCCCGCCGCCATCGCCGCCGCGGCTATCCAGCATCTGCATCTGGCCATTGATATCCACCACGACTTCAGTGGTGTAAACGTCCTGGCCTTCCTTGTTCTGCCATTTGCGGGTTTGCAGCTTACCTTCGATATAGACTTTGGAACCTTTGCGAAGGTACTGGCCCGCCACTTCGGCAATCTTGCCGAACATCACAATACGGTGCCACTCGGTCTTGGGAACCAGCTGACCGCTCTGCCGGTCTTTATAGCTTTCGTCGGTTGCCAGGTTCAGGTTGACCACTGCGTTCCCGTTCGGAGTGTAACGGGTATCAGGGTCCTGCCCCAGATTGCCGATCAATATGACTTTGTTTACGCCTCTTGCCATGGTTCGCTCCTGATTTTGCGTCATTGGTGAGCCCGTTATCCCTTCAGGCCACCTGAGTTCAGATTTTATTCACCGGCCGGACGAACGGAAAGTCCGCAAGCCGCATTGCATCAAACTGACGCCGATCAACTTTCAGATAAGCCGTGTCAGCGTCCTCCAGAACAACAACGTCCTGCACACCGGGTAGTCGCCGCAGGCTCTCGTCAATATCATCAAAACGCGCCGGCGCTTTGTGCTGCAACTGTACCACGAAACTGGCGGTATGGCCCGGTGATGGCATAGTCAGCGCAACCAGAAGCCACAGCAGCAAAACACCGACCATCAGCCAGACGACCCCCTGTAATCCGACCTGCTGCAGCAACAGCCCGCCCAGTGACCCACCCAGAAACGCGCCCAGAAACTGGGCCGTGGAGTAAACCCCCATAGCCGTGCCTTTAGCCGCTGCCGGCGACTCCTTACTGACCAGCGACGGCAGGCTGGCTTCCAGCAGATTGAACGCCATAAAAAAGAAAAACAGAACCACCCAAGCCACCCACAAAGCCTGGGACAGATAGCCGATTGCGGCGGCACTAAAAGCAAGCATCACGATGGCACCGCACAGTATCGGTTTCATCCATCGTTTCTTCTCGCCAACAATAATGAAAGGAATCATGGCAAAGAAAGACATCACCATAACCGTCAGATAAAACCACCAGTGGGAAGAGGATGGCAACCCGAACTGATCCTGTAGCAGTGTTGGAAACACCAGGAAGATCGCTGTCAGCACCAGGTGCAGGGCAAAGATGCCAAAATCAAGGCGGACCAGGCGAGGGTCAGCCAGCACCTTGCCCAGCATTTCCCGGGCAGGCTGGGTATCGGCGCTGATGGTCTGCCGCTGAGGTGTCGGAACCAGCCTGGAAACAATCAACATGGCGACCAGCGCCAGAATGGCCGTCGCGTAAAAAATTCCGGCCAGGCCAAACGCCGATCCGAGCAGGGGCCCGAGAACCAGTGACAATGAGAAAGACAGCCCGATCGACACGCCCACGGTCGCCATGGCTTTGGTTCGCTGCTCCTCACGGGTGAGGTCGCTCAGCAGCGCCATCAGCACGCTGGCAATGGCGCCCGAGCCCTGAAGAATCCGACCGGCAATTACAACGTATATCGACTCAGCAGACGCGGCGAGCAGACTGCCCATCGCAAACAGTACAAGACCTATGTAGATCATTCGTTTGCGACCGAAACGGTCAGACAACATGCCAAATGGAATCTGAAGCACCGCCTGACCGAGCCCGTAAATGCCGATAGCCAGACCGATCAGCATGGGGGTAGCACCGTCCAGGTCATTGCCCAGCAGGACGAAAACCGGCATTACCATGAAAAGCCCGAGCATACGCATGGCGTAAACCGATGCCAGTGCTGCTACAGAGCGTCTTTCCAGAGCGTTCATGGTGTGCCTTTCAAAGGTGTGTTCAGTTTTAGTGGTCCCTTCCTGGGGCCGGCATTGTATCAGAACCGTGTAATGCGAGGCAGGCCTGTCCGCGCTCTGGGACCACATCCGCTTTAGCCGTTGACTGCACAAACGCGGTATACTTATCGTTTTTCTTGAATGAGAGGTGTTATGGATCATATCCAGATCAGAGGGGCCAGAACCCACAACCTGAAGAACATTGACCTGGATATTCCAAGGGACAAACTGATCGTGATTACCGGCCTGTCCGGGTCGGGAAAGTCTTCTCTGGCGTTCGATACGCTTTACGCCGAGGGCCAGCGACGCTACGTTGAATCCTTGTCGACTTACGCCCGGCAGTTCCTGTCGATGATGGAGAAGCCCGATGTTGATCACATCGAAGGCCTCTCACCGGCTATCTCTATCGAACAGAAAAGCACGTCTCATAACCCTCGCTCAACGGTCGGCACGATCACGGAAATTTACGACTATCTCAGGCTTCTGTTTGCCAGAGCTGGCGAACCACGCTGCCCGGATCATGGGCAGCCGCTGGAAGCACAGACCGTCAGCCAGATGGTGGATCAGGTTCTTGCCATGGCGGAAGGCAGCAAGCTGATGATCCTGGCGCCCGTTATTCGGGACCGCAAGGGCGAACACCACCACGTCATCGATTCTATGAAGAGCCAGGGATTTATCCGGCTCCGGGTCGATGGCAAGGTTTACGACATCGATGATGTGCCAGCGCTGGATAAAAAGCGCAAACACCAGATTGATGTTGTCGTCGATCGATTCAAAGTCAAAGCTGGCCTGGAGCAGCGTCTGGCAGAAAGCTTTGAAACCGCCCTCGGGCTCGCGGATGGCATTGCGCTGGTTGCCCCCATGGACAGCAATACCGGTGAAGGCGAAGAACAGACTTTTTCCGCCCGGTATGCCTGCACCCAGTGTGGGTACGCACTCAGTGAACTTGAACCCAAACTGTTCTCCTTCAACAGTCCGGCCGGCGCCTGCCCTACCTGCGACGGCCTTGGCGTTAAACAGTTTTTTGATCCCGAAAAAATCGTCCAGCATCCGGAAGCGACGCTGGCCGAAGGCGCCATCAAAGGCTGGGACCGGCGCGCCGTGTATTATTTCCAGATGCTGGGGAGTGTTGCTGACTATTTCGACATCGATATGGACACACCCTGGGATGACTTGCCGAAAGATTTTCGACAGATCCTGCTGTACGGGACGGACGAGGACGTGCCCTTTCGTTACGTGAATTCCCGTGGCCACATTATGGAAAAAGCGCATCCGTTCGAAGGCATTCTACCCAACCTTGAGCGCCGATACCGTGAGACGGAATCCCAGAGCATGCGCGAAGAGCTGGCTCGTCACCTGAGCCAGCAATGGTGCAAAACCTGTGGCGGCTCGCGGCTGCGCCAAAGCGCCCGCCATGTATTTATCGAACAAAATAATATTTCAGACCTGACCCACCTGCCCGTTGGCGAAGCCTACAACTATTTCGAGGCGCTTGCGCTGCCCGGACGCAAAGGCGAGATTGCTGAAAAAATCCTGAAAGAAGTTCGTCAACGGCTTCAGTTTCTGGTGAACGTGGGACTCGAGTACCTCACCCTCGAACGCAGCGCGGATACACTGTCCGGCGGCGAAGCGCAGAGGATACGGTTGGCCAGCCAGATCGGCGCTGGCCTGGTCGGGGTCATGTATATTCTGGACGAACCTTCGATTGGCTTGCACCAGCGTGATAACGACCGCCTGCTGGCGACACTTTTCCATCTTCGGGATCTTGGCAACACGGTCATTGTGGTAGAGCACGACGAAGACGCGATACGCGCTGCCGATCACGTTATCGACATTGGTCCCGGGGCCGGCGTCCATGGCGGCCATATTATTGCCCAGGGCACGCCGGGGGACATCATCGCCAATGAAAACTCACTGACAGGCCAGTACCTGAGCGGCGGCAAAGAAATCCCGATTCCATCCGAGCGTGAAAAAGGCAACGGTAAACAGTTGATACTGACCGGTGCAACTGGCAACAACCTTCAGGATGTGTCACTGACCTTACCCCTCGGCGTCATGACTTGCGTGACGGGCGTCTCCGGTTCCGGTAAATCGACATTGATCAACGCCACGCTTTACCCGGTCTGCGCCGCCAAGCTCAACAAGGCTACGAGTTTAAGCCATGCGCCCTATGAGTCACTCACCGGTCTCGATCACCTGGACAAGGTCATTGATATCGACCAGAGCCCGATCGGCCGTACACCGCGATCAAACCCGGCAACCTATACGGGCCTCTTTACACCGATTCGGGAATTGTTCGCCGGCACCCAAGAAGCCCGATCGAGAGGTTACAAGCCGGGTCGCTTTTCGTTCAACGTCAAAGGAGGTCGCTGCGAAGCCTGCCAAGGCGACGGCATGATCAAGGTTGAAATGCACTTTCTGCCCGACGTCTATGTGCCCTGTGATGTCTGCAAGGCCAGACGATATAACCGCGAGACGCTTGAAGTCCGCTACAAGGGCAAAAATATCCACGAAGTGCTCGACATGACTGTGGAAGAAGCGCGCGAATTCTTCGATGCGGTTCCCTTTCTGGCTCGAAAGCTCCAGACACTGATGGATGTCGGCCTGTCCTACATTCGGCTCGGACAGAGCGCTGTTACCCTTTCAGGTGGCGAGGCTCAGCGGGTTAAGCTGGCCAAGGAACTATCAAAACGGGACACCGGACAAACGCTCTATATCCTGGACGAGCCCACTACAGGCCTGCACTTCTACGACATTCAGCAATTGTTGCACGTACTGCAGCGGCTCCGTGATCACGGCAATACCGTCATTGTCATCGAGCATAATCTGGACGTTATAAAAACCGCAGACTGGATTGTCGATCTCGGCCCGGAGGGAGGTTCGGGCGGTGGCCGTATAATTGCCGAGGGAACACCGGAGGACGTCGCGAACAACAAGGCTTCACATACCGGGCACTATCTGAAATCTATACTGGAAGCGTAAATACGACGAGCATAAAAAAACCGGAGGCCTGAACCTCCGGTTTTTTTGTGATTTCAGCCAAGAGACTTACTCTTCGCCTTCCTCAACTTCTTCTACTTCGACATCCAACGGACGACCGATTACTTCAACATACGCCATCGGCGCGTTGTCGCCGGCTCGGAAGCCACACTTCAGAATGCGAAGATATCCACCCGGACGCTCGCTGAACCGGGGGCCGAGCTCATTGAAAAGCTTGGCTACGGCAGCGTCGTCGCGCAGGCGTGAAAACGCCAGACGACGATTCGAGACGGAGTCATTTTTTGACAGCGTGATCAAAGGCTCTGCCACCCGGCGAAGCTCTTTCGCTTTTGGCAAAGTAGTTTTGATCAGCTCGTGCTCAACCAGCGACGAAGTCATGTTACGGAACATGGCTTTACGATGCGCACTGGTCCTGCTGAACTTACGACCACTTTTACGATGACGCATTGCTCTAATTCCTTACCTTAAACTAATCGGCGATTAACCGCCCAGAACCCGGTCGTCGCCACGGAGGCTAGCCGGCGGCCAGTTATCAAGACGCATACCCAGGGACAGGCCACGAAAGGCCAGTACGTCCTTGATCTCGGTGAGCGACTTTTTACCAAGATTAGGCGTCTTCAGCAGCTCAACTTCAGTGCGCTGGATCAGATCGCCGATGTAGTAAATGTTTTCAGCCTTCAGGCAGTTCGCTGAACGGACTGTGAGTTCCAGATCATCGACCGGGCGCAGCAGGATAGGATCAATTTCTTCCTCTTCCTCAACGCGCTCAGGCTCTTTCTCATGATCGAAATCAACAAATACCGCCAGCTGTTGCTGGAGAATGGTAGCGGCCCGACGAATCGCTTCTTCCGGGTCGATCGTACCGTTGGTCTCCAGATCAATAACCAGCTTGTCCAGGTCAGTGCGCTGCTCGACACGTGCGCTTTCAACGGCGTACGCGACACGACGAACCGGACTGAAGGTAGCGTCCAGCTGCAGGCGTCCAATAGCGCGAGTCTCGTCTTCATCAAGGCCGCGCTGATCGGCTGGCTCATAGCCACGACCGCGAGCGACCTTCAAGCGCATGTTGAGCTCACCCTTGGCACTGAGATGACAAATCACGTGATCCGGGTTGGTTATCTCAACGTCGTGATCGAGCGCGATATCGCCTGCCGTCACAACACCAGGCCCTTTCTTGCTCAAGGTAACCTCGGCGTCGTCACGGCTGCCCATTTTCACGGCAACACCCTTAAGATTCAGCAGAATCTCGATGACGTCTTCCTGGACACCTTCAATCGCGCTGTATTCATGCAGAACACCGTCAATCTGTGCCTCGGTGATCGCACAACCCGGCATTGAAGACAAAAGAATCCGCCGCAGGGCACTGCCCAGGGTGTGACCAAAGCCTCTTTCCAGAGGCTCAAGTGTCACCTTGGCGCGCATTGCACCGGACTCTTTCACGTCAATGGTGCGAGGTGTCAATAACTCATGTACTGAACGCTGCATAGACGCCCCTATTGCTGTCGTTGCAAATCAGGCTTTACTTGGAGTAAAGCTCGACGATGAGGTTCTCGTTGATGTCGGCCGGCAATTCAGTCCGTTCCGGAACTGAACTGTAAACGCCGGACATCTTGCTGGCGTCGACCTCTACCCAGCTCACCGGTGCACGGCTTGAGGACAGATCCAGCGCGCCTTTTACGCGAAGCTGGTTTTTTGCCTTCTCACGAATGCTGACGACATCGCCCGGCTGAACCTGGTAAGACGGGATGTTCACCACCTTATCGTTGATCAGGATCGCCTTATGCGACACGAGCTGACGGGACTCTGCACGGGTGGAACCAAAACCCATGCGATACACAACGTTATCCAGACGGCCTTCCAGCAGCTGCAGCAGGTTTTCACCGGTTGCACCTTTGCCACGGGCGGCCTCTTTGTAATAGTTGCGGAACTGCTTTTCCAGTACGCCGTACATACGACGGACTTTCTGTTTTTCACGAAGCTGTACGCCATATTCGGACAAACGACCGCGACGCGCGCCGTGCATACCCGGCGGAGTCTCGATGTTGCACTTTGTATCAAGCGCGCGAACACCGCTCTTCAAAAAAAGGTCTGTCCCTTCACGACGAGACAGCTTGCACTTCGGGCCTATGTAACGAGCCATAATTCACTGTCTCCTGTGTTAGACGCGGCGCTTTTTGGGCGGACGACAACCGTTGTGGGGAATCGGCGTCACATCAGTGATGTTCGTGATCTTGTACCCACAGCCGTTCAGCGCGCGTACAGCGGATTCACGTCCGGGCCCCGGACCTTTAACCTCTACGTCCAGATTTTTCAGGCCGTATTCAGCAGCCGCATTACCGGCTCTTTCAGCTGCTACCTGCGCAGCAAAAGGTGTGCTCTTACGTGACCCACGAAAACCAGAACCACCAGAGGTGGCCCAGGACAATACGTTGCCCTGACGGTCGGAAATGGTCACGATCGTGTTGTTGAAGGACGCGTGAATGTGCGCGACGCCATCAACAACCGTCTTTTTCACCTTTTTACGGGTACGTGTACCTGGCTTTGCCATTTTTGCCTACCTGTTACCTACGAATCGGTTTGCGAGGACCTTTACGGGTGCGTGCGTTGGTCTTGGTGCGCTGGCCGCGGACTGGAAGCCCATGACGATGGCGCAGACCACGGTGGCAACCGAGATCCTTCAAACGCTTGATGTTCATCTGAAGTTCACGACGCAGATCGCCTTCGACTTCCAGCTTGCCTACTTCGGTACGAAGTGACTCAAGCTGCTCGTCGGACAGGTCTTTGACCTTGACGTCCGGCTTTACGCCGGTTGCAACGCAAACCTTCTGGGCTGCTGTCTTACCGACTCCGAAAATATAAGTCAGTGAGATAACAGCATGTTTGTGATCGGGTATATTGACACCGGCTATACGTGCCATCCAAATTACTCCGCGTTCAAAGCTTTGCTGTGTGAATTTTCCGCCACTAATAAAGGGCGCGAAATAATAGCGCCTGACCCCGTGCGAGGTCAAGCGCCATTATTCGTTTCCCCTGCAATGTCAGTGCTGAATCCCTGAGGATTAACCCTGGCGCTGCTTGTGACGAGGCTCCGAGCAGATGACTCTTACCGAGCCATTGCGACGAATTACTTTGCAGTTACGGCAAATTTTCTTTACCGAAGCGCGTACTTTCATTGTCGACTCCAGTTTTCAAGGGGAACGGATTAACCGTTCCGACTATAGCCCTTGAGATTGGATTTCTTCATCAACGAATCATATTGATGTGACATCAGGTGCGATTGTACCTGAGCCATAAAATCCATCACCACGACTACAACAATCAGCAGTGATGTGCCACCCAAATAGAAAGGCACGTTACCCGCCACCATCAGAAACTGTGGGAACAGGGACACTGCTGCGATGTACATTGCACCGAACAGCGTCAGGCGGGTCAGAACACCGTCGATATACTTGGCGGTCTGATCGCCCGGACGAATGCCCGGAATAAACGCGCCTGAGCGCTTGAGATTGTCGGCCACTTCCTTCGGATTGTACATCAGAGCCGTATAGAAGAAGCAGAAGAACACTACTGCTGCCGCAAACAGAATAATATACAGCGGCTGGCTAGGCGCTAACGCCTGAGACACGTCGCTAAGCCATTCCATGCCCTCGCCTTGACCAAACCACTGCCCCAGTGACGCGGGGAACAGCAGAATAGACGAGGCAAAGATCGGAGGAATAACGCCTGCCATGTTGACCTTCAAAGGCAAGTGGCTGGACTGCTGGGCAAACACCTGGCGTCCTTGCTGTCTCTTGGCATAGTTTATGGTCAGGCGCCGCTGCCCCCGCTCCATAAAGACCACAAACCCGATGACAGCCACCGCAAGAATACCAATGCCGAGCACCAGCAGGAGACTCATTTCGCCGTTTCTCGCCTGCTCCAGGGTCTGACCGATTGCACCGGGCAAGCCCGCAACAATGCCCGCGAAAATCAACAACGATATACCGTTGCCAACACCGCGCTCAGTAATCTGCTCTCCCAGCCACATCATGAAGACCGCGCCGCTTACAAACGACACTACCGCCACGAAGTGGAAACTGAAACTGTCATTAAAGGTAACACCCTGAGACGCAAGGCCCACAGAAATACCCGTACCCTGAACCAGGGCCAGAATAACCGTACCATACCGTGTGTACTGGCTGATTTTCCTGCGACCGGCCTCTCCCTCTTTCTTCAGCTGCTCAAGCGTCGGACTCACCGCCGTCATGAGCTGCATGATAATAGAGGCTGAGATGTAAGGCATGATGCCAAGCGCGAAGATACTCATGCGCTCAAGAGCACCACCAGAAAACATGTTGAACATGCTCAGGATGGTCCCCTGATTCTGTTCGAACAGTGCCGCCAGGCGCTCAGGGTTAATGCCCGGAACTGGTATGTGGGCACCGATTCGGTACACCAACAGTGCCAGGAAGACAAACCAGAGCCGCGAACGCAGCTCTGCCAGTCCTTTTCCCCCGCCCGCAGGCGTTGATGCTGTCTTGGCCATTTAGTCCTCGACTCGCCTTAGTCTTCGACTTTACCGCCCGCGGCGGTAATCGCCTCGCGTGCGCCTTTGGTCACCTTGAGCCCTTTGACGGTTACTGCACGGCTCAGTTCACCGGACAGGATAACCTTCGCTTCGCGAATCTCTTCACGAACGATGTCAGCTTTTTTCAGGGCATCGAGATCCGCTACGTCACCGTCTACTTTCGCGAGCTCGTTCAGGCGAATTTCGGCCACATAACGTTGTTGACGTGATGTGAAGCCAAACTTCGGCAAACGACGGGCCAACGGCTGCTGGCCGCCCTCGAAACCAGGCGCGACACTGCCGCCAGAGCGGGCTTTAAGACCCTTGTGGCCACGGCCGCCGGTCTTGCCGA
>Ga0306899_1000416_pt1 | contig 22153 bp, 21 predicted proteins | sample AntRauMFilla3764_FD_190407 | JGI IMG/M metagenome (GOLD analysis project Ga0306899, IMG submission 190407) | Saline lake microbial communities from Rauer Islands, Antarctica - Metagenome Filla 3 #764 (v2) (version 2) | ecosystem: Environmental > Aquatic > Non-marine Saline and Alkaline > Saline ... | reverse complement strand
CAACCGCTAAAGTAAACCATATTTGGTTATCTGGAGAAATGGCAGAGTGGTCGAATGCGGCAGTCTTGAAAACTGTTGAGGGTCACACCTCCGGGGGTTCGAATCCCTCTTTCTCCGCTTTAAAAAACCGTAATAAGCTAAAATACAGCTAATTACGGTTTTTTTATTTTTCATTTGTCCGTGGCTTGTACCGAGAATGTTTTAAAAAGGTTTAGATATAGTTAGTACAAGCTCTCTTTACTTTATTTGAGATTATATATAGTCACTCCCCGATTCTAAAATAAAACCATATATCTAATTTATAAATGGTTTTGTATTTCAGGCAACAATTTATTTTGTGAACATACCAATCTGACAGCTTAATAATTTTAATAAATTGAACTTCTAAAAGTTTAAACTTTACACCCAGCAAGCCATTGCTGTTCATAAAGAAATTCACCCTATTCTATCAGAAACATCTAGCTTGTAAGATTCCAAGATATTAAGATCAATTTCCCAATCCACCTTAGATCTTTCTTTCCATTCTTCTTTATAAAATTTAAATTGTTTTACACCTTCATGTTTAGAGAGGTTATTAAGCTCCAAAAACCTAGAAAATGCTCTGTCATGATTTCCACGGATTCTTGCTAGCCCTAAGTGCTTTACTTCATGGCATAAGGGGCACAGCGAAATAAAACCTTTTAATGTTTGGATTTTAGTAGAATTATTAAAGTCCCATACTTCATGACACTCTACTGGATGTCTATTTCCACGGTCGTCACAAATCTCGCATTTATACTCTGCAAGACCGTATGTTACATATCTAATCCGGTTCCATTCTGACTTCTTGACATTTGAACGAACATTATTAAACCAACTGCTTTTTGGAACTAATTCAATACTAAGTTGGATTTTTTCGTTTTTTCTTTTTTCTTTAATTCGCTCCCTGTTGTCTCTGATCGAATCAAAATCCACCATTTTAGAATAGACATTGAATTTTCTTATATATTGTTCTTCTGATATAAACATGATTTGGAATTAATATGCGAAATACATTATCCTGATTTTGTGTAGTTGTTTACACCTAACTTTATACAATTAAGCCCGGATATTAGCAAACATTATTGTGAGTAGTTGGGATAAAGAAATTATTTAAAAGTTGGTTTTATGTTTTTACCTTAATTCTATTTGAAATTAATTATAATTTATGATATTTTTTTTGGATCTTCTATTACATAATGGTTTATTCTAATTTCATTTCGTAAATCTTTTTAATTGTCTAAAACAAATAGTTTTTCAAGTAGTAAGATATTCTTAAAAGTGTGTTCTAAGTTACTCTCATCAACATTCTTATTTAGCTTCTGTTTTTCCATACGGTTGAGTTCAACTTACGAACAACGGTTCTCTAGTATGGCCAGTAGCGTGCAAATACTAGCTTAATTTTTGGTTTATCTTACAAGTTTCTAAATATACCAAAACTTACGGATTAGCACATAAAAGTTATTAGTATACTAGATGTTATGTGCTAGCTTTTCATTCAGTTTCTTATTCGATAATTATTTTAAATTCGTCAATCATTGCATTTCCATCGTAGCTAAACTTTCCGCCATTTTTGTCAGTTATGATAGCGTATCTATTTATGATGATATGAATATTGTTATTTCCTTTTTGATAAACTTTACCATTTGATTCCATATTCACTTTTTCTCCAATTTTATAATCACCCATGTAATGTGATTCATAAGGACAATTTTTATCTGTCAGTTCGAAGTTCGAGGCCAAAATATCTTGCAGTACATTTTTATAAACTAAACTATTCTCACTCTTTATTTCTATTTTGTTAGAGTCTTTATCAGCATAATTGATTACAGAAAACAAAGTTTGGTCACCAGCGTATCCGATATATTCATAAGTTCTCGAAGTATAGGTTTCAGCTTCGAATTCCCAAATGCTTTTCGGATTAGTGTTAGCCTTTCTATTTTCAGAACTCACAAATTTCCAGTCAGCCAAAATTAAAGTCTCCTCGATTTGATTTAAGTTCATCGTTTTAAATCTTACAACATCATCAAGACTTTGACTGCAAACAAATGAATTATATAAAACTGCAAATAGTAAAATAATTTTTTTCATTTCATTTAGATTTTTATAACAACGCACAGGCCTTTTTCAGCTTGCACATAATTCATTTTGTATTCATAAAAATACACGTTTATATCAAATATCTAGAGAGTTAATGAACCAATATATAGTTTTCCCTAAATAAGCCTATTAATAATATATCTCAACCTTTTATCCTCAATCATCACATGCTTATTTCTTAAACCCTCTAAAAGCTTATTCTTTATATCCTCAAATTCAGTTTTTTTGAATTTTGTGATATAATTGATGATCTCCCTTTGGTAAGGACTACTAGATCTTGTTTTCAGAATTTGCCGTTCTGTTGTTTTATAAAAGCCTATATGTTTTCCTGTTTTTATGATGGTTAGGCTAGTCATTAACTCTATGTTTTTAATCATCACAAGAATCAAGCTTGGGTCAGCTAACTTTAATGCGTAAGAGGCAAGCATGATGTATTGGAGTTGTCTTGAATCTTTGTAGGCATTAAACTGCTTCATAAATTCAAAATCTTGTTCTTTCACTTTATAACCCTTGAAGAAAAGGCGCATAATTCCATCCTGGAAAACTATATACCTTCGACTTAGTTCTTCTAATCGTATGCTTAAATAATGCTGGACGAAGCAAATAAACAATCTTAGATCCTGCTTTTCTTCATTGGGATCAACCATGATACTACTGTCATACAGGAAATGATTTACCAAGTCCCTTTGACCTTTTTGCATTAGATCTATCAACGGTGTCTCTGAATCCATAAATCGACTAAGATTGAACTTAGAGTCCAGATAAGATTGCTCCTCTTTATTAAAGCTATAGTCTTTTATAAACCTGTGATTATAAGATTTGTCTAATAGCTTTAATTCCAAGTTTTGAAGATATTGATCAACTAAATATTTCCTCCATTTAATCAAAATACTATTTTTAAGATCCCTTTAGTTAGATACATCAACTCTATTTTTCTTACTATTTATATCTTCTAAGTCATAACGCACAACCTTACCTATTTTATGAGCTTTAAGTTTGCCAGACTTATTCCAGTTATGCAAAGTAGCTACTGTAACCCCTAAAAGCTCTGAAGCTTCTTGTCTTGTAATCCATCTTGTAGGTTCACTCGGTTTTAGTTCTTTTAAAACCTTCTTTAGTTCCTTAGTAAAATCCTCCTTAAATTCTTTCTTAATTTCTTTTACAAGTTCATGTTTAAGCTCTTCTAAAGTAACGTCAATTAGTCTTTTGTAGGTAGATTCCATTTTGAAGTATTTTTGATTTCAGACCTTTAAATTATCAATAAATTCTTCTTCTTTAATTTTTTTGAAGATATTGCTTTCTTTCAAAAATCAAAAGTCGTTTTCTATGCTTTCTCGATAAATGAAAAATTAAAAGTCAAAGGATTTATTTCATCTATTTTCTTAAAATACTGATTACTTTATCTTGATATAATGGATGTGTGATTTTTTCTAGATCAGATTTTTTCAAGTATCTATTAAATGATAATTTCTGAATCCCATTATTGATGAATTTAATTTCGAAATTTATATTCAAAAATATTTTAAGCACTTTTAGATTTTCACTGCTTGGTAAAATGTAATTTAATACATCGAATGCAAAATAATCCGCAAACTTTATAAAATTAAAATCTTCATCTTCTTCTGTAATAAATAGTAATTCAATTTTTAAATCAGATTTCTCAGATATAACTCTAGTTTTTATATTATATCCATATCCTGAATCTATCCAGGTGTCAATTTGTTCAGCAACTTCTTTCCTGAGTGTTGCCAATTCCCTCTCTTTTTCACTTATCTTTTCAGTTGATAAGGTTCCTATTCTCTTTTCATCAATCAAAATCTTAGGGATATAAAACAAACCCACGTCATAATTTTCTTGGACATTAATATTAATTTCAAAATTTTTGGTATTCCAATCAGAAATTTTGCTTTTATCATTATCAGGTTGACCAAAATTTAAAATAAGTCTCTTACGAAGTTTATCATAAAATTCTCTTGATAATTTTTTCTTAGAATTTTCATCATATTCATCAAATTTTTCTACTAATCCAATCATAAATATTTTACCATTTTCATCAAAAATTAAGCTCTGTTTATCGAAATTAAGATCTTTTAATTCATGGTCCCTGGGGATTTTTAAACTTTCAAATGGAACTCCTGTTAATGGTTTTGATTCAAACAAGTTAGCATTACTTAATCCGAAGTCTTCTATAGTTTTTGTCAAATCAATGCCTAAGAACTCATAGATTTTTTTTTCAGATTTAGGGTATATTCTTAATATATTCCCTTCGATTTCAAAACTTCCAAGTCTTGACATGAGGGATTGACCTAGCAATAAAGGTGCATTGGGGTTTTCAATAACTGCCACAGTTACGTCCTTAATATTAATATCACCGATTTTAATATTATTTATTCTTATTTTAGTACCCTCGCTAATAGAGCCATCCGCTAATCGATAATTTTTTTTACCTATTACGTCTTCTTTAGATATTAGCCCCTGTTTTATAAGAAAGCTAGCTTCTGTTCCCGAAATTGTAACATCAGAAGCACCTGTATCAAGTACAAACTTCATTTTAATCCCGTTAACCTCACATGGTATTTTGTAAACTCCATTAACTTTTTCCATTTTTATAACAGTTTGGGAAATAGCTGGTATAAACGATAAAAGTGTAAGAAAAATGTATATTTTTTTTATCATATTTTTTATTATGTAAGTTGGCCTAAATAGTTTTTAAAAGCCTCCTCAAACTTTGGTAAATTCTCAATGAAAAAATTATCCATTTCATCCCAGTCATCTTCATTAAAAAGATTGACATGGTTTATCTCAATTTTGATTCTGCTCATTTTATTGTTGGGTAATTCTTCCCACACTAATTGACCTCCAAATCGATTTTCTATTTCGGTTTTATGATTTACTAATCTTTTGAAATAACGCTTATTTCGTTCCTTACTAGATGAACCTAGAGTCAATTCTATTCTTGTGATACTTTTGGTGATAACCATTGTATAGGCAACACCAGCTTTACCTGCACCAGTACTTAACCAATGATCTTTGGTAGGATTTACATTTTCAAATAGGTGGGTGTTTTCAATTTTGTCCAAAATTCTTTCCCAATACTTATGTCGTACTACATGTCTATTGGCTTTAAAAGAAATTGGATTGTTATCGCTGTATTTTATAACAAGCTCATCCTCTAAATCGTAAAGCGTGAGTAGTTTTTTTAAATAATTAAATTTTGATTTACTGTCAATATTAAACTCTATTTGATAGCCGTTAGCGATTTCACTAGGTGCTCTAAAATCCTCTTCATTTTTAGTTATTTTCATAATATCCTGATTCTCGATTAAGAGTTTAGGATTTTTTTGAAATAAGGTCTTCACAACTTCAAAATACATCATTGAAACCGCTGATTCATCGTATTTTGTATCTTCAAAAATAAAATATTCCAGCTTCTTTCCAGTAGGGTTACCAGCTTCAAAAATATTTATTTCTGTGCCCTTTTCTTCTTCAGGCAATTCTATGTCTGGATATTCCCAAATTTTTAAAAAGCGAATATAAATAAGCTCAAATCGTTCTTCATAATTCTTTATCGACCACTCATCTAACGTGGTTAAATAAGAGTTTAACCAAAGTCTGCTAAATTGATAGCCCTGTTCGTCATTGTTATTGTTCATCACTTTTTTGGCACTAAAAGATTTATTACTTAAAGCACCGTTATTGCCTGATAAAGTTAAGTTTGCTATTGTGTTGAGATACCGTTCTTTGAACATGAAAAAATCTTCACTGTTTAACTGATTTGACCAATCTGGATTTGGATTTTGAGGAAAAATGTGTTCAATGGAAATATTAGGATTACTGGTGTCAACGTGTTCTTTATTATTGAAGTTTTCAAGCAGCTCAAACATATAATTTCTATTCTTCGTTTGAATATTATATAGATCCTTATCCTTTAGAGCTGTTCTCACTTCTTGGTCATTAGGAAACTTTCCACTACCACGTTTTTTGTATAATGCTAGCACAACGGATTCGTAATAATCCTCAGTATCAATTTCAGAATATAATGTCATAAACACCTTGTTGAGAGCATTTGTTGGTAAGCCCACTATAAACCTTCGCCAGGTATAAGACTGGATGAGTTTGAGTATTTTAATTAGAATTTCATCACTAATAATTCCATTATCGGCATCTTCAAAAACCTGCAAAAGAAAAGGGAAAGCCACATTAATTTCTAACCTTGATATGTAGTTCAATTCCTTTCTGATGGTATCGTTTTTTACAGTCTGTGGATTTACCAACTTTTTATAATGAACAGAGTATGATTTGATATTTTCAAGCTCTTGTTGGTAAGCCTCATCTTTATCTTGATACATCTTCTTAAACTCCTCATAGACTTTACTTTTGTTAGGTATTTTCTTCTTTTTCAAAGTCAGGTAATCCCTGATGTACTCAGAGACTAAGGATTTTTGCTTTATTAAATCTTTAGCATTTTCTTCAATAGGATTCCAGATCTGATTGTACACTTTATCCTGTTGTCTAGGAGGTAAATCCATGAGGATATAATTCCTGATTAAGTCTGACTGTGATAAGTCTAAGCCAGTTGAGTTTAAACTTTCAAAAATACGCTGAGGATCATCTTTGTCGCGTTCCAAAGAAATCTCGACGAAGATCAATTTTCTTAAACCATCTAGGATTGTCTGAAAATTTGCTTCATTTATTTTGGATTTAAAGTAATTGAAATTCTCTATGACATTGGAATAAGCATCAAATTCACCTTCTGTAGCGTTCATTATTGCCTTAAAAGCTTGGGAATTTGTATCGGTCTGCTTCAGTTTTAGTTTGCTGGATTCATTTTGGACATACTGATTGGTTAAAAACATGTTGTAGAGCTTTTCAGCTTCATGCCCTTGATTTGTTTCCTTAGCAAAACGGAATAAGGCAACATACAAAATGTTGATGGTAGTTAGCCGTTGCTGACCATCTATGATAACCAATTCCTTTACTTCTCTAGTGCTGTAGGCTCCTTCGTGGATAAATACTATACTCCCTATAAAGTGAGATCCGCTTTGCTCTCTAGCGACAGTAATTATATCATTTGATAATTTATGGCATTCATTCGTTGACCAATCATAATTACGTTGATAAACAGGAATGACAAACTGTACATTTCGTTTTTCTATAAATTCAACTATTGGTAATTGGGTAGCTATCATAGTTTTAGATTGATAGGTGTTATTCTTATTTATCAGGAAGGTTTATTTTTTTTTGGTTTACTCTTGTAATTAAGATCTTGACTATTCTATTTTTCTTTCAATTTTTAGTTTGATAGATATAAGTTCATTTAAATTATTGTTATCAAAACAGAAATAATCGTCAAAAAATTCTTCCAAATTTTCAGCGTATTGTTTACTATATTCCTCTACTTGCCATATTTCTTTTCTGATAGTAGAAGCTAACTCAATTATATTGCGACTACCTTTATTGTCATAACCTATATCTTTTCTCAAAATCATAGCTTGATCTATTAATTTTAAAAGAAGGTTATCAGAAATATGTCTAAAATTAGGAGTTTCATCCTCTTCTTTTATCTCGTTTATATAAGTATAATGGGCATAAGTGTATTTATTCATCAAGTTAGACCAAGGAAAATCTAAATACTCTTCCTTACCATGTTCTTCCATATAACGATCTACTAGTCTTGAATTAGAGTCTAAAAGATTTCTCATATCTAAAGAAATACTTTTCATTGTTTTTACTTTATCATCAATGTGTAATTCATATTTCTTTTTTAATTCTTTAAACGCTTCGTTATAAAAATCAGTTATTTCATACAAATCGACGAAATGTTTCTGCCAATTTTCTTCATCTTTACTGTAAAAAGCTTGGAAAGCTTTAAAATTTGATAGAATATCCATTTCAATCACTCTCTCAAAGTTTTTATTTGTATTAAAATACATCGTATTCATCTCTGAAGGATTTTCCTTTTCCGCATTAAAAAAAGCCTCCATTCTTTCACCATGACTCAATATATCTTTTTCTAAAGTTTTTAGATAATTAGTTAATAAAAGCAGACGGTCTTTTAAATCTATAAGTTTTTCATTTTCTAATTCCTGTTTTTCTGTAATAATTTGTTCTCTCTGTTCATAAACTTGATAAAGAACAAATAAGATTGACAAAAAAGCTAGAATTCCTCCTAAAAGTGATCCGTAAGCTAAAATTATATGATTTCTAGAATCAAAATCAATATTGAATGGCTCCCAATTATCAGTTTCATTTATTGCTTGACTGGTTATAAATATGAGAAATCCTATTATAGCAAAAAACAAAAATTTAATTACTCTTTTATAAAGCAGTATTGATTTCATACCACTATTCTTTGTCTCTTTTATTATCCGTTTGTTCTTTCGGAGTCAAACTGGTTGGTGGTTTCGGTATAGTGGCACCGTTCTTAACTTCGTCCATGATTTTATCCCACCTTGTATTTTCACCAATATTTGGATTTTCTTTTTTTGACATAAACTTATTTTTTAGATTTTTCCTTTTTAGATAGAGGTTTAAGATTTAATGAAGGCTTCCGTATAGTGTTTCCTAAATCTATTTGGACTACTTTTTTCTTCTTGTTACTATCATTTTTCATATTATTTCTTCTTAGGGTTGTTATTTAATTGGGATGTAGGTCGAGGTATCGATTGACCTTTCTGAATCTGATTGCTCGGTTTGGGTTGTTTTCGGGTTTGTGGTTTCGACTGAGGCTTCTGATTTTGTTGTTTTGCCATAATGAATGTTTATTGATACGTATATTATTATAAGTAATAGTCCAATACCTAACAGAGTTATTGAGACTTTATTTAGATTATTAATATGCTTGTTGCGCTTGCTTAAATTTTTCTGAAAGACAGAATATGAAATCTTGTAATCCATAATTTTATCAATTTCATCAATCGAATCGTCCGTAGATTTACTTGATTGATAATGACTAATAAGATTTAAAAAAAGTGTTGTTACTAGAAGTGCCCAACCAATTGCTATTATGATAACATAGATAGCATTATCTACAGGTGCTATTTTGTCGTGAAAGGTTAGAGTAAGTCCTAATGCTCCTGAACTAATAAATGTTATCGCTTTTTCAAAAAGATCATCGCTTTTAGATTTTTGTATATACAATGCCTGGCGATATTCCTCCCATCCAGCTAATTGCTCAGGAGTAAACTCAGTAATACTAATTTCCTTTTCTTTTCCCATCCCTAACTATTCTCAACTATCTCTATCTCCTCCTCCGTCAACCCATACAACTCATAAACCATCTGGTCGATTTCATGATCTGTGGTATCGATTTGGGTTGCAATTTCTAATGCTTTTGTTTGTTCGGTTAAAAAATAATCTTCCCACTCAGCTTCCTGGGAAAGACTGAGTTTGATTTTTTTCTTTTTCAGTTGTTTGATAAATTCAGCGTAACTTAACTCATACCAGTCTTGAAGCTTTTTAGGTAGTTTTTCTAATTCTTCTGGAAATTGGCGTTGTAAATTTCGTTGAAACTTAGCTGATGCTTCTTGTAATCCTTTGTTTAATTTTAGTATTAAACTTACTATTTCTACGTAAGGTTCTGGATTTTCAGGAACTTCAGGAAGGGGGAAAGGTTTTAAATAATTTGTCTTAAACCTGAAATAGCCTCCTCTCAGTTCTGTGCTTGTATTTTTGAGGAAAAACCACATAACTTTTGAATTGAATATCCCTAAATAAAATTTATCATCAACTTTAAACTTTTCTTTTTTTACAAAAGAATAAATAGTGGTTGGATGATAAAATTCACCTTTTTCATCATAAGTCATATTGCATCCAAAAGAAATCTCCTGAGTCATAATCTTTGGATGTGGAAACTTATCATGGTTTTTTTTGTAAATGTATGAGTACCATCCTGTTTTAATATCCATTTTTCCTTTCTCCCTTCCTTTAATTTCTGATTCAAAATGTTTTAAATATGAAAATGTGTATGGTAAATTGGTCTTGATATAATTTTCATCAACTAGAGTCCCGTCATTATTATATGGGAATAAAACAAAATTCTTATTACTTAAGGCTTTGTACTTATATATTTCATTGCCTTTTATAAAAGGTTTGGTCAACTCTTTTTCAATTTTAAATCTATAATCAAATTTTGAGTTGTATGCATCTATATGGTCCCCTTTGTCAATACCTTCAAATACATAGACTGCATCCAAGCTAGTTTGCATTCCTACAAATATTTTGTCAAATACATCATTGATTTTATAAGGGCGTTCTTTCAGTTTATCAATTAAATCAAGTACTGTTTGGCTTTGAAGATCCCAGTTACCATCATCTAAATTTTTATATAGAATATAATCCCATTCAAATGAAATGTTGATTTCTAATGGATTAATCTTTTTGAAAAGTACTTGATCCTTTTTAGATTTATCTAAGTTGATTATACAGGTGTAAGTGGAAGCATCAGAAAACACCATGTCTGAACCAAAATGTAAAACACTTTTCACAGCTTGTTTTTCAATAAAAAACTGTCTTATTCCTACTCCAAAATCTGTGACTAAAAACTTATGTGGTAAAATGTAGGAGACAATACCAATATCGTTTATAAGATCAAAGCTCCTTTCAATGAAAAGTGCATAAATGTCATAATTAGAGGTTGCTGATTGATATTTATTTTCATAAAAATCACACATCTTAGGATAACTTTCAATCAAACCTTGCTTTCGTAAATATGGTGGATTCCCTATCACCACATCAAATCCTCCTTTTTCAAATACTTGCGGAAATTCGTTTTCCCAGCTAAAAGCTTTATCACCAGCTACGTCGGGATTATCAATTAAAGAATTACCACATTTAATGTTTCCGCTTAGATCATTCAGTTTTCGATTAGGTTGTGCTGTTCTAAGCCATAATGAAAGTTTGGCAATCTCTACAGACTCATTATTAATATCAACACCAAAGAGATTGTTTTCCAAAATGCTGTTCTCCACATTTGGAAAGACCAGACCACCACCCATGAGTTTGGTTTCCAATTCATCAAGATATTGATGTTCGTCTATCAAGTAGTTCAAAGCTTCGTTTAGAAAAGCTCCAGACCCACAAGCAGGATCTACAACGGTGAGTTGTAATAACCAATCTCGGTAAGTATTCAGTTTTTCTAATAAGTCCTTTTTAGTTTTAGTCTGTCTCTTTATAGTGTAATCTTCATCAACAAGATTAACCTCGGTTTTCTTTTCTTCACATAGCTTTCCTATGGTGTTTTCAACAATATATTTGGTGATGTATTTTGGGGTGTAAAACACACCGTCTTTCTTACGTTTAGAGATTTTAGTCTCATTAGAGTTTTCCTCCAACTGAGTTTGAACTTCTTCAATCTCATTCAAGGAATTTTCAAAAATGTGTCCCAGAATATTGACGTCAACCTCGCTGGCAAAGTCATATTCAGACAATTTAAGCGTGTACTTATATAAAAGTTCATCATCAATCTTTACATGATCCAGCACTTCATCTGGTTTGAACAAACCACCGTTGTAGGGATAAACATCATATTTCTTACCTTTGTGTCCCGTGTTGAGATAGCCAAAGTATTTCATGAACCGTTTATAAAGGGGCGAATAAGCGTCCAATTCCTGAAGCTGTTTCCATTGCTTCAGGATCATTCTCACAGAATTAGGTGGTAACAAATGACGATCTTCAGCAAAGAATAAAAACAAGAACCGATCTAGTAATTTCTGCGACTTTTTGAATAGGAGTAGGGATTCAAACTTGGGGTTAAGCTCTACCAGATTATTGTATAATTCTCTCTTGAAAATACTGTAATCTTTATAAAGCTGTTTGGTGGTAATATCCTCCTGATTATGCGAATCATTTTTGATCTTTTTAGGAAGATCACGCTTGACATTGTCATAAGCGAGGCAGAGATACAATAAGCTAAAATCTTCTTTTGTAAGTTCAAACAGATTGAAAGTCTTATGCTCTATAGCATTATCAATGTAAAATCTAAGCTTTTCAAAATTGGAGGTAATGACATACGTACAGCCAGATTGGTTGTTTTTATAGCCAAAAGCCTGAGCTTCAATTTTACTTAAATCGGTTGTGTTAGTGCCTTTCAATTCAATTACAGCTCTCACTTTATCATCAATGATGATTGCACCATCCGCTTTTTTACTGTCTTTGACGTTTTTAAGCTCAGTGGTTAAGTTGAAAGCATTATTTGGATTAAGGGTATAGCCTAAAATTTTGACAAATAAATCCCTTAAAAAACCTTCCTGGTACTGTTCTTCTTTGGAATTTCTAATGTTTTCCTGAACATTAGAATCATGGAAGTAAGTTTTATAAGCTTCCCACTTTTCTTTTAATAAAGCTTGATCTTGGGCATTGATGTATTTCTGGATAACCGTATTCTGGAATAACCCCATTGGATGAATAATTACATAAAGATTGGATTACTAAAATAGGAAACTTATTTAGATTTAGGGATTCTAAGAATTTTATTGCACAATGATTTTATAACATAGTTTGACAAAGAATGTCGGCTATATCTGCATTGTAATACCCTAAAGCTTTTAGCTCCTTATCGGACTTCCCGTAAGTAAGATCAAGGATCTTAAAATCAATATCGAGGCTTTGTAGTTTTTTCATTTGTTTTTTAGCAATGTCAACAGCTTGTTGACTTATATCAGGGATAATTACAATTTGTCTCCCCTTGAGGGCATACATCTTATTGTAGGTCATACCGTTGATGCCTGAATAGGCTAGCCAATTGTACTCTGGGAACTCAATTTTACAAATAAGGGCTGTTTTTTCACTTTCGACAAGAATTAGTGGCTTTGTCAAATCAGTGATTAGGTGTTCACCAAAAAGGCAAAAGAAGTAGTTGTCTTCATTTTTATAGGGAACCTTGAAGTAATTTGTTCGTTTTCCATTAAGCTTGTAAAGCACCTCTTTAGATTTTTGAACCTTTCCTTGCTTATTGATAAACCAAAATATAGCAAATCCCCGAGTTGAAGTTCCCAGGTAATAATCTTGAAGCACATTTTTCACTTTTTGAGAATCAAAATTATCGTAAAGGTATTTAGAAAGAGAATTCACATTAGTCCTTTTCATTGATGCTTCTACAATGCTAAAATCAATAGTCCTACTTTTTTTGATGGTAGGTTTTTCAATAGACCTGTTTGTAATTGAGTTATCATAATTATTGTCACCTGTTTCCATTGAAGAAGTGTAATCAACAGTGTTTTTATATTCAAATCCTAGAATATCATTCCTCTCGAACTTATTTGTATTTGAATTCCACTTGTAAAGATTTCCAAACTCATCTTTATAAAATGTTGATGGAACTAAGGCTTTTCCACAGGAATGACAAAACCCATACTGCTTAGATAGCCCTTTGTAATTAACAAACTTCCCATCCCTATTCGATTTATGGCAACAAGGGGTTATTAAACTATAATCTCGTTTTTTTGTCAAATTTTAGATTTTGTTTTATTCGTTGGAGCATGATGAAAATTAGTTTGAAACAGGAAACTCGAAACCTTTTAATAATCGACTATAACTTATTGATAATTAGATGTATAAGTCTTAATTTATGAAGAAGTGAAGTTTCCAGTTTCCTATTGTTTATTCCAATATTTAGAAACCTGACCTTTTGAGAGTCCTGTAACCTCAACTACAGATTTTTGAGATGCATTATTCTTTTTTGCTAACTTTATTAAACTTTTGAGTGGAGGCTCATCGCTCACTTTGTTTAAGCTTATTATGGCTTTAAAATTTAATTGATAAAACTCAATTAATTCGATTGCGAAAGTCACATCTCGTCTCTCAACGCTTCTCTTAAAAGTGCTCTCTTTAGCATTTCTCATTAGAAAGCATATAATAGATAGCTTATGGAGGTATATCATTAATTTCGAATAATACTCCTTTATAGGTGACTCACTTTGCTCTTTACGATCAAGTAATGTCTGAGAGTAGGAGCGAAGAAGATCCACCGCACTATCGGTCATTAATAACCTTCGCTCTTTTATCGTTTCATCAGTCTGTTCGCTCTGGAGCTTATACTCTAATAAATTCGTCACTGCTCTACTATAATTTTCGATAATATCCTTAGACATTGTGTTACTTGAGATGGTCGTATTACGTGTTATCTGCGTTGTAAACAAAAGCCTGTCGATAAAACCTGAAGCAACCAAAGAATCATTATGTAAATCATTTATGAATTGATTCTGTATTCCTCCAATGAGCGTTACATAACCAGACTCAATCCTGAAGCTTTCAGTCGTCTTTCTTGAAATATCAATAACATTGTTCGTAAAACCTTCCAAAAAAAACACAAGCCATTCTATACCGTCTCTACTGTTTGGGTTTATCATCTTTTGAATGATCGGCCGTACTTCATCATAATAAACACCAACACCACTTAAGTTTTGATAGTGAATGTGCTGTGCTTTTTCAATAGTAGCGTTTTGAATCAGTCAAACACGAAGATTTAAGAGTAAAGATTTCTTATAAAAGTTTGAAAATTAAGGATAATTATTTCACAATTGAAGTGGATTTAAGACCACTAAAAGACAAAGGACTTTTAAAAACAGTAGAAAAAGAATGCAAGTTTAATCATCTAAAACCAGAGTTGAGTAAAATAGAAGAAAAGGTTTTTGCCATAAAAACCTATCATCCTAGTAAAAAAGAGAAAATAAATTTAACTCAGTTTATTTCCCACAAACTTGTTGAGGATGGTTTCATAGAAATCTTCAATAAATTAAACGATATTCTGACTAAAGAAAAGCCTAAATCTTCACACTCATAATCACATTCTGGGCATTCATAACATGTCCCATTATGGTAAGCGTCTTCACTGTGGCATTTTGGACATTCTGTATTAAAACTCACAATTTATTTATTGTGTTATTTATTTAAAAGCTCTGCATTAATTATAGCTTTTTAGTTTATTAATATTAAGTTGTTCTTTTATTCTGATTAACTCCCAATCCAAGCATTATTTTCAATTAACCTTTAGCTTCAAGTCCAGATTGATCAAGTTTAATACAAATCCAAGTTTAAAAAAAACATTCATCCAACATACTCTGTATAAAGGTCTGTTACTTTATAATAAGAAAAGTTGAATGGTTCATCCTCTAAAGTTTCAGCCCTGCCAGAAAATATGATTGTATGATCTATCTGAAGTAGCTCAATGTCATTTTCAGGTTCTTCAAATAAAGGGTTTAATTCAAAATCACCTTCACCTTCAAACTCAATGATAATTCCTTTATCATTTAAACCCTGAACACTGTAATTCCTTAATTGGAGATGAGTTAGATTATGACGCTTATAAGATTGATCAATAGATGAAGCATAGGATGAAATAGATTTTAAAAGGGAGGTTTCTTCAATTTGCTCAGATAATCCTTTTATGACTTCATTACTATTGAACTGAATAACTTCAATAATCTTTAGAAGGCAACTTAATGCAATTTCAACATTACTTTCTGTTGCATAAGTTTCTTTTAATAAAAAGCTGTCAGGGAGTGAGGTCAAAGATTTCAAGGTTTCCATCTCTTTTGAAATAATTGAAATAACCTCATCAAGCTTTAAACTATAAGCTGTTGTATTGACAAAGGCTGAGTCTGGAAGCCCGCCTTGTATTGCATATTTTACTACAGAGGATATTGAAATTTCTTCATGAGTTTCAGTAAACCAAACGCATGACTTTATTTTTTCCTGGTGCGCTATTGAATTCAAAAAAGATGAACTAATGCTTTCAAGCGAAAGAAGAAAATAGAGATAGTTTAAATTATTCTTCCGATTTTTAAAATCCTCGTAAGCTAATTTCAAAATGTCTTCCTGGTAAGAATACGGAAGTTGTTTTTGGATTTGCTTGTAAAGTAGGTCAATCAAAATCTTATTTTTTTTTTGAGTTCAATCCTAAAATGCTCCAATCGATTTAATCAAGAATGGCTTTTAGCTGTAAAGGATGAAATTAAGTGAGTTTTTGTATCAAAAAACACATCAACAGCTCGCATAGGAAAAGATTTCAAATTGTATAATTCGAAAAAAGGAACCTCACTTGTAGAATCCGCTTCATAGGATTGAAAGTGTAACGCATGAGCTGTAAAGTTTAAAATATTACCAAATTCAAAGCTTATTTTATTTAGCTCTTTAGGCGCATACTGATTCCTAATGATAAAACAAAGCTCATACCTGTTCCCCAGATGAAGTAACAACTCCCCTACTCTTTGAAGATGTAACTGTCTGGATGAATCTTCAGACCCCTCTAAGTTGACAGAAAGTATATCGTCGATATAAATGACCTGTGGGTTATGTTTATCCTTTAGATATTTGACATGATTTTCAAAATGCAGACTGTCGTGAAAATAACTATGATCGATAAAGTTGTCATTGTTTTTGAGTTGAACTAAAGCTGAATTATAATTTAAGTCCTCATCATGAGCTGAAAGTGTATTTAATAAATTAGAAAAAATATAATTCTTCTTGGCTTCTTCCATAAAGCTAACACATTTCAGATGCTTTGGAATCAATAAATTAAAGATCAAGTGCTGATAAATTTCAGAAGATAGATCTTGGTTAGAATTGATCATCATGACTTGTCCATGGCATAACTCCCAGGAATATTCCCCAAAATTCAATTTGGCAAAGCTTCTGGGATCTTTATCGCCAGCAAATTCTTTAATAGCTTCATTGACTATTGAACGAGAATCTTTCAAATTAAGATCCTGTTGCTGTTTTAATAGCTCTATCAACGATTTAAATACATCTTCAACACAAACTACATGATTAAGGAGTAAGGACATCTCTTTGCTTAAGAGCACTAAATCCACTTTTTCAAGATTTGTATCCTGAAAACAAAGGGATAGCTTTTCATTAAGGTCTTTAATTTGATGAATTGAGTTGGTTTTCATTTTAAATTTTATTGATGATTTGAGGCTTTTCATGTTATCTATACCTTAATTCTGAAAGCTTATTGGAGTAACGTATCTTATAATGAGTTCAGCTTTTGAGCAGCTTCAGTCAATTTGTAGTTTTATACTAGAAATAAGCTATCATATTTAGAAAACTTAGTTCTAATCTTAAATTTAAAAAATTATTTACTTTGAAAATTTTCTTACAGCTGTAAGAATATCCTTAACGTAGGTCTCCTCTTTAAAAGGATACATTGGATGATAAGCACTTATAAATAAAGTTCCTTGATGATTTGTAGCTTTACAACTTCCAAAATCATCAAACTCAAGATCAAAGTCATTCTGAAAAAATTTAAATGTGCCTCCGAATATTATAATATTTGGACTAAACTCTTTGATTTGATTATGAAGCAGTGTTTTCGAAAACTCGTAATACGTCTGAATTTCTTTATGATTAGCTGATGAACCACCTCCAGTTTTTTTAATATTTATATATGCTATTTTTTTTAGATTGTCTATGACTTCAGGTTTATAAGATGGGTGATATAGTTCGTCATTCCATGATAAATTATTCAGTATAGCATTTGTAACGTAAATAATTTTTTTAAAAGTTGAACTCCAACCTTTAAAAATTCCTGTATCTGTCTTTAATTTATTTTTTATGTGTTCTCGCATATCCCATGAATTGTTTTCTCCAGAGCTATTTGCTTCTTTAAGAACCCATAATATTTTAATATCAGATTCTTGATAGTCCTTTTCACTTACAACACCGTCAAAAATTGGTGCACGTCTATGATGCTTTGCGATTTTTTCTATTTCTGTATTAAAATTATTCATACTCATAGTCTACAATTTGATAATTTAATTTTGTCATTTTTGATAATTAGGCACTTAGTCATACATATTAAAAACCTCCTCAGCGTTCAAAGTCATTCGCTTGCGCAACTGTTCGGGTTGCATAACTTCAACATCATCTCCAAAAGATCGCAATTCCATAAAAAAGTCATGAGTGATGTACAATTGAAGTGAGATCCTGAATTCTTCTTCATTATCGATTAAGACTTCTTGTGTATGATGAAGCGGCAAGGTCTTGATGTACTTCCCCTGAAAAGGTGTAAACGACAAAACTATCTTTTCTGGCGATTTCGCATTAGGCCCAACGACACCAAAACAATATTTGAAATGGGTATTGACACTAAAATCTAAAGGCTTCTCAAATTTGGCTTTGGTAATCTCTAAATCTGATAATCGATCAAGGCCGAAACTTTTAGTCAAACCGTCCTTACGGTCTTTGGCAATCACATACCAGCGGTTTTTAAATTCTTTTAAGGCATAAGGTCCAACCTGACGCTCCGTAACATGATCTTCCCAAAATTTTTGGTGATTAAATCTGATCAGCATTTGATTTTTAATCGCATGGAGTAACCCATAAAGATGTTCGGTTCCCTGGGGTTTCCTATTTTCGAAATGAATATGGTCCGAGAGTCGGTCTGAGACATTGAGAGCATTAAAAATATCAAAAGCTTCCAGCACTCTACCTTTCACATCTGGCTCCTCTTCAAAATCTATGTAGTATTTTTTTAAAGAGAAATCATATTTGATGTCGATATTAAAAATAGAACTGATATCCTTAAGATCCCGCTGAAAGGTCCGCTTAGATATATTGAAGTCGTAGTCCTGCAACTCAGACTCCAGGGCCAACTTGTCCTGAATTTCCTTAAAGGTGGATGGTCGTTTTCTAATGTAGTTGACGATGATATTGTATCTGTTGATAGATTCTTTCTTTGACATGCTGTTTATGCTTTACTAAAACCGATTTCTACACGTTTATGCGCTAATGTTTCTTCAGAACAAAACATGAGCAAGTTCTCTAAGGAAACCTGTTCACCGTGAATGATTTCATTGATTTCACTTTTACGAATAATGTTATCGATCTGTCCGCCCGAAAAGTTAAACTTTTCTGCCAGAACGTTACACTCCTTTTTGGATAAATTCGGTAATTTCAGTTTCCAGATCTCTGCTCGCACTTCACTTGATGGTGGATTGAACAGAATTTTAAATAAGAACCGTCTTTCGAATGCAGAATCCAGATTATTAGCCAGGTTGGTCGTGGCGATAAGTATGCCTTGAAAATTTTCAAATTCTTCCAATAAAATATTTTGGATTGCATTTTCTGTTTGCCTGGTATTTGAGTTTCCTGACGATGTACGTTTCGAGATGATAGCATCAGCTTCATTCAAGAATAATATTGGAGTTTCATCACTCTCATTCATGAAGTCTGTATAATCGGTGAATATTTTTTTAATCACTTTTTCACTTTCTCCAAACCATTTGGATTTAGACTGGCTGATGTCCACTTTCATGATTTCACGATTGGTTTCTTTTGCTATTTGCTTCACCACTTCTGTTTTCCCAGTCCCTGGAGCACCGTGCAGTAATGATATTATTCCTTGAGGCAGGTTCTTCTCTTTGAGTCGGGTTTGGGTCGTTCTAAATTGAAAAGGTTGTAACACATCCTTTAATAGATAAAGTTGCTTCATTTCCGATGGACTATAAATTAATTTGCGCTCGGGTATGTCTGAAGGCGAAAGGATGTTGTCCTTATTTTTTTTATTGTTTTGGAATACTGTAATACCACAGTCCTTTAGCATGGTATTGGATACAGAACTTAATTTCATTTCAGTATCATTGATGAAATTGGAGGAAATTAATTCTATAAGCTTATGGTTCAAAAGTGAATTTTTACCAACTAACAAGTCCTGCATGTAATTCACTCTATCGGTTGACTTATCATAAAATCCCTCCAGAGCCCTGTCTACATCGCAGGATTCTCGACCTGTTATAGTTTTCCATATCAGATAGAAATATAAAACTTTATCAATGAGGCTAAGCTCAAAATTTTCTAACTTTTGAAGAAGTTTAAAATCTTTATGCTCTTCCAGTAAATCACCAACAAGTTTAAAGAGCTGAAAGCTATTGATTTCTTTTTCGTCCCGTTTCCTACCCAGTTCATAGATTTCTTGCAGGAACTCAAAAATATCTGTGATTTTACTCTTCACCTCTGGTATTGGTTCATCATTAAGAATGGCTTCACAAATACTTTCATCTATAGTGAATTGATCATTCGCCCCAGCCACTTTAACCCTATGTCTGGATAATCTTTTATTAAAAATGCCTATTGAATGCAGATGAGTAAAATCTTTGTTAAACTCTAAAAGTTTCATAGGATTACAGCCAAAGTACCCAATCATATCATTCAGGTCTACCGTGTCCCCTTTGTAATTTAAAGTGAACACTATTGCGATAAAAAAAGACTGACTTTTGGACGTACCGAAGTGTTCTGATAAAATATTTAATTCAGTATTAAGTTCATCAAAAAAAGAATCCCTGAGTTTGCAATCTTCAGCCTTTTCGTAAACTTTTCCAATGCAATCCAGTAGCTTAAATTTTTCTCTTACCTCCATATGTTTTTTTATTTTGAACAAAAGTAACTGGAGAGTCGGCCAAATCGTGTCGTAGTCTAACTATTTTTAAGAATTAATAGTCAAGTATTTTTTGAAACTACAAAAGCGGAATTTTGAAGACTAAGTATAGGTGCCTAAACCAGGTTGGTTCAGATACCTTCTAGCCATTCCTTTTGAGAGAAATTAATAGTGGAAATATCTGTTTATTGAAAAAACTGAAACCTCTTTTATTGGCAGATCAAAGGAGTTGAATTATGATTTTTTTGAAAGTTCTTCAAAGTAAGGTCCCCATTCTGATAGGTCTGTTTCAGGGTAAAGAAATTTAATACTTTCAAGTGTAATTTTAGCGAAATCATTTTTGATGTTTTGAACCACATGCTTCCCTAAAGTTTTAAGCTCTTCTTTAGAGAGTGTGTAGTCTTTCATTAGAAAATGACTGTGATGCGAATTTTTCTCACCAGTTTTGTAAATACTCAAATCAAATCCTTTGTTTTTTAGGTTTGTTTTTAGCTGGGTCTCTTTTTGAATGTCTTCTCCGTAGAGTTCAAGTATGAGTGTATATTTAAAATGGCCTGCCAGTAAATCAGCCGTAATTAAAGTAAGGTAAGTACTGAGTTCATTGGGTGCATCCCAAAATATCTTATGGTTTACACTATTGCCGTAATTATACCAGTTTAGTTCGTTTGCTATAACATTAAATTGAGCATTTAGAAATTCATGAGCCGCAGCCTCAGTATCTTTTATTTGTATAACTTTTTCGGCATTTTCGAAATAAAATTCAGCAGTTTCATTCATTTTGTAGGATTTTGTTAGTTGTTTAATGGTATTGATAAAGTCAGTGATATACATTAGATATTTCCAGTCGATATCAATCAGATCTGGATGAGCTCTGATTTTCTGCATCCACTCCTGATGAGTAATGTTGATATAAAGGTCACTTACATGGGTTGGTATGTCATGAGCTTCCAAAGTCAAAAGTATACCTATTTTAGAATCTACATCACCTTCTACACTATCCCAGTAATCAAGTAAATCATTATGTACATGGTGATAAATTTTATTTTCAATAATAACTTTATGACCAGAATTCCTATCTTCTTTAAGCATATCTATCCTGCCATTTTTGTTTGTCGACACTTCAGTTGAAGTGAAAGAATAGAAGAGTTCTAATTTGCGTTCGGTTTTTTATTTAATAATTTCTACAAGGCTTGAAAGAAATAAAATTTTTACGTCTTTATTATTAGAATTCATAAAGTGAGCGTAAACTACACTATTGGTATTTTCGTGATGCGCTTTGCCTGCTATTTCAAGGAAACCGATTTGGGTTTTTTCTTCAGGAATATTTGTATTGTAAAGAAAATCTTGTAATTCATTGAGGTTCATATGTAGGCTTCCCCATAAATGTAGGCTTCCACATAAATCTTTGGGAAATAAATCCCCTAAAGAATATATGCCCAGATTTGATGAAGAATTTAAATTCTTCATCAAATCTGACTTAAATAATAATTATTTATCGAACTTTAAGGTGTCCTAAAAAGGGGAAGCCTACAGCTTTTTTTTCAAAATATCCGTTAGAACATTCCATTCTTCTTTTAATTCTTGAAACAATTTAAAGTATGCCTCTTTGTTTTTTGAAATAATTTCTTTTTCAATATTAATTAGAAGTTCTGAAAATATTCC
>Ga0306899_1000413_pt1 | contig 22204 bp, 17 predicted proteins | sample AntRauMFilla3764_FD_190407 | JGI IMG/M metagenome (GOLD analysis project Ga0306899, IMG submission 190407) | Saline lake microbial communities from Rauer Islands, Antarctica - Metagenome Filla 3 #764 (v2) (version 2) | ecosystem: Environmental > Aquatic > Non-marine Saline and Alkaline > Saline ... | reverse complement strand
CCACCTTCAAACCTTCCCACCTTCAAACCTTCCCACCTTCGAACCTTCAAACCTTCGAACCTTCCCACCTTCAAACCTTCCCACCTAATGTCAGGACACAGCAAATGGGCCACTATTAAGCGCGCGAAGGGAGCGGTCGATGCCAAGCGCGGCAAGCTCTTCAGCGTAATCAGTAAAGATCTCACTCTGGCTGCTCGCGATGGCGGCGGAGACGCCGACTTTAACCCGCGCCTGCGGACCTGCGTTCAGAAGGCGAAGCAGGCGAACATGCCGGCAGATAACATCGACCGTGCCATCAAAAAGGGCACGGGAGAACTTCCCGGTGTGACTTACGAGGAGATTGTTTACGAAGGCTATGCCGCCGGAGGTGTTGGCCTGATTGTTGAATTGACGACAGACAATAAGAACCGCTCCGCTTCAGAAGTGCGCAGCACGATGTCTAAAAACGGCGGGAATCTGGCTGGGGTTGGTGCGGTTGCTTTTCAGTTCGAACGCAAGGGGCAGTTCATTATCGATTCGTCCAAAATTGACGAGGAGGCGCTGATGGACCTCGTGCTGGAAGCCGGAGCAGAGGATATCAAGAACCAAGGTGATTACTACGAAGTGATTTGCCCATTGACGGAATACGACGCACTCTGGCAGGCACTCAAGGATATCGAGACGGAGTCATCGGAATTGGCTTATCTGCCAAATATTCTCGTGCCCGTGGAAGATAAGGACACGGCACGAAAGGTCTTGCACCTGATCGAGAAGCTTGATGACCTAGAGGATGTCAGAGCAGTTCATTCCAATATGGATCTTGCGGATGATTTGCTTGACGAAGAATAGCGCAAAAAGCGCTTGCAAAGCATTATTTCTTAATTCACTGTAAAGATAAGTTAACTCAAACCCCTTTAATTATTATGCGTATCAAACTAGTTACTCTGCTCGCACTTTTAATCGCCGCATTTTGCATCACCGGATGTGATAAGGGCCAAGCTCAAATGGGTCCACGTGAGACCAATGTGCTCGGTATTGCGAAGATTGAAAAGGAAAACTACACTTACACTGGCTCGAATACCTTTGCTGTCAGCACCCATGAACTCTATGATCGGAATAATTATTCCGGTGACAAGGTTACCTTACTCTGGGGCTTGGTTACCATTAAGGACTACTAGTCTCGTGTCTTGATTTTACGAAGCCGCTCTTCATCATGAAGTGCGGCTTTTTCATTCAACATGTCAGAGAAGTCAGCATCCACTCTAGAAACAGGCCGCCAGGCTATGTGTGCCGAGGCCGCTGCAATTCAGATTGCTGCAGAGCGCATGGGCGATTCTTTCGTGCGGGCGGTCGATATTATTTTGGCGGGTAAGTCAAAGCTCGTCATCTGCGGCATCGGCAAGTCCGGGCATATTGGTGCTAAACTCGCAGCGACTTTTTCGAGTTCGGGGATGCCGGCTATCTTTCTTCATGCTGCCGAGGCGATTCATGGTGATCTCGGGGTCTACAAACCGGGCGATCCAACGATCGTTTTATCCAAGAGCGGCTGCACCGAGGAAGTGCTGCGGCTTATGCCGTTTTTCAAGCAATTAAAGTCGCCTGTTATCGCGATCGTGGGCAACATGAAGTCACCCATTGCCGATGCGGCCGATGTGGTGATTGATGCAAGTGTCGAGAAAGAGGCGGATCCCCTCAATTTAATGCCGACATCCAGTTCGACGGTGAGTCTTGCGCTTGGGGATGCGCTGGCGGCAGCGCTGGTTCATGCCCGTGGTTTTACGGCAGAGGAATTTGCCACCTATCACCCCGGTGGTCAGCTTGGGCGCAATCTTCGCATGACTGCCGGAGAAGTGATGCATCAGGTCGATGCAGTGGCTCTCGCCCATCCTGGTGAGACGCTACGTGAGGTCGTCATACGGATGACACAGCACCCCTTAGGTGCCGCCTGTATTATCGATGCAGCAGGCAAGCTGGAGGGCCTGATCACTGATGGGGATGTGCGCCGCTTGCTCTCCGAAGACGGCGATATTCTCGCCCGCCGGGCTGAAACCTGCATGACGGTCTCGCCGGTTTCGACTCAGCCTAATGTGAACTTAGGGCAAGCTGTGCGGCTTATGGAAGAGCGCAGCTCGCAAATCTCGGTGCTCCCGGTCGTCGATGGCGAGAGCTCCAGACTCGTCGGCCTGTTGCGCCTTCACGACATCTACCAACCAGGCCTGTCCTGAGCCTGTCGAAGCGGCCTGTCCTGAGCCTGCCGAAGCGAGGGACAAGGGGACTTGGACACGCCCTCGTTCAGACTACTCTGAGGCCTCCAGACGCTCAATGATGTAGTTTGCGGCTTCTTCAACCTCGTCGACGATCTTGAACATCTTGACATCATCCGGCGAGATGACGCCCCATTCCACCAGCGTGTCAAAATTGATCACTGCATTCCAGAAGTGGCTGCCAAATAGGATGACGGGATATTTCTCGACCTTCCCGGTTTGCATCAGTGTCAGGGTTTCAAACAACTCGTCCATAGTGCCAAATCCTCCTGGGAAAGCGACCAGTGCCTTGGCCATGGAGACAAACCAGAACTTGCGCACAAAGAAGTAGTGAAATTCAAATTTCAGATCGTCCGTAACGTATTCGTTGACGCCTTGCTCGTGCGGCAGGCTGATGCCGAGTCCTACTGATTTGCCACCGGCTTGATGCGCACCGCGGTTGGCCGCTTCCATAATACCGGGTCCGCCGCCGGAACAGATGGTGTAGGGCGACTTGCCCGTTGCTTCCCGCTCAAGCGACCACTTGGTAAGCCTTTCGGCCAACTCGACCGCGGCCGTGTAGTAGGGGGCCGCTTTGACGCCGCATTGGGCAGTGTGGAGTGCCGCCTTCTCGGCGGGGGTGGGAGCGGAAGGATCTTTCATGGAGTCCTCCAACTCCTTCAGTGTGCGCTGAGCTTCTTCCGGGGTTCTCAGCCGGGCCGAGCCGAATAAAACTATGGTGTCATGAATCGCCTGTGCTGCAAAACGGTGCCGGGGTTCTGTCATTTCCGAGAGTATCCGGATGTTGCGGGCCGCATCAGAATTGAGGAACTCAAGATTATTATAGGCCTTTTGCGGCCATTCATTAGCTGGTTTATTTGCGGTCAAAGTCATGTTGTGAATAAGTTTACGATGAGATCGGACGCTAGTTGTTGATTCTCAGGTAGCAACTGTTTCTGTGCCTTCTTTTAGGGTTGCGGACGCTGCTCTCGGCGCTTCTTCTAGTCGGCTTTTCTCCCCTCAAAGCAGCTATTTTTCAGTATTCATGTATCTCAAAGAGATCGTCATCAGTGGTTTTAAAAGTTTCGCAGACCGCACCCGCTTGGACCTAACGCCAGGCGTAACGGCTGTGGTGGGTCCGAATGGCTGCGGTAAGAGTAACATCGTCGATGCCATCCGGTGGGTGCTCGGCGAGCAGAGTGCCAAGGCCCTCCGCGGGGCGTCCATGCAGGATGTTATTTTTGAAGGCACGGACAAACGCAAGGCATTGCCAACCTGCGAAGTGACGCTGACTTTTACCAATTGTGAGACTGATCTTGGCACGCAGTTCAACGAAGTGGCCATATCCCGTCGCATCACCCGCGATGGCGGGAGCGATTATTACATCAACGGTAAGGTCTCCCGCCTAAAAGACATTCAGCGCCTCTTTGCCAATACCGGGGTGGGCCGCGTCTCATACTCCTTTATGCTGCAGGGGCAGATCGACCAGATCCTCTCCACCAACGCGGCGGAGCGCCGCACTATTTTTGAAGAAGCTGCCGGCATCACCCTTTACAAGGCCCAGCGCAAGGAAGCCCTTAATAAGCTAGCCCTCGTCGATGCGAATCTTGCCCGGGTGACCGACGTGATCGAAGAGGTCAGCCGCCAGATCGGCTCGCTGAAGCGCCAGGCCAGCAAGGCGCTTCGTTTCCAGCGTCTCAAACATCGATTAACGCACCTCGACCTGTCTTTCAACGCCTACCGCTATGCCCAACTAAAGGAGTCGATCGAGTCGGTGGCCACGCGTGCGGAGGAGCTGCGCAAAAAGCTCGAAGTGCACAACCAGTCTCTGGAGTCGGACGAGTCCGTGCTGACCGATAAGAAGGTCGAGCGGACCGAGATTGCGCACAAGATGGAAGAGCTGCAGCAGCGGGTCTATGCCCTGCGCTCCGAAAAGGAAAATGCCGAGAACCAGGCTGAGTTTTCCGGCATTCGTGCCAGCGATCTCGAAAATCGAATCGTAGAATTTAAAAAAGAAATTTCCGAGCTGGAGGGCCAGAAGAACGAGCTGGTCAAACGCGCGAAGAACGAGACCGAGAACAAGCAAATGCACCTCGGTGTGGTCGATGATTCAGACCGGATCTTCCGTGATCGCAACAACGAGTTGATCGCTGCTCAGGAGAAGCTTGGCGAAATGGAGGCCGAGATTCAGCACCGTCGGCAGGAAGTCCTCTTCGCCGAGAACCGCATCAACCGCGCCCGCTCCCAATGCACGACGCTGGAGGTGGAGCTGAAAACCTACCAGGTCAAGCGCGCTTCGTTTAAAGAAAACATCCTAAACCTGAAAGAAGAGGCCGGTGCGCTTGAAAAAGCGCTGGTCGAGATACAACGTCTTCTGACCAAACGCCGCGAAGAGCAAGCAGCCAGCGAGGTGGCCGTCGAGCAGGCGCGTCACGAATCACGCGAGATTGTAGGGCAGTTCCGCAGCTTGCAGGAACGCATCCAGGAGCAGGACCGAGGCATCGCCCGAAAAACGGCCCAGCTCAACGTGCTCGAAGGCCTTCAGGCTAAGTTTGAGGGTTTTGGCGAAGGGGCCAAGGCGATCCTGGGCAATAAGCTCGGCAACGTTGTTACCAAGGATGCCGTCACCATCCTATCCAAAGAGCTCAAAGTGGACCCGGGCTACACTGCTGCCCTCGAAACGCTTCTGGGCTCGTCGCTGGATGCCCTCTTTATCGATGATTCCGCCAAAGCGCTCTCGGTGATTGCCAAGCTGGATGCGGACTTGCTCGGTCGTGCCTGCCTGCAGGTTACGCTGGGGACGACGCCAACCGCTGAGGTGGCTCAGTTGCCCCAGGGCCTCGTGGCCGCCAGCAGTGTGATTCACGCCCGAGAGGAGTCGGTGGAAACACCGGTAAAAAACCTGCTCCGTGACTGCTACTTTGCGGAAACGCTCGAAAGTTTTATCGAATTTTGGAAGGCCCACCCGGATTTTAACTTCCTGCTGGTCGCCACCAAAAATGGTGAGCTCATCGACTGTCGTGGCTTGATCCATGGTGGCAAAGACTCCGGTAAAAAATCTTCCAGCCTGCTCGAACGCGAGGCCGAGATTCGCAAGCTGCGCAGCGGGATCGAGTCCGAGCGCAAGCAACTCAATGCCCTTCGCGAAGAGGCCAATGCTCTCGATGAGAAGCGCAGTGCGGCGGAGGCCACCGTCGAAGAGCAGCGCCAGCGCCAGGGTGAGCTTGCCAGCGAAGTCTCCGGGCTGGTCGCCGAAGAGCGCAATCAGCAACAGAAGATCGTGCAAAACGCCCGCAACCGGCAAAACAACGAGGATGAGCTCGCCAAGCTCGATGCCAAACACGGCGACTCTGTTAAGAAGCTCGAAGCCGCCAAGGAAGCACTCGCCGCTGCCGAACAAGGCCTTGGCGATGAGCGCCAAAAGGGCACCGACCTGGAAGATCAAATCAACCGCTCTCGCGAATTACGCGATCAGAAGCGCGAAGCCCTTGCCGATGTGCGGCTTGAACTGGCGGAGAAAAAACAGCGCCTCGAATCCTCCGACCGCGCCCTGAGCGAAGTGCAGCGCGAGACCGCCAATATCCAGCACCGCATTATTCGGCGTAACCAGGAAATCGATACACTTAACGAGCAAATCGCGCAGTTTAAGAAGACCGCTTCAACCGAGCAGGGGAAGCGTGAGGAACTGGATAAGACACTCGTCGTCGCCACCGGGCAGCTTGATACCGACCGCGAGGCAGTAAAAAAACTCGATGCCGAAATCGCTGAGATTGACGGGGGTCTAGCTGGTCGTCGCAGTGAAGGCCGCAGCTCTGATCAGGAAATGACCAAGCTCGAAGTGCGCCTCGCGGAGGAGCGCTCACAGCTCGGCTTCATCCAAAGCACCGCCCAGGACGACTACCAAATCGAACTCAGCGAGATTGATTGGAAGGCCGAACTTTGGGAGGCCAACGTCGAGTTCGAAAAACGCGTCAATCTCGATGATTTGGACGACCCCGACAAGATCGCCGCGCAGCCCAAAACGGAGCGCCGTGATCCGACCGACGAGGAACTCGCCGAAATGGACCGAACTGATTGGCCCTCCATCGAAGAGGAAGTCGGAGAGCTTAAGGGCCGCATCGCCAATATGGGGCCGGTCAATCTCGACGCGATTAGTGAATACGCCGACCTCAAGGAGCGCCATGACTTTCTCAAGGAGCAAAGTGAGGACCTCTGGAATTCAAAGAACAAGCTCGTAGAAACCATCGACGAGATCAACGAGACCTCGCAGACACTCTTCCGCGATACCTTCGAGCAGGTGCGTAGGAATTTCGCCTTTACTTACGAAAAAATTTCGGGGGGCGGGGAGGCCGATTTGGAGCTTGTGGATTCCGACGACCCGCTCGAGTCCGGCATCGATATTATTGCCCGACCTCCCGGCACCCGCCTTAAGAGCGTCACGCTCTTATCCGGCGGGCAGCGCACCATGGCTGCCGTCGCCCTGCTCTTTGGCATCTATATGGTCAAGCCCAGCCCTTTCTGTGTGCTCGACGAGATCGATGCCGCACTTGACGATGCCAACATCGGCCGCTTTTGCGAGACCCTGCACGGCTTTACTGAAAAGTCGCAGTTTCTCATCATTACCCACAATAAGCGCACCATCTCCAATGCCGACACCGTCTTCGGTGTGACCATGCCCGAGAAGGGCGTCTCCAAGCTCCTCTCCATGCGCTTCAACCGCGAAGGTGGCCACCCTGAGATAGCCCCCGCCCAAGGGCAGTAGCCCTTTAGAGGCCGCGAATGAAGCGGAGCGTAGGAGTTAGCTTATCATCTGTTCGTTAATCAAGTTCTGATGCATCAGGGTAGCATTCGGCGGTTTTCTTCGCGCGTCGATAGGGAGCACGAGCTGGACGCGAAGAACTTCTTTCGTCGTGCGGCAATCCAGTTATAGATGCCGTTGCGCCAGTGGCGGGGGACGAGCAGCGCTATGCGGGCGAGCCAGCGCCAGTGGCTGCCGATGTCGATCAGGGCGTGCAGGACCGCGTCTGAGCGAAGTAAGATTTCTCCGCCTTCCCGCTGATAAATCACGGTGGAGAGCGATTTGCGTAGCTCGGCTCCTAGGCGTGCAGCAGCGGTTGCTCCCTGAAGCGGGGCATAGTAGAGTAATCCCCGCCGGTCCCGTCGCATCAGGAAACGCACGGAGCGGCTGCACAAGCCACAATCACCGTCATAGAAAAGAACTGGCGGGTCTTTTTCATTCACAGTTTAATCTTATTGGTAATTGGAGCTTTTGTCAAAAGATGCTGGCAGCAGACGCGTATTATCCTCAAGTTTGCAGCTTATGAAATATCCACTACTCGCTCTACTCGTTCTCCTGCCCGTGCTCGCATCGGCTGAAGCGCTCAAGATCTCGACTCAGGCCTTACAGCGGGCCGCAGATGGTTCAGCTATTCGCGGTCAGTTTGTTTATCCCAGTGTCGAACTCGAATCCGGCGAAACCGGCAGCATGCACATCGGCCGGATGATGCGCTACCCGGTCTGGGTGGGAAAGGTCGATCTGAAAAATGGTGTCTCCAAAGATGAAACCAGCTACGAGGAGACTCCGATTGGGTTGCTCTTCTCCCTCAAGTTTGAGCTGAATCAGGGTGTGGTCACTTACAGCGGCCAGGCCATGTCGAAAGTCTCCAAGGGCACCTACGGCAACACGTCCACTATCGATTCCTCAGAAGTCATCTTCTACGGAAAGACCACCATTGGCGAACTCGTCCAAGTGGACTTCAAGGGGGCCGATGGCACACCCGAGGAGATTATGATACACTTTGGGCCGACGGACGGCTAGCCGACGATCGGAGAGATCAGCAACCCCGGGTGCACGTTTGCTGAAGCGGCACGCTACGACCGGCCTTACTTAATCTCGTCAAAAGCCCAGTCGAGCCAGGGGAGGAGCGCTTCGATATCGGCGGTCTCAACCGTCGCGCCGCCCCAGATGCGGATACCGACAGGTGCGTCGCGGTAGCTGCCGAAGTCGTAGCCGACCTCTTCTTTTTCCAGCAGGGCGACCAGCTGCTTGGCCTTGGCGGCCTGTTCCTCCTCCGGTAGGGCCTGATACCAGTCGGCGGTGATTTTTAAGCAGATGGAGGTGTTGGAGCGGGTGGCCGGGTCTTCGGCAAGAAAATCAATCCAGTCGCGCGTGTCGACCCAGTCGGCGACGGCTTTAAGGTTGGCTTCTGAACGGGCGATGAGGGCAGACAGGCCGCCGAGCGATTCGGCCCAACGCAATCCGTCGAGGGCATCCTCGATGCAAAGCATAGAGATGGTGTTGATGGTCGCGCCCTCGAAAATTTCGGCGATGAGTTTTCCGCCCTTCGTCATACGGAAGATTTTTGGCAGGGGCCAGGCTGGGGTGTAGCTTTCAAGCCGCTCGATAGCCCGCGGGCTGAGCACGATCATGCCGTGGGCGCCCTCGCCCCCCATGACTTTTTGCCAGGACCAGGTGACGACATCGAGTTTGCGGTAGTCGATGTTCATGGCGAAAACAGCGGAGGTGGCATCGCAGATGGTGAGACTCGCCCGGTCGTCCGGGATCCAGTCGAGGTCAGGGACCTTCACCCCGGAGGTGGTGCCGTTATAGGTGAAGACGACATCGTTATTAAAATCCACTTCATTGAAGTCGGGGAGCTTCCCGTAGTCGGCCTTGAGCTGGCGGGCGTCGTCGAGCTTGAGCTGTTTGAGCACATCGGTGACCCAGCCCGAACCGAAGGATTCCCAGGCCATCATGTCCACACCACGTGCGCCGAGGAGCGACCACATGGCCATTTCCACTGCCCCTGTATCCGAGGCGGGCACAATGCCGCAGACGTAGCCCTCGGGAATGCCGAGGATGGATTTTGACTTTTCGATGACCTCTTGGATACGGGCCTTGGCTACTTTGGCCCGGTGGGAGCGGCCGACGAGGGCACCTTCGAGGGCGTCAAGTGACCAGCCCGGGCGCTTCGAGCAGGGACCGGATGAGAAGAAAGGGCGGGAAGGCTTTGTGTCGGGTTTCATATTGATGGAAATTGTTTAAACGAATCACACTCCTCGCATCAACTCCCTTCGGCGGAGCTGGAGCCAGAGGTTCCAGGCGTGGGCTTTCAGGATTATTCGGGCCTGCTCGATGGCGGAGCGGCGGGCGGCAAGGTTTTCGTTGGCGATTTTGGAGAGATCATCCAGATTGTAAAGATAGACGTTTTCCAAGTTCTCGACGGTTGGGTCGATATCGCGGGGCATGGCCAGATCGATGAGGAAAAGTGGGCGCTCCGGGCGGGCTTGCATGGCTGCATGGATGACAGCCTTGCTCAACAGGGCGCCTGGTGCTGCTGTCGAACCAATCACGATATCGAATTGATGGAGGTGCTCGGTGAAATCGTCGAATTCGATGGCCGCACCCTTGAGCCCATGCGCCAGTCGGTGAGCATTTTCGTATGTCCGGCTGCTGACCGAGATATCAGCCGCGCCCCGGCTCTTTAGTGCCTGGGCTGCCTTTTCGCCGACTACGCCGCTGCCGAGCAGGAGCACACGGCTCTGATCGAGCTTGCCAAAGATGCGGCAGGCCAGATCGACGGCCACGTTCCCGATGCTGATCTGACCGCGTGAAATGCCTGTCTGCGTGCGTGCGGTTTTCGCGGCTTGGAAGCTTTTCTCAAAGAGTCGATTCAGGACCGGGCCTGTAACTTTGGCTTTTTTTGCCTCCGCGTAGGCACTCTTCATTTGGCCGAGGATCTCGGTCTCGCCGACCATTTGTGAGTCCAGTCCGGCGCAGACTTCCAGGGCATGCTGGAGCACATTCAGGTTCGTGTGCCAGAAAGAGTGCTGATCGAGGAGCTGACGGCTGACTCCCTGTGCGCGGCAAAGATAATTGCGAACCGCTTCCTCGGTAGGTTCATTCGGATTCGCCAGACCATAGACCTCCAGACGGTTGCAGGTGTTGACCACCAGGCATTCCCGCATGATTCCCTCTTCGATTAGGTTCTGCTGGAGAGCTTTGACCTCGTCTGGGCTGAGGGCGAGCCGTTCCCTCACTTCCAGTGGTGCCTGGTTGTGCGAACTGCCCAGGACAAACAACGACTTTAGTGAATCACCCATCCGAGATTGCGCTTACTTGGTGATTAAAGCCGATGCTTCGACCTTTTCAATTTTCGTCGTGTCTTCGCGCCCCGACTGGACTGGCCACAGTGAGGCCATCGCCAGCAGAAAGAGAATAATGGAGGCGATCGCATGGCGCCGGGTGACAAGTTTTTTCTGCATGCGTAGCACCGCGACCACGACATAACCGAGCCAGATGAGGCAGGTCGCAGTGAGTTTGAAAACCGGAACCAGGTCGTGATTTTCGATCCAGTAAACTGCACCGAACCCGAGGGCAGCCGTCAGCACGATGACACCTGTAACCAGCAGGCGCTTCGCCATGAGGTCGAGCTGCTGAACCGAGGGCAGGTAGTCATAAACACCTTTAAACTGTTTCTTCTTCAGGCCATGTTGCTGGATGAGGAACATCACCGAGACCAGTGCCAGAATGGCGAAGACCCCGTAGCTGAAGATGGCCAGGGCGGCGTGAAGCTCGATCCACGGGTTGCCGCCAAAAATTCCGGGTGGGTAGGGCTGGTCCCATGCCGGAATAAGTAGCGGAAATCCCGAAAGCAAAGCCGCCAGGCCTGCGGTGAAAAACCCCAGGAGCCGGAGTTTGAAGGCCGGGCCGATGATGAAGAACAAGAGCACCAGCGACCAGGAGATGAACTGCGCAATCTCGAAACTATTGCCAAGGGGGCAGGCTTTGATTTCAGCGCCGCGTAGATTCAGACCGAGCGTCTGGAGCAGAAAGCCGCCTGTCAGCAGCGTGAACATGATCGGCCGCGAGTAAGGCCTGCGCAACAGCAACGTCACCAGCCCGAGAAGGAAGGCGACTCCGTATAGTGCAGATCCGGAAGCAAAGGCCGCACGGTCCGTCATGGCGAGTTCACTCAACATGACGACAGTTGAAGTGGCTTATCCTTCCCTGGCAACTGCGAAGAGCAATCTACATGCACTACTTATTTCTTCCGCGCTTTTTCGGGCGCTTGGTCAGAACCTGATCTTTTTTGTCCTTATTTTTGGGTGTTGCTTTTTTAGCGTTATTTTTGGGCGTTGCTTTTTTAGCGGGCGCTTCTTTTGGGCGGGATTTGGACCGTTTGGCAAAGGGGCGGCCGGGGCGTGACTGTTTTTTGGATGGTTTTCCTGAGTCGCTTGATTGGACGACGCGAAAATCGATCTGCCGCTTAAAGCGGTCCACCCGCTCGACCTGAACCATGATGTGTTGCCCGAGGGCGTAGGTGTTGCGTTTGCGTCGACCGACCAGGGCAGTGCCGTCGGAGTTCAGGTGGTAAAAGTCGTCATCGAGGGTGGAGATATGGATCATGCCGAAGGCAAGCGAATCCGTCAGCTCGATGAAGAGGCCATGGTTTTTGATGTCGGTGATGATCGCCTGGAAGTGCTGCTTGCTATCCTTCTCGATTTGGCGCTCGTAAAATTCGAGAAGCTTGGTTTTGACGGACTCGCGCTCGGCATCGACGGAGTTGCGTTCGGTGATACTGAGATGCTCGCCGAGTGATTCGAGTTTGCCTGTGCTGTAGCGCACCTCTGGATTGTCGAGGGCGGAATCGGCCGCGATCTTGTGGAGATAGCTGTCGATCACACGGTGGACGACCAAGTCGGCGTAGCGGCGGATCGGCGAGGTGAAGTGGGTGTAGTCGGGCTTGGCCAGGCCGAAGTGCCCATCCGCGCTGGCGCGGTATTGTGCCTGCTTGAGGCTTCGCAATACGTTGATTTTAAGGGTGTAGCCTTGGGGGTGGTCTTTGAGCTTTTTAAGCAAGGCGGTCATCTCGCGGGGCTTGCTCAGGTTGCCGCAGGGCACACCGAAGGTGATCATGGTCTCCCGGAGTTCCTGCAGCTTTTCTTCCTCCGGTTCATCGTGGACGCGGTAGAGGCAGGGGAAGTTTTCACGCTTCATGGCCCGGGCGACTTGCTCATTGGCGGCAAGCATGAACTCTTCCACCAGCTGGTGGCTCTCGTCGTGGCTTTGCTTTTCGATGCGGTCGGCAAAGCCTTCTTCATCCACGTAGATTTTAACCTCGGTCATTTCCAGATCCAGCGAGCCCTTGCGGAAGCGTTTGCTTCGGAGTTGCGCGGCGATGTGCCAGAGCTGGCCGGTGTGCGACTGCAGGGTTTCCATCTCCTTGTCGCTTAGTTCGCCGAGAGGGCGGCCGGTTGAGCCGGTTTGGTGCTTCGGGGGCAGGGGAGTCGCGCGGATCTTATCGAAGTCCTTCTCTTGCATGAAGGCGTAAGCCTGCGCGTAAGTCAGGCGCTTGTTACTTCGGATCACGGTGTTGGCAAATTCCACGTCGGCGATTTCGGCTTTGTCCGTGAAAGTGATAAAGCAACTCTTGGTCAGGCGGTCCTCGGCCTCGACGAGTGAGCAGAGGCCGTTCGAGAGCGCGTGTGGCAGCATGGGAATGACGGTGCCGACGAGGTAGGTGCTGTTACCGCGCTCCTGAGCTTCGATGTCGAGAGGGCTGCCGGGTTTGACGTAGCCGCTTACGTCTGCGATGTGGACGCCGACGCGGATCTTGCCATTGCTCAGTTTTTCAACGGAGAGGGCATCGTCGAAGTCCTTGGCATCATCCGGGTCGATCGTAAATGTGAAGAGCTCGCGGCAGTCCATACGGTTGCCAATGTCCTGTTCTCTGACCTTGTCCGGAATGTTGTCGGTCTGTTTCTCGACGAGGGCGGGGAACTTCGGGTCGAGGTTGTATTTATAGAGAATGGCTTTGAACTCCGCATCCGGCTCGTGCGTTGCCCCCAGCACCTCAATGATTTCGCCTTCCGGGTTGATGTGGCGTTGTCGCCATTCAAGCATCTTGACCACCACCTTGTCGCCTTTCTTAGGGATCGGTCGTATGCCGCAGTTTTTCGGATCGGGCACGAGAAAGTCCTGAATGATGCGCGGATCGTCAGGGATGACGAAGCTGGCATGGCGGCCCTGATCGAGGGTGCCGACGATGCACTCCCTCGCGCGCTTAAGAATGCGGATCACGCGCACACTTGGCTTGGCGTCGGGGTCGAAAACGGGGCGCTGGTTTTTGCCGCCTTTCCCACCTTTCCGGAAAGGTCGACGGGGGCGCTCATTAATACGGGCGAGCACTTGATCGCCGTGCATGGCGACGCCAGTATCTTCCGCCGAGACCGGATAGCCTTCGGCCATACCAAGGCCGGGCTGGGCATCCGGCATCAGGCTTGCTGAGCCGCTCTGGCGGAAAAGGATGCGTCCGCTGATCAGGTCCGCTTGTTCGGGGATGCAGATGCGGTCTTTTTTGATTCGGGCGATTTCCCCGCGCTCCAGCATCTCATCCAGAAGGGCGTGCATTTGCTTGATCTGGTCCTTATCCAGCTTGAGCACGTCCATGACCTCCAAGCGGCGCAGGGGAATGTAATCATCTGCACCGAGGAGCAGGAGGAGTTTTTGTCTTAAATTAATTTGACTCATATTTGGGGTATAAAAAAAGCGCACTCCATAAGAAGCACGCTTTAGAAAGTTTTTCTAGCCTCTTCTTTGTGAGGGTGACTGGTCGGTTGTCACATTGAAATTTTCGGGAATTAATGTAGCGTGCAGCTTTAACAAACGTCGGGTTTAATGACTAAACACCTCACGGGGACGTTTGCTAAAGCCGCACGCTACGAAAGTAAACTGGTTACAGCCCACTAGGATTTTTTGGTCTCTTTTTCTTCGCTGTCGGGTTCAGTTTCGTTTTTTTCAGAGATATCGTCGGATTCAACCTCTTCGGCGATATTTTCAGGCTCGACTTCCTTGGGAGCGGTGGTGGCAGCTGTGCTAGAAGTCGGGCTTGCTTTGGCAGGCTCTTTTTCGTCGGACTCCTCGTCCATGGCGGTGCGGATATCTGCTTCGATATCTGAAGTAGCTTTTTTAAACTCTCGGATCGATTTGCCGAAGGAGCGGGAAAGATCCGGCAAGCGCTTGGCACCGAAAAAGAGCAAGACAACCAGGAAAATGAGGAGAATTTCCCAGCTGGACAGATTTTGGAGAAAGGCGATGGGTTGCATGATTTATGTTTTAAGTTGAATGATTAAAAGAACCGTATGCGGAATTATTCTTCTGAGTCACGATATAATTGTGCAAGTCGTGCCGCTTCTGAGGCACTGGCGGGAACTACGGTATTGTTGATGTCGGGTTCACCTTCAAGTATGTCGGCAGTCCGAAGACCGATAGGTCTTTTGGCGAGTGCTTTGAGTATGCCTGTTTGTTGGCCTTCGCGGTTTTTAACAATTAGAAAGTCACCCTTATCAAACTTGTAACCATTACGCATGGTTGCAAGCCGGCTGGAGAGATTAACATGCACAATCGAAGCTTTCGCTCTGGCATCAGTGGTTCCTGTTGCTGTGGTGCCGGCCGGTTGGCTGCCCTGGGTGATGCGGACGCCCTTATGGCCACCGCAGGCGGAAAGTATCAGCACTGCGAGGAGTGCCAGGAGGAGGTGCAACTGGTATTTCATTGGGTTACTTTTTAGATTGTTCATGTTCACGTTTGATACTGTCCATGCCTGGCTTTTCAAGATTGATATCGCCTTCGAAGAAGCCGTGGAGCTGCCGTATCCGGGTCGGGTGGCGCATCTTGCGCAGTGCTTTGGCCTCGATCTGGCGGATGCGTTCGCGGGTAACCTTGAACTGGCGGCCCACTTCTTCCAGAGTGCGGGAGTAGCCGTCAGTCAGGCCGAAACGCAGGGAAAGCACGCGGCGCTCACGCTCCGTCAAGGAGTCGAGCACGTCAGTGATTTTTTCCCTGAGCAAACTGTAGGCCGTCATGTCGTAGGGGTTTTCCGCGCCCTTATCTTCAATGAAGTCCCCAAAGTTGGTATCATCGGAATCACCGACGGGGCTTTGTAGAGAAATCGGCTGTTGGGCCATTTTCATGATGGATTGCACGCGCTCCAGTGGCAGGCGCATCTCGTCCGCCACTTCCTCTGCGGTCGGTTCGTGGCCGAGTTCCTGCAGGAGCTGTTTCTGCACCTGCATGACCTTGTTCAGCGTCTCGATCATGTGCACCGGAATTCGAATGGTGCGGGCCTGGTCCGCGATCGAACGCGTGATCGCCTGGCGGATCCACCAGGTGGCGTAGGTAGAGAACTTGTAGCCGCGGCGATACTCGAATTTTTCGACGGCCTTCATCAGCCCCATGTTCCCTTCCTGAATGAGGTCGAGGAAGGAAAGCCCGCGATTGGTGTATTTTTTTGCGATCGAAATGACAAGGCGCAGGTTGGCCTCGACCATCTCAGTCTTTGCCTTGTGTGCTTCGCGTAGGCCAATACGGACTTCCTGGATGATATAGCGAAAATCGGAGGGCTCCATCTTGAACTCTACTTTAAGCTCTTGGAGGCGTTTATTCACCGCCTTCACATCGACTTTCTTGCGACGCCGGGTGGAGACTTGCTTGGCTGCGTCCAGATCCTCGTCCAGATTAGTAATTTCATGGTAAACCGGACTGAGATTGTTGAGGAATTCCTCGAAGCACTTCAATTTTAGGCAATATTTGCGCAATACTTTGCGAAGCTCTTCCTCGTATTTTTTCATACGGGTCCGGGCTCGCTTGGCGTTCGATTCGCTCGAAGCGTTTTGGTTGCTGTCCCATGCCGCGTAGATGCGCTCGCCGAGCTTGCGAGCTTCATCCGTTAGCTTCGGGAGACTGTTGAAGTAAATTTCGCGACTTTCGATCTTCTTATCGAGAACCACCCGGTCGAAACGTTCCTCGCGGTTGAGGAGCTTCTGCACGACGCTGTTCTGAAACTCGAGTGTTAGGGCGGTCGAGAATAGCGCATCTTGAGCGCGGACTTCAGCTTTTTCGATACGCTTGGAAATGGTGACTTCCTCTTCCCGTGTCAGCAGGGGCACTTGTCCCATCTGCTTGAGATACATGCGGACAGGGTCATCCAGGATATCATTTTGTGAACTGCGGACTTCCTTCTCCTCACTCTCTTCCTGGCGCGCTTTGAAGGCCTCGACCTCGGAATCGTCCAGGATGTCGACTTCCAGGTTTTGCAGGATAGAGATGACATTCTCGATTTCCTCCGGGTTATTGACGGAGTCGGGCAGTGCCTTGTTGATATCCTTATAGGTCAGGAAACTTTGCTCTTTGGAAAGACGAATGAGGTTACGAATTCGTTCGTTAAGCTTTTCCTGAGCCTTGGTGCTGAGTTTGCGCTTACGAACGACTTTCTTCGTAGCGGCTTCGAGTTTATCATCAGCCTCGGCGTCTGTTCGTGTCACTGGCACGGGCGCATTTTTTCGATTAGCCGATTTTTTTGCAGCCTTTTTTGCGATTTTTTTGGTCGCCTTCTGAGCCGATTTTTTCGGGGCGTTCTTCTTAGCGGTTTTCTTGACGGCCTTTTTTACGGTCGCCTGCTTCTTAGCGGGTGCTTTTTTGACCGCTTTATTGGCTTCCTTCTTCACCGTTTTTTTTGCAGCGACCTTTTTAGCGGGCACCTTTTTCTTTAGAACTGTCTTTTTCACGGTTTTCTTTTCTGCGGCTGGCATAGTCTGTTTTTTGTTTGGAGAGTTTTTGGGAATGTGTTCAAGTCTTAGACTTTCAAAGCTTTGGAAAGTTCGGAAACAAGCTGTTTTCGTTGTTTCATGAGCTCGATCCGTTGCTCGGGATCAGCATTGAGGATGACTTGTTCGAGTTCTTTGATGCGTGTTTCGTGGTGCTTACGACGTAGTTTATTGAGGCAAATTTCGATGTGTTTTTCGGGTTCTTCGACGTCGAGGTCACGGGAGTGAATGTCGGCTAGGAGCTGCCGATCTTCAGGGCTGTCGAGGAGTTTTTCTATGTCACTACTGTCATCAATCATGCCTTCGCGGAGTTCCGCGACTAGTCTGGATAGCATGCGAGCTGCCGGAGTGTCTGTATTAATCCATTCATAGTCAATAAGTTCCGAAAGTTTCTTTGCTTGTTCGGGATGATGTAGAACGAGCCAAAGTAGCTCCCAAGTAGCTTGTGTCAATAGCGGGTCTTTAGGTGGCGTCAAGGCCTGCGCCTCTTCTTTAGGGCGAGCTGTATGGCGACGTTGTCGAAGTGCTGCATTGTAGTCGTGCAAGGCAGCCTGCGCATCGACCTTTATAATGCGGGCGGCCGTCTGGATGTAGTCCTCGCGGGCGACCTCCGAGGGCACGTGGGTGAGGAGTTCGAAGATGTTGCGCAGGGCGATGTTTTTATCGTGTGTTCCCGGAACTCGATCATCAGGCAGGCTCTCGGCAATGCTCAGCTCGATCGCAGATTGTGCATTTTTGCGCAATGGCTCCAGGGCAGCTGCACCGTTCTGGCGGAGTAGATCATCGGGGTCGGCCTTATCCGGTAGAAGGAGAAAGCGGAACTCTAGGCCAGCCTTGAAGGCGAGGGGCAGGGCGCGGAGGGCGGCCTTGCGACCTGCCGAGTCGCCGTCGAGTAGGCATTCGATAGAAGCCGGCTCGTAGCGGCTGAGCAGTGCGAGTTGCTCCTCAGTGATGGCTGTGCCCTGGGGGGCGACGGCAGTGTGGAGCCCGACGGTCCAGCAGCGGATGGCATCGAGCTGCCCCTCGACGAGGAGGAAACTGTCGCCCTCTTTCAAATGGGTGCGGGCGTGGTCCAGCCCAAAAAGTATGCGGCCCTTGTGGAATATGAGAGTTTCAGGCGAGTTGACGTATTTTGCCTCGTGGGCGGGGTCGTCCTGAGGGGTCTGCTCGAGTTGTCTGGCGGTGAAGGCGACGACGCGGCCCTGCACGTCGCGGATGGGAATCATCAGGCGGCCACGGAAACGTGATTTAAAGTTGCCGTGTGCCTGCTCGCTGTCGCGCGCAAAGAAGAGGCCGGATTGGTGCATGGCGGGGATGGAGATGCCTTTGTCTTTGCAATACAGGGCCAATGCATTCGGGGCAACCGGGGCGTAGCCGATCTTAAATTCTCTGGCTGTCTCGCTGGTGAAGCCGCGCTTTTCCTTCCAATAGCTTCGGACCGGATCGGCTTCTTCCGTCTCGATCAGCTGCCGGTAGAACCATTCGGAGGCCAGTTCGTGTAGTTCGAAGATTTGCTTACGAAGGGACATGTCTTCCCGCGAGGGGCCGCCCTCTTCGTATTCGAGGGTGATGTTGAACTTCTGGGCAATAAATTCAATCGCCTCGTAAAATTCGAGGTTCTCCATCTTCATGACGAAGCTAAAGCAGTCGCCGCCCTCACCGGTGCTGAAGCATTTGAAAAAGCCCCGGTCCGGATGCACGTAGAAGGAGGGCGTCTTCTCGGTGGTGAAGGGACTCAAGCCTTTCCACGAGCGGCCCGCACGTTTTAGCTGCACATAGGGCGAGACGACATCCACCAAGTTGACTTGGTGCTTAATGGCTTCGATCGACCTTTGAGCAACTCTTGGCACGGAGGTGGGAGTAAATCTATCGCAGCCTGGCGGCCGCAGATTCTGCCTCAGTCCTGAGCGGGTGATTTGGAGCGATATCGACGAAGCGGAGGTAGAGATTGCGCGCGACGAAATTATCTTTGCTGATACGCTCGTGGGCACGGGCGAGTGAAAGGGTGATCTCCGGGCTGGAAGGGAAGCGGTCGTAGGCTGTCTCCAACTGGCTCAGGAATTCCTCCGGTGGTCGGGAGCGTTGAGCGACTCGCAGGAAATCGAGCGTGTAGGCCACCTCCCTGGGGGCGAGGCGGACGGCTTCGATCGCGGTGGTATCGGCATTCTGTAGTTGGCCGTCGATTAGATATGCGCGGGAGAGGAGGTTCCAAACATCTGCTCGGTTATTGGCGATACTGATGGCGGCCCAGTATTTACGGATAGCACTCTTGTAGTCACGGTCCATCTCTGCGGCTCCGGCATCGGCGAGTAGTTCTTCCAGTGTCCTGGGTGCCTCCACCGGGGGGGGGGCGGCGGGCAGTTCTTCTTCCGCTACAAAAGTTTCAACTGCAGCGGGGGTATCGGTATCCGTCTCGATGCTGAAACTGGTATCGGCTGCGGTGCTCTCTTCGTCAAAGCTCACGTCGATACTAAAGTCGGGGTCGGCCGGGGTGATTGCGATGCTGGGGTCAAAGGCGATCATTTTACTCTCAGCCGGGCTCTCACCTGTCGCTTCGCCGGTCGTCAGCGCCTCCTGCGCCGGTTGGTTGGCCATGGCTTCGGCCGCTTCGAGATCGGCAACAACTTGTGACTTGCCGCCTTCGCCTGCCTCTAAGTCGGAACTCTGGGCGTTTTCAGATTCAGCGCTCGCTGATTGGGCGATTTCGGTGGCCTCCTGTTCGGCTTTTTCGGCCGCCTGCTTTCTTGCCTCCTCTGCGGCAAGTTTCGCCTTCATTTCCTGCTGAGCGGCGCGCCAGCGCTTGATTTCGTCGCTGGCTTGTTTCCACTGGCTGGCTTCGACGGCTCCGGGGAATTGTTTATTGAGCCGTGCAATTGTCGCTTCCGCATCGGACCAATTCTTTTGGCTGAGCTGGATCTGAAGCAGGCCAAAGAGAGCGGTCAATGCAGATGGGTCGTCGTTATCCGCTGCGATCTCGAGCCAGCTGGACGCCTGTGGGTAGTTGCCGAGCTTGACAAAAAGCTGACCGATCGTGGCCGCCGTTTCGGGCGAGGGCGTTTCCTTATCGGGATCGACGCCTTTTAGGTAGGCTTCGAGCGCCGCCTCGATTTGATTGTTTTCGGCGCGATGGCGCCCGATCTCCACCCAAAGGGCTTTTGTCATGGTCTCGGTCGAAAGGTCGGCCAGTTTTTCCAGAATCTTGCCACTGGGCTGCCCTGCCGCCTGGACTGCTTGGTAGGTTTCGTAGAGGAGTTCGACATCTTCAGGTTTCTGCACATGTGCCTGCTCCAGAAAGAATGCCGCCATGGTGTGGTCGCCTTCCTGGGCGTAGATGCGTCCCATCAATTCCAGGATTTCCGGATCGTTGGGGTAGTTGAGCGCGAGCGCCTCCAGCATTTGAATCGCCTCTTCGTGGCTCCCGCTTTTCGAGAGTTCAAGCGCGGCCTCGATTTGCTGAGTCCGTTTTTCTTCCGGATTGCTGCAACCCGCCAGCCCGACCAATGTCAATATCAGGAGGATGAAGAAGGAACGTTTGAGAGTTGCGTTAAACATGGCTGAGAATTTTGTGCAATGCGTGCACCTAAAAATTGATAACAATGGCGTTGTTCTACTCTCACGTCCCGACTTTGACTGTCAAGTGGATAGGCTGCTGCGTTGGCTCGCAGTCGTGATATTTGTGCTAACTGGAATCTCAGCGGCTTCGGCGGGGGAGTTGAGGGGGAAGGCACCACTGGGCCTCGTCTGGGAAGTCAATCTCGCCTACGAGACCGACTATCAGGCTGAAGTGGAGGCCTTGCTTAACGCTTATGAAGAAACTTTGGGGAAGCGGCTTGTGCCCGGTGAGCGCGGCAAGGTCGGCTTAAAGGTGAATACCCGTGGCGGCTCCGGCTTGAGCACGCCGCTGGCGCTGGTGCGTGCTTTGATCACTTCGCTCGAAGCCCGCGGGTTCGACCGCGATGCCATCTACATTGTCGATTACTCTGCCCATAACTTGCGGGCGGCCGGAATCTTGCCGCCTTTGAGTCGTCCCGGCAAATCAGGCAAGCGCTTCGACGGCGCCCGGGTCCTGGCTCTCGACAGTGATGCCTATTACGACCCCGAGTGGTTTTACGATAGCCCGCTGCCGTCCGCTTTTCAGCAGGAGCCCAGGCTCATGTTCGAAGGCTCCTCAGGCCGCGATTCTCTGGAAGAGGGTCTGGAGGCGCGGAAGAGTTTTCTCCCCGAACCGCTTCTCTTCGAGGTGGATTTCTGGATGAACCTGGCGGTCGGGGTCGATGACCCCGCACTCGGTATCGATGGCGTTCTGGCCAACGCAACCTTGTGGAACGTCAGCAACAGCCGCCGCTTCCTGGTCAACCAGGCGACAGCCTCCGCTGCAGTAGCGGAGATTGCCGCTATCCCTGAACTGGCGGAACGCCTCGTGCTGAACTTTGTATCCCTGGAAGCCTATCAATTTATTGGCGGACCTCGCTTCAACGCCATTTACACCCGCTCCGAGCCTCGCATGTGGATGAGCAGTGACCCGGTCGCGGTCGATCGGTTGCTCTACGACCGCATCAACACCATGCGGCGTCTCGAAGGCTTTCCCGAGATTGATCCTCTGCCAAAGCAGTTACCATTTGCCGCCAGTCTTGGACTCGGCCTGCATGAACGTTCCGGTATCCGAATTGAATCTGTTGAACTCAAACACCCCGAGGTGAAAATGCCCAAAGAGGGAAGGGAGCCACCAAAGTTCGAGCAAGTCCCCGACTGGTTGAAAAGAATGACGCCTTGGTGAAGACGTGCTTAATTTTTGGGATCAAACGTGAATACTATGTTTCCTACTCATTCCCTTAGGCGTATAGGTGCACATATACTTGATATTTTGCTACTCAGTGTCATGTGTGAGAGATGGCTCAATTATCCAGAGATTCAAAATCGCTTGGCGGCCATCCAACCAAAAAATGTCTTTCTGCCAGAGATTGTCTATGCTGAACTACGCTACGGCGTGGCACGTAGTCAACAAAAGGTAAAAAATGCTGCGCAACTTGCAGCCTTAGTTGCGCCTTTCATCCGCTTGCCGTTCGATGGAAAGGCTAGTCCGCACTATGCCGACATCCGCGCAGACCTTACGCAGCGAGGTGAGCTCATAGGCCCCAACAATATATGATAATCGCCTCCATTGTGCGAGCACATGCGATGACTCTGGTCACGCGTAATACGAATGAGTTTGAGCGCGTGGTCGGCTTGCCGATCGAGAATTGGACGCTAGGCCATTAAATACCCTGTGTAATTTATGAGCATGGACTAAGTCCCTTACACCGTAAAAACGTGGTTTTCGTTGAATAGGCACAGATTCAACCATCCGATTTCGTCCTCCGGTATCGAAATTGGAT
>Ga0306899_1000408_pt1 | contig 22370 bp, 17 predicted proteins | sample AntRauMFilla3764_FD_190407 | JGI IMG/M metagenome (GOLD analysis project Ga0306899, IMG submission 190407) | Saline lake microbial communities from Rauer Islands, Antarctica - Metagenome Filla 3 #764 (v2) (version 2) | ecosystem: Environmental > Aquatic > Non-marine Saline and Alkaline > Saline ... | reverse complement strand
AGCGTAAGTGCAAACATTACCCGGAGGAATGCCCAACAAGGCCCTCCAGACTTCGACCTGAAAGCAAGTGCCCCGAACCAGAAGCTTTATCCCCGTATCGGCTGACCCTCTCTGATCAAAAACCACCGTGCTCGTTTTGTCCGCTCGGTGCGGATCATGATTCAGCGATGCACCGGGCCACCGGGCTGCAAGATCCGCCAGCATTTTTGAGTCGCTGCCTGTCGGGGCAAAAGCCAGGTAGCAGATACTGGCACCTACCTCTCCGATCAGGCACCGGCCCAATGGCTTCTGGACGAAGCCGTAATCAATCTTCAGCTCACACGCTTTTCCCTTAGCCGCTTTGGGCGGGACACTTTCCAAAAGTAGGGGAAGTCGGCTGGGAGAAAACATTAGTCTGTTTTAATCTCCAAAAAATGAATTCAGGCAAGTTAATAGGCATCAATGTAAGATTCGGTGCTTGATGCGAATGATAAGGCCCTCAATCTAAAAAGTTTGGTTGGCGACTTTAACTGCCCATTAAAAGGAAACAACTTTCCCGCATTGCAGACTATTCTAAAGACAATGGAAGCTATACCCAGTATCCGCGTTCGTAACCTATGCCGTCAATTTGGTCAGGTCAGTGCGATTCAGGACGTTAATTTCACGGTCAACAAAGGAGAAGTCGTGGGTTTTCTGGGGCCCAATGGAGCAGGGAAAAGCACGACGATGCGCATCCTCTCCGGCATCCTGCCCGCCAGCTCAGGTTCCGCCTGGGTGGGAGGTATTTCCGTGGCCCAGGACCCCCATGAGGTGAAGCGGAAAATAGGCTACATGCCCGAGAATAATCCACTGCCGGACGACATGCGCGTCGTCGAATACCTACGTTTCCGGGCCCGCCTAAAAGAAGTGCCGGGACGAAAGCTTCGAGAGACCGTGCAGGAAGCCATGGAAATCTGCGATCTGGCCCGAACCGCCCGACGTAAAATCATCGGCACGCTATCGAAGGGCTTTCGCCAACGAGTCGGCATCGCTGATGCATTGCTGGGTGAGCCCGAAGTCATCATTATGGATGAGCCAACCATTGGCCTGGACCCGCACCAAATTCAAGGCATCCGAAAGCTCATCGACAATCTGCGCGGCAAGCTTACAGTCGTGCTTTCCAGCCATATTCTCCCGGAGATCGAGCGGAGCTGCGACCGCGTCATCGTCATCAACCGGGGGCGGATTGTTGCCGCGGGCACCAGCCAGGAACTACGCGATGAGTTCATTCCTGGAAATCGCTTTCTGCTCGAAGTCGTCGGTGAGGCAGGGATGGTCGAGCTGGCACTCAACCAATCCGGAATCGATGCGGCGATTATTGATGAAGGCGAAGTGACCAATCGTCGAAAAAAACTCATCCTCCGCGTGGAAAGTGCAGGCGTAAACGGGTCCGACCTGATTCGAATCCTCAGCCAAAGAAAGGAATTCTCGCTCATGAGCCTAGCTCCTGCCGAACCGACGCTCGAAGAAATCTTCCTCGCGGCGACGAAACGCTCATGGGAAGAGACGATCGACGAGAAGCCTCAAGACCACCAATCAGACCTGGAAACGACAACCGAAACCATTCTCTAAGATGCGACATTTTGTAACTTTACTGAAGCACGAACTGCGCATGCTGTTTATAAGCCCTTCGACTTATGTGGCGGGCGTGCTTTTCCTCTGCCTGATGGGATTTCTTTACTGGGCGATCTTGCGCGGCACGGTCAACGCACCCTCTGAAACCCTCCCCAGTGTGCAGTTTTTCAGCATCTTCTGGATACCTGTTTTTTTCGTCGTTCCACTACTGACGATGCGGAGTATTGCCGACGAGCGCAGCACCGGAACTTTGGATACCTTGATGACTACACCGGTCTCCCGGGGCGCAGTCGTCCTGAGTAAGTTTGCCGGTGCCTATATTTTCTATCTTTTCTTGTGGGCACTCACCTTGGGCTTCCCCTACATCACCCAAAAACTTTATCCGCACGCGGCGGAAACAGGAGCCCTGCTCAATGTAGCCTCGATCACGGGGAGTTTTGTCTTCCTGGCGATCAGTGGCGTCTTGTTTATCTCCATTGGGATTTTAGCCAGCAGCTTTACCCGCAGCCAGCTTGTGGCAGGCATGCTCTGCTTCACGACGCTCTTCGTCGTCATTGTGGGCGGGCAACAACTCGGCAACCTCGCAGAAAATGGTGGCCAGTTCGCGGGCTGGATGGATGCCACGGTGAACTACCTGCAAATCTTCCAACACCTCGATGACTTCTCCCGCGGCATTATTGATACGCGCCCGTTCTTTTACTATATAAGCACCGGAATGCTACTTCTCGGGATCTCCACACTAGTTATTGAAGCCAAAGCATGATGCAGAATAGCCGTTTCAACGAATTTCGCACTGCACGTCGTTTTCGGGCGGCCAATCGGGCGGCCCAGATCCTTTTGGGGCTGAGCCTGATCATCGCCCTGAACTATCTGGCCGCGAAATACTTCCGCCGAATCGACCTGACTCAATCCGGCAGCTATACACTTGCTCCAGAAAGCAAGGCCTACGTCCGCGAACTGAAGGAACCGGTGAAAATCGTCGTAACGATTCCGAAGAATCCGGAGGTTCCCGAATCGGTTCAAGTTCATGAGCATTTGCAAAAACTGCTTCGCGAGTATGAAGCCATCGGCATGCAGGACGGGAAAAAGCTGATTGAAATCGAATTTGTTGACATCTATCGGCAGCGACAACGGGCTCAAGAACTTGCCAACGTGTATAAACTGACTCAGGAAAATATTATTCTTGTGGCCAAAGGTGATCGCACAAAAGAAATACGGCAGGCGGATCTCTATGAAGTGCGTGATCAGGCGATTACCGGCTTCAGGGGGGAAAAAGCGATTACTTCGGCCATTATTGACGTGGCCACAGATGATGCCGATAAGGTTTACTTCGTGGTCGGACACGGCGAAATGCGCCTCGATGATGTCGATCCTTTACGCGGCCTCTCTCAGCTGGAGAGCTTCCTTAGAGAGCGCAACTATCTACTCGCCACCTTGGATCTCGCGGTTGATTCTGCGGTGCCGGAAGACGCCGACCTCGTCGTCGTGCCTTCCCCACAGGCCAGCTTACTCCCGGAAGAAGTTGAAAAACTCCGGCGCTACATGACGGAGCGAAATGGGCGGATGATCGTCCTCCTTGATCCCGGGCGCCGCCATGGTATGGAAGACCTGTTCTACGACTGGGGAGTGCTTGCCGATGACATGACTGTGATCGACACGGGGTCCGACTTCCGCTCCCAGAGTGGCGACTTGATCATCCGCCGCTTTGCCGAGCACCCGATCACTGACCTGCTCGTTGAATACCAGATTACCGCCCTATTTGGTCAGCCTCGTCCGGTTCGCACCGACCCGGCATCCATGGGCAATGAAAGAATAAAAGTCAGCCAATTGGTCGGCACCTCGGATCAAAGCTGGGCCGAGCGCGATTACCGCACACAGGACCCGATCGTCTTCGATGAAAACCGCGATCTGCGCGGCCCCATCAGCATCGCCTCGATTTCAACGCGAAGCGCCGGATCGGAACTGGGGATTAGCATCCCGGGAGGCCGACTCGCTGTCTTCGGGAACTCGGACTTTATCGCGAATAACCTGCTTCGAGCCTTTGGCAACCGGACATTGTTTTTCAACACCATGAACTGGACACTTTCCAAAAACAGCCTGCTTAATATTCCGACACGTCCCCTCGAGAGCTACCAGATCGTCATGAGCGAAAAAGACCTGAATCGCATGCTCTTATACTTTTCCATTTTGCCGATCAGCGTGGCGCTATTCGGCACATTTATTTTCATCATCCGTCGGCGCCATTAGCCAATCACACGATGCGTTTCAAATTCACCATACTTCTTCTTGGCTTAAACATCGTAGCCTTCGCACTAATCGGCTATCTGAGCAGGGAGGACGATCCTTTCGATAAATCGTCTAGTAGTCTTTCGGCGCAAATAGGCCGCGAAATCATTGAAGCGGATAGGATCGAGTTGCGCGGCAGTGGGCTCGATCAGCCAAGAGTCCTGATACGGACCGGGGCCGACTGGCAGATCAGTGAACCCATGCAATGGAAAGCCAACTACTTCGCCATTAACCGAATCCTCAACCAGCTGCAATTCATTGAGCAGGAAGCTAGCTTCTCGGTCGAAGAGATTTTGGGCACTGGTCAGACTCTGGCAGATTACGGCCTGGAGGAACCGATGATCGAGCTGATCATCTCGGAGGGGCAGGACTCCGTCCAACTCAGTATCGGCACCCTCACGGATATCGGAAACAATGTTTACCTTTTGGGGCCGGACCGTAAGCGTATTTTTGTCGTCGGCAGGGAAGTGATCGATGGCCTGCTGGTTGACTTGTCTGACCTCCGCAACCGGGAAATTTTCAATATTCCGGTGTTTGAAGTGACTGAGCTCAGCCTTCAGATCAAATCCACAGCAGAGAGCAATAACGGAGATCTTAAGGTGCGTCTCGCCAATGCGACGGGCAAATGGCGCTTCGAAGCGCCTCTTTCCGCTGAAGCCGACCCTGCCCTGGTTTCCAACACCATCAACACCCTTGCTTCACTCAAAGTTAGCCGTTTTGTCGAACCGGAGTCCAACGATCCAACGCTGACCGGTCTGGAGAACCCGTTTATGCGCATTACGCTTCATGGTAACAAGCGACGCCAGACACTACTCATAGGCAACCGTGCCCCCTCTATCGGCACCAGTGGCATGTCGCAATTTTTCGCCAAACTGGAAGGAAATCCAATCTCCTTTACCGTGGACACGCGGCCTTTTGAGAATCTGCTACAGGCGCAGGAATCGCTACGGGAGCGGAGCTTTATGCCTTTCGAGAAGGCGAATCTCGATGCGATTTATATCGCGGAAAACGGCCGCGAAATTCGACTGCAGAAGATAGAAACTGGAGACTGGCAGGTCCTGGAGAGTTCAGGAAGTGGAGAAATAAAGCCTCGAAGGGCTGACCCCGAAGTCATGGAGTCGCTGATCCAAGACCTCCAGCAGATGCGAGCAAAGGCATTTGTGGTCGATGCCCCAACCACTGTCGATCTGGAGCGGCTAGGCTTCAACGCCCCCCGCCGCACCATTCGGCTACAATTCAACTCAGCAGAACCACTCATTATTGAACTGGCCCATCCAGAAGACGAAAATGAAAAGCTCTATGCTCGAATCGTAGCAAAAGAATCGGTTTACGAAGTTGAGCGGCGGACCACCCTACAGCTATTCCCTCTCAACACCCTTCACTATCGAAACCGTCTTCTCGAAACGCTGCCGAAAGCTGCGATGATCAAGGAGCTTACGCTCACAAATTTGATAACGGATGCAACCCTCTTCAGCTATCAGCCTGAAAGTCAGGAGGGCTGGCTTAACTTCATCGATCAGCTTAAGGCCGAGCAAGCAGATGCGCTCAGCACTCTACTGGGCAACCTTCGAAAGTTCGTCGTCAAATCATATTTGTCCGACAAATTCACCGAAGGCTATCAATTGGACCCGGATAAAACACTACCCTGGACCTATCGCCTGAGCGCGGATGTCTTGCTTCCCGGCGGGGAGACAGAGCAGATGCAGAAACTCGAATATGTCTTCACTGAACGGCTTTCGGGAACGATGCAAGTCGGTGGATCACCGCTGCATAACACCATTTTCGAACTTAATATAGACTTAATTGAGGCGCTCTACGTGCTCACCGAGGAAATGGTGCTGCCTCCAGAGTCGCTTGACGAGGTCGTGCCCGACCCGAAATCGCCTGAACCGGTGCCAGAGCCAGAGTCTCAGGCAACTCCTTCAACAACAACTTAAGCCATGCCCAAGTCGGAAAGATCCCGAATTAGCGAAGCATTAATTATTTTTTTCGTGTTTTGACCAAAAGCTAAGGCTTTCGGCTACGAGTAAAAATCGAAATATGAAGAAAATTATTTGCCGGAATGCTAGTCTGATCATCGAGCTTTTCTTCGATGGGCTATTGCTTCTGTGCTTCATCGTTCAGGCTTTTCTACTGGGCTGCCTTTTAGCCTACGGGCACCTGCCACTACCGGCGAAGTGGGTCAGCGAAAACATCACGACCCAACTGCCCCCGGGGCTTTCGATCAAGGCTGACAGCTACTCGCTCACTCTGGACGGCACCATCAGGATGGAGAACATTGAGCTTCATCTTGATGGCATTGAGGATGCCTTCTTTAACGCAGCCTACGCACATGCGAAATTCGGCATCCGCGGGGATAAACAACAGCCCTTTCATTTAAAGGAATGCGTCCTTTTAAATGGCTTAATATCGCTTCCAGCGGTCTATTCGCCCGACGGGATTGACAGCCCTATTCTCGAAAATATTGCGCTTCGTTTTCTGCCTACTGAACGTGGAGTCACGGTTGACTCCTTTGCTGCACGGCACGAGGACATTCGACTCCGGGGCAGCATCAACTGGACGGCCGCAAAGAAAACATACACTCCCATCAAGGTCCGGGAGAGCGCCGACCGACTTTTCAAACAAGTCGCCAATGTTCTGAAACAAAAACAAAAATTCAATGGACTCACCCGACCGACGATACTTTTTGAAATCAATGCAGAAAGTGACGGCCCGTTGCATCTACTGAGCAGGGTAAGCAGCCGCGCCTATAATCACCCTCGTATACAGGCAAAAAACCTCACACTTGATGCCCAATTCTCACTCACAAACCAGAAACTCATCAGCGAGTCACCGATCTGGCTCAAAGCCGATGAAGTTGAACTACCTCCTTATCGCACTCGGGCTTCTTCGATTACCGCGAAGCTTGAGCCTGACGAATGGGGGACTCTGCTTCAAGGAGAATGGCCGAACATGGAACTGCTCGCCGGAACCCTCGACATCCACGATATTCACCTTGAGACACCACGCATCAAGCTGAGCGCACATGCCTTTCCGGAAATCACCTTCAGCGGCCTAGCGAGTGGCCTTCAGGGGGCCGCCGAGTTTTCTGGTTCAGTCAATGTGGAGACAAAAACAGCCGATATTCAAGCGGCCGGTAGTCTGGACCTGCTTTTAATTGCCCCGGAGAATCTCGCTAGCCGTTTACCCAATATTACGATGGAGCGGCCCCCTTATTACAATCTCAGCTTAAATTTTAATGAAGGCTTTGATTTGAATCGTGGCGAATTGCGCGCCCAAGTCGATGGGCTGGAAGTCGACGGCCTCCATTTTGATCACATCTGCTTCCGGGGCGACTATCACGAAGGCCTTTATTCGATCAATCGATCCTACCTGCGCAGGGACTGGCAATGGTTGGAACTCGGCTTCAACCTGGATTCTTCAACGGATGACTACGCGCTGACCCTGAAAGGATTCGCCAAGCCTGACGATTACAACGCGCTGCTACCCCGCTGGTGGGAAGGAATCTTTCGAGACTTCGATTTTGAGGAGGTCGAGAGTGGCCTGGGCGACTTTGTGATTTACGGGAACACTCAGGATCGAGTTACCGGTTTCTTTTTCGGTCATGCTACGGCCCGAAACGTCGGCTACCAGGGTGTGCAGGTCGATGAAGGGTCACTGTTTGTTCGTGGGAATGGCCCGTATGCCGAGGTGCATCGATTGGATGCCCGCAGCGGCGAGGGCTACGTCCGGGGGGACATTCGCTTCGCTTCTCGATTGGATGAGGTCCGCGGTCCGATGTCGGTCCGCCTGGATCTCGATGCCCAACTTCCACTCACCGATACGAAAAAGCTCTTTGACGAAAACATCGCTGAAATTCTGACCGATTTCGAGACGGATGCGCTTCCCCGCACCGTTCTTCGAGGAGCGATCTTCAACCAGGCCTATCCGGAATTTCAAGGTCTCAGCCATATCGACCTGACAGCGAATTGCCCCTTTCCCCTCACCTATAAGGGCCTCCCCCTGGACAGCCTAAGCTTTGAATTACTGGGCAGAGCAGGGATCACCTATTTGCGCGATATGAGGATCGGCTATGCGGGAGGCAGCACTCAGGCTGAAGCTGATATCATCACTGCCAAAGAGGGTCCGGCACAAACACGCTTCCGACTCGCCCTGAAAGATGCCGACCAGGATCAGGCGATTGGCCAGCTGACTGCCCTTAAAAACCGCGAAAGCACGCCAGCGACTGAAAGAACAACACCAGGGAAAGGCCGCCTCGATCTCAAACTCCATGCCTTGGGGCCGGCGGGAAATCCTCTTCAAATGCAGGGTTACGGAAGTTTTCAAATAAAGGACGAAGCACTGTATGCCATCCAGCTCTTCGGTCCGCTTTCCGAACTGCTTCAAAATATACGGCTCGGCTTCACCTCATTCGCACTCAATGAGATGCGGGGCAACTTTGCTCTGAAAGATACAACAGTCCGGTTTGAGCAGATTGAGATCAATGGTCCGCGAACCCGCATCGCGGCCCTCGGCACCATGGGACTGGAGGATGAAGCACTCGCGATGCGCGTCAGCGTTTACCTCTTCGGCAATGCGGGAAACCCGGAATCAAACTTTCGCAAACTTAGCGATTTGATCAGCCGACCGATTCCCAACATTCTGGAATTCGAGCTGAGCGGCACACCGAAAGATCAGCAGTGGCGCTCACTTTACGACCTGCGTAAGTTCATTCCGCAATTCTGAAGGACGGCCTCCGCAGCTATGATGCCCGAAAGAGCCGCACCCTCCACTCTGGCCCCGCCGAAGGCATCGCCCGCGAGGGTAAGTTTCATGGCAGAATTGGTGTAGTGCATCTCATGCCATGGATTTAGCGGCGTGGTAAACCCCCAGCGGTGGCATCGATACTCCCGAACCGGGGACCCCAACCAAGGCTCTGCGGCTTCCAGCATGATGGGGCCGCGCGTCTCATCTGGGGAGTCCCAGTGTTGCTCGGCAAAGTCCGCATCGGCATGTATGGTAATTGCGGATACATCCGGCGAAATGCCCTTCAACAGATTGTCCGTGATGGAGGCCAGGGGGCTCTGCACCACTTTCATAAATCCTTTCTCCGGTAAGGCACTGGGGCCGTCCAGGATGGCCATCGTGGTGAGGCCCTTCGCATAGCGCATGCGCCTCAAGGCATCTTTATCGTCACCAGCATAGTCCAGACCGGAGGTGTCCAAAAGCGTAAGCGCCTGCGGCAAAGGTGCCGTCAAGACAAGGTAACGGGCGACCAACGAGGCACCCGATTCCGAAGTAGCGACCCAGAAATCAATATCGCGCGAAAGCTCCGTGATGCGTTCACCACACAGCACATCGAGCTCGGCTGCCAGATGCTTGGGCACATCCGTCATTCCGTTGAGGCCGCAGTATCGCGGGTAGCCATTCGGATTCGAGTCTTCGGGAGAATGACGGAACCATTCCCTAATCACTCCGGCAGAGGTCCATTGGTCCACGAACTCCTGGAAACGAGCATCACGCACCGTGAAGAATTGTGCGCCGTGATCAAAACGTGCATCCGCCTGGCGGCGGGTGGCCATGCGCCCGCCCACACCGCGCCCTTTGTCCACCACACGGACCTTCAGTCCGGCATCCTGTAACTTCTTTGCACACAAAAGGCCCGAAATGCCGGCTCCTAGAACTAAAACATCGGTCTCGCTCATTTTTTCAGTAGTTGGTTGAGGGCATTATCAATCTTTTCGTGCTCCCAGGAAAAGTCCATGGCCCGCAGCTGCGCCGGTTCGACCGGCAGGTCGGAAAGAAGGGTTTCACGCCCCATCTCGCCGAACATTAGCTTCACTGCAAATGCGGGTAGCGGTAAGGCAGTCGGGCGCTTGAGGGCGGCACTGATCGCTTTGGTGAACTCCAGATTCGTCACCGCCTCTGGAGCCACCGCATTGAGCGGGCCGGAAACCGTCTCATCCTCAATGCTGCGCACGTAAACACGGGCGAGGTCTGACAAGGTAATCCAGCTCATCATCTGACCGCCAGAGCCGACCTTCCCGCCCAGGCCTGCCTTGAATGGCGGAAGTAATTTTGCCAATGCCCCACCCTCGGGACTGAGCACGACACCGGTGCGGACAAAGACACAGCGATGGCCGGCCTCTAGGAGCGGCTTTGCCGCGCCCTCCCATTGCCGGCAAACCTCGGCGAGAAAGCCCTTTCCGGAATCGGCCGATTCGTCAACGGGCGTCTTACTTTCAACGCCGTAATAATTGATCCCCGATGCACTGATGTAGCTAACGGGGCGGTCGCGCTTCAAAATCTCACGAACTAGCAGCGAGGAACTCTGCACCCGACTATCCAGAATGCGACGCTTGACCGCAGCCGTCCATCGCTGGGCCACCGACTCTCCGGCCAAGTGAATGACCGCGTCCACACCATCCAGTGCGGTGGGGTCAATTTTGTCGGCTGCCGGATCCCATCGGAAATCGCCCGACGAGCGGGAAAGTGGGCGCACTTGGTGGCCCTTTGCTTCCAGTAGTAGGCATAGAGCCCGACCAACTAGGCCGGTCGCTCCGGTAACGAGAACAGTTTTTTTTGAATTCATGATGAGAGTGCGAAGGATAAGTTGGGGTTGTCGCGAATATTGGAGGCGCGTTCACGAATCGCGTCTTTCTCTTCTGGTGAAATTCGATCCAAATTGCGAACCTGAAGACTCATGCGCTGGTTCTGGCGCAGCTTTTCTTCGTGGCGCAGGAGATAGTCCCAGTAGAGCGTCGTGTAGGGGCAGGCATCTTCTCCGGTGCGCTTGGCCGGATTCATCGGGCAGGCCTGGCAGTAGTTGCTCATTTTCTGGATGTATTTGCCGGTGGCGACATAGGGCTTGGAACCCATCAGACCGCCGTCGCCATACTGGGACATGCCCAAAGTGTTGGGCAGTTCGACCCACTCGACGGCATCGACATAGACGGCCAGATACCACTCGTGCACACGCTTCGGATGCACGCCGAGGAGGAGTGCGTAGAGCCCAGTCACCATGAGGCGCTGAATGTGGTGCGCATAGCCGTGCTCCAGAGTCTGCCCGATGGATTGGCGCAGACACTCCAACTCCGTCTCGCCCGTCCAGTAAAAATCCGGCAGGTCTTCTTCCGCGCCCATGGCGTTGCGTTCGAGATATTCAGGCATGTGCATCCAATAGATCCCGCGCACATACTCCCGCCAGCCGAGGATCTGGCGGATAAAGCCCTCAACGGCGGCTATCGGCGCGTCCCCGGAGTGGTAGGCCGCTTCGGCCGCCTCCACCACCTCGCGGGGATTCAAAAGTTTGAGATTGAGCGAGGAACTGATCAACGAGTGGTAGAGCCAGGGCTCGCCCTGCCACATCGCATCCTGATATTGACCAAAAATGGGCAGGCGCTCCTTGATAAACATGGCCAAATCACGTTTGGCCTCCTCACGGGTGACCGGCCAGGTGAAACGCTCCAGCGATCCCGGATGCCCCGCAAAGCGGTCGTTGACGAGATCCAGCACTTCCTGGGTGACTGCATCGGCTCGGTGCACGGGCCCCGCACCGGGATCTTCCGGGCCGGACTTGCCGAAGTTGCCGCGGTTCTCCTTGTCAAAATTCCAGCCACCGCCCTCGGGCTTGCCATTTTCATCCATCAGCACGTCGAAACGCTTTCTCTGTTCCCGGTAGAAAAACTCCATGCGCAGGCTTTTTCGGCCCTCGGCGTGCGCCTCGAAATCTTCCGGTGTGGTGTAAAAGTGTCGGTCCTCGCGAATTTCGAGTGCCACCTGGTTCTCCTGGCAAACTTCTTTCAGGCCCTGCTGCACCCGCCACTCGCCGGGGCGGCAGGCAATCACCCGATCCGGCCGCAGCGTGCGCAGGTCGACCCCCAGCCGCTCGGAGAGCTGGTTGGTCGGCTTCGCGTCATCGAGTTGGGTGTAGTGAACCTGATCGCCCCGCTCCCTCAAGGCGTCGCGAAAATGGCGCATGGCGGCTAGAAAGAGCGCGATGCGCTGCTTGTGAGTCCAGACGTGGGTGGACTCGTGAGCCACCTCGGCCATCCAGACGCGATCACGCTTCTGATCGAAGCCATCGAAGGCGGAGGAATTGAAGTCGAGTTGGTCGCCAAAGACGACAATGAGATTGCGCACGGACATTTCAGGAAGCTTTGACTTGGTCGAAGGCAGCCAGCGCGCGCTGACGCCCCTCTTTGTGATCGATGATCGGCTCGGGGTAATCCTCGCCGAGGCGGCAGCCGGCATACTGAAGGACGCCCTCGGGTGCCTCCCAGGGCTCGTGGATGTATTTCGCAGGCAGTCTTGCCAGTTCGGGCACCCAGCGGCGGACGTAGTCGCCCTCCGGGTCGAACTTTTTGCCCTGCGTCATCGGATTGAAAATACGAAAATAGGGAGCGGCATCCGCGCCACATCCCCCGCTCCACTGCCAGCCGAGCGTGTTACTCGCCAGATCGGCATCGACCAGCGTATCCCAAAACCAGCGTGCCCCGTCGCGCCAGTCCTGCAGCAGATGCTTCACCAGAAGTGAAGAGACGATCATGCGGACGCGGTTGTGCATCCAGCCCGTCTCGTAAAGTTCCCGCATACCCGCATCGACGATCGGGTAGCCGGTCTGCCCCCGCTGCCAAAGGCGCAGGACCGATTGATCGTATTCCCAAGGAAAGTCGGCATATTTTTCCTGCAGCGGCCCGTCCGGCGTGTGCGGAAAATGATAGAGCACGTTATAAGCAAATTCCCGCCAATAGATTTCTTTGGCGAAAATCTGCGGCCCCGGCGCACGCAAGTCGTGCTGCGCATGGAGCCGGTGCATGACTTGGCGCGGCCCGATCAGGCCCCAGTGCAGATAAGGCGAAAGCCTCGAAGTGCCCTCGACCATCGGTAGGTCACGATTCGTATCGTAGTCCTCGACCGGCTTGGCAAGGAACTCGTCGAGCTGCTTGATGGCGGCGTCTTCCGAGACCTCCCAATACGCCTGCAGTTTTTTGTGCCAGGGGTGTTCGGGAAGCAGCCCGAGGCCTTTTAGGCCGCAGCCCAGAGAATCGTGATCGAAAAAATGCGCCGCCTTCAGATCCGTCTCGACCGGCAACTCAACCCTGCGGTCTTTGACGTTTTTCCAGTAGGGCGTGTAAACTTTGTAGGCTTTGCCGCTCCCGGTGCTGACGGTGTGCGGCTCGTTGAGCAGGCGGCTGTTGAAGCTCTGGACCTCGATCCCTGTCTCCCGAAGTGCTTTTTTGATTTTGATATCGAGCTCCCGAAGCGGTCCCTCATAGCGACGGTTCCAAAAGACCCGTGCGGCCCCGCTCGAATCAATCAAAGCTTTCAATTCGGCAAAGCTGTCGCCCTTTAGATAACAGAGCCGACCGCCGACCTTGCTCAGCGATTGCTCTAGGGCCTCCAGTGCGCGGTGGAGGAACCAGCGCGAGGCCTCACCCGGCACCCAGTCGCCCGCCGCCTCACGATCATCGATGAAGACCGGAAGGATGGGCGCACCTTCGGTGATCGCTGCCTGCAGGGCAGAATTATCCTTCAAGCGTAGGTCCTGACGGAGCCAGAGTATGGTAATTGAGTCGCTCACAATAATAATAACGTCGGAAATCCGAAAAACTAACAATATACATGACAGCTTGACCTTATAAAACAACCGAACTCTGATATCAATATGGACACAATTTCAGCAATTAGCGAGCGGCGCTCGGTCAAGCACTTCCATCCGGAACACAAGATGACGGAAACCGAGATCAACGGACTCCTCGAACTGGCCCTGCTCTCCCCCACTTCTTTCAATATACAGAATTGGCGCTTCGTCGTGGTCACCGATCAGGCCAAGCAGGATGCCCTCCGCGCCGCCGCATGGAACCAGGCCCAAGTCAGCGAGGCCTCGGCGACGATCCTCATCTGTGCCGACCTGAACGCCCACGTGGATGCCGGCCGCTATTGGGTGAACGCCCCGGCACCAGTCCGTGAGATGCTCGTCCCCATTGTTACCCCCTTTTACGAGAATAATCCACAGTTGCAGCGCGACGAGGCAATGCGCTCGGTGGGCATCGCCGCACAAACACTCATGCTCGCCGCCAAGGCAATGGGCTACGACTCCTGCCCCATGATCGGCTTCGACGCGGCAAAGGTCGCGGAAATCGTCCGCCTACCGGAGAACCACCTCATCGGCATGATGCTCACCGTTGGCAAGGCGGTCAAAGATGCCAACGTGCGCGGGGGACAAATTCCCTACGAGGAAGTGGTCTATCGCGATGAATTTCCCCAATAGCTAATTACCGGGTGGGTGCCAATCGACTTGCAAGGGCGGAACTCGAGTCTTTGTATCGGCCTTACTACCTGTGAATTCCAAACCGAAGCAAAGATCTGTAGTTCCCCAGCACGTCGCCATCATCATGGATGGCAATGGTCGCTGGGCCCAACAGCGTGGCCTCCCCCGTATCGAAGGCCATCGCCGTGGCGCGGATGCAGTAAAGCGCACACTTCAAGCCGCCCAGGATAATGGCGTCCCCTACCTCACCCTTTACGCTTTCAGCATGGAAAACTGGAACCGTCCAAAAGATGAAGTTGACGCATTGATGGAGCTACTCGATCGCTTTCTCGATCAGCAACTACCGGAATTACTGAAGCGCAAAATCCGCCTTCGGGTGATTGGCCGCTATCAGGAACTGCCTGATAAAATCCAGAAACGCCTGCGCGAAACCGAAGCAAAGACCGCAGAATTTATCGGGCATACCGTGGGGCTCGCACTGAATTACGGCTCGCGCACGGAGGTGGTCGATGCGATCAAGTCAGTCGCGAAAGCGGCAAAATCCGGCGAGCTCGACCTCGATGCTTTCGACTACGATCAACTGCGCAGGCATCTCTACACCGGAGACATGCCGGACCCGGATCTGGTCATCCGGACCTCCGGAGAATCGCGCTTAAGCAATTTTTTGATGCTACAAGCCGCCTACGCCGAGATTTATATCAGTCCGGTGCTCTGGCCGGACTTCGATCAGAATGAGTTCAAAGCCGCGCTGGATGACTATGCGCGGCGCGAGCGCCGCTATGGCAAAACCACCGCACAAATCACTAAGAGCTAGACGCCAGCGCCCTCTCCATCTAGTCCTGCCCAATCAATCACATGCAACAGCGTATTTTTAGTTTTGCCCTACTCTGGACGATTATTGCCGTCTCCATCCTGCTCTTCCGCGCACATGCCGGCGTGCTTTTGGTCGCGATTGTCGCATTTTTCACCCAGCTTGAACTCTACCAGCTCTTTGAGAAGATGGGCCTCAAGCCCATGAAAGCCATTGGCCTAAGCTGCGGGGCGATCATTTCCCTGGGAGCCTACTATTTCCCCAGTATCGACTCAGGGAATGATCTATTTGTGCTCGGCTTCGTGGTCTTGACGCTAACCATCATTCGTCTCGATCTACAGGCCGGTCGGCTGCGGAGCTTCATGCCCACACTTTTCGGGCTGCTCTATGTGCCTTATTTACTCCACTACATCATCAAAATTATGAAAATGGCTGAGTTGGATGGCTACCCCACGAGCACCGGCATCTTTCTCGCCGTATGGATTGTAGCCGTCGCAAAATGCACGGATGTGGGGGGCTTGCTGGTCGGGATGAAAATCGGCAAAACACCTCTGTCCGTCATCAGCCCAAAGAAGACCTACGAAGGGGCCGCCGGAGGAATTGTGTTCTCCATGCTCATCGGTATCATTCTGATGGCACTATTCCCTGATTTTCTCCCGGACGGTTTCAGCTGGTGGCTGGCAGCGCTCATTGCCATTCCGGTCGCCGTGGCCTCGATCGCGTCGGATCTGGTGGAGTCTGCTTTTAAACGCCAGGCAGGGGTGAAAGATTCCGGGAAACTAATCCCCGGCATCGGAGGTGCCTTCGATCTTTCTGACAGCCTCATCCTGAGTGCTCCACTCGGCTACCTGCTCTTTAAATACACCTTGTTTTGATGCCTGGATCCGCTCGCAAGAACGTCGTCATTCTGGGTGCCACAGGCTCGATCGGCAGCAGCACACTGCAAGTCCTGCGTGAACATAAGGATAAACTTAAGCTCGTCGGGGTTGCTGCGCGCTCGAACTACGAAGCACTCGCTCAGATCTGCGAGGAGTTTGGCGTCCGCCATGCCGCGCTGGGTGATGCCTCGATTTATGCCGAAGCCAAATCCTCTTTCGGCCCGGAGGTGAGCCTCACTTGCGGCGAATCGGGCTTGACGGAAATCGTGACCTTGCCGGAGGCCGACATCGTGCTGATAGCCGTCGTCGGTGCCTGCGGGCTGCGGCCCGCCCTGGCCGCCATCGAAGCGGGTAAAGACATCGCACTGGCCAATAAGGAACTCCTCGTGCTCGGCGGCGCCCACGTCATCGAGGCCGCCCAGCGCAAGGGCGTGCGCCTGCTCCCCACGGACAGCGAGCACAATGCCATCTTCCAATGCCTGGAGGGCCAGCGCCAAGAACATTTACATAAAATCATCCTCACTGCCTCCGGTGGCCAGTTTCGCGACATCCCGGTCAGTCAACTGGGCAAAGTCAGCCCCGAAGAGGCGACCCAGCACCCAAATTGGTCGATGGGTCCGAAAATTACGGTCGATTCGGCCACCATGGCCAACAAAGGCCTCGAACTGATCGAGGCGCATTGGCTCTTCGGACTGGAACCGGAACGGCTTGAGGTGGTCATTCACCCACAGAGTATCGTGCACTCCTTCGTGCAACTGATCGATGGCTCCATCCTCGCTCAACTCAGCCCACCCTCCATGACCTTTGCCATCCAGCACTGCCTGCTCTATCCGGAACGCGCACCGGGTGTCGAATTGACGACGGATTTCAGGCAGGCCTTCTCGCTCGACTTTTATCCGCCGGATCTCGGGCGCTTCCCCTGCCTGAAATTGGCTTACGACTCGCTTCGGGCCGGTGGCGCGGCTCCAGCCATCTTCAATGCCGCCAACGAAATCGCGGTCGAGCGCTTTCTTAATAAAGAGCTCGGCTTCCTTGATATCCCCAAGCTGATTGAGCACTGTCTGGGACAAGTGCCCAACACCGCTTCACCCACTCTCGATCAACTCTTTTCACTCGACGCTGAAACACGCACCCTCGCCCACTCATGTTGCTAAATATCTTCTACATTGCCATCGCCCTCTTTGCGCTGGGATTCTGCATTTTCATTCACGAACTGGGGCACTTTGTCGCGGCGAAGAAGCGCGGCCTCGTGGCCGACCGCTTTTCCATCGGCTTCGGCCCCCGCCTCTTTGGCTGGAATTGGAAGGGCACCGATTTTCGCCTCTCCCTCATTCCTCTTGGCGGCTACGTCTCCCTGCCGCAGCTGGTGGATATGGGACGCCTGGAAGGTGGCGAGGAAGACGAAGCCGATAAACTGCCCCCGATCAGTTACGCCGATAAGATGATCGTCGCCGTCATGGGCGCGGTCTTTAACCTGATTTTTGCTTTTGTCCTCTCCCTGGTGCTCTGGGGCGTTGGCCGTGAGATCGTCAAATCGACCGAAGTAGGCTATGTGGCGCAGCAATTGATTACTTCAGATCGTGAGACGGTGGCGGGGCCCGGGCAACTCGCCGGGGTCAAAGTGGGTGATACGGTCATCTCGGTCGATGGCCAAACCGTGCGTAGCTGGATGCAGTATCAAAACGCCCTGATGACGGGCACCGGGCGCGCCGACGACGGGCGCGCCATGGCTGAGCTCGGCATCCGCCGCGATGGAGAAGATCTGGCCCTCACCGTCTATCCGGAAACCTTAACGACGGAGCGAATAAGACATATTGGTATTTTTCCCACCTCAGATGAAAATGCGGCCCCAATCATCGTCCAACTGGAGGCAGACATGCCCGCATTTGCCGCCGGCCTGAAAGAAGAGGATCGCATTCTGAAGCTCGACGACGAGCCCGTCATTTCCGGAGGCTTTCTCAGTTCCTATCTGGCCAACAACGGCGACCGCGAAATTAAAATTACGGTCGAGCGTAACGGGCGCGAGCAGGTCATTCCGGTCAAACCCCAGATCAAGGCAGGTGAGTCGGCCCCGCGCTTCGGGTTTAAATACGACTACCCCTTCAAAAAAGAACGTGTGCACTACAACCCGATCGAGCAAATGGGGATCTTTGCCAATACCATGCGTATGACCCTATACGCCCTCCTTCACACCGAGTCGGACGTCAAAGTGAAAAACATGAGCGGTCCGGTAGGCATCGTGCACGGACTGACCAGGATGGCCCGAATCGCTGAGGACCTAGTTTGGTTCCTGGCCCTGATCAACGTCAATCTCGCCATTTTTAATCTGCTCCCGATCCCCGTGCTCGATGGCGGACACATGCTCTTTGCCACAATTTCCAAAATTATCGGACGCCCGCTTCCGATCTCACTGATGGAAAAAGTGCAAGGGGCATTTATGGTTCTGCTCCTGGGGATGGTGATTTACATCACCTTCTTCGATGTCGGGCGTGTGGGTCGCGATATCGGCCTCATTCGGGACGAGCCGGTCCCAGCCGAAACTGGGGGCGGCGACGGGGACTGAATCCAGTGAAGAGGATGTCCACGAAACACGAACGCTTGCGTTGACGAGCATCCGGAGCCTAAGATTTTAACCCAAGCGAATATTTGATGATGAAGCGCCTCGCCCTACCCCTCGCCCTCCTTTTTGGTATCATTATTGGATGGCTCGTTTTTCACGAAGCCGATTCACCGTCCACACCGCTTGAAGCGAAGAGGAAGGACGTGCCCAGCATCCTGCCACCGGCATCGGCCGGATCGCTCGCCGGGAAACAGGGCAAGCCGAAAGAAAGCGCACCGCCCCCTCTAACACAGGCAGAAAAACAGGCTTTTTTTCAGGACTTGGACGATAGCCCGGCCTTGTCGGAGATTATTTATGCGCTTGAGCTTATCAGAGGCATGGGGCCAGGTGAACTGATCACGACCCTGAATGCGTGGGAGGTTAACAAATCAGGCTCACTGCACAGAAATCAGGTTTCGGTTTACCTGTTTCGAGCACTACTAGAACTCGATCCCGACGAGGCCAACGCCTACTACCAGGACATGGATGGCCGAGGAATGAAGCATCTATTCAGGCAAATACTCTACAAAGTTCAGGCTGAAGACGATTTGGCACGGGCCGTCAATGATCTCGACACGATCAAAGATGTAAACGAGCGCTCGCAGGCACTGAACGCGATTGTGCGCAGCATGGCAGAGGCGAATCCTAAAGCTGCACTCGAACTGCTCCAGTCGAGAAAGGACGCCCAGCCATGGGGCTACCAGCAATTATTTTCCCAATGGGTTGCCCTAGATGCAAACGCCGCACTCGCGCAACTGCAACAACTGCCCGATGGACAAGTGCGCCAGCAAGCGATGAACGGCTTCGTCAATGCGCTGGCCAGAGAAGATCCGGCACGGGCCGCCACTTTCGCAGAGGGCTTGGATAATTTTCAGGAGAAACAGAATGCCATCCGCGCCGTCGCGCGTGAGATGATTCGCGAAGACGTCGAAGCAGGACTCGCCTATATTTTCAGCCTCGAAGACAGCCAAATTAAAAACCAGGTGTTACAAAGTAACATCCACGCGATTGCCAATGAGGACCCACAGCTAGCCTTTGAATATGTGCAAAACCACTTGAACGGACGCCTGCAAGACAACGCAATGAGCACTCTGATCAACTCGCTGGCCGGAAAAGATATTGAGCAAGCCATCAATATGATGAATCAGCTCCCCTATGGACGTGCCTACCAAAGCGCCATTTCCAGAATTGCCGGCCAGTGGGGCCAAAAAGATCCCGCAGCAGCCCTGGCATGGGCCAGCGGACTTGAGGACGGCAATGAGAAGGAAAATGCGCTCCGCAATGTCCTTTCAAGTTTCGCCCGCCAAAATCCGGAAGAGGCCAAGGACTACTACTGGAGCTTGGACGATATCGACCAAAAGAAGAATCTGGCACAAGCCATCGGCTCACAAATCGCTCAAAGCGATACCTCGGCAGCACTGCAGTGGGCCCAATCCCTCCCCGACAAGGAAGTCAGTGACTATGCCTACGATCGACTGCTTCGACAATGGGTGTATCGGGATGTTCATGGCGTCCTGGAACACCTTGAAGCCTCCGGAGACCAGGAACGAATCAATAAACAGGCATCAAACATCGTCGGCCAATGGGCACAGCATGATCTATCGGCCGCAGCCAGCTGGGCCAGCGCATTGAAAGATGAAAAGGCACGTGCCAACGCCATCAACCGGGTGGCCAGCGAGTGGCTAAACCACAATCCGTATGAAGCCTCTGAGTGGATCTCCACCCTGGAAGCAGGCGAAGCACGCGATCAGGCGGTTACGGCGCTGGTCAACAATATACGCCGCAGCGATCCAGTGGCCGCCTTTGCCTGGGCCACAACGCTTGGCGGGGAGAGTGACCGCAAAAACATGGCACGTCGCGCCGTGGATGAACTCAAAAAATCCGGCCAATCCGATACCGCCCGCCGCGAAATCGCCGCCAGCAAACTCTCCAGCGAGGAAAAAGAATATCTACTGAAGCGTCTGGATGCGTCGGCTAAGCCATAAAAGACTCTCAATGCTTCATAGATCAGAACGCAAGTTAGAGACTTCGGTTTTTGATGAGAAGTGCAGACCATGACGCATCGTCCAATGCATCAGGCCGCCTCATTTCATTTTCGGGCGGTAGTTATTTGTTCCTGGAGCCCTTCGCTGAACCCTTGCAGATCCTCTTCTTTCAGCATTCCGTGGCGAAGCATCAACAACATCGATACGAACATCTTAGACCTTGAGTGCCCATCCAAGCAGTCCTGAAGAATCTTCATTTCTTTTTTCATTCGATCAAAGGTGTCCCAGAACTGCTCCGTTGGTGTCTTCTCAGGACAAGTCAGTAAACTCACAAAATTTATAGGACACCCACATATTCAGGTCACCACAACGGACCAATCTAAACTGCTGTTAATTTCGAAGCATAGCCCCAAAACTTGCCTTCCCTCGGCAAATAAAGCTCCGGTTCGAGGACTTATCTCAGCAACGGATAGTGTTCGGTGCCAATCACTACCGATTTGGTCCTGCTTTGGTGCTCCCGCTAAGCAACACCGCCCTATGCGGCTTGTTTTGAGCCGTGGTAGAGCTGCCTGCTACCACTTTGCCCTTTCAACCAGCTTTGGCCCTTTTCCCGGGCACGAGCCAGCATCAACTCCAGTGGACCGGCGATCCGGTAAAAAAGACGACCGTAGGTTGCGACCTTGCGGACCCAGTTCTCCGTAATCTAACCCACACAGAAACGCACGGCACACGCAGCGGAAAATACAGTGCTACACGCCCACCTGATCCGCATCCACGACTGTTTTTCGAGCAATTGGCATACTTGCGTGCGTGTATCCAAATGCTAAGGCATTCGGCTACGGGGTTGCGTGTATCCAAATGCTAAGGCATTCGGCTACGGTGAACATGTGTCCCTTAAAACCAAAAAGAACCATCGCCCGTTTCGTTAAATACCCTGTGTAATTTATGAACCGGCCACTAGGCGCTCGGGGAGTTCGTGCAAGCTGACCTGGTCAGTCGAATCGAGTGTCTCCGCACTCACGTCGGAGCCGATGTAGAAATACATCACTCCTGGCTCGATCTCGGCCTCGACCGGAGTGGTCATGGATATGTCGCGCGAAGAAATGTAGCGGAAGAGTGGGCGGAATAGGCCGTTGCCGTCCTCAAAGTAGGCGCGATCAGTTTGGCTCGCGATGAGTCGCGCCGCAGGGAGTGTCTTGATCTCAAGAGCACCTGCACCGGTTTTTGGAAAGGCTTGTTCGTAAGCAGAACTCATCAGTGGAATCAAGGCGAGGGATAGGTAAGTGATTAGATTTCGCACGTGTATAAATCTGCGAAATGACTAAATCCTTACAGAGCAGAGATGTGTGAGACTGCCATCAGCGCATAGTGGGCGCAACCCAAAGACACCACAAAGACACCAGGGCCCCCAATTCCCTTGCCCTCATTCCTCTGCCACAAAAAAACGACTGGCAGGGGAATGCGGGCAGAGGAATCCAGCTTGTGCCGAGCACTTCTATCAAAAATCCTAATAGATCATACCTTTCGTCATTCGTTATCACACAGTGGGTGTCCCTAATTACTTTCACCATAAAGGTTTGAGTTGTTGGCAGGTAAAAGTCACAAGACTGGTGATTCATTAACCCTGACAGTTTGATTGTGAGCGAAGCTATTCGATACATTGATTCCCATACGGAGGGAGAGGCGACCCGCGTCGTCCTCTCGGGCGGGCCGTGGCTCGGATCCGGGCCGCTGACTGAGCGTCGTGCCCGGCTCGCGGGACAGTTCGATGACTTCTGCGCATCGATCATTCTGGAGCCGCGGGGCTCGGATGGGGAGAACCCCGGGGTCGGGAGAACCCCGGGGTCAGTCCAAGTATTCATGATTTTCGTTAGAATCTAAGTTAGAATTACATTAGAATTCCAACTTCAAACTTCCCCATCGACTAGAAGAAATCGGGAATCGCTGAAACCAAGAAATCATGAAA
>Ga0306899_1000405_pt1 | contig 22564 bp, 20 predicted proteins | sample AntRauMFilla3764_FD_190407 | JGI IMG/M metagenome (GOLD analysis project Ga0306899, IMG submission 190407) | Saline lake microbial communities from Rauer Islands, Antarctica - Metagenome Filla 3 #764 (v2) (version 2) | ecosystem: Environmental > Aquatic > Non-marine Saline and Alkaline > Saline ... | reverse complement strand
TAATATGAGTGAAGACGTCATCGTCGAAGTCGAAGGTCTCTACAAAATCTTTGGCCCCCGCGCCAAGGAACGAGCCCTGCCCATGCTGATGGAGGGGCAGTCCAAAGCGGATATCCTCAAGAAGACCGGCTGCACCGTCGGGATCGATAATGCATCCTTCTCGGTCCGAAAGCGGGAAATTTTTGTCATCATGGGGCTCTCGGGCAGTGGCAAGTCCACCGTCATCCGCTGCGTCAATCGTCTCATCCCGGCCACGGCTGGCAAAATCAGTGTGTCCGGCGTCAATGTGCTGGATGCCAGCCAGCAAGAGCTGCGTGAACTACGCCGCAAAAAGTTGAGCATGGTCTTCCAGCGCTTCGGCCTTCTCCCCCAGAGAACGGTGATCGACAACGTCGCCTTCGGTCTGGAAATTCAAGGCGTCGCCCGCGAGGAGCGCTACAAAAAAGCCCAGGAAGCTATCGAGCTGGTTGGCCTGGACGGCTACGAGAGGGCCATGACGCAGGAACTCAGCGGCGGCATGCAGCAACGCGTGGGTCTGGCCCGCGCCCTGGCCAGCGATCCGGAGATTCTTTTAATGGACGAGGCCTTCTCCGCGCTCGACCCGCTGATACGCGTGCAGCTCCAGGACGAACTCCTCGAACTCCAAGCCCGGCAGCACCGCACCATCCTCTTCATCACCCACGACCTCGACGAAGCCCTCAAGCTGGGCGACCGCATCGCCATTATGAAAGACGGTGCGGTCGTGCAAATCGGCACCCCGGAAGAGATCCTGACTCATCCGGCCGACGATTATGTGAAACGCTTCGTCGAGAATGTGGATCGCAGTAAAGTCATCACGGCTGGCGCACTGATGCGCAAAGCCCGCACCATCACGGTGCCGAAAGACGGGCCCCACGTGGCCGTGCGCGCGATGGAAAAAGAAAACTTATCCATGATTCTCGCGGTGGATACGGAGCGCTATCTGCAAGGGCTTCTCACCATCGATCACGCGATAAAACTTGAGAGATCGAAGCAACGGGACGTCACCGAATCGCTCGAAACCGACATCTACATAGCCAAGCCCGAGACCCCGATCGCCGAGCTGCTCAACTGTGCGATGAACGCAAAGTATCCGATCGTCATCCAAGATGACGAGGGCCACTTGCTCGGCATACTCGATCGGACCACCATTCTGGCGGAAATGTATGAGGAGGAGGAGTCCGAGGCCTCCGCAGCCACGCCGCTCACCGAAGTCTTGGAGCAATCCGACGAAAACACTGAACGCAAGGACGCATAGTCATGAACATTCCAAAAATACCCGTCGGCGACACCTTCGACTCGCTCATCACCTGGCTCAACGATAACATCGGCTTCGTATTCGATACGATTAGCAACACCGTCACTGCTCTCATTTCCGCGCTCGAGTTTATTCTACTCGCGCCGCATCCCCTACTCATGGCCGCGATTTTTACCGCGATTGCCTGGTATTTCGCTAAGCGGGGGGTGGCGATCTTCACCGCGCTCGGTATGCTACTGATTGCCAACATGGGCTACTGGACCGAAACCATGCAGACACTGACGCTCGTTCTTGGCTCGGTCCTGATCGCACTGGTAATTGGCATCCCCACAGGCATCTGGACGGCGAAAAGTCCTATGGCTGAAAAAATCATCCGCCCGATCCTCGACTTCATGCAGACCCTGCCGGCCTTCGTTTACCTAATTCCAGCTGTCTTCTTCTTTAGTTTGGGTCCCGTGCCGGGTGTCATCGCCACGCTCATCTTCTCGCTGCCGCCGGCCGTCCGCCTCACAAATCTCGGCATCCGGCAGGTACCCGAGGAAATCCGTGAAGCCGCCCTCTCTTTCGGCGCCAGCCCGAAGCAACTGCTCTTTAAAGCGGAACTGCCGGTGGCCTTGCCCACCATCATGGCTGGGGTCAATCAGACGATTATGCTGGCCCTCTCCATGGTCGTGATTGCTGGCATGATTGGTGCCGGTGGCCTTGGCAATGAAGTGTTGAAAGGCATCCAACAACTCCAAATCGATGTTGGCTTTGAAGCCGGCATTTCCATCGTCATTCTAGCGATCTTCCTAGATCGCGTCACCCAAAGCCTCAGCCACTCAAAATAAAACAAAAACCACGAACTAAAACGGAAAGAAATAGACCTATGAATAAACTAAACACGATACTATGTGCCGGAATCGGCCTGAGCGCACTCCTCATGACAGGGTGTAATCCGAAGACGGCATCCACCGGTAAGGAGGCGAACCTCGTTTACGTCAACTGGGCCGAGGGCGTCGCCTACACCCACTTGGCCCAGATCGTCCTCGAGGAGAAGATGGGCTACGTTGTGGAAATTACCGCAGCCGATGTGGCACCTGGCTATACCGCTGTCGCGCAAGGCAGCCACGATGCCTTTATGGAATGCTGGCCCGGTCTGCACAAGGACTACCTCGAGCGCTACGCCGAGGACATCGTCAGTTTGGGCGTCGTCTATGAAGGCACGGAAACCGGCCTGGCGGTTCCAGCTTACGTCACTATCGACAAGATCTCCGAACTGAAAGACGCGGCCGACAAATTTGATGGGACCATCACCGGAATCGACGCGGGTGCCGGCATCATGAAAAAAACGGAAGGAGAACTCATCCCCAACTACGGACTCGAAGGCAGCATGGAACTGATGGCCTCCAGTGGCCCCGCCATGACGGCCGCGCTTTCCGATGCCTACAAAAATAAAGAGTGGATCGTCGTCACAGCATGGAGGCCACACTGGATGTTCGGCCGTTTCGACATGAAGTTCCTCGAGCAGGATCCTGACAACATCATCTGGGAGTCGGGCAACATCGAAATCATCGGCCGCGCCGACTTGGAAGCCGATAAGCCGGAATTGGCCCAATTCCTCAAAAACATGTATCTGACCGACGCAGAACTCTCTGACTTGATGCTGCAAGTCAAGGAATCGGACGAAGATGTGTCCGTCGTTGCGAAACAATGGATGGAGGCAAACGAGGACGTCGTCAGCGACTGGATTCCACAAAGCTAACCGGAAGCTCGAATCAATCAACTCTAAGGCGGACTCGTCCCATCGTTCTCCTCCTCGGAAAATCACTTCATCGCAGCAGGGCTCGTCTTAAAGAATTTGGAGCCTTGAGCGATTTGCTCCGCTTACCCCTTGTCCGAAATTTTCGGGCAAGGGGTATTTTTTGCCTGAAACCGGCGCCAGGACTACCTAAAGCACTTCGAAACACTAGCTTGCGCTCGGATCTCGTTGACCTCAGAATTACTAGGCGACAGAACCAAGACATGGCACAACTCAGTATTCAAACCGTAGGCTCACGCATCTCGCAATGGGGCGAAGGCCCGATCTACTGGCAGGGCAAGCTCATTTACGTCGACATCGAGGGTCATGCTCTGATCGAATTCGACACGGAAACCGGGGATGAGACTGTCTTCGACATCGGCGAACGTATCGGCACCGTGGTCCCTTGTGCGAGTGGCACCTATCTTTGCGCAGGCGACAGCGGGATCTACCGCTTCGATCCGCTGACCTGTGAGAAAACCGTGCTGGCTGACCCGGAGGCCGACAAGCGCCCGGACAACCGCTTCAACGACGGAAAGTGCGACCCCGCAGGTCGCTTTTGGGCGGGCACCATCAGCCTCGTTAAAAAGCAGGGCGATGCCAATCTCTACTGCTACGATACCAAAGGAGAGCTCCATCTGAAGATCCCGGGAGTCACCAACTCAAACGGCATCTGCTGGAATGCGGCAGCCAATACCATGTATTATATCGACACGCCGACCAAGACGGTTCGTGCCTATGATTATGACAAGGCCAGCGGCCGCATCGCCAAGGCTGGTGTGGTGGTCGATACGGCGGCTGCCGGCTTCGACAGCTCACCCGACGGCATGACCATTGATACCGAGGATAAAATCTGGGTGGCCCTCTGCCACGGAGGCTGCGTCGTCCGCTTCGACCCCAAAACCGGAGAAAAGCTTCAACAGGTCGATATCCCCGCCGTGGAAACGACCGCCTGTGCCTTCGGTGGCCCCAAACTGGACCGCCTCTTCGTCACCACCGGCATCAAGAAGGACCTCGACGAGCCCGACGCTGGTAAGATCTTCGTCGTCGACGGACTGGGCGTCCAAGGTGTCCCCGCATTCACCTACATTTAAATGGACCTAATATTTGATTTCCTTAGTCAATTCATCAGACAGCTGCAGTCGCCGACTCTGTCATTTCTGATTGGCGGTGCGCTATTGGCCGCAACGGGCAGCAAGCTGAGCATCCCAAACCCGATCTACCAGTTCGTCGTCTTCGTTCTCCTGATGAAAATCGGGATGAAGGGCGGCGTCGAGATCAGGGGAGCTCAGCTCACGGACATGCTCTTACCCGCCTTCTTCTCTATTTTGATCGGGCTGGTGATCGTGCTGGCCGGCAACGCAATCTTCTCGAAACTACCGGGCGTGAAAGCAGCCGACGGCACCGCGACCGCCGGGTTGTTCGGTGCCGTGAGCGCTTCGACGCTGGCCGCCGCCATCGTCATGCTGGAAGAGCAGAACATCACCTTCGAGGCCTGGGTCCCCGCGCTCTATCCGTTCATGGACATCCCGGCCCTCATCCTCGCCATCGTGCTGGCCAATGTGCAACATGAGAAAAATAAAAGCGGCAAGGCCCACAAGGTGGACAGCTGGGGTATCGTCAAAGACAGCCTAAGGAGTTCCGCCCTATCGGCCATGATTTTGGGGCTCTTGCTCGGACTGCTGGCGCGACCGGAGACGGTCCTACAAAGTTTCTACGAACCACTCTTCCGCGGCTTACTCTCCATTCTCATGCTCGTGCTGGGCATGGAAGCCTGGTCACGGATACGAGAACTCAAAGAGGTCGCCCACTGGTTTGCAGTTTACGCCTTTGTCGGCCCGATCCTGCATGGCCTGCTCGCCTTCGGGCTGGGCTATCTCGCCCACATCTGGGTCGGCTTCAGCCCCGGCGGCGTCGTGCTGCTCTCGATCATCGCCGCCTCCAACTCGGATATCTCCGGGCCACCGACGATTCGCGGGGGCATCCCTTGGGCCAATCCCTCGGCCTACATCGGGGCCTCAACCAGCGTCGGCACACCAGTTGCCATCGCGGTCTGTATTCCTATGTTCGTGGCGCTTGCTCAAGTCGTCTTCAATATCTAATAAACGAAAGGTCGAACCATGTTTTATCCAGCCACCAAACTTGTCGTCGTCACGGAGCACTTCCTCTGTGAAAAAGTCTGCAACATCATCGAAACCTCTGGCAGCAAGGGCTACACCCTCGTCCCCACCGGCGGTAAAGGCCTGCACCATCGGCACCCGATGTCGGACCAGGCCACGGTGATCGAGGGCTTCGACAATATTAAAATCGAAGTCGTCACCCACGACCGCAACCAGGCCGAGCAAATCGCCGAGCGGGTTCTCAACGAGTGTTTCGACGAGTATCCGGGCATCATGTATCTGGAAGACGTCCAGATCTGCCGACCGGAACGATTTTAAGCTTAACCTATGAGCTTCGGCAGCTTGGTCTCCAGATCGATTTCGACGCTGCCTTCGCCATTGAGTAGATCCCGTAGAGCCTTGCCACAAAACTGGCCGCGCCAGCCGGAAAGGATTCGGTGGCGGGTGGGGCAGAGGTCGTCGATTTCGAGAATAAAGGTGGTGATCTCGGCGCGGTTGCCGATCAATGCCGGATCGATCTGGGCGGCGATGCAGGTGCCCTTGATGAAAGCGAGCGCGAGATCGACGCGGGCTTCATAGCCGTCGTCAGGCTGCGGACCGTTGTGCTTGTTATTGGGAAGGTCGGGGAGCTCTCCGTTGCGCCCGCGTTCAATAGCCTCCCAAATTGCGCTGCGGTTACGGTTGGCGTTGCGTTCACTGAGCCCCTTGGATGGCCGAATATCCTCGGGCTTGGCGGGCGGACTTTTAACCAGAGAAATGACCGCGTCGTCCGAGAGCACAAAATTCCGTGGCAAGTTACGGCGGCGCGCCTTCAATTCCCGCCAGGCACCGAGGGCCCGAAGCATGTCCCGCTGCTGACGGGTGAGTGAGCCGCTGCCACGCACCCGCGGCATTTCGGTATCGGGATCAGGTTCGCCGTAGAGCGACTCATCCTCATACATCTGCATCTCATCTTTGATCCATTCGGAGCGCCCAAATTGCTCCGCTTTTTTCATAATGTTCAGCATAAGGTCGACGGAGTGGATCACGTCCTCCTTGGCATATTTAATCTGCGCCTCGCTCAGCGGGCGGGCCGTCCAGTCGGAACGCGTCTCGGACTTGTCCAGACGGACCCGCAGCAGGCTCTTGAGCAGTTCACTCAGTGAAATGGTAGAGGAAAGGCCGGCGAAACCGGCGGTGCGCTGGGTATCGAAGATATTTTTGGGCAGGCCGCCGCAGGTCCGGTAGAGTATGTTCAGGTCCTGCTGGGCGTCGTGGAGGATTTTGACCGTGTCGGGGTCCGACATGAGCTCGGCCAGTGGGGACCAGTCTTGGATCTCCGGAGCGTCGATCAGTTCGGCCTCTCCATCGGGGTAGCCGATTTGCACGACCCCGAGCGTCGGATAATAGCTGCGATCCCAGATAAATTCGGTATCGACGCCAACAGCACCCGCCTCACGGGCACGGCGCACGGCATCGGCAAGGGCAACAGTTGTCGTAATCATAAGTGGTAACGCTCGCGCAAAGCGGGACCTTTGGAAAGGAGATTTTTTAACTAATCGCGCAAGGTGCCCCCTGCGATCTCTTCGATGAAGGATTGATAGGCCAGCGCGACACCCTCCTTGATTGGGATTTTTGGCGCCCAACCAGTCTCCTTTATCTTAGCGATATCGGTTAGTTTGCGGGGGGTGCCATCGGGCTTGGATGAATCGAAAGTGAGTTCACCGGCGTAGCCGGTGACTTTCGCAACGAGGCGGGCCAGATCACCGATCGAGATCTCGCTGCCGCAGCCTAAGTTGACCCAGTCGGGCGGATCCTCGAGTTGAAGCAGGTGCAGGATGCCTGAGGCGGCATCGTCCGCATACAAAAATTCACGCAGCGGCGTGCCGGTGCCCCAAATCGCGACTTCAGCCGCACCTGCTTCCTTGGCTTCGTGGAAGCGACGAATCAAGGCGGGCAGCACGTGGGAGTTCTGCGGGTGATAATTATCGCCGGGGCCGTAGAGATTGGTTGGCATCGCAGAGTGATAGGTCACCCCGTATTGGCGGCGGTAGAACTGGCAGAGCTTGAGCCCGGCGATCTTGGCGATGGCGTAGGCTTCGTTAGTAGGCTCGAGCGGGCCGGTGAGGAGTGCCTCTTCCTTGATCGGTTGTTCCGCCAGCCTCGGATAAATACAGGTGCTACCCAGAAAGAGGACTCGCCCCACTCCGGCACGATACGCTTCGTCGATCGTATTTTGCGCGATGGCCAGATTCTCAAACATGAACTCAGCCGGATAGGTGCTATTGGCGTGAATGCCACCGACGCGTGCGGCCGCGATGACTGCGACGTCCGGCTTTTCTGAAGCGTAAAACCCGCGCACCGCAGTCTGGCTGGTCAAGTCGAGTTCGCGGCGGCTGCGGGTAACGATATTCTCATGGCCTTGGGCTTGAAGCGCCCGGACCACGGCCGAACCGACCATACCCCGGTGCCCGGCAACGAATATTTTGGTATTTTCACGCATATTAGGGAACTTTTGAAAAACGTTTTGAAGGTTAGACTTTAAGAAAATAATCGATTTTAAAGAACTGAAAGCCTGCTTCTGAGTAAGCGGTAGCGGCTCAGAAGCAGGCTTTTAGAAGTCCCCTTCACGCATTGATAGCCTGCTGATAAGCAAGTTCCTGTTTGGCAAGAACCAGATCAGCGTCGACCATGATTTTAACCAGTTCCTTGAAGCGAACCTTAGGCTCCCAGCCCAACAGACGCTTCGCCTTGGCCGGATCACCGATGAGTAAGTCCACTTCCGTCGGGCGCTCATAACGCTTGTCGTAGTCGACATATTGCTCCCAATCGAGATCAAGCAGCCCGAAAGTTTCCTGGACGAACTCCTTCACCGAATGAGTCTCATTGGTTGCCATGACGTAGTCATCACCTTTGTCCTGTTGGAGCATCAGCCACATGGCTTCGACATATTCCTTCGCATAGCCCCAGTCACGCTGAGCATCGAGATTACCGAGGTAGAGCTTATCCTGAAGCCCCATCTTGATGCGGGTAGCGGCACGAGTGATCTTACGGGTCACGAAAGTTTCGCCCCGGCGGGGAGACTCATGATTAAAGAGAATGCCGTTCGTCGCGTGGAGGTCATAAGACTCGCGGTAGTTAACCGTCAGCCAGTAGGCATAGACCTTGGCACAGCCATAGGGCGAGCGCGGATAAAACGGCGTCGTCTCCGTTTGCGGCACCGCCTGAACGAGTCCGAACATTTCAGAAGAGGAGGCCTGGTAGAACCGACACTTGTTATCGAGACCGACTTCGCGGATGGCTTCCAGGATGCGCAGTGTGCCGAGCCCCGTCACATCACCGGTGTATTCCGGCACGTCAAATGAGACCCTTACGTGGCTCTGCGCCCCGAGGTGATAGATTTCGTCCGGCCTGAGATCGTAGAGCAGCTTCACCATTTGGACGCCATCCGCAAGATCCCCGTAGTGGAGGAAGAGCTTTGTGCCATGCACATGCGGATCGTTGTAGAGGTGGTCAATTCGGCCCGTATTGAAGGTGGATGAGCGGCGGATGATGCCGTGGACCTCATAACCTTTTTCAAGGAGGAGTTCAGCCAGATAAGAACCGTCTTGTCCGGTAATGCCAGTGATGAGTGCTTTTTTCATGATGCAACTAGAATACAAAATAAACTTGACGATGTCTTTTCGTATTTACGTAAATTTATTTGTATATATGCGTATATTAAAATGAAAAACGATCCCAAACTGGTGGCCATCGCCTATGACTTGAGCTTCAGGCATGCGGCGGAAATTTTCAGTGGCGCCTCCGATTATATCCACAGTGAAGGCCTCAACTGGCAACTACTGCCCCTGAATTTTGGATTTGAAGCGAAGCTAATGGAGCTTGCCGCTTCGGGGCGTTTAAGTGGTGCAATTGGCACCTTTGTCAGTGATGAGTGGATCCGGGGGCTTCACGCCCACCAAGTAGCCGCCGTCAATCTTTTCAACTTTTCGAAAATCGAGAGTGTGCCTACGATAAGTCTGGATGATGCGACCATCGGGCAAGCAGCCGCGCAACACCTGCTCGAACAGGGAGCGAAATCGCTTTCATTTATCGGCCAGGATCAGGCTTACTTCAACCAGCTCAGGCGCCGTGCCTTTATCGAAAGTTGCCCGCCGGGTCACTACCTAGATATTAACCCGATGGCACCCCGACGCGTTCAGGCGGAGCGCTTTAAAAACGCGAAGTGCCCCATCGGCGTGCTTTGCTCAAGCGACCGCATCGCCCGGGAACTTTGCAACGAAGCCAAACGACTCGGCATCAACGCCGGAAAGGAATTGCTCGTGATCGGAGTTGGCAATGAGCCCATAGAATCGAGCTTTGCGGGCATCGGGCTGAGCAGCTTTGATATACCTTCTCGGGAAATCGGGCACCTGGCAGCCAAAAACTTGGATTTTTCACTCAAACCAGAGGACTGGACAGGATCGCACGCCGCAGCTGAAAAAGTCACCGCTACACTGATCTCCCGAGAATCGACATTATCCTCGCCACAGGCGAGGCTCGCGGAGCGTGCGATGGCAGTCATTACTGAATCCATCGCACAAGCCGACTTCGACGTCGCTTACCTCTGCAGGCGCTTGGGCGTATCGCGACGAACCCTTGAGCTGACAACTCGGCAGCAGCTTCGTCAAAGCCCCTATCAGATCTTAAGCGAGAAGCGCCTGAATAAAGCAAAAGAACTCCTTCGGAGCACAAACCAAACAATCGCGAAGGTCGGCCAGGAATGCGGCTACCCAGAACCACATCATTTCTCAGCTTGGTTCAAACAACGAACCCAGATGTCCCCAAGGAGCTTCCGTTCTGACATCCGTCTCCGACCTCTGACCTCCGATATCCGATATCCGTCCTCCCTAATTAAGTAATTCATCCGGAACTTGGAAAAGTGAGGAGATCACGCCTGAGTTGACCTGGATTGATCCAATTTCGACTTCGTTGTCCAAGTCTCCATTTTTATAGAGCGTTGTCTGATAAGGCTCAACGACACCGGAGACCATCCGATAATCATCAAACATAATAGTAAACTCATTCTGCGCATCCCCCACCCGCAGAGTCTCCATCATTTTCAATAGATAGAGTGTCTCTTTTTCAAGGATTGCCAAAAAGTCAGAGCCATCGGGCATCTTCTTCGTGAGTTCGTAGCATGGCTTATCCATAAACTCGATCTCCTTAACCGATAGGCCTGAGTATTGGCCTTCCAACGCTAAGTGCCTTAAGGTATTATGCACACGCAAACTCCACTTCAATGACTCCATACTCTCATCTTCCAGTCGCAGCACTTCACGAGAGCCATCCTGCTGCTCGATAACTCGCCAAGCAATATCGCCGTTCAGCATCAGCTTCTGACCGCCAGCCTCACCAGGATTCGTCACGAGCATGCCTTTATCCGGAGACAATACCAGCGTCTGAAAATCACTTTGACCTGAAGTAAAATTGACCTTGCCCTCATAACGAACAGAGCGCACATCCTGCAGGGCCTGACGTCCCCCGAGGGCATTTAAATGAGCATTCAATAAGTCAGGGACTTTAATTTGAATTGAATGACTCGAGGAAGTGAAAGTGGAAGAGGAAGTGGAAGAGGAAGAGGAAGAGGAAGTGACCGGTTTTTGACTTACCGGAGGAACTTCATACTGACCATTGTAGTGGAGAACAGTAAACATCCCGACCAGGAAAACTAAGCTGATCACGACCAGGATCAGCAAGTAAACTTTGAAATTGGGACGAAACTTCGGACGAGAAGAGCCACGATTCTTCGATGTGTCATTAAAACTCCGAAGGGCACGAGGGCGCTGTGGCTGATCTGATTCTGGGTGTGAATTCTCTTGGTGAAAGCGGTTCATTATTCTTTACTTTATTTGTGGTTCTTCAGTTCACAATGCTGAATTTCTAAGCAATGCGCAATCTATTTCGACAACTCCTCCGGCACCTTAAATAGGGCAGAGATCAAACCAGGGTCTCTTTCAATAGATTCCAGGAACACTTCATTATAGAGTTCCCCTTTTTTATACGTTTTTGTTGCGTAAGGTTCGACAATCCCGGAGTCCATCCGGTGATCGCTGTATAGGACCTCCAGCCGTTCCATACCCTGGGAGCCGGGGACAATTTCCACTGACTTCAACAGGTAGAGCGTTTTCGCATCCAATACAGCCTCAAAGTGAACATCATCGGGCATGAGTTTTGTCAGCTCGTAGCATGGCTTATCCAAAAACTCGATTTCTCGAACAGAAAAGCCAGTCCCACTTCCCGCTAAAGCGAGGCGTCGAAAGGTATTGTGCACCCGTAAGCTCCAGATGAGGGAAGCGGTGTCCGCTTCGTTTAGCGGAAATATTTTCCTCGTGCCATCTCCTACGTCGATCGCCTGCCAAGCTACTTTACCATTAAGCACCAACTTATGCCGAACTCCCTTCCCTGGATCAGTAATGATCATACCTTTATCTGGCAATGACACTAAAATCTGAAAGCTCACATCGCCTGAAGATTCTTTCAAAAGGCCTTTATAACGCACGGATCGGATACTCTCCAAGGCCTCCCGACCGCCAACCGCAGTAAGATAACTTTCAAAAAGTTTTGGAATTAAAATTTCCCCGGAATCCTCAACAAAAGCAGGTCGCTGCACCGAATACTCAAATTCGCCAGTAAATACATCAAATTTGAACGCCAGAAATACGCCGCCGAATAAGATGATGCAAAAGATCGTTAAAGGCAGCAACCAGTAAGCGGTAACTTCGAGGCGAAAAAGAAACATCGATGGCGGGGGTCCCTGCCCATCATCCTTATACTCACGCAATGGGCGCTGCGAAGGGTGCTCATGAGCCTCCTCTTTGTCATTTTGCTTATAGAACCGATTCATTGTTATTGAATATTTTGTATTATAATTCGGAAGGAGACCGCAACTACAATTCTATCCTATGGCTGGGCTCGGGCATTTGAGTCCGAAACCAAGTGCGCTGTTTTTTCGCAAGGTGTCGTGTATTCTGGATGATTGCCGGAAGCAGATCTTCAAAATCCATCTGATTATTCAGATAGGCAAGCGTCTCGCGGTAGCCGATGGCCGAAGCCGCACTGGGATTATCTTCGAGCCCCAGGAGGCGGAGTCGGCGCACTTCTTCGAGCAGGCCGTTGTGCATCATTGCATCGACCCGCGACTCGATGCGTTGCTTAAGCACATCCTTCTCTCTCTCCAGCAAAATGATGCGCTTCGAAAAGTCGGCATAGGGCTCGGGGCGGGCAGCAAACTCAGCTTGTAGATCCCTCAAGGTCTTACCCGAGGCCATACACCGCTCCAGGGCTCGCATGACTCGACGCGGATTTTTTGTATCCAGGTTTTCCACGCCGGAATGATTCAGCCGCAAAAGCATGCGCATCAAACCTTCCAGTTTTTTGTCTTCGTAGATCGTCGCCACTTCCTGGCGGACCGTCTCCGGCACGACCAATGTATCGACGACCGGTAAGAAAAAACTCTTTAGGTAAAATCCGCTGCCACCGGTGATAACGACCGCCTTACCTCTTGAAGTGATCTCCTCGACCACCCGGTTCGCATCCTGCACATAGGCCACGATGTCGTAGGCTTGGTTGACGTCGCAGATATCAATCAGGTGATGGGGCACACGTGCCCGCTCGGCGACTGAGGGCTTCGCCGTGCCGATATCCATGCCCCGGTAGAAAAGCGAGGCATCACAGGAGACAATTTCCGCGTTATGCTCCTCCGCATAGGATAAAGCATACTCCGTCTTACCGATGGCGGTCGTTCCGGTTATGATGTGTAAGGTCTGATTCACCAAAATAGAAAAAAGAAACTGTTGAAAATCTGTGCTACTGCGATGACAAAGCAATCAGTCTAAAACTGCTTAAAGCTGCCCTTGTAGCGACGGGTGATCTTCTCCATCGCTTCGGCGTGCTCCGGGGCCACTTTAAACCCGATAAAGTGAATCCGCGGCTCGATGCCATACTCCCGGCTGAGGCCCCGCAGGGTGCGGTTCAACTCATCCCAGGGCACGTCGCCGGGACCGGGCAAGTTCCGCTGGAAGTCGGCATCCGAGAGGAGGAAGATCACATCAGGCTCCATTTGAAAGGCGACCGTCAGGGCGCCTTGAACGCCGTCAGCCTCGTAGCTCAAACCCGTCTGGTGACGCTGAGAGCGGATACGGTCTGAAATCCATTCTACAGCAGCCCGCTTATTCCGCAAACCCGCAGCCACCATATAATCGCGAAAGGTGCCGACGTCTCGCGAGAACGGAACCAGACCAAAGAGGGTGTTTGCGTTCAGGTCGTTAATCAAAGTCGTCAGTTCTTTAACAAAGCGATCTGTGCTCACACCGGCCTCACTGGCCTTATTGAGCACGCTTCTGCTATTATCAAACAGGATGAGAATACGCTGCCCGCTGTCTTCGATGCCGAAGAGTGAGACGGAGGTCGACTCGGTTTGCAGGCCCTGAAGGGCACCAAGGATTCCCGATTGCCCGAGCAGCGCATCTGATTGCAGAGCGGCAGGGCTCCGCTCGATGGGCTTAAAATCACTTTGGGGCAGGTCCGGCAGCGAGGGCAGGCTATCCGGCAAAAGTGCTTTCGTGCTGAGCCGCTCAAGCTGCATAGGGGAACTGGCCGCATTCTGAAATTCGGCCAGCGCGACTTTATGCTCCAACTCTTTTTGTGGCAGATAGATTTTCTTACGTGCCACAAACTCAGGGTCTGCTTTAAACTCAGGGACTAGGACAACCACAAACACAGCAACCAGCAAAAGACCAACCTGAAAGAGAATAGCCATCGCTAGCGGCCCGAGCTTGGAACGCTTGGGCCTACTTTCTATTGAAGTCTCGGCAGAACTTGACTGCATCAGCAACATCCTGCGACTGCTTAAAGAAAGTGCAAAACCGAATGACCACAAAAATCAAATTCTGGCAGTGGCCCAATGTGCTGGCAATCGATGCCTGTGCCATCGCCCTAGCCTGGCTCTGGGTCTTTGCCGATGCACAGTCCGCTCAGCTTTCCTTTACTGCTTATACCGTCCTCGCTCTGTCTGTCTGGCTGACTTATCTTGCAGACCGCCTATTTGATGCGGCCCGACGAAAGGAAGCTCAATTACTTTCAACGCGCCATCGATTTGCGAAGCGCAACATGCGCACCCTTTGGTTGATCTGGGTCTTTGCCCTTTTGGTAAATATTCTGATCGCCACAACAGGGCTGAGTCAGCCTCAACTCGGAAAAGGCTTCGCCCTACTCTTGGTTTGCCTCACCTACACTGGCTTCAACCATTTCCTGTCGAAGCGCTTCTTTCCCAAAGAGCTTCTGGTGGCGTTTATCTTCGCAGGCGGGTCCCAAGTCTTTCTGCCCGAACCGACTGAATGGGCGAGCGTGACCAGCTACATTCTACTCTGCCTGATCAATTGCTTGATGATCGCCTGGAAAGAAAAATCGGTTGATGCCCTGTTACAGGTTCGATCACTCACCAGCGTCTTGGATAGTCGGTGGGTTTACCCGGTTCTGGCCTCAGGCATCGGCTTGTCATTATTCAGTAGCTGCACCCTCGCCCTGCTTTCTTCAATGCTGGCTCTATGCGGGATTCATTTCAGCCGCGAGCGATGGGGCCGAGAACACTTTCGGGTGCTCTGCGATACAGCACTACTGACGGGGCCTCTCTTTTACTTCGCACTGCAGAACCTTTGATTGACGGTGGCGACCCACTCGCATATTACAGAATTATCATGCTTAATGGTATTTCCCCTTTGCTTAGCCCCGAACTGTTAAATGCGCTCTATCGCATGGGCCATGGCGACGAAATTCTCCTCGCGGACGCCCACTACCCCGGCGACACATTGGGCAAGCAAGTCATCCGCGCCGACGGCCTTAGCATCACGGAATTACTCGCGGCAATTTTGCCACTGCTGCCACTGGACAGCTATGTCGATGCACCCCTGGCCATGATGGCCGCCGTACCCGGCGATGCGCTCGACCCCGAGGTGGAAAAAGCCTACCGCGCTGCTATCACTTCAACTGGCCTCGACGCCCACCCCGAAAGCCTTTTGATCGAGCGCGTCGAGCGCTTCACTTTCTACGAACGCAGCCGTTCCTGCTACGCCATCGTAATGACCGGCGAGAGGGCCAAATACGGCAACATCATCCTCAAGAAGGGACTGGCAAATCTCTAAAAGCCTCAATCTCTTAGATCCCGCGCGTCAACACTTCTTAAACCCCACAATACATTATGTCTAAGCAAACAACCGTCCTCCTCGTCGCCAACGGCGACCTCCGCCTCTCCGCCAATCAGAACTGCTGGGAAGAGCAGGACAAGATGGAGCAAGAACTCGCCAAGGTCATCGCCAGTCTGGGCGGCAAAATCAAGCGCGCCCACCCCTACAAGCCCGATGAAAAGCATGGCTTCATCTCCAGCCAGCGCGAGGGAATGGACGTCTTTGCCAAGATCGACCGCAAGGCACCGCTCATCGTGGCTGAGGCGGTCTGGCAATACTCCCACCACCTCCTCCATGGCCTCCTTTCCCATAAAGGGCCAATCCTCACCGTGGCCAACTGGAGCGGCACTTGGCCGGGCCTCGTCGGCATGCTTAACCTGAACGGCTCGCTGACCAAAGCCGGCGTGGAATACGCCACCCTCTGGAGCGAAGACTTCAGCACCGACAAAGCCTTTCAAAAGAAGCTCAAGAAATGGCTTGAAACCGGCAAAGTGAAACACGCCACCAGCCATGTTAAGAAATTCAAAAGTAAAGCCGCCCCCGCCAAGGCCAAAAACGTCGCCTCAAAAATCGCCAAAGACCTCGACAAGAACAAGGCCATCATGGGCGTCTTCGACGAATTCTGCATGGGCATGTATAACGCCGCCATTCCTGACGAACTCCTCTTCCAAACCGGCGTATTCAAAGAACAGCTCAGCCAGTCGGCACTCTATGCCGAGATGCAGACCGTCACCCTAAGAGAGGCCGAAGAAGTCTTCGCTTGGATCAAAAAGAAGGGCTTCAACTTCCACTTCGGCCGCAACGGTAAAACCGATTTGACCAAGGCGCAGGTTCTTGAACAGTGTAAGATGTATATTGCGGCCTGCCGCATCGGGGACACTTTCGGGTGCGATGCCATCGGCATTCAATATCAGCAAGGCCTCAAAGATCTCTGCCCCGCTTCCGACCTCGTCGAAGGCATGCTCAACAGCACCGACCGTCCGCCGGTCAAAAACGCCAAGGGCAAAATCATCCTCAAGGGCGAAACCTTCCCCCACTTCAACGAAGTGGACGAATGCTGTGGCATCGACGCTCTCATGACGAAGCGAATCCACAACGCGCTTAAGCAGCCACCGGAAACCACCCTCCACGACCTCCGCTGGGGCGATTGGGACCAGTCCGGCACCACCGATGAATACGTATGGGTCTTCCTCATCTCGGGCTCCGCACCCGTCGAGCACCACATCGGGGGCTGGAAAGGCAGCCACGGCTACCGGCAGCCTGCCATGTATTTCCCGCTCGGCGGCTCGACCCTACAAGGTATCGCCAAGCCCGGCGAGATCATCTGGAGCCGCGTCTTCATCGAAAACGGTAAACTCAAGATGGACCTCGGCCGCGCTAAAGTCATCGAACTGCCGAAGGAAGAAACCCAGCGCCGGCTCGATGAAACCACCCCGCAGTGGCCGATCATGCATGCAGTGACCTACGGCGTCTCCCGCGACCAGATGATGGCCCGGCACAAGGCCAACCACATTAACGTGGCCTATGCCAAGGATGCCAAGGCCGCCGACAACTGCCTCTACGCCAAGGCCGAACTGGCCAAGCAACTCGGCATGGAGGTCTGCCTCTGCGGCACCGGCGCCGGGGGCAAGGAGCTGTAAGGCGCGAAGCGGGCGAACGCCGAACGTCGAACGTCGAACATTGAACATTGAACGTTCAACATTGAATTTTCTAGAATCGCGAGCGAGAAAATCTAGGACAGGCATTTTTTGAAAAACCTTGTGCCTCATTCCATACAGCCGCAAGGAAGCAAAAAACATAAGCGTCAATTAGCGAGCATAAGCGGTTTCCGGCTACGCCGGAGTGCCACACTAGCAACGCAAGAGAATCCAGCGGAGTCAGCGCTACGCGCAGAATGGGCCGGATTCCCCTACAAGACGCCGGAACAAGTGAACACGGATCAGGCAGATACCGTAGCGTGCTGCTTCAGCAAACGTCCAACGTGCAGCTCAGCACCACTGAACGTTTGCTGAAGCGGCACGCTACGAAAAAAACCTGAGAGAAAATCTAGGGACAGGCACTTTTTAAAAAACAGCCCGTGACGCCCTACACAGCGATCCGTCAACTTGCGGGTTGCCAGCTGGGCAGAATTCGGCTTCGATCGCCCCTACACATAAGCAGCGCTTGTTTATCTCGAGATTAAATCACTCTTCATGAAATCCCCCTCCCGCCTCCTCCTTAAAACCATCTTCTGTGCTCTTAGCTTGTGGTCCTGCACCGCCGGCTCGCTGCACGCCGCAGAGCTGTCCACCGCGTTCCCGAAAGATCCGCTGCCGCTCACACTGGAGGCCCGACTCGGGCGTCCGTTTGGCGACAACGCGGTTTTCCAGCAACAGATGCCCGTTCCGGTCTGGGGCTGGACCCTGCCGAACGCAGCCGTCCACGTGACCTTTGACGATCAGAAGCATGTCACCTCTGCCGGTAGAGATGGCCGCTTTGAAGTGAAACTGGATCCCATGCCCGCCGACAAGTTGAAGTCGGTAAATGACGCGCCTGCCGGCCGCATCCTAACCGTGGCCACCCGCGCGGGTGGCAAGCAGGCGAAAAAGGTTTCTTCAAATATCCTGATTGGCGAGGTCTGGCTTTGCTCGGGGCAGTCGAATATGACGGTAAAGTTCGGCAACACCGCTTATCCGAAAGGCTCGCAGAGCGAAGCCGACTATCCGGCACTGCGCTTTCTGGAAGAGGACTGGACCGTCAGCACGCCTAAAACCGTCGGTAAGTGCTACAGCATCTCCTTCGTCTTCGGGCGCAAACTGCAGAGCGAGCTACTCGTTCCGGTCGGCCTGATGAATGCCGCCGTCGCGGGTACCGGGATCGAAGGCTGGCTCTATGTCCCGCACGGTGGTGAGCCACCGGTCATAACAAAGTATCAAAACTTCATCCCCAAGATCCAGCCGCTGGTCGGACATGCCATGCGCGGATGTCTCTGGTATCAGGGCGAAGCCAACGTCAAAAATGGCAAGGATTACTTACCCAAAATGAAGCGATTGATCGAGGGCTGGCGTGGTGGCTGGGGCCAGGGAGACTTCCCCTTTTACTTCGTTCAGCTCGCGTCGCAGGGTGAATCGCCCGCAGATAACCCCGCAGGCGGCGACGGCCGCGCCGCCATCCGCAACGCGCAATTCGAGGCCCTCTCCATCCCCAACACCGGCATGGCGGTCGCCATTGACATCGGCGGCCGACGCGAGCACCCGAAGAACAAATACGACGTCGGTCTGCGGCTCGCTTACTGGGCACTGCACAAGGACTACGGCATGGCAGACCTGGTGCCGAGTGGCCCACTCTACAAGAGCCACCAGATCGAGGGTCGCGTGATTCGAATCCAGTTTGATTACGCTCAGCACGGACTGATGCTGGCCAAGAAAGACGGTCCCGAACCACCAGTGCCCACGCCGGATGCCGATATCCCGTGGTTGTCGATTCAGGCCAAAGACGGCACGTGGCACTGGGCCGAAGGCCGGATCGACGGTGCCGACCTGCTCGTCGCGTCCAAAGAGGTGCACGAACCGATTGCGGTGCGGTATGCCTACACCCAGCACCCGGTCGGTTGCAACCTCTACAATAAGGACGGCCTGCCCGCCGCCCCCTTCAGCACCAGCGGCTACTAAGGGAAAATATCGCATCCATCATCAGAATGATAATGATTTACGAGTTGTCGCCAGTCGCGAATTTGGATTGATAAATTTTACATGCAACCCACCCTACTACTTCTCGCCGCCGGTATGGGCTCCCGTTACGGGGGCCTCAAACAACTGGATGCCATGGGCCCGTCCGGCCAAACCATGATCGACTACGCCGTGCTCGACGCCATGCGGGCCGGTTTTGGCAAGATCGTCTTTGTGATTCGCAAGGACTTCGAGGCCGCTTTTCGCGAAAAAATCGGCCAGCGCTACGAGCAAGAGATCGCGGTCGAATACGCCTTTCAGGCGCTCGATGATCTCCCGGGCAGCTGCACCGTCCCGGAAGGGCGGACCAAACCCTGGGGCACGGCCCACGCGCTCCGCGCCGCGCGTGACCTCATCGCAGAGCCTTTCGCAGTTATCAATGCCGATGACTTCTACGGCCGGGAAGCTTATGCTCAAATGGCGAAGCACCTTAAGGGCCTGCCTGAGAAAGATACGCTCTCGCTTAGCATGGTCGGTTATGTTTTGAAGAATACCCTGTCCCCGCACGGCACCGTCAACCGGGGAATTTGCCAAATCGAGGCGGGTAATCTCCAAAGTGTGGAAGAGTTCACCGCGATTGGCATCGACGCAGATGGCGTGCTACGAGGCGACGGGCTCGAAGGGAAACGCATCAAACTCGAAGAGGATGCCGTCGTTTCCATGAATTTCTGGGGCTTCTCCCCTACCCTTTTCCAGCCGCTGGAAAAGGGTTTTGAAAAATTCCTCGCCCAGCGTGGTGGCGAGATGAAATCAGAATACTACCTGCCGAGTTTAGTGGATCAGTTGATTAAAGATGGCCAGGCGACTTGCCCCGTTCTCAGAACAGACAGTCCGTGGTTCGGCGTCACTTACCCGGAAGATAAGTCGCGGGTCGTTGAGAGTATCGCCAAGCTGACGGAAGCCGGGCTTTACTGAGGGGACGTGCTGATTTGTCCGGTCACAGCGGCACATTAAGCCCTTCCGCTTGGGCGAGCTTTCTTTGATTGTCGTCGAAGGTGAGGAAGCATTCGGCTTCCACCACCAGTGCTGACGCTACATGCAGGATATCGAACCCGCGGTGCCCGCCTTTCAAGGTGTATTGCGCCGAAAGCCTTTTGGCCCCGTCCACCACTTCAGCCAGGTTGCACATTTCGAGCCGAATTCGTCCGACCGAAAGGTCGGCCTCAAAATCCGCCCAAAACAAGGCCGCTTCACCCAGCAGAATGCCCTTCCGAAACTCGGCAAATCGAAGCGCATTGGCCAGCTCATATTCCCCAAAGCTTGTGATTGTTACCGGGACGTGCTGGGCTTTCGTCCATGCCAGTGCCTTGGGGCTATGCACATCGTTCCCGTAGAGAGAGAACAAAAAACTGGTATCCGCGCAGCTTACCATCGCCCGGCAGCGTCGTGAACAATTTCCTGTGATTCCTCCGCTGACATCACGCGAGAGTTTGTGCGATCCCGAGCGACAGCCGGACTCTGACTCCAATCCACCCGAGATGTCGCCTGCGCTTGTTCCGGGACAAGCCGCGCAATCGCTTTACCCCTGCGGGTAATGACAATTTCTTCACCAGCACTAATCCAGTCCAACAGACTGGTATAATGGTTGCGCAGATCCCTTACTGTTGCCGTTTTCATTGTGCCACATTATTGTAGCAATAATGGACGCGCGTCAAGCTTCAGTGGAGCTTGACGCTCGAGGTGAAACCACATGACAAACTTTTTGGGTCTTCTCGTCCTAGTAGGCTGTAACATTAAAATTTCAGGAAATCAATGTAGCGTGTCTTTAGCAAACGTCGGGTTTAGGCTCTAAAGAATTGCGGTTACGGGGACGTTTGCTAAAGCTGCACGCTACGAAAGAAAACTTGTTACCGCCTATTAGATGACTTTCGGCGGTTCAAATCAGCCCTTTGCGTATAGCCGTCGCCACCGCAGCCGCTACGTATGAGGACTCCTGAGAGAATCCGCGGCCATTGTCAACGATCTGCAACATGTGCTGTCGATCCTGCCGGGATGTCCTGATCGTGACGGCGCTGGCCTCGGCGTGCTTGGTAATGTTGTTCAGCACCTCCTTGTTGAAAAGCAACCGATTCCACCTGGCCGCGGGATCCAGTGCGTTGAAACTACGCGTGTTCTCCAGCGAACAGGTCATTTACCGCTCGACCACGCTCCTTGACAGTAGTAGCTAGGCGCAGTTTTTCCCTGTCGTGACCACGATTCAGTCCCAGTAAAGTCCCTTCTCTACTTTTAACCAGAATTATCTGTTAGCTAGAGCCGAAACGTGAGCGACTTACCGTGGGCGTCGAGTTGCTCCAGGCGGGCGAAAGTCTCGACCACGGGTGCGGCGGCGGCAAGCGACTTGGCATCGTAGCGGACGATGCTGGAGCGGCGCATAAAATCGGTGGCCTGCAGACCGCTGAAGAAACGCCCGGCGCGGCCGGTAGGGAGGGTGTGGCTGGGGCCAGCGGTGAAGTCGCCCACCACGGTCGGGGTCATGTAGCCCTGCAGGATGGCACCGGCTGTGGTGATCTGCCGAGTCAGGGGCTCGATCAATTTGTCCGCTACCTGAAGCTCCAGGTGTTCGGGGGCGATGTAGTTGGCCACCTCCGCTGCTTGATTCAGTGATTTGCAGGTGACGGCCAGGCAGCGCTCTTCGAGCACCTTTTTACATTTTTCGGCATGACGGAGACTCGGCATCTGCTTCGCGATTTCCTTCTCTACTTTACCCAGCAAGACCTTACTCGTTGTCGCGAAGTAAACGATCTCCTTGCCGCTGCCGTGCTCCGCCTGCGCCAATAAATCGGCAGCTAGGTGCGCGGGGGTGGCACCGCCGTCGGCGATCACCATGACCTCGCTCGGGCCGGGGAGCAAGTCGATGCCGACCGTGCCAAGCACCTGCCGCTTGGCCTCCATCACGAAGGCATTGCCCGGACCGTAGATTTTATCCACTGCTGGAATAGTCTTGGTCCCGAAAGCCATGGCGCCAATGGCCTGAACCCCGCCGACCTTGTAAACCTCATCAATCCCCACGATGGACAGGGCAGCCAGCATGCCCGGCGCAATGTTTCCCTCTGCGTCAGGCGGCGTGCAAACCACGATCTGCGGGCACTTGACGAGTTTGGCCAGCACGGCGGTCATGATCACGGTGGAAACCAGCGGCACATTCCCACCGGGCACATAGAGGCCGACGCGTTGTATCGGATAAAAGCGCTCACCGACGATGCCCCCCTGCCGGTTCTTCATCTTCCAGGCCTTCGGCAGCGTCTTCTTATGGAAATCCTTTACTTGGGCGATCGAAGCCCGGATCGCCTTACGATCTCCCGGAGCAATACTGTAAATGGCGGCCTTTAATTCATCCTCAGTGACTCGCATATCAGCCGCTTTCATCCGGGCATGATCGAATTTAAGGGTATATTCCAGCACGGCGGCATCGCCACTTTGACGGACTGCCTTGAGCACCTCGGAGACCACCGAGGAAACATCTCCACCGGCGGATGCCT
>Ga0306899_1000402_pt1 | contig 22709 bp, 15 predicted proteins | sample AntRauMFilla3764_FD_190407 | JGI IMG/M metagenome (GOLD analysis project Ga0306899, IMG submission 190407) | Saline lake microbial communities from Rauer Islands, Antarctica - Metagenome Filla 3 #764 (v2) (version 2) | ecosystem: Environmental > Aquatic > Non-marine Saline and Alkaline > Saline ... | reverse complement strand
TTTTTTTTAAAATAAAAATTCATCTAAATATTTTAAATATTTAAAGCACTGTTGGCCGAGCGGATTAGGCAAACGACTCATAATCGTTTTTAGGTAGGTTCGATTCCTACACAGTGCAATAAGCCCCCCTCACGGGCTCTTCCAGAGTCCCGTGAGGGCGGCACCCTCACGGGTAGTCATAGTGCGCCGCCCTCACGGGCACGAGCGCACGTCTAAAAAATAAAAAAAAATGTTTTTTTTAATATTAAACAAAAAAAATTAAAAACAATATTAATATTAACTTGTATATAAAAAAATATTATTATATAATAAGGAAAACTGAAAAAAAAAACTGCGGGTGTAGCTCAATGGTTAGAGCGATGCCTTGCCAAGGCATAGGTTGTGAGTTCGAGTCTCATCACCCGCTATACATTCAAATCAATTATTAAAAATAAAATACACAAATCAAATAAATATATATGGCTAGATATATTGGACCAAAGTTAAAAATTATTCGTCGAATAGGTAAATTACGAGGGTTAACACGAAAAAAACCCTTTCGTCGTGTTTATCGTGGTAAGGGGCCTTTAAAAGGTAAAGTAATTCCTCCAGGACAACATGGTCTTATAAAATTGTTTAAAACAAGACCTTATGATTCTTGTGAATCGGATTATCTAATTCGTTTAAAAGTAAAACAACGTTTACGTTATAACTATGGTTTAACAGAACGTCAATTAGTTAATTACGTACGTAAAGCTAAGAAAATTAAAGAAGCAACAGGTCAAGTTCTTTTACAATTGTTAGAAATGCGTTTAGACAATATTGTTTTTCGTTTAAATATGGCTCCAACTATTGTAGCTGCGCGTCAATATATTAGTCATGGGCATATTCGTGTAAACAATAAAAAAGTTAATATTCCAAGTTATATGTGTAAACCAAAAGATGTTATATCAGTTGCTATGAAAGAAAAATCACTTATGCTTGTTAATAGAAACTTAAATGAATATTACCAACGCATGCAATTTTATAAAAAACGTCTAGAAAAAACAATTGCATTTATTTTATTTCAATTAAAATTAGTACCTAATATGGGTTCTGCTTTACAACTAATTAATGGCCCAGGAGCTACTGTTAAAATAAATAATCGACGTGTACGTAATCCTAATCATATTTGTAATCCAAAAGATGTTTTGTCTATTACAACAAGCGAAGGAATACGTCAAATTAAACTTTCTTAACGTGACAAAAAACAAACCACTCTACTCCAATCCCCTTACTCTTTCAGAGTAGGGGTATATTTACTAAGGAATTAATATAATATTAAAGATCTTTTCTTTTAAATTACATGTTTAATATAAAAAAGATCTTTTATTAATATTGATTAAAGTTGATTCAACTTATATGGAGATGTGCGCCCCCCTCACGGGACCAGAGGACCCGTGAGGGGGGGCGCACATCGGAAATTTTTTATAATTACACGTCTGATGCAATGCTAAATTACCCGTATAGGGACCTATTATTTTCTAAGGAGATGTAATTTACACAAATAATTTTTGATTGATTTCAATTTTCCACAAGTCAATTGCAATCTTTCTAAATTGGAACTATAATTAATAAAGTATGGCTGTACCAAGTGCGACTCGTAGAATAATTTAAATGAAAAAGATAAATAAAAGAACCCGTGAGGGTGCCCCCTACTCTTCAAGAGTCCCGTGAGGGCGGCCACCCTCACGGGTCGGGTAGGGTTTTTTAGTTAATATTTTGAAACGATGGTGTTTAGCCAAGTGTGGCAAAGTTCTGATGGGCGCACTTGAGCTTTTTTTACCATTGTTAAAGAATGCCACGTTTAACAACGTGGCTTTGTAAAAAAAGAAAAATTATTTGAAATAATGAATTTATTGGAACCTAGTATAATTATTCAAAAATGACTATATATTTTTAACTATTAAACCTATCTACAATTTTAAAAATTGTAAAGTTGTTATCAAAATTCAAAATGTAGGCATTTTTCATAGAGATACTTTAATAAGAGTTATAGTCCAGTAAATAATTTTTTTATATTAATTTCACATCGGACCCTATTATTCGAAAAAAATCCAATCTATAAATTTTTATTTTTTTTATTTTAAAAGTGCTTAGGCTCTTAGAAGGACATGACTTAAGCGTGTCCTTCACACAAAGAATTGAAATATACATTAATGAAATACCTGTTTAAAATTTTTTTTATATTAATTTGCGGTATTAAAACATAAAAAGTAAGGCTAAATATATTAAAAAAAATAAAAAAAAAAAAAAATTTTTCAAAACTTTTGGTTTTTTTGAAAATAAAACAAATAAAAGCAATAAAACATATTATTTACCCGTGAGGGTGCCCTACTCTTTCAGAGTAAGGTTTGTGACTACCCGTGAGGGTGCCGCCCTCACGGGACTCTTTCAGAGTAAGGATTTACAAATAAAATTAGATAATTTATAGTCTTAATTTGTTTAATTAAAATTTTTTTAAACAGACAGTGCGAAGTAAAGAAAATTGACAAAAAAAAAGTTCCTTACTCGAATCCCCTACTCTTCCTACTCTGAAAGAGTCAGAAGAGTCCCGTGAGGGCGGCCCCTCGGGTAAGGGATTTCATCATTTTTCTAATTTTCTACTCTGGTGAGAGCGCACGTCACATTATTATTTTTTATCAAGATTATTATTAATCTATTAAAAATTGGTTAACTATATATAGTTATAAATCTTTTATTCAAAACTTTGTATAAAAAAAAAAATATTATGCAAAAAAATTTTTTATTACACGTATGTGCTAAGTGTATATGAACCTTGCACATAACATTTCAAGCCTATCTTTTTATTTATTCAATTCAAACGAGGATATTCTGTGCTAAGAATAAGGATTCTTTTCTAAAGTCAATACATATATTCTATAGTTTTCGTAACATTTGTATGTTAAATATTTTTATTCACCTAAAAAGTAAATTGGATAATTATAAATCTATAAGTAAAATTTACGTTTTTTTTTATACATATAACTTAATAACTCAGATAAAAAAAAAAAGAAATATATGTTGAATGTAAGATCAAAGAAAAGACTTTAAATTTTTCGAATACAATCCATTATTATGTAATAATAGATACAATAGAATTTTATACTTAGGTTTGTAATCTATTGTATCTATTATTACATTAATTGGACACAAGTATATATAATATAAATTAAATAATGCCGTTATAAGAATAAGATAAGTTTCAATTTTTTATTATAACAATAAAACTTAACAAGTTTATTAAAGATTTTAATATGATACTATGAAATAGTATATTCAAATAAAAGTTTTTTTTATTCAAAAAAATACAAAAGCCTGTTTAACTCAATCGGTAGAGTATTGGTTTTGTAAACCAAAAGTTGCGGGTTCGATTCCTGTAGCAGGCTATAATATAGTATGAATAGTGTATAAAAACACTATAGAATTATAAATATAGGACTGTTCATTACAAAACAATAATTAATTATATTAATGCAAATAATTAAAAAAAAAAATAATAACAATTTTTAATTGTTGTTTTTAAAATAGATTAAAGGTATAATCTATAAGATATAAAAAAAAAAACGTATTAATTAATACGAGCTTGTAGCTCAGTGGACTAGAGCACATGGCTACGAACCATGGGGTCGTGGGTTCGAATCCCTCCTGGCTCAAAAATAGAAAAAGAAAAGAATAAGTAGATATATATATGTACTAATTAATGTAATTCATAGCCATAGCTAACTTATACAACATAAGTTAATCTATATCCTCATAGATTATATGAGGATTACAATTAATACTGGATTTTGATCCAGTAGAGTAATATTTATTTCTTAATCGGATATAAATAAATATCAATTTATTTATATAAATATATAAATATATTTATTTATATATGCTATTTACACACAGTTATAGATAGATAACTTTATCTACAATATGTCATATATAATATTCGTAATTATATATTACGAATTAATTTTCTGCTTTTTCTTTTTATTGTCATCTCAATGTATTATATGAATTTTTTTTTTCGGAAAGGGAGGGATTCGAACCCCCGGTGACCGCAAAGCCACGCCAATTTTCAAAATTGGTGCAATTAACCACTCTGCCACCTTTCCATTTAATTATGCTAATATTATATATAGCATATATATATATAAAGATTGAGAGAAAATAAAAAAAAAACACACACAATAATTAAAAGATCATACAAAATGTGACATCACGCTGGACTTCGATTTTTTAATTAGAAAAGACCAACATAGTTAATGTTTTTTATAAAAAAAAACAAATGGCAGCCCATATGCCCAAATAGCTCCCTTAAATTTATCTTTACTTATTCATTAATTAATTAATTATAAATAATTTATTTTTATATTTAAACTTTATAAAAAAAAAAAAGGGTTTTTAAACGAATAAAAAAAAGTCAACTTAATAAATTAATCCCTTTTATTGGGAAACAAATAATAAAAAAACAAATGACTCGTGTAAAACGTGGTAATGTTTCTAGAAAACGCCATAAAAAAATATTAAAGTTAAACAAAGGTTTCCGTGGTTCCGCATCTAGTCTTTATCGTACAGCCAAACAACAAAGTATGAAAGCTTTACGTTATTCTTATGCTAATCGTCGTCAAAAAAAACGTGAATTTAGAAGTATTTGGATTACACGTTTAAATGCTGCAGTTAGACGTTATGGGTTAAATTATTCTGAATTCATTTATTATTTAAAAAATCGTTCAATACAATTAAACCGTAAAGTTTTGGCCCAATTATCTATTTGTGATCCTGAGGTTTTTACACAATTATTACTTTTCTAAAGTTTTAAATGTATTAAATATAAAAAAATATGTTATATCTCAATAATCGAATTAATGATCACGTATTAATCAAATAATTAAATTATTTGATTAATACGTGATCATTTGAAACAGAAAAGAAAAATATCTCACTAAATACGCCTACTCTAAAAGAGTAAGAACAGTAGGAAGAGTAAGAACAGTAGGGGATTTGTGGGTGAGATTCTGCCACGTTTAACAACGTGGCTTTGTGGGGCTTTTTTCTTTTTAGGTATAAATATATAAGAAAGTGACGTGGGAAGGCGAGTGGGTGGGGGTGCGCCTTTCGGAGCGATCCCCCCCCGTTAGATCTGGACAAGCACCTCGCGAATGAAACTAAGAAGCCAGTCTTTCGACTTTCCTCTCGTTCTCACGAACTCCCTACTCTTCCTACTATGAAAGAGTAAGAAGAGTCCCGTGAGGGCGGCGTGACAGTCTCCTGTCATACAGCTCTTTCCCTTAGGATTTTTAATTGAAACCTTAGAGCTTTTTGCTCATTTCAAATAATCAGGTTTTTATTTTTTTTCCTTTATTTGTTTTTTTCCTTTACCTTGACTATAATTTTTATTATTATTATTTTTATTTTTTTCTTGTGGGTTTTGCTTGTTTTGTTTATTCCCGCCTTTAGAACGAATTTCTAAATCTTCAGCTAGAAGATGTGCTAATCGATCAGAACGGCACATTTCATTTAGATTAGAAATAGACTGAGCATAGCTTGCCCAACCCACCTTTTCGTAAACAGATAGTGGTTGTTTTTTGCGAACTAACAATCTATTGTTTATTTTTCTAGCTAAATCACCTGACATATCTAAGTGAGGAATTATAGCCTGTCTTTTTAAACCAGTACGAACGATAAGAGGGGCAAGCTTTAATAGCTAAATTTCTTAAATTTCTGCGCCCCTTGCAAATGGCTTCTACCGAACGGTCTATATCTCGTTTTGCAATGACCGCCGAAACATTCGAATCTGGACAGAAGACCTCCACAGAATAAGAAGGAGGGGTATCCTTGGCTGGACCGCCTCTTCTTATCAATTCACAAATAGCGTTTAGAGATGTTCGATAAGAAATCCCGTACAAAGATACGAGAGTTTCAACAATTTTTTTTACTTCCTCGTCTGAGACATCTTTTACATGTTCGCCAGCCTTTATGTGTTCCACTGGGAAACCTAACAACTGCTCTTCCATATCCGAATTATTACCCGAAAGGGCCTTAGCCTGACAATTTTCAAGACTAGGGCTATCTGACCGTTTTCGTTTTGGTTTTGGTTTTGATCCTTTTTTACCTGCAGCGGTAGTAGTAGCTTTTTCTGCCACAGAACTCGCATCTGAGAGTTGCGCACTATCAGCATTTTGAGTTCCCTCAGAAGCAACAGTTCCAGTTTCTAAATCATCTTTATTAGTCATAATATTTTTTTTAGTACAGCGCCAAGGATTCAAAATATGCAGATGTACTCAAATCTAAAGATACATGTGATACTTTACTCTGAAAGAGTAGGGTTTTGTATCCGAGTCTATGAAATATGCATGAACTGTCTATTCACCATATTATATCTTATAGTTAGAAGGTATATCTTTAATTTAAAACCCTTTTTCTTCTATATTTTTACCGAAGTGTTCGACCCCTGGTTGAACAAAACTTTCACAATGTAAAATTCTGTTGTCAGGAAGCTTTTCGTCGATGCGAATTAGATTATCTAAGCAAGGGCCGGTGTATCGACCACCATGAATTACATTTATATGGCAGTCTTTACAAACGGGGATTTGTTTGCGGTTTTTTAATGACATCACTTGAAGGAAACTGCGCTTTTTCTGTAAACGATATGGCGTCTTACGTATGTGTTTAATGTGATGCATTTCGACAGGTTTCATTGCACCACAAATGCAACAAGGTAAGGCGAAAGGAGCACGAGCTCTTAACGAAACCCAACCTAAATATTCCTTCTCGTGAGTAACCGTTGGAGCGCTAGGATTTAAAGGATATTGACCTATTTCTTTGTTCTTTTCGATCTCCCAAAACCTGTCTGTTAATCTCTTCTTAAGCCCGATATCTAAGGCCAAATTATGAGCCTTATGAAAGGTAAGTAATTCCCATTCCTTTTCATAAGTTACACCATTTACGGTAACATCTACCGTAATGGCAATTGTTTTATCTCTACTAGAAGATAGAAGATAAATTTTTTCCGAACCTTTTATAGACCTTGTTAATTGAACTTCCAAACTTTCTTGCGATAGTCTTAAAGCATGAGAATCTTAAGATATAAATCCAGCGATCTACACTGGACTTAGTTACAAAGCCGCTGTACTATTGAACAAGGCCTAGAATCGACGCGTTAAACCTCTCAATTATGATAAAGGTTTCCAAGTTTGACAACCAACGTATTTCTTTTGGAAAACCATCTTTTTCACAAAAGCCCTTGCTGTGCATCCTGCTAATAATCCTTTGTCTATTTGTCTATCCGTGTAAGCGTAGAAAGAAGGCCAGAGGTTCTAGTTAATTTCCAGCGATTCCCCTTTCGGGCATATAACAGACGACCACGTCTATGTCTTCTTAGTTCAAAGCCAAGAAAGTGAGCGGGCGTCTCTCTGATATCTGTAACTGTCGCTTTTTCAACAGACAATGTTGCCCCCAAGTTTTTCGGAAAGGAAATCTTTGATAAAAGATTTCCATCTTTCACAAATCTGACGGTTTGTATTTGACAGTAAAATCCAATCGTCAGCATATCTAGCATAGAAAAATTTCACAGTACGACCGCAAGGGTCTGCATTTGGCATTCTAAATAAATTTTTCTTTAGAGAGCTCACCTCTGCCATAAGGTTATAACTTCTGGTTCTTTCTTTTTTTATTTCTGGTAAAGAAGTCATAGAACCAGATTTAAGCCATTTCTCAATTAATTTTTGGCCAGGAAAATACACCAGCCTAGATAAAAGAAAGGAATGGTTAATCTTATCAAAACATTGGTATAAATCGCCCTCGAAAACCCATCGTTTAGAGGGCTGCATAAGGATACGATTGATACGAGAGACCACGTCATTGACCTGACGCCCAGGACGGAAACCGTATGAAGAAACTTCAAAGTGGGCTTCCCATTTGGGTTCAAGAGCATTGCGAACGACGTTCTGGATTACTCGATCCTGGATCGTAGAAATGCCAATTGGTCTCTGACGCCCATCCGGCTTAGGGACGTAGATACGACTAACCGGAAACGGGTGCCAATTCAAAACACCGAGTTGTTTAATATCGAGGAAGAGTTTGTATCTTTTGGCGGGCGTAAGGGCTGTTTCAGAGTCCAAACCCGAAGTGGGGGCGATTGAGTAACCCTACGAATATAGAACGAAAGATTTGAATCACAGTTAATTAAAAGTCTTTGAAGAGAACGAAGTTTTTTTAGGTCACAGAAACCCCCTACTCTTGCAGAGTAGGGGGAGCTCGTGAGCACCTAAAAATTCGAAATCTCAAAGATTGCCACGTTTAACAACGTGGCTTTGACTTCTTTAAACACTTGTTTCCAAGAAACATCGTGCCAAGAACCTAAATTGTTTCTATCTAGATTAGAAGGAAATCTAGTCATATCACTCAATGTATTCATCTTTGAAGATCACGGATTAGGCGTTTTGGCTCGGTCGCCTGATTTCCACCACAACCAGGAGGGGCAGAGCGAGTCCGGATTATGCCAAAACGCTTACTAGTTAAGCCCTGTTCAGGGGAATAACGTCATTGTAAGGGAGGTTTTTCCCGCGACTATTTTGTTCATCGCTAGACCCTAGCAGGACGAAACCATTTTACCCTCGCAACTATCATAAGCGAAGTGCTTGCACAAATCACCACCATGAACCTTCTAGCCGACCCAAAGGACGGAGAATGGACAAGGAGACAGAAGGAGGTTACACGTTCGACATTTCGTAGAAACGGAAATAGGAGAGACTACATCAGCAGCCCGGGGACTATACAAAACCTTTGGTGCAGTGCCACTAAGCACACCAGACTAAGTTCCATACCCAAAAGACTGACACTAACAGGAGTTAGGCAGTTTAGTGGCTCACGCAGATCACGAGCCCAAATTATAGTCCTCAAACCCAGAAGGCTCTTTCCTAGCTCTTAGGAACATGGGCGGTGAGACACTTAATCCCATGTTCCTGTTTACTCCCCGCTTGCGGGTTGACGTCTTTCGGCGGTAGCCTGGGAGAATGAGCTCATCCGGAAGACAGGATGGGTGAACACCACCTTGAGAGAACGTACGACATGATAATTATTACCCCCCCAAAGGGAATCGAATCAAGCCGCAGACACTCCAAAGCGAGACCACTACGAAAATACGCTACGTGCCGCACCTAGCACGCCCTAACGGGCGCATATTATTTCGTTTTATTTTTATTAATGTTTTTTTTGTCTTAATTAATATAAAAAACAGAAACTAAATAAAAAAAAAGACAATACAAAAAAGATAATATTGATTTTTTATGACATCTCATCAATTTTATTAAAAACAGAAACAATCAAATATTTTTTACCTAAATAATTTATTTATACAGATTAAAAATTTTTTTAGAATGAAAAACACACTATAAAAATCACTATCGTATGGTATGATTTTGCTAGCAAAATATATAAGGATATTTATCTCTATAAGATGTAGAAAATGAGAAATCCGACTAGATATCCCCTACTCTTCCTACTCTGAAAGAGTAAGAAGAGTAGGGGATTCGGGTAGCGTTTCTAATTTTTTGCACGTCAATTTTAATTTTTGTAAAAATTAATAATTTTCAATACTGAAACGTAAGATAAAAAAAAAAAATAGGATAAAAAAAAATTTTGTATTTGTAAATGGATTGAAAAAATAATAAAGAAAAATTTAAAGAAAAGCCATTTGAGAATTAATACTCATGAATGGTTTAGAATCCGAGGTTTTAATTTTAACTTAATAAAGATTCACTAAAATACAATGCCTTAGGTTGACAAAAACGTACCTCAAAATCAAAAAAAAATATTAGAAAAAATGCTTGGAAGAAAAAAGTAGAAAAACATGTTGTAAGATCTCTTTTTTTAGCACGTGAAGCTTTAAAAAACAAAGTAGAAACGCAAGGTGATACTAAATCTTCTGGCCCTGAAGATAATATTGTTTCTTCTGTATCACAGTAAATTATTAAATCAGACGTGCGCCCCCCTCACGGGACCAGAGGACCCGTGAGGGGGGCGCCCCCCTCACGGGTTTAAATTTTAATTGAGACAAACTTATAATGAGCTTATCTCAGTCTAAATCATATTCAAAAATTTAATATATTAAATTCATTATTTGATTTTGTATGCAAAATCAAATAATGAATTTATTTAATATCTATTAATATTGAGTTTGATTTAGTATAATGTTAAGTGAGTTGGAGTTATTATAGTTTATAACTATAAACTCATAATTTTTTCTATAATTATATTAATTATTAGTAATATAGTATACTTAGATATATATAATTAAATTTAAATTTATTTATTAAGAGTAATAAATACTATTAATAGTTTTATATATATAAAACTATAAAAAAATTACAATTACATCTAAAGGCGGTATAGCCAAGTGGTAAGGCAGAGGATTGCAAATCCTTTATTCCCCCAGTTCGAATCCGGGTGCCGCCTAATCAATATATTTAGTTACAAACTAAATATAATGTGAAATATATTTTTGTAGTTTGTATAACTTATTTTATTATAAGTTATTAATGAATGAATTTATATATCTGAAATAAATTGTCAGAATAATAAATTTATTGTATCTATAATATAGATACATATCTATTAGATTAAATATGATATAATCATATATTATATTTTGTATAGATTGAAAAGAATAAAATAGCTCTAAGGTGAGCATATTTAAAAGTAGTGTTTGTGTTTTTAGTCTATTGGATTTGATTCATACTTAAATGGTTTGAAACAACTATCAATGAAAAATGCTTTAACAATCAAACATACTTATATATTAAAAAAAATATATCTATTGAAGGAAAATTATGGCAAATTTAGTAATGGTTATTGCAAAACTTCCTGAAGCTTATGCTCCTTTTTCACCAATTGTTGATGTTTTACCTATTATTCCCGTTTTATTTATTTTATTAGCTTTTGTTTGGCAAGCTTCAGTGAGTTTTAGATAATCCTCAATATTAAGAATTATTACTATATCTATAAATAAACAGATATAGACATATTTAATAGATTAAATACTAATCCAAAGTGGGGAAATTTTACCTTTTTGGATTAGTATTTAAATCTATTAAATATTACACATGATTAAGTTAATATCTATATAGATATATATAAAAGAATCTATAAGATTCTTTTATCACTTACTCATAAACAATATTTATAAAAAAATATTATTTTTTAGAAGCCTAAAAAAACTTATATACTTATTAGTATATATAAATATATATATAAATATACTATTTATATATATATTTATATATACTAATACTTTTTTAGATACTATCTAAAAAGGAAGTATTTTATTATTACTAATAATAATGTTAAATTGCATTTAATCTATTTAAATATATTTATGCGAAAGTAACTCAATTGGTAGAGTGACAGCCTTCCAAGCTGTAGGTTGCGGGTTCGAGTCCCGTCTTCCGCTTTAAACAATTTTTTTTTTCAAAAAAAGTGTAGTTATGAATGGGTAACTACGCGGGGTGCTATAGAAAAGCGAAAAGCCTTAGGGAAACGCGCGCAAGCCCCGATTTGGCCAATTTAACTCATGGTGTTAATTGGGTGTAATTAGAGCAGGATCTTCCTGGTGATCTGACTACAAAGATTGAAAACCGTCTGTTCTTTGAAAAAGAAACCTCATTTATCTAAAATATAAATGAAAAGGCCCTTACCCTTCGGGTAAGGGGTTATGCCTAGTTACGGCAAATGGTTATTCAATTTAGATGGGTTGGTTAATTCTGGTTGTGTGAAGAGCCTTCTTGCTCAAATATCTTGAACTTTATTTTGTAAAGAAAACTTTGGCTTCTCTAATGAATTGGAAAAATAAATAAGGCAAAAAGCCTATTGATGGGAGATTATCACCCCCTTACTCTTTCAGAGTAGGGGTTTCGTGAGTTGGAGAGCACGTGCTAAAGGGTGGCTTCTTACTTACATTTTTTGCTACAGCGTTTTTATTTAGATTGAATTAAAGTTAATTGACAATTATTATATATATCTATATAATCCTAAAAAAGAATAGCAAAAGTAAGTAACTAACAACGTACGTCCTTAGTTCAGTCGGTAGAACGCAGGTTTCCAAAACCTGATGTCGTGGGTTCAAGTCCTACAGGGCGTGAAATAAATTGAATAATAAAAGCAAATTAAATATTTATAATTTCTCATAAATTATAAAAACCCTACTATGAAAGAGTAAGGTTTTGCACAGGTAGAGTTAAATCTAATAATTTAACTACATCGTCTAAGCAACATAAAAAAAATATATATATATATGGTAATATATAGATATATTATTAGATAAATAAAGATATTTATCCAATAAGTAAAAAATATCTGATTTTATAAAATGTTAATGTATCCATGTGCAACAGGGTATATATACATATATATAATTTATATAACTGATTATAGTTTATTGAATTTTAATTTTCCTATGACAAAACAATGATGATTATTGAATAAAAATATGAATAGTAATCCAACATTAATATGTTACAACCTTATTTTAGTATTCTTAGAAGAAGATAAAAAAAATAAAGTAAAGACTTTATATAACAACTCTTTATTTAAAGAGTTGAAACAATTTAACTCTTATAAAAAAAATGTTTTTAACTAAACATTGTATTTTTAATGAAAAAATTTACAAAAAAAACTTAATGAATTTTTCAAAATAAAACTCTTCAAAGTTACGGAGGTGCGAAGTGGACGTGGAAGTTAAGAAAGGAAGTTAAGAAACCCTACTAAATATCTCACCTCGACCCGTGAGGGTGGCCCTACTCTTCAAGAGTAGGGTATTCGGGTAAGGTTTCTCAAACTTTTTTTGTCTATTTCCTACATCTGGATGCCTAACGGGCGTACTCGTCCGGGCTCCTTACTCTTCGGGTAAGGATATTTGCAATTATAACGAAACCTTATAAGGTTAAACTTTAGTTGAGTATTAGGGGAAAATTATTCTATATTGATTATTTAATATATCGGTAGATGTAAATATCTATGTATATTTATGTAGAAGTGTTTTAAGTTGTAAAACTTTAAACGATAATACAAAAAAAGATTAATATCTTTTGATAGATATTAAATAATATCTCCTTAATTGAAATGAAAAGTTCGTATATTAAGAGGATGAATAAGAACTTTGATCAAAGTTCTTAGAACTATAACAAATAAGATTAAAAAATAAAATTATTTTGAACAGACGTCCGTTAAGGATTGCTACTATTCTATTCCTTACAAAAAATCCCCCTACTCTTCCTACTCTGAAAGAGTAAGAAGAGTAGGGGGATTCAGAGTGAAATTCGGGTAGGGGATTTATGTCAAATGTATTTTGACGTTACATTTGTTTGTTTCATTTATCTTAAAAAAAAAACTAAAAAATTTTTTATGGCAATGCGCACACCAGAAGAATTAAGTAATCTAATTAAAGATTTAATTGAAGAATATACACCAGAAGTAAAAATGGTGGATTTTGGTATTGTTTTCCAAGTAGGAGATGGTATTGCTCGTATTTATGGACTAGAGAGAGTAATGTCTGGTGAATTATTAGAATTTGAAGATGGTACTTTAGGTATTGCTTTGAACCTAGAAGCAAATAACGTAGGTGGTGTATTATTAGGTGATGGTTTAAAAATCACAGAAGGTAGTCGTGTACGTTGTACAGGTCGTATTGCTGAAATTCCAGTAGGTGAAGCTTATTTAGGTCGTGTAGTTAATTCATTAGCACAACCTGTAGATGGTAAAGGACCTATTAACACAAGTGATACACGAGCTATTGAGTCTATTGCTCCAGGGATCGTTTCACGTCGTTCAGTATATGAACCATTACAAACAGGATTAGTATCTGTAGATTCAATGATTCCAGTAGGACGTGGTCAATGTTGGCCCTTTCAATAATACAAAATAAAAAATAAATGTGTATTATTGGACGCAGGAAACTATATGCTGGAACCCCAAGCAAATAAAAGTTGTACACAAATGTAAGTGATCCCTTTTACTGAGGGTCCCATTTGATGTGAAAATTAACTTTTTATTGGGTAATCAGCAAGAAACCAAAACCTTAAAAAAAAGAAAACCCTACTCTGAAAGAGTAAGGTTTTTTTTTCTTTAGAAAAATTGTTGTATTTTTCGCTGTTAAGAAAAAATTACTATCGCCGTTCGCGCTCAAATTTTATTGAAATTTTACGTTTTTATTTGAAAAACTTCGACTACAGAGTGTTTAGTTGAAACGCGGAATTTTTTCAATTACTTTTTTAAGGTGAGTAGGATCTTCAGAGACTTTATGTTTCCTAACAAATATTAGAAACAAAAATTGACAGCAAATTTAAATAGAAAAAAATGTAAGCAAATTTTGAGAAAAAATAGGTTTATGAATTTTGGACTTTGGACTACCCGTGAGGGTGCCGCCCTCACGGGACTCTGAAAGAGTAAGGATTTACACCCGTGAGGATGCCGCCCTCACGGGACTCTGAAAGAGTAAGGATTTACACCCGTGAGGGTGCCGCCCTCACGGGACTCTGAAAGAGTAAGGATTTTCTAATGTGTTTTAGTTAGTCTTAATTATTTTTTACAAAAACATCTCTTAAAAAATTACTTTACCCTTCGGGTAGGGGATTTCCGTAGGAAATCCTTACTCTGAAAGAGTAGGCCTTTTGTTTAGTAAAAATCTTATTTGTCTTGGCCACCCTCACGGGTAGCAAAAAATGAAAGTATTTTGAAGTATAAAAGTTTTTAAAGAATATTAAATAATAAAAAATCCCTTACTTTTTCAGAGTAGGGAATTTTTACTTTTTATATTATTTAAAATTCCATGTTTCGTCGAGGACGAAACATTGTTGTTTTAAAGAAAAACTTAAAAAATTTATTAATAAAAATAAAAAAATTATGAATACAAATGTACATGTAGAAGAAAAGTGGAATCAATGGTTTGCCGGTCTTACGGACGGTGACGGTTGTTTTTATATAAATAAAAAAGAAAAAAGTATTAGTTATGAACTAACTGTCCATATTTTCGATTCACGTGTGGTTTACGACATAAAGAACAAATTAAAAGCTGGTTCTGTACTTAAGCGTAGTAATTCTCAAAGTATACGCTATAGAGTCAAGTCCAAAGAAGTCATAAAAAATATTGTGGATCGTCTAAATGGCAGACTTTATAATGAAGCCCGTATAAAACAGTTTGAAAAAGCCTGCCAGCTATTAAACAAACAAATTATAACTCCATCTTCTTTATTATCAAAAAATGACTGTTATCTTGCAGGCTTAATTGATTCTGATGGTAGTTTAACTATTAATATCTCAAAATCCAGTCAAAAAGATTCTCAAATAAGTGGTGTAGAAGGTAAATGCTTGCGATTAATAAACTCAAGAGGAGCAAACCAATTACGTTTAACAATCGCAAGTAAGTATTTAAACAATGTAACTTTGATAGAAAAATCTTATAAAATGGGAGTTGTATATACGGAAAAAGAGAATAAAAATACCTTACTCTTACAGAGTAGGGGTTGTCCTAAGGAAAAACATATTTGGACTTTATCATCGTATAATGATTTTCAAATATTATATGAATACTTAAAAAATTTTCCGTTAAAATCTACAAAAATGTATCGTATGCGTTTAGTATTTATCTATTTTAAATATAAAGAATTAAAATACCATTTAAAGGCGTCAGACAGTTTAGAATTTAAATTATGGTCAAAACTTTGTAAAGCATGGTTTAAATATAGTTTCTAATATATTGTTAAAGAGAAAGTCCCTAGTCTATAACTCCTACTCTTTCAGAGTAAGAGTTATCGACTAAGCAACGTGAGCTTATTATTGGTGACCGTCAAACAGGTAAAACAGCTATTGGTGTTGATACTATTTTAAACCAAAAAGGTAAAGGGGTAATCTGTGTTTATGTAGCAATTGGACAAAAAGCTTCATCAGTTGCACAAGTATTAACTACGTTAAAAGAACGTGGTGCTTTAGAATATACAATTATTGTTATGTCAACTGCTAATGAACCAGCTACTTTACAATATTTAGCCCCTTATACTGGTGCTACTTTAGCTGAATTTTTCATGGTGCGACTTGTTCCATTATTTAAAAGTTTTGGGGGGGCTTTAGTTGCATAAACTAAGCCTCTAACTAATATGGTTGAGGGAGAGTAACCCTAGAAGCGCCTTGGCTTCTCCTCTTAAGTTTGATACTAGAAAGTAGCGATTTCTACGAAGTTTAGCAAAGCTTAGGAGTAGTGTACAAATAATGGATTATATTTAAGTATCTTGCATCGCAATTCGGAAATATGCTTAATTGTATATTTAGGTGCATAGAAATATGAGATTACGAGGGCATATCGTGAAGTGTACTCGCAAGGAAACTTTAATAAAGAATCTCAAGGTATAATGTATAATCCTAAATACACATTATTAAACCATATTGGAACAAGATAACTCTATTTATTCCCTTATTTAAATTTTAATTCTCTTATTTTAATTTTATAAGACGGTGGCTAGCCTTATGGATAAATAGAGAGAGAAAGCCCCAAGAAGCTAATGCTCAGGCGAACTTAATTGGAGTTTGAGATATGCTGACGTGGGGTGCGCAAGCTTAGATCTATGTAATTCACATATGAGTAAATTACACAATAATTTAACGTGGAATACGATACTTTGGCATAAAGTACGAAAACGTATTCTAAGAATGCAGCATAGAATCTTTAAGGCCAAACGAAATGGTTCAATTAAGACTGTAATTGGTCTCCAAATTAGATTAATAAATAGTTTAGATTCCAAATTGCTATCTGTATTGCAAGTTACGACTTATAATAAAGGTCGCAATACTGGTGGAATTGACCGTAAAACGATTACGGATGCAGAGACAAAATTAAAAATGGCTAAGAAGTTAAAATTAGATGGAAAGGCTAAACCTATTCGTCGAGTTTGGATTCCTAAACCAGGTAAAGTGGAAAAACGACCCTTAGGTATTCCAACTATTATGGATAGAGCTAAACAACAATTAGCCTTGTTAGCTTTAGAACCTGAGTGGGAAGCTGTATTTGAGCCAAATTCATATGGATTCCGAAAAGGTAGATGTTGTCAAGATGCTATTGAAGCAATTTTTCTTAATTTGCGTTATAATCGTTTTAAATACGTTTTTGATGCAGATATTAGAAAATGCTTTGATAGAATAGATCACACTGCATTATTAAGAAAATTAAATACTTTTCCTATTATGGAACGACAAGTTGAAGCTTGGTTAAAAGCCGGTATAATGGAAGGATATGCAAATACTCCAAAAGAATATATGTTAGTATCAAAAAATAATATGGGAACACCACAAGGTGGAATAGTTTCGCCTTTATTAGCTAATATTGCTCTGCATGGGTTAGAGGAAAATTTGAAAGGATTTTGTGCTAATAAAATAGATTTTAATATTTATAATACTAAATCAAGAGGTGTAAAAAGACGTGCTATGGCTTGCGGAGTAATTCGTTATGCTGATGATTTTGTGGTAATACACGAAAACAAACAAGTAATGGAATTATGTATCGCAGAAGTCAGACACTGGCTTTCTACGATGGGATTAGAAATTAGCGAAGAAAAATCTAAACTTCGTGATTCTCGTGAAGGATTTAAATTTTTAGGTTTTCAAATTATTCAGGTCAAAAGAGGTCAACAGATAAATCAGCCATATAAGGTTAAAATTGTTCCATCAAAAGAAAATTGTCTTAGATTCTACGAAAAAGTAAGAAAAGTAATTAGAATAGGCAGAGCCTGGTCTTCTTATGATCTTATTAGAGTACTAAGACCAATACTGTTAGGATGGGCTAATTATTATCGTTTTGTTGAATGTAAAGATGTATTTTCCAAAATAAATTACATGATTTTTGGTATGATACGTGGTTGGATTTTTCGTAGGGATACGAGAAATGGTCGTCTTAAGATAAAAGAAAATTATTTTGTATCTGGACGAACATATAAATTCCAAGGACGTACATATAAAGATAATTGGATTTTATCTGGGAAAGCCAAGAATAAGAAAGGTATTATAGTCGAGAACTATCTGCCTCGACTTCAATGGGTGCAATCTAGTAAGCATGTCAAAATTAATAGTGATAAAAGTCCATTTGATGCCACGTTTAACAACGTGGCTTTGTGATCATATTTATTGGAGTAAACGTTTAGCTAAATATTCTGGTTTATCTAGCAGCATGGTAAAACTTATGCAAACTCAGGAAGGGCGCCGAAGGGCGCCCAGTTTAAATGTACTTGTTGTGGTGATTTCTTTAGACAAGGAGATATTATGGAAATCGATCATAAAATCCCCAAATCTAGAGGAGGGAAAGATGAGTATGATAATCTACAAGTATTACACAAAATATGTCACGTCAATAAAACGCGTGATGAAAATACTCCTTTAATTACAGTTCCAAAATCTAAACTAATGCCACGTTTAACAACGTGGCTTTGATGATTTAAGTTTGGAACAATTTCAAGATTTTGTAGATAGTAATAATATTGTGGAAAGTTTCTAAAAAGTCAAGCTTTCCGACGATCTATGATAAGAAAACTTTATACAAAATAGTTAGAAATTTTACTAATTACGGATTCATTAACGAAAGCCACGTTGTTAAACGTGGCAAGAAATTTAGCCTTAAGTAAACTTGCAGGAGCCGTATGAGGTGAAAGTCTCACGTACGGATTTGAAGACGAATCAAAAGAGTGATCTTTTGATTTAGTTTAATTACACAGGCCGTCCAACTTTAGCTGTTTATGATGACTTATCAAAACAAGCTCAAGCTTACCGTGAAATGTCTCTATTATTACGTCGTCCACCAGGTCGTGAAGCGTATCCAGGGGACGTTTTTTATCTTCACTCTCGTCTTTTAGAACGTGCTGCTAAATTAAGTACAGCATTAGGTGAAGGTAGTATGACAGCATTACCTATTGTTGAAACACAAGAGGGAGATGTATCAGCTTATATTCCAACAAACGTAATTTCAATTACTGATGGTCAAATTTTCTTATCTGCTGGTTTATTTAACTCTGGATTACGTCCAGCTATTAACGTAAGTATTTCTGTATCACGTGTAGGTTCATCAGCTCAATATAAAGCAATGAAACAAGTAGCAGGTTCTTTAAAATTAGCATTAGCACAATTTAGTGAATTAGAAGCTTTCTCGCAATTCTCATCTGATTTAGATCAAGCTACACAAAACCAATTAGCTCGTGGTTACCGTTTACGTGAAATTTTAAAACAACCACAAAGTTCACCTTATTCATTAGCTGAAATGGTTATTAGTATTTATAGTGGTACAAAAGGTTACTTAGATTCGTTACCAGTTGAAAAAGTTACATCATTCTTAACAGGTCTTCGTAACTATATTGCTTCAAATCATAAACAATTCGAAACAATTATTAATGATTCAAAAACATTTACTCCTGAAGCTGAAGGTATTTTACAAAAAGCTATTCCAGAATATCTTACAGAATTTAAAGCAAGTTAATTAACTTTAATTAATTTTCTTAAAAAACTAGAAAATCCTTACTCTGAAAGAGCCCGTGAGGGGGGCTTTGCTCCTAGACCTTAAACTTATAAAATATAAGTTTTCTCTAAAGAGTAAAAAAGAAAAACATTTTTTATAAATTCTTTTTTTTACTTTGTATATATACAGCTACAAAAAACATACACATAAGACGCATGTTAACATTAAAAATCTTTGTTTATACTGTTGTAACTTTCTTCGTTGGATTATTTATTTTTGGATTCTTATCAAATGATCCATCTCGTAATCCAGGTAAAGGTTTAGATTAATAGTAATTTACTATTAATTTAATATTAATTTAATATTAATTTAATATTAATTTAATTAAATATTAAGATAAGATCTAATATATGTGTATAACGTATACACATATATTAGATCTTATCTACTAGAGATATTAATCTAACTTAACTTTATATTTATTTTTTTATACAATAAAATATATATAAACAAAGCCACGTTGTTAAACGTGGCATCATTTGACAAAATATAACAAAAAATTTTTTTATATTTTAATCTTATTTTTATTTGATTAAAAAAACAAATTAGTAAACAAAAAGTTGTGATTAATTTTGCTACTATTAACATTATAGAATCAATATTAAACTGGATTTTCTGTATTTCATTTTTGACATATATAATATAATTTTATCTAGAAATTTATATATTATAGATATTTAATCAACACTGATAAGATATTTTATTACAAAAATGAAATTATATTTTTATTGTTTAATTTTAATTATAGTTAAGTTTTAGTTATTACAGAGTGTTAGTTCAGTGTTATAAAATTATTTTAATTTAGAAAAAAATAAACTTTATTTATAAAAAAATGATACAAAAAAAACATAACTTTTCTACCTTGTTAAAATATAATTTACCTATATATTCTTCAGCCTTATTTAAAACAAATAAAGGTACAAGGTATAAATTAGGTTTAAATGATGATAATAATACAAATCAAGATAGATTTTCACATTTGACGCCTTTAGAGGCGGCACCTAAACAAGAAGTAGTTTCAATTACTTATGAAGAAATAGGATTATTTCCTCGTTCATTTAGTCGTGTTTTAGATAGATTTCTAAAACAAGTTTTTTCAGATGTAGAAAATTTAGTCATACAAGAATATAGATTCTATCGTTATTTATTTTTAACCACTTTAAAATGTCTTTTAATTTTATTTTTTGTACCTTTTATTGTGAATTTTTTAGCAAAATCTTATGTCGTAAGACCATTAACAGAATATTTTTGGAATACAAAACAAACTGAAATTTTTTTAAATTCATATCAACAAAAGCATGCTTTTGCCGAATTGAAAGATTTTGAAGAAAAATTATATTTTGAATCATTAATTTATCCAAAGTCTGTCAGCCCCTACTCTGAAAGAGTAAAGCCTGCGATTGTAGAAAATAATAGCCCGCCTTTGCCCGTGAGGGCGGCGCCCGCCTCAGACCAGAGTCGACAGTTAGAAACTCTACCGACCCGTGAGGGTGCCGCCCTCACGGGACTCTTGCAGAGTAGTGGGGTTTCTCAAACAGAGTCAATTTCCTTAACTCCGCACGTTCACTCTTCTTCTTATCAATTCACACCTATAAAAAATAATATTACTCCATCGCTTAAAGATAATCAAGAAACCAAAGAAAAATTACCTCATAATTTGTCTAAAAATTGGATAGGCTCTACTTCAAATTTCGTTAATTTTTATAAATTTCCAAAAAATATTGAATTTCAAAAGCCTATACTAACGCGTAAAACTAATACTGAATTAATCTTTAAAAATACCCTAAAAATTAATAACATTCGTGTGGAAAATTCAAACTCTCCATATAATATTTTATTAAATCAACATAAAAAAATTATAAACCAAAATCCCCTACTCTTTCAGATTAAGGCTCTTCGTCCTGTAAGTTTGATATTAAAAAAAAATAAAAATATTTCCAATGAACAAACTTTTAATTCTCCTTCAGAATATTTTACACCAAATAAAATATTTTATGTTCATCCGATTATAAGTAATATGGACTCTAATATTAACGAAAGAACTTTTATTCAGAACAATAATATTTCTAATTCAAACATTGTTCAACAAGATAGTCTTGGTAAACCGGAAACATCAATAAATCCAAAATCTGTGATTTTTAATATATCACAGGAACCAGAATTAAAAACAAATTCTTCGGCTTCGAAAAATTCTTTTTTAGTTTATCAAACTATTGAAGCAGATAAAAATATTCAACAACGTTATCAAGAAAAAACTCTGGAATTAGCACAACGTTATAATGATCAAAGTGTTGAAGCCATTACAAATTTTTTTGGAGATGTCGTTTCCTTAGTAACTTTATTTTATTTATTGTACGTTCTTGAAATTCAAATAAACATTACTCAATCTTTTTTATTAGAAGTTTTCTTTGGTTTAGATGATAGTAAAAAATCTTTGTTAATTCTTTTAGTTACAGATTTGTTAGTAGGGTATCACTCCTCAAATTTATGGGAACTTTTTTTTGAATTGTTTTTTAATCATTATGGCTTACCTGAAAGTCAAACTGGTATTTTTTTATTAGTTGCTACTCTTCCTGTTTTACTAGACGTCCTATTTAAATATTTAATTTTCCGTCATTTAAATCGTTCATCACCTGCTACAGTTGCAACTTATCATGCTATTATTGAATAAATATATAAAAGTATAATCAATTTTTTACTAGTTGTTATATCACTAAGCCTTACTAGATATCCCCTACTCTTCCTACTCTGAAAGAGTAAGAAGAGTAGGGGATTCACGTAGGGGATTTTGATTAAATATTTTCAGAGAAAGCCTCCTTCGGGGGAATTTTATATAAAATTTACTAGTTAATGTCACATAATCGCAATTTTGTTTTTTTAGAACTGCTAGGCAAAACCTAAAAAAAAAAAACTTTTTATTTGGAGGAATTATCCAAAAAGCCACGTTTAACAACGTGGCTTTGTTTTGACACGTTCAATTTTAATCTAACGTGTCAAAATAAGAATAAAAAAGGATAAAAAAAATATCAGATCAGACTCGAATAAAAAACATACTTTTAATGTCCTGATAATAGCCACGTTTAACAACGTGGCTTTCGTTTATTACTTTTTATAATTAGAATCTAATAGGTAGAGTATTATAAAAATAATTTTTATT
>Ga0306899_1000400_pt1 | contig 22779 bp, 20 predicted proteins | sample AntRauMFilla3764_FD_190407 | JGI IMG/M metagenome (GOLD analysis project Ga0306899, IMG submission 190407) | Saline lake microbial communities from Rauer Islands, Antarctica - Metagenome Filla 3 #764 (v2) (version 2) | ecosystem: Environmental > Aquatic > Non-marine Saline and Alkaline > Saline ... | reverse complement strand
GCTAACGTCTCCCTGCGCCCCGTCGGCACAGAAACGCTCGGCACCCGCACCGAGATGAAAAATTTGAACTCCATCTCCAACGTCAAAGCCGCGATCGAGTACGAGATCGTGCGCCAGACCGAGATTTTGGAGGAGGGCGGCAGCATCGTGCAGGAAACCCGCCGCTGGGATGTCGAGAGTGGCACCAGCTCCTCCCTCCGGAGCAAAGAAGAAGCCCACGACTACCGCTATTTTCCCGATCCCGATCTCATGCCCGTGCAATTGGATCGCGCTCGAGTTTCGGAACTTGAAGCCGAACTGCCCGAGCGTCCGCTCGATAAGCAACGCCGCTATCAGCAAGACCTCGATCTTCCGTTCACCATCACCAGCGTGCTCTGCGTCAACCGCGAGCTCAGTGAGTTTTTTGAAGAAGCCTTAAAGACGCACAACGCGCCCAAGCAGATCGCCAACTACATCACCAACGATTTACTCCGCGAACTCTCCGCCGCCTCCGAGCACGGCGACAGCGCCCTCGACGTCGGTCAGTGCAAACTGACCCCCGCCCACATCGGCACCCTCGCCAAGATCATCGACGAAGGCGTTATCTCCAAGCAGATCGGCAAAGAAGTCTTCACCGAAATGTTCGCCACCGGCGCTATGCCCGACGCCATCGTCGAGAAGAAAGATTTAAAGCAAAGCAACGACACCGGCGAAATCGAAGCCCTCTGCCGCGAAGCCATCGCCGGCAACGCCAAAGCCGTCGGCCAATATAAAGACGGTAACGAAAAAGCGCTGAATGCCTTAAAAGGCCCCGTCATGAAAGCAACGAAGGGAAAGGCAAATCCCGCCATGCTTGATCAGCTACTGAAGAAGCTGATTGACAAGGGGTAGGGCGTAGAAGCGACACTCTTGCCACTTTTCGGGCGCTGATATAGACTTGGGCAACTGCTTGGATCTTGCGGATCGGACGGATCAGACTGATCGGACCGATCGGACGGATCCGCAAGATCGGACGGATCTTTTAGTCGAGTGGGGCGGTGCCTTTGCAGTTGGGGTAGGCGGTGCAGCCCCAGAACTGGCTGCCTTGGCCTTGGCCCTGGCGGGCGGTGCGGAGCGCCATGAGCTCGCCGCAGTCGGGGCATTTGGGGATTTGCTGGGTCGGATCGGTCAGATCCGACCGATCCGACCGATCTTTTTTCGCCTTTCGGCGATTCTGGAATATTGAACTAGGTAATGAACTAGGGACTGGCAGATAATACTGGACTTTTCTGCTTAATAGTCCATTTACAAATTATGAGAACTCGGAGATTGAAGGTTTATGGTGTCGGCGTGAGTGCCGTTTACCACTGTATGACTCGCACGGTGAATGGTGAGCGTTTGTTTAAAGATCGGGAGAAGGAGATCCTGCGTAAGATGATCTGGCAGGTGGCTGATTTTTCTGGTGTGGAGGTGCTGACTTACTGTGTGATGTCGAATCACTTCCATGTGTTGGTGCGGGTGCCCCCTTCGACGAGCTCAGGGCAGGGGATTTCTAATGAAGAGTTGCTGCGTCGCTACCGGGTGCTGTATCCGAAGCCGACGAAATACCAGACGGCTTCGATTGCGGTGATGGCGAAGGATTTGGCCAAAGGTGGGGCTGAGGCGGAAGCGATTCGTCGGAAGCTGCTGGCGAGGATGGGTGATATCTCGGAATACATGAAGGCGGTGAAGCAGCGGTTCTCGGTCTGGTATAACCGCACGCACGAGCGCTATGGCACCCTGTGGGCGGAGCGGTTCAAGAGTGTGCTGGTGGAGGGGAAGGGTAATCCGCTGCAGACGATGGCGGCTTACATTGATTTGAACCCGGTTCGGGCTGGTATCGTGGAGGACCCGAAGGACTATCGTTTCTGTGGCTACGCCGAGGCGGTGGCCTGCTCTCGCCCAGGATTGGGCGGGCCGGGCGAATCGCCAACTTCAGGGCAGTTGGCGCGGAAGGGCATAGGCCACATTTGGGCGGCTTATGCGGGTGGTGCTCCGCGTGAGTCACTCTCAGTAGAAGCGGCTTTGCAAATGCACCGGGAGCTGATCTTTGGCAAGTGGGCCGGGGAGGCCGGACTATCGGAGGCGGCTCGTAAAAAGGCCCTCAAGATACTGGAAGAGGAGGATGCGATCCTGCCGAGAGCGACGGTGCTGCGCTGCCGGGTGCGCTACTTTACGGATGGGGCCATTCTGGGTAGCACAGAGTTCGTGCGGGGCTTCGTGGGTGCCTGGCAAATGGCGAAGGGGCGCAAATACCCGCCAAAGGTTAATCCATTGCGCGGTGCGGACTGGCAAGACCTGGCGACGATTCAAGGTCTGCGAAAAAAGGTCTTTGGGTGAGGTGTCCGGGCTATTGATTCTAGCAAATAAAATTCTTCACATCTCGATTCCTACTGGTAGCCGAAAGCCTTCGCTTTTGGACCGAACGGTCCGGCAGTTCGAAGCGCACTCCAACGCCCAAGGGCTGTTCCGGTTCTTCGACCGGTCCTGTCGCCCAGAGGACTCGGGACGGCTAAATGTAAAACTTATTTGAAGCGCCGCTACCGCACCGCCGTCCAGATGCGGAGTGAAGTTAGAAAAAACCTTTCGAGTGCGGCGGCTTGGTTGAAGTTGAGTTCCAGTAGGCCGGCGGACTTTTCGAGGCTTTCTGTGGCTCGTTGTAAAGCCGTAGCGGGGAGGCGGCCGGGATTCGCCTTTTCCAGATCGCGCGCAAATTGAACGGTGGCTTTTTCGATTTCGGCAAGGAGCTGGCCGCGGAAGGTTTTGAAGACCCCCGTCTTGGCGGCATCGACGTCCTTGTCGCTGAGGTGCTCCGGGAGGGTGGCTTTGACTTGGTTCCACTGCTCGGCCGACAGTTCGTCGGAGATTTGCTGGAAGCGCACATTGAGCCCGTAGGCTGCCATCATGATGTGAGGGATGCTTTGTTTATTCGGGCCCTTAATGAGCAGGGTGAGCCATTCGCGGTAGTCTGTCAGCCACTTTGCCCACTGCGGGTGGGCGATGGCCTCCAGCTCGGCGGGCACGCGGAAGTTAAGGCAGCGGCTGCGGATGGTATCAAGGAGATCGTAGGGGCGGGTCGTGAGGAGAAACAAGTTTGTGCCTTCCGGCGGTTCTTCGAGTGTCTTGAGGAAGGCGTTGGCCGAGGCCGGGTTCATCCGGTCGGCCTCAAAGATGATGCCGACCTTGCGCCCGCCCTGATTCGAGGACTTCTGAATGTTGATCACGAGCTGACGCATCGTGTTGTTTTCGTCGGAATCTCCCACTCGGATCATGCGGGCCTTCCCGCTGGGTCGGAGGGTAAAGCAATCTGGATGCTCGTAGGGGTTGCGCTCGGTTTCCAAGAGCTGGGCAGTAATCACGCGGACAATATGGTCCAGGCTCGCCAGGCTCTCGCCGTGCAGCAGGATACCGTGCCCCAGTCGATTGTTGGCCAGGGAACGTTCCAGAACCTCGACAGCTCGGGTCTGGCGGAGGGCTTCAGGTAAGGCTTCGGTTAAGTTCATTTGGTTGGAAATATGTGAGACATTGTGGTTCCCCCGCAATGGTTCAAGTAAAGCGTCAAGCGCATCAATGATTAATCTGGTAGAGCATCTTACGGAAAAACCCGTCCAGAGGTTCCCACGATTTGCTAAACTGTGTGTCTTTCGTAGCGGCGTTGATCGTGTGTCTAGTTGGGTTGATTTGCATCTAAAACGCGTTGATGTGTTGCGGTAATGGTAAAGGCTTTGTCGGTCTCGATGCTCAAGGCGTCAGCAGTTCAACTTCAGGGAAATAGGTTTGGTAGCGTCCGGTATCGGCTGTCGCGAGAGCAAGTCCCAAGATGGAGGCATGTGCGCCGATGAAGAAATCGGGGAGTGGGCATTTCGGTGGCGGTGTGCCCTGGTGCATGCGGCGTCGCTGCAGGTAGCTGTCATAAGCTTTGGCGCATCTAAAGGCAGTGCCTGCCGGGAGGTCTAAAAGCTCTATGCCAAGTGTCTCCAGCCGGCTTACGACAGTAGCGGGTTTCGCGTCACCCACCATGAGCTCGGAGAGTATCACGGGGTTCGCGGCAGCTCCGCTGTCAAGCAGTGCTTTGCGGATGATGCCAGAGGCCCAGTTGTAATAAGGCGAATGGGGATCAAAGCCAGAAATAAGGACATTTGTGTCGAGTAGGATCATGGGTCACGCGTTAGGCTACGGAGTTCTTCCCAGTCCATTTTAGGTGTGAGCGCCGATGTGGCCAGGAGCTTATCAAGCTCTACGGGAGTCGGCTTATTTTTACGAGGCGCTGGAATGACCTTGGCGAGTTCGTAGTGGCCTTGTTCGGTCTGGTGCACCGCGTAAGATTCACCTGGCTTGGCTCCGGTCAGAACGAGTCGCCGCTTGGAATCAATCGTTTGGACTTTCATAGTGGGATTTTCCCACTTAAGGACGGGGATTGTCAATGCAGTAGTCGGATCGAGGCAGAGGCTAGCTTCGCTAGCTTTGAGATGTTAGGGGTCAGGTGCAAGTGATTCGTTCAGGTGTGGCTCAACGACATCCCAAATTTCGTTTTTTAGGGTATCGATGTCTTTGCTGCCGTCGAGGACGCAGAAGCGTTCTTGATCGATGTGGGCGAGTTCGAGGTAGCCGCGGCGGACGTCTTTATGGAAGGCGAGGGCCTCTTGCTCCATCCGGTCGAGTGGGGTATCGCGGCCTTCACGGGCGCGCTGGAGGCCGATTTCCGGGTCGAGGTCGATCAGCAGGGTGAGGTCGGGAATGAGGCCGCCGCAGGCGAACTGATTCATGGCGGCCACTTCGATCGGGTCGATGTCGCGGGCCACGCCCTGATAGACGGTGGTGGAATCGAGAAAGCGGTCGCAGAGCACAATCTCGGCACGTTCCAGGGCGGGGAGGATGCGCTCTCTTACGATCTGGGCGCGGGCGGCGGCAAAAAGCAGCAGCTCGGACTCGGCGCACATCCCATGGCCGGCCTCGTCGTGCTGGAGCAGGTTGCGAATGGCTTCGCCCAGTGTGGTGCCCCCTGGCTCACGGGTTTGATGGACGGTGCGGCCTTCGGCCCGCAGGCGCTCCGCTAGTCGTTCGATCTGGGTGGATTTACCGCAACCCTCGCCGCCTTCGAAAGTGATAAAAAGTCCGGGCATATTTTCTAGCTCCAGGATCTAATAAACTTGGCGAGGTCGTCGAGGGTGGGGCTTTCGGCCGTGCGCACGTAGTGGCCGGAGGTGGCGACGGCGAGCGTCAGGGCGGCTTCGGGGGAAAGTCCGATCAGCCGTCCGGTCACGAAGCCGGAATTGAAGTGATCGCCCGCACCGGTGGTAATCTTAGGGTCTTCACAAAGCGGACCACTGGCAAAGGCGGTGCCTTCTGGTGTGGCGCAAGCGGCGCAATCGACCGGGTGCACGACCACGGTATCGATGGCCAGTGTTTCCCGGATGCGGGCCGCGAGTGTTTGCAGGTTTTTCGGTGTTTTCTCCAGGGTCTCGAAGCCGAGGAGGTGATCGACTTGTTCGGCTTCGCGGTAGTTCAGCCCGAGAATGACTTTGCCGAAGGCTTCGAATTCTTTGAATAAGTGCAGCACTTCGAGCAGGTCTTCAGAGGAGCGCTTTTCCGGGTCCGCCAAATCGAAGAAGAACATCCTTTCCGGATCTTCCGGCAGCTTGGGCAGCAAGTCGCTCAGCATCTTTTTAAAGATATGGGTGAGGAAGGGGATCATCGTCCAGTTGACCATGGCGACAAGGTTTGCGCCGCTGAAGAGCGACAGCAGCGCCTCTTCGCCGACTTGCTCGATGATGTGTTCGTAGGTGATGGTTTCGAGGCTGGCCATCGAGCCGAAGATAATTTTGCCGTCTTTAAACTCGGCCGCGTGGCTGATGCCGGGGTCGGCAATCGATACCGCGCCAGTCTTGACTGCAAACTCGTTGAAGACCGGGTGAATCGCCTTTTCGCCCAGAGCGCCAATGTAGCGGACCTGCAGGCCATGAGCGGCTTGCGCGTTGGCCATGATGGGGCCGTTTCCGCCCAGTTTTTCAACGACCGGGGCGAGTTCGATGTTGGCACTTTTGCCCGCCGCAGAGCTGATGCGTGAGCCGAATTCCGAAATGGTGGGGATGCGCTCAAAGGCGTCGCCCGGGCCGCTGCGTTTGTTGACTGGGTGGACGATCTTATCCACGAAACCGTCGATGCCGACGACCGCTTTGATCGTTGCGGCCTTGGCGGATTTTTTTTCGAGTTCGGAGAGGGTTTTAGTTTTGTGTTCCATTAAAGATGGAGAGTTTGATTGTTGGAGAAATGGAGCGTTGGAATTGTGGAGAGATGGAGAGTTTTCTCTTTTGCCAAGGTTGCGCCGAGCATAGGACTTATTAAATGGTGAAATGCTAAATGCTTGATGGAGGTTCGGCAAACAATTTTCGGGCTTCTGGACCGAAGCCGGGACATTCGCGAGCGAAGTCCCCACTAAGCCCCTCCCTGCGGACGGATAAGATCGGTGCCTCGCCGCTGCTCGACTAAAATTGGAGGTCTTTTCGCGTGGTTGACAGTCAATTACAGAGGCTAGTATTAAAAGATCGATGTTTATTACCCTGCTTCTTGCTTCAGCGCTGCTGCTGGCCCTGGCCTATCGCTTCTACGGAGTTTTCCTGGAGCAGCGTTGTGGGGTCGACCCCGATCGCCAGACGCCGGCCTGTGAAATCAATGACGGGGTGGACTACGTGCCGACTCGAGCCGCGGTGCTCTTCGGGCATCATTTTTCCTCGATCGCCGGTGCCGGGCCCATCGTGGGGCCGGTGATTGCCGCGGCGGCCTTCGGGTGGCTGCCGACCTGGATCTGGATTATTCTCGGGTCGATCTTTGTGGGCGGGGTGCATGACTTTGGCAGCACCATAATGTCGCTGCGCAACCGGGGCCGCTCGATCACCTCGACCTGCCGGGAACTGGTGGGAGAAACCACGGGCAAGCTCTTTCTGGTCTTCGTCGTGCTTGCACTGGTCTATGTGATCGTGGTTTTCCTCGACCTGACAGTGGCGGGTTTCATTAACCAGCCTCCGGTGGCGACGGCCTCCGGTTGGTTTATCGTGGTGGCCCTCCTCTTCGGCCTGGCGGCACGCCGGACCGGGTTTTCCTACAAGGTCGTCGTGCCCGCTTTTGTTGTGCTGACTTATCTGGGCCTATGGGTGGGGGTGCAGTTTCCCGCGCCGGAAATGGGCAAGGGCTTTTGGACGGGGGCGGTGCTGCTCTACTGCTACTGCGCAGCGATTCTTCCGGTCGGTGTCTTGATGCAACCGCGTGATTTTCTCAGTGCGACCTTTCTCTATGCCATCATGTTGCTCGGGGTGCTCGGTCTGTTTCTTTACGATGGTAGTTTTGACCTGCCGGTCTTCACCAGTTTCGAGCCGAGTGAGCTGAACTACCTCGTGCCCTTTCTCTTTATCACCGTAGCCTGTGGCGCTTGCAGCGGCTTTCACAGCGTTGTCAGCAGCGGCACCACTTCCAAGCAGATCCGCACTGAGCGCGACGTAAAGAAGATCGCCTATGGAGCGATGTTGGTCGAGGGCTTACTCGCGGTCTTTGCCCTGGCCTGCATCGGGGTAGTCGGTGGGATCAGCGAGGGTGGGCCGGTGGCAACCTTTGCGGGTGGCTCGGCGGTGTTTTTTGGTGCGCTCGGCATTCCAGAAAGTGTGGGGCTGACCTTTGCCACCCTCGCGGTCAGCACCTTCCTCCTGACCACGCTCGACACCTGCACCCGCTTGACCCGGTTTCTCCTCGAAGAGCTCTTCGAATGGCGCAACCCCACCAGTCGATTTTTCGGCACGGCCCTCGTGCTGGTGCTACCCGCTTTGGCCGCCTTCGGCACCTTTGCTGCGCCGGACGGCACTGTGCTCCCAGTTTGGAAAGCGATCTGGCCCCTGTTCGGTGCCACCAACCAGCTGCTGGCTGCGCTCGCGCTGATCACCTTCGTGGTCTTCCTCAAGCATCGTCGGATCGCCTTCGGCTTCGCCCTGATCCCCGCTGCGCTCATGGTTGTGATGCCGATAACGGCGCTGGTCTTCATGGTGTTCCAGCACGGCCCCTTCAGTCTGCTGGGTGGCATTTCGCTCGGGATGGTGCTGATCGGACTCTACGTGACGGTCATGTCGATGAAGTTTGTGCTGCAGCCCGACCTAAAAGCGAGTGAAGCAAAAGCGTAAGCGTTCGGCTACGGTTTTGGATCGAAATGGCTTGAGCTGGCGGACCGGCAGGGACCAAACGCGAAGGCGTTCGGCTACGGTTTTGGATCGAAATGGCTTGAGCTGGCGGACCGGCAGGGACCAAACGCGAAGGCGTTCGGCTACAGTTTTGGACGAAATGGCTTGAGCTGGCGGATCGGCAGGGACCAAACGCGAAGGCGTTCGGCTACAGTTTTGGACGAAATGGCTTGAGCTGGCGGACTGGCAGGGACCAAACGCGAAGGCGTTCGGCTACAGTTTTGGACGAAAGAAAATTTGTTACAGCCCACTAGCCCGATTTCAATTTCGCGTAATCGACTTTGGCATTGTGCCGTTTATCCAGAGGGATTTTTTTTCGCACAACATTTTGGACCGTGATGGGACCGCAGGTAAAGCTGTCGGGGAGGGGACCGTCGAAATGGTGCGGGAGAAACAGGGTCGGCTTTCCTCCGCGCTCGCAGCAAGCGGCGATAGGGATGTCGAACTTTTCAACGGCGGCACACTCCAGGGCGAATGGATAGACCCACTCGGAATCGATTTTGAATTTAGCCGCGCAGCGTCCCATGAGCCAGAGGCGGCCCTCCGGGTCGAAGTAACCGGCGTCTCCGGTGCGATGCCAAACTTTTCCGGCTATGCAGATTTTGTTTTCGGCATCACCGATCCCTCCGAGGTAACCGGGAATGACATGATCGCCCGCCACCACGATTTCGCCGGTGCGTCCCGTAGCGCAACGCATGGCGTCCCATTCGGATTCGTTTTGAGCGGTGATGCCCTCCCCCCACTGGTCCCGGATGATGCGGACCTCGGCATCGGGTGCGATGGGCCCGACGAGGAGTCCGCGGCCCGCTGCGATGGCCTGCCGTTCCTCTGGCTCGATGGCCGACCAGTCGATATGGCTGATCGGTTCGGCTTCGGTGGAGCCGTAGAGCACGGTGATGTTGGCCTGAGGAAAGGCCGCTTCGATTTGGCGCAGGCCTCTGGGAAAGACCGGGGCACCTCCGGTATAAATCTTTTCCAGGGAGCCGGTCCCCTCCGGGAAGCGCTGCAGAAAAGCGGGGGAAGCGACGCAGCGGTTCGGGGCAAACTGTTTTATCTGTTTTAAGATCAGTTTCGTTTTGACGAAGCCGGGACGTTTCAGATCGGCGTCTGGTATGAGTGTGGTGATGCCGGCAGCCAGATTGACGAGGGCGATGATCGGCATCGTGGCCAGCTCGATCTCGCCGGCTTGCAGGTCGATAGCCGACTCGAGCGCCCGGTATTGGGCATCGAGCAAGCCATGGGTGCGGATGGCGCCTTTGGGCGTGCCGGTGCTGCCGCTCGTGAATGTTAGGATGGCTGGGGTGTCTTTCGTAACTTTGGAGCTGGGGATTGGGCTCTCGGAGGCATGCTCGATGTTGAGCTCGCGTCCCCAGACCAGTTTGAGCGGAATTCTGCGAAGTGATTTATTGAGCCACCAGAGCAGGCGTGCTTTCGGGATAGCGATGAGAGCTTCCGGATGGGTGCGGCGGCAGCATTCGGCGATATGCTTGCGACCAGCGGATGGATCCAGAAATAGGGCAGTGGCTCCGATTTTCCATAACGCGGCCAAGGTGATGTAGAGCTCCGACTGCATGGGAACCAGGACGAGCACTTGGGCGCCTGCGCCCAGCCCGGCGTCCTGTAGCGCTTGCGCGCAGGCGTTGATTCTGGTTTGCAGGCCGGCGAAGGAAATCGTCCGCTCGCGACCGCATCGACCGTCGATCAAAGCGATTTGGTTCGGGCATTGCACAGCCCGTGTTTCCAGTAGTTCGACCAGGTTCATTTTGAGTTCAGAAGACAGAAAACAGAAGTCAGTGACCAGAGATTCATTGAAGTCAGCCCTTATACTGGTAGAGCGTGTAGCGGCGGAAGATTTCCATGTCATCTTTACCGAAGTGCTTGATCCGGCTTCCGGGATGCATGAGCGCGTGGATGACTGAGGTAAGGCCGGACGAAGCTGCGGCTTGGTGTGCGATCTGGGTGAGCCAAAGGCCCAATCCAGCATAGCAACGATCCGGAAGAGTTGCCAGCGTCTTGACGATGAGGGTATCGACTGCTTCGCCGCGTTGAGCTTGTGCCAAATCGGGGATGCAAAAGCAAAATCCGACGCAACGTCCTGCGTGTTCAGCGAGCCAGATGTATTCAGGCTTCAAAAAACCTTTGAGCGACTGATAGAGTTCGAGGAAATCTGCTTCCTCGATTTCGGTATAGAGGAGATTGTCCGCAAAGCTGATTTTGGCGACAGAATAGAGCCGGCGTAGTTCTTCGGTGTAGTCGTCCGTATCCAAATTACGAATACGGACACCGGCCGTAGCCAAGCGTGCTTTCACCCTTCCCAGGCGCGGGTCTTCTTCGGACTGTGGGGGCATTTGAGCCGAGTGAAATTCTGCCAGCGGTTGAAAGCCAGCTTGCGTCCATGCCTCCACGTAGAAGTCCGGGTGGGTGGGTTCGAGTAGGAAGGGCGGGCGTGTGCCTTTATCGGTGATCAGGCGGTATTTATGCCAGGTGTTGGCGTTGATTGGTCCGATGATTGGGACCTCGTGCGTGGCTTGTATCCATTGGGCGACTTCGCTCAGAAGTTGGCGACCTGAGTCAGGGGTGCTTGCCTCGAAGTGGCCGATGGCGGCAGGCTGGCCGTGCCCGGTTTTCGGCAGCGAGTTCAGCCATACGGAACAGCGCGCATGGACGGTGTTTCCCTTTACCAGCAGGCAGTGCTGGTGGGGGTGCAAGTGCTTCCACTCTTCGGCACTGAGGAGTGTGACGCCCTCAGTAGGCTCAAGTTTCAACCAGCTATCGGGGGAGTTGGTCCAGATCAGATTCATGGCTAGAAGAGGTTGATGGAAAGTGCGGGAAGAGTGGCGGCCAGCCCATAGGCAAATTGACGTAATGGCCGCCCTGGGGAGAGGGTGCCTCCAGTTCGTTGCCATTCGAGTTTCCAGAGGCAAGTGGCGGCAATGACGCATCCGGCAAAGATAAGGCCTAGCGCAATTATCAACTGTATGCCGTGGTAGATGAAGACCAAGCTCGGCAGGCTGAGTAGGCAGCCGATCCCCGCGCCCATGCAAAGGATGTAGGCTGTGCTCGAATCGGGCCGTTTCCAAGTCATGAAGGCAGCGAACAGGATCGCGATTTGCGCCGACCAGGATGCGATAAAGGGGAGTGCTAGATCGATGCCCGCTCCGTTGATTGAGAAAAGCAAGCAAAGTAATCCAACGCCGCAGACCGCAAGCAAGTCGTCCTGGCCATGGCGCGCCTGCCAATCCTTGTCGGGCGTGGGACAGACCAGACTGTAAAAGAGAGCCAGGCAAATGGGAGTGATGGCCCAGATCCAGCCGGCAACGGCAAAGATTAGGTAAAGGATCAGAGCAGAGGCCAGCAGGACGCTGTCATTGGCATAACTGCGACGGCGCAGGATAAGGAAGAAAACCATGATGCCGAAGAGCATCAGCAAGCGGCCGCTTAGCATGAGCCAGCCCATATCTATGTAGCTGTTGACGAGCAGGTAGCTGACAAAGGGTATCCAGAGATTGTCCATGCCCTTGCGGGAAATGCCCTCAATGAGCATGACCAGGAGGCCGATGATTGCCGCAATGAGGAGCGATTCAGCGCGTCCGGTATCGGTGCCGAGCAGCAGGCAGATGTGGGTGGAGAGAAAGGCGGTCAGGAAAAACGCCAGGGAGCCTTCCAGTGATTTAAAACCCTCATCGGTGCTGTATTTGGATCGGCCGTAGCGCACACCGATCAAGGCTCCGATGGCATCGGCGAGTGTGAGCAGCAGCACAGGTATAAGGTAGTCCCGGACGGGATCGTTCATCAGGAGGAAGAGCACGGCCACCGCTATGGGGAAACAAAGCTCGCCCCAGGATTCGCGTGACACGCTGTGGAGCACGGAATTTAAGCCACCCTTCTGTTTTCGTAGCCAGAGCAGGCTGCCGATACTTGCGGTGCAAAGCAGACCCACCGGCCAGAAATGACTGAAAAGCCAGGGAAAACTGAGGCAGGCTAGGCCAAGGGCGACGTGAACGGATTTGCGACTCAGTTCCGGCGGCAATGTCAAATAGCGCACGAGCCCGACCATCAACCCGAGGAGGCCGAGTATCAGAAGGATGCCGAGCAGCGGATGCATTATGGGGTCACCTCCTCGACAATAAAGCGACTGTAGAAAAAGGCTTTGTCTTGAGCAAACAAGTCCGCGCCGAGCGTATTCAAAGGATGGATGTGGTCGCGCATATTTTCCGGCCGGCTGCGTGGGGCCAGCATGTTCCAATAGGCGATGCGTGCCCCGGGCGCGCTGATACGAAGTAATGCCTGAAGGATCGCTTCCATATTGGATTCCGACATGTATTCGAAAATGTCGCTCAGGTTGTAGGCATGGAAACGCTCATCGCCGACTCGTTCGACAAATTCCTCGACCGTGCAGAGCTGCCACTCGATACGGTCGAGATTGCGTCGGATGTTTTCAAAGTTCTCCGCTCTCAGGTAAAAGGGCAAGGCGCTACGGTGTTCCCCGCAGAGGATCCATTGCAGGTAGGGGTTCTTATCCGGTTCGAGTTCAGTCAGGGCGTAGCGGGTGCGTTTCAGTATGTTCTCGGCAACTGAGCCCTCGACATAGTTAAAAAACGCCGGGTCGCGCCCGAGTCGACCCATGATGAAGCGTGAGAAGAAGAGCTTGAACAGCGCTCTCCATCGACGGTTGTTCCAGGTCCGGGTGTAAAACAGTTGTCGGTCGGCTGCGCCCTTGGCTTCCAATAAGGCTTCAACTCGACTGCGCGGATGAATTAGTGGGATCATCCTATGACGGAAGAGCGCAAAATATGCCTCGAACTTTCCTGCGTGGCCGATGCCGCGTGCGATCTCTTCCGGGTGCCCGTCCCAGAATGTCCGTGCATTTGTATCCATGGATTCGCGACAGGCCTGATAAAGCTTTTGGCGTCGTTGGCTCGGGCGGGAGCCGATGAGCTCAAGCAATTCGGGATGGTCCAGCTTCCGGAAGGCGGCGACTCGCAATGCGAGGCAGTGGAGCTGAGCCGGATTCAGGTCGATCGCGACAACCTTTTTTGGATTTTGGGCCAGCAGCGCGAGGGCATTGTCCCCGGCCGAGGCGATGGAGAGGCAGTTCGACTCTGGGCCGATGCTCAAGGCTTCGACGAGAATATCGGCATCTTCCCACACCTGTGCGTAGCGAATGCGGGAAAAGTCCGCTCGTTGAGCCGCTTCAGTCATGTTTCAGGGCCTTCGGTTTTTCGGATGATGCCGGTTTGTCCATCGAATTCGATCCAATCGCCCGTCTGGATTTGAGCGAGTAGTCCACGTATGGATACGATTGCAGGTATGCCCATTTCGCGCGAAACGATGGCGGAGTGGGACAGCAGGCTGCCACGTTCGACGAGAACCCCGGCAGCAGCGGGGAAGAGGGTGATCCAGCCTGGGTCGGTTTGTTCGGCGACCAGAATCTCTCCGTTCTGAATATGGGCGTCACTCGGATCGGTGACGACACGGGCCTGACCGCGCACAAGACCGGGGCAGCAGCCGATTCCTTTTAATCCATACGTGCCAAAGTCCTCGGCAGTCGTTGTTTGAGCGGCTTCGAACCGGTTGCCGAGATGAACGGTGCCATGGGTTTCAAAGCGGTCAGCCGGTGCGGGATCTTTGGCATGGCGCGTAAACTCGTTTTGCCGCACTTGGACCAGCGCCTTGAGATCTGTTGTGGAACCGGTGCCCTCGATGAATCCGATGATTTCGTAGATCTCGAGGTAGAAGATATCCCTTGGCTGCTCTAGGGCACCCATTGCGGCGAGTCGTTTTCCGCATTCCAGAAAGATCGCCCGGATACGTCCGAATAAACGAGTGCGCTCAAAGCGTAGATTTTCACGATCCCTCACGCGTATTCGTGCGTTTTTCAACACGTATTTGAAGATCAACTTCCGCATGAACTTACCGCTCAGTCTTTCACGCAGCTGCTTTTCGGAATTTTCGCGCAGGCGGACTTCGATGTTGTTGTCCTGGGCTTGGACTTGGTTCTCGAGGATGCGACAGGCCAGGTTTCCGATGGAGCGGAGCAGTGGCAACGGGTCGTCCATCAGGGTGGCGCTTTCGAGTTTGAGCTCGTTCAGGCAGCGGTCGGCAAAACGGTCGAGGTAGGCGTTGTATTCGCGTTCGAATACAGGATGTTCGGGTATCTGGCGGCGAATCTCGCCAGCGTCGGCCACGCAAAGGAGGCGCGTCCACTCCGGATCCGCACTAGCAATTTTCGCCATTTTTTGGATGCGTTTGGCGGGCTCCGCACTGATGATTTGCCCGGTGCCGCAGAGCAAGCCGTTCTGTAGAGTGCCGTCCGTGTCGTCACACCACTTCTTGGTCAGCGAGCGAAGCACGCCGAAATAGATCATGGCAAAGAAGTCGTTCACTAGAGGGGCGTTCCACCGGTTGAGTAATTGCTCTTCCAGGGTGTGGAAATGTGCACACAGTTCATCCGGGCGCATTTCCTCCAGCGGGCGGGGGTTGGATTTCAGCGTGGCGTCGAAATGCCGGTAGAATTTTCGTATCATCGAAGGGAGCCTCCATTGGGCTCGAACGAGCCCGACCAGCGCCCATGCCAAACGCCCCGCATCCTTGATCCGGGCACCGAGACGATCATCTTCGAACTCCGACAGGACCGCTTCAGGCAAACCTTCGCGCACCCCCATCATCTGTTCCATGAACTTGCGGTTGAAGCGGAAACCCGGCAGGAGTGCCAGCATGCTATACCAACTCATCAGGTTGTAGTAAACCCGTCCGCGGATCAGGCCCAACATGCTGTTGAAGATCGAGCGGTTGTCCGCGATGACCGAATCCGGCACGTGCATGATTCGGCAGAACTGTTGGTAAACCTCTTTATAAATGTAGTGGGCGAATGAATACGTTAAAGGCGTGGTGACGCCTCCGTAGCTTTCGGCGATGTTGCTATTGTCCCAGATGTTGATGGCTACCTCCGGGTCTGCCAAGCGGTGCAGAGTGGTAATCGGGCGCGACTGCAAGAGGCGGAGTTGTCCCTTTTCAATGGCCCACTCGATGTCTTGAGGGCATCCGAAATGAATTTCACAGCGCCGGGCAAGTCGCGCGACTTCGATGGCTTGGTTGTCTTCCAAGGCCGGAGGCGTATTGGGGTCGGCTCGTTTGCGGTCGATGACCTGCTCGTCTCGGTCGATCTGCCAACCGTCTGCATCGGCTTCTCCCGAGACCAACTTTTCGCCCAGGCCATGGACTGCGTTGACTAGGGCGACCGACCAACGTCCGGTGACGACATCGGCACTGAAGGCGACTCCGGCGGCATCGGCGGCGACCATACTTTGCACGATAACGGCTGGCAGTTCACCTGCCGCAGTCATCTTGTTTTCAGCCCGGTAGGCCGCAATGTGCTTACTGAAGATTGACGCCCAGACCTCCTTGGTCCGGCCCGGAACATCCTCAGCCCGGACTTCGAGAAAGGAGTCAAGCTGGCCGGCAAAAGATGCTTTTGCGCCATCCTCGTCGATCGCGGAAGAGCGGACGGCGAAGGAACTGCCGCCGAGTTTCGTGAGTGCGTGCCCGATAGCGCAGAGATCTTCTGCGCTGAACCGGTAGTTGCGGATCGATGCCTCGTCGATGGCCCCGCCCTGATGGAAGGCGGGCGTGATGGCGAACCAATCCGGCACGGGAAAGCCAGCTTCGGTAAGTTGGGCGAGAGCGTAGCCTTTACCGCCGAGCTGGACAAGGGTGCCGGGTGTTTGATGAGGTAGATATTCGGGCATTACCGTAAGAAATAATGAACGCCTAAGGCGACCGGGCCGAGTGTCAGATACATGGCGAGTGTCCAGAGGCCAGAGACCAGTTCGATGCGTTTGGCTGCCTTTGGTGCTCTGGATTGCAGGAAGCGGGCTGCGAGAATGAAGGCAGCCAAATAAGCGGGAATGAGAATGATCAGGGTGATAGCCAATGTCTGAGTCCGACTGGCTGCTAGGGCTGCCGCGCAGAGATTCAGCGTCAGCACCCCGAGCCATGCGCGGGTGGCGATGGTCGGCCCCCAGAGTGCGGAGTAGGTGTTCACACCCGTCTCCTCATCTTCCGGCGCGCGGATTTTACGCCCGAACTCGATGAGCACACCGTTGAAGAAACTGACGACTAAAAACCAGATGATGCCGTTCGGCGGGCGGACTGCGCCATGATACAACCAGTCGCAGGAGGTAGCGTAGAGGTCGATCAGCGGCATGATCAACATGTGCGACCAGAGATAAGTGATCGGGCGGGCGGTAAGCCAATCACGGACGAAGAACTCCTTGCTCATGGCGGCTAGGTAGAGCCAGGTGATGCCGAGCAGAATTAGGAGTGGTGGATACAGCCACAGCGCCAGAAGTAATTGCAGGATCGCGCAGAGTGCGAAGACGGTGGCCAGTTCCCGCAGATTGACCAGGCCGCGAGGGACGGGGCGGTAGGGGCGGTAGCGGCTGTCTTCCTCGAAATCCTTGAACTCGTCGGCGATCCGTAGTTGGAGGAAAAAGAGTAGTGCCGTGAAAAATGCGACGCTAGTTTGTCCGGGCGAAGGAAGGCTGAACTCGCCGCGCAGCAGACGAGAGAAAATGAGGGCGGAAAAGCTGAATGCAAAGACCAGGGGCCCGTGCTGGTGCAGCGGAAAGCGCTCCTTTTGATAGATGATCCAGCGGTTCACTTGCGTTCGTTCCGTTTACGGCGGCGGGCCAGAATTTCGTGGGCACGGGTGAAGTTGCCGGATGCGAGGGCGGCAATGATCGATAGCTCGCCTGCCAGTGCCGTGGCTGCACACACTTCGGCAAAGGCCCGAGCGTGGCCGGTGCCCTGCAAGCCAAGTAGTTTTAGGCAGGCGCTTTGAGTCGGGAGTCCGGTGCCGCCACCGACGGTGCCGACGATAAGGTTCGGTAAAGTTACTGCGGCATAGAGGGCCTCCTCCCGTTTTTCAAAGCGGGTGACACCGACAGCCGCTTCCGCGACGCAGGCTGCATCCTGTCCGCAGGCAATAAAGAGTGCGGCCAGTCCATTGGCATAATGTCCCTGTATTCCCAGGCTACCCGAGAGCACCCCGGCTACAGAGGAAACCCGCCAGTAGTCTTCCATCTCTTTTGCAGTCACGCCAAGGCGTTTTTTCAAGATCTCTGGAGCTAGAAGGACTTCGCAGGTGACTTTCTTGCCCCGCACGGTGCTAAACGAAATGGCGCTGGCCTTTTTGTCTCCGGATAAGTTGGACTCCACATATATCCGATTGGGTTGAACCGGGCTTTGCTCGACGATATAATCGACCACAGCCTGTGTTGCGACGGTTACCATGTTTTGGCCGGCTGCATCCGCAGTCTTATAAGTGAAATGCAAGAAGACGTTGCTTCCCTCGACGGTAATTTTGATTTCGTGGAGCTTGCCGTGGGACGTTGTGGACTCGGCTATCTCTTTGAATCGTTTTTGCTGGGGCACCACCCAAGCCAGAAAAGTTGTCGCTTCGAGTATGCGATCGAATGTGAAACAGGGCACCCTGCTGACTCCCTCACTTAGAATTACCGCCGTACAGCCTCCGGCCTCGGATATAGCAATGGCCCCTCTATGATAGGAAGCCACAAGTGCGGCTTCATGCGTAGCCATCGGGATTGGATAATCGCCCTGCGCTGCGGAGCCTCTTATTCTTAAGGGGCCTGCAATACCCACCGGCAGTTGGACCGTGCCAATGCAATTTTCAATATTTGAAAGATATGCTTCAATGGATGCTTCCGTTGCCGTATTTAGTAAGGCTCTTTTGATGTCGGGGTCATTGGTTTGTCCCTCCAGTTGTTTCCGCACGTCGGATGCATTGCGGGCCAAGTCCATTTTGCGTGCATGATAGGGACTTGTTGTGTCTGGCTGAAGTTGCTTCTGCCATTCACTTGGACTGTGCACACGTTCAATCTCTTGAAGCCATTTTTTTGCTTTTTCGATCGATTCAGCCATATGCTCTATCTGTAGTAATATTAATAAGAATACAAAACTAATTCGCGGATCTTAAAATATGCACCGTGATCTCCGGCGGGCAGTTGAGTCGCGCGGCTACGCCGGAACTTCCGGTGCCAGGGGAGGTGTAGCCGGGCATGCCGCCGCTTTCCCAGCGGCCGCGAACGAATCGCCGGGGGAGCCCTTTGCTTGAGCAGACGAGGTGTCGCCCGCCGGGCAGGCAAATTTGTCCACCATGGGTGTGCCCGGAGAGCATCAGGGTGAAGCCGTATTGGGCCGCCTCCGCATGTGGCTCCGGGGAGTGACACAGTAACACTGAGCAAGCGTCAGCCGGGATTCCCTCACGCGCGGCAGCGAAGTCGTGCGTCTGGTAAAAGTGTGGATCATCCACCCCGGCGATCCAGAGTTGCTCGCCCGAGCGCTCGATTGCGGTGGACTCATTCAACAAAATTCGCAATCCATAGCGCTCGAGCCGCTCCACTTTTTGAATGAAATCATGATTGCCCAGCACGCCGTAGCAGGGCGCTTGAGTGGCTTCCAGAATTTGTGGCATCAGCGCCATCGAAGGCTCTTGGTCTTTGTTGGTGGTATTGCGGTAGTCCCCGGTGATGAGCATGGCATCGTGCGGGCACTTTCGAACGGCTCGGGCAATGGCCGGAGCCAGATCCGGATGGATGTCGAGGTGTAGATCACTGAGCTGGAGTAGGCGAAAGCCATCAAAAGACGGGGGGAGATTTGCAAGTGGCCACTCCTGCTCGACGACTTGGATATCAAAAATATTCCGGTGGGCACGCTCCCAGAGGAAGCACAGCTTCAACCCCTTCTTGGCCAGTTTGTCGATCGAGACGAAGCGGAAGCGTTCCAGCTTGAAGATGCCTTCTCCCTGATGGCTCAGACGTGCCTCGTGTTTGGCTTGTTTGCTGAGTCGTTTGTTGAGGAGTGCCTCATCCATTCTTTCCTTCAACTTGTTGAAGTCTTTAAGGTGGTGCTGGGGCGGAGGTTTGTTCACGGCTTTATACTTACTCTTTGAACTAGACCAGCTCGGCGATGGAGCCGAAGTCGGCATCGTAGAGGCGCTTGTAGGTGCGCACGGCGAGGCCATCGGTCAGGCCGGCTACGTAGTCGCAGAGGCGGCGGTATCGACCCGTGATGCTGGTTTCCTGATCCATCAACTCAAGCACCTGCGAGGAGAGGATACGCAGGCCCTTACCTTTGTCCTCGGCGCAGTGTTCGGAGAGGCCCTGGAAAAGGCGTTCGAGAATATGACCGCCCTTGAACTCGATTTGTTGGAGTTGGGTGGACTTGAAAATGAGGTGCAGTGCGATCTGCTTATAGAGCTTGCTCTCTGCCCTAACGGAAGGATCGATCACAAGATCGAAGGCGTGCCGATGCGTCTGGTCGCTCAGGAAGCCATCGCGGCGCACCAGCGAGCAGCCGTGAACAAACCGACCGATTCGGCTTCCAAAAAAGGGCTCGTAGCGGTTCTCGCGGATGACTTGGCAGAGTTTTTCGATGTTTTGGCGGCCGTCAGCGCTCAGGTCCCGTCCTTCCGCCCAGTCATGAAGACTTCCGGCAGTGATGTAACGCGCGTGGATGCCGTCCACGATGTCATGGAGCGAGTAAGCGGTATCGTCCGCCCAGTCCATGATTTGACATTCGATACTCTTGAATGCGTTCAGGGCAGCCGGACTTTGCAGGCCAGCGGGTGGTTCGAATCCGCCAAAGACGGTCTCCCGCCACTCGGCTTGATCGTCGTAGATGAAATGATTCTCGGGGACGTTTCCTGAGGCTTCGACGTGCTCGGAGTGCAGCGCTTTGTATTTCATCACGCCGTCCAGGAAGGCCCGCGTTGGCGCAATGCCTTTGGTGCGGCCCGGGCGTTCGTAGATCAGCTCCGTCAGGATACGGAGGGTCTGACCATTTCCTTCGAATCCGCCGTGAGGGGCCATCAGCTCATTGAGCTTGCGCTCGCCCATGTGGCCGAAGGGCGGGTGCCCCAAGTCGTGGGCCAGGCAGACCGCTTCCGTCAGGTCCGGGTCGATGTAGAAGTCATCCTTGAGCAGATTCGAACAGGAATGAAGGTATTTGCAGATCGAGCGCCCGATCTTGGCCACTTCGATGGAGTGGGTGAGGCGGGTCCGGTAGAAGTCATATTCGCCGGATTGAAACACCTGAGTCTTCGACTGTAAGCGGCGGAAGGGGTAGGAGAAGACGATACGGTCGCGCTCGATTTCAAAAGCACTGCGGTATTCGCCGGAGTCGTGCTTCCCGCTCTCCGGGAAGCGTTCGAGGTCAAATGTATTATAGAAGCGGTTTTGCATGTGCTTAAGACTTGTCTTACTGATCAGTGAGCGTATAAAGAAAATTTATCTCAATCATGAAATACCCCGCTTACCTTTCTTTATTCTTTGCTGCTTGCCTTATGCAGCCTCATTCGGCCGATGCCCGCATAGGCGAGCGCCGCGATTCCTTCGAGCGTCGATTGTTTGCCTCCGGCGGCATTGTTTTGCGAGATGAGGATGAAAGAACGAGCCGGCGCCAGGGTGGGCCCTACACCTCTTACATGAAATATCTTGGTGGGTCTGCCGAAGCGCGCGTTTACTTCAAGACCGATGACGGGCGGAAGCCCAGTCAGTCTGATGTGGCTGATAAAGCCCTCGGGTCGGGGTGGGAGGTGCATGTGCTCTATGTGAACGGGAAGTCAGTTTTTGAACTCTATAAGCGTGTTGGTAGCAGCTCGAGCGAATATGAGACGAACGCACTGCTCGGGATCTTGGGTGGTGGAGGCTTTTGGAAAGAGGCAGAGAAGCCTACCGCGGAGGATGATAAGGAGGATGCCCCTATCACGGCCTTTGGCTTTGATTACATACGCAGCGATGGGGAGGTTCGTGCCAAGAAGAGCGGTGGCGGGCTGATGGTTTTTCAGAAGCAGCTTGATGAGTTTCTTGCCAAGAAGCATGAGACCACCCTGCTGGAAAAAGCCCCGCTGAGTGTGCAAGGTTTTTGAGCCTTCCGCTTGAAGACTGTGCTTTTTGCTTCTCTCTTCTCGGGTGAAGTTTTTTAACTCCTGAGATTTATGGCAAAAGACTGGCTTGAAGGCATTGAAGATGAATACGACGTCGTGGTCGTCGGCTCCGGCTTGGGCGGACTGACGGGCGCGAACTATTTGGCGAAGAACGGGCACAAGGTGCTCCTCCTCGAGCACCACTACCAGTTCGGTGGGCTCGCCACTTGGTTTAAGCGCCCGGGCGGGCACATTTTCGACATCTCCCTGCACGGCTTTCCCTATGGTATGGTCAAGAGCTGCCGCAAATACTGGACCAAGGAGATCGCCGACTCGATCCACCAGCTTAAGGACGTGCGTTTTATCAACCCTCAGATGAATGTCTGGACGAGCTTCGACCGCGAGGACTTTACCAATATCCTGGTGAACGACTTCAAGGTGGACCGCGACAAGGTCGAGGGCTTCTATACTCACCTCCGCCAGATGAATTTCTACGACGACAACACCCAGACCACGGGTGAAATGTTCGAGGAGTTCTTCCCCGGTCGCACGGATGTGCACCGCCTCCTGATGGAGCCGATCTCTTACGCCAACGGTTCGCATGTCGACGATCCGGCGATCACCTACGGCATCGTGTTCTCAAACTTTATGAGCAAGGGCGTGTTCACCTTCCAGGGCGGCACCGACACCCTGATCAAGAAGATGGTGGCTGAGCTCAAAAATAACGGCTGCGAAGTCCGTAAGTGCGCCCTCGTCGAGGGGGTCGATGTCGAAGACGGCAAAGTCGTCGGCGTGCGTGTGCGTAGTCAAAACTCCGGTGAAGAAGAATTTCCCGTTCGCTCAGTCAAGTGCAAGGCGGTGCTCTCCAACGCCAACGTTCGCAACACCATCGAATATCTCGTGGGCGAAGATAAGTTTACTCCCGAGTTTGTGGCGGAGGCGAAGGCCGTGCGTAACAACACCAGCTCCTGCCAAGTTTACATGGGCATCAAGAAGGGCGAAACGATTCCGAATATCGGAGACCTCGTCTTCACTTCAAAGGCGCCAGAATACTCCATCCACGAGCTGACTTCGATTAAGACGAGTAGTCATACTTTTTCGGTCTATTATCCGGAGACGCGTCCGCATCTGTCGCAGGATCGCTACACCGTGGTCGCTTCGCTCAATGCCCAGTGGGATGAGTGGAACGACCTCTCGGAAGAAGACTACCAAGCCGAAAAAGCCCGCATGTGCGAAGAGTGCGTCAGCAGCCTGGAAACGTTTATCCCCGGCGTGCGCGATAAGATCGACCACATCGAAGCGGCGACTCCGCGCACGGTGAACTACTACACAAAGTCCATGCAAGGCACCTCTTTCGGCACAAAGTTTGAAGGTCTCAAAGTCTCGATGGAGCTCTCCGACCAGATCGAGGGCCTTTACCACGCTGGTTCGGTCGGCATCATCATGTCCGGCTGGCTCGGCACCATGAATTACGGTGTCATCACCGCCAACAAGATGGACAAGTGGCTCTACGAAGAGGCGAAACTGGAAACGCTCATTTATTGATTCCATAAGCATCTGTGTGTCTATGGGTGACGAGAGTCGTGATAAGCTTTACTGAATTGCTCGAGATAA
>Ga0306899_1000394_pt1 | contig 22971 bp, 1 predicted proteins | sample AntRauMFilla3764_FD_190407 | JGI IMG/M metagenome (GOLD analysis project Ga0306899, IMG submission 190407) | Saline lake microbial communities from Rauer Islands, Antarctica - Metagenome Filla 3 #764 (v2) (version 2) | ecosystem: Environmental > Aquatic > Non-marine Saline and Alkaline > Saline ... | reverse complement strand
CTCAGCTGAGCGGCCGAGACGTCGATATCAGCATCGCCTGCATCCAAAATTGAGCCCGCGCCTGCGATCAGTGAAACCTTAGCTGTGGTGGTGACATTAGCCAAGCGGATGCTCTCACCCGCAGCGACCCGAATGTCGCCCAGAGTCGCGATAAATTGACTGCCATCGGCCTGCTCCACATTACCATTGATGGCTTCGATGTAGAGCGTGCCTGTGCTGAAAGCGTTGTTGCCCGTAATCAAATTCGCATTACTAGCAAACCGAATCGTATCACCTGCAATGACACTGAGATCCCCGGCCACACTTGAAATATTAGCATTGGCTATGACATCACCTATGACCGCTTCAATCAAAACACGGCCATTGCCGACGACTGCCACACTTGTATTATCGGAAAGCGTGGCACCCAAGCTGCCGGTGCTCCCCTCATTGAGAACAATATCCCCGGCGAGGGCACGAAGCACGATACTTCGATTATTGATCTGAGTACGAACATCCGACTGCACAACATCTGAGACTGTGCTAGTCGTGGCGTTGACTTCAACCCGGTTTACGGTGATGCCGACATCATCGACCGTCAAACCGTCGACCTCTTCCAAAGTGATATTCCCGACCACTGAACGCGCGGATAATGTATTCACATCGGTCTTCAATGGAACCACATCTCCCGCACCGAATGGAACCAGAGTTCCGATACCAACATCTGCCTGAAGACGAAGCGCATCGGCAGTCACATTGATCTGTGTGCTGCTGTTATTCAAAACAGAAGCACCCAAAGTGATCAGCGAAACAGTCCCCTGAGTTTCAATCCCACCAACCAAGATATCACCCGAAGATGATAGCCGGATGTGACCCGTCACCGAAGTGATGCGACTGGTTCCGTTCATCGCAATACCGCCAAAGTTCGAGAATATTGCGACATCCCCCGCACCGATGACCGCTATTTGAGCGAATGCGCCTAAACTGACTGCACTCGTCGCGACCAGGGTCACATGACCACCGCCGGTCTCGATGCCACCACTCAGTCCTATGTTTGTAAAGTTGCCGAGTGTCTCAAGAAGCACGTTGCCCTCACCGTGGGTAGCCAACGCAATTTGATCGGTCATTAACGGAGTGTGAGCAAGTGAGAGGTTGCCCTCCGACAAGCGAATCACCACGGATCCGTTATCTTCCGTCGTGCGCACACCTGCTTGTTCTCCTGTGGTCTCCGTAGCCGTCGAAGCATCTCCAGCGACGCGGATGACGTCCACCTTCAACTGACCGATACTCAAGGCGTTTGATTCACGTAAATTGACGCCGCCCGACCCCGCACGGGCGGTCAGCGTATTTACAGAAATTTCAAGTGGATTCGCACCAATACCAAGTGTGCCTACACCGACTCCCGCTTGTATCAATAATCCTGCAGCCAGGACGTCGCGACGTGTGTCTCCGTTATCGAGAACCGAACCACCCGCGATCAAGGCCACGTTTGCCAAAGACTCGGCATTGGAAAGTAGAATATCGCCACCCGCTTCTATCCGGAGAGAACCGCTTGAAGCCAGCGCGCGAGAAGTATCCGCCATATCGACTGAGCCATCCACTGCAAATACATCGATGGTTCCGGCACCCCCGGTTTGAACCAAGACGGATGGATCCACCGTGATTGAATCCTCAGCCTGGATCGAAATCGGCCCGCTAGAAGAAACGACGTTGGCATTGAGTAAGATGTCCGAATCTGCCCCCGAAGCTTGAAGTAAGATGGGGCCGTTGCCCGCGGTGCTAACAACATTCTCGACGACGAGTGTGCCGTCTATCGTGCGCATGACGACCGCACCACCCACCAGCGCTGATGTAGTTAGACCAGAGAGATTATTCGCATCACCCACGCTCGATACATTCGCATCCGTGTCGACACGATCCACCGACAATGGATCAATCGAGCCGACGACAATGGCAGTCACTTCGAGAATATTGATCACTCCCTGAGTCGTTGATGCCGCTAGTAAGGTTGCCTCTAAATTGATCGGATTATCGACCCCCACACCGGTTTGCCCGATGCCGCCTATGGCAAGAAAACGCGCGGCATTGGCATAGATTGCCGTGCTCCCATCGAGTCGATCGCGTGCATCTAGAATGGCACCCGTCACAGAACGCACAGTGAGGTCTCCCCAAGTTGCTTGATCGTCAAGGGTGTTGGCAAGACGAGCCACATTGCTACGGGCATCGACGATGCTAAGCGTAACGGTCTCCTGCGCGAGCAGACGGATGTTAGTGCCATTGGTCTGAACGAGCGATGCGGCTGCCATCGTTAGGAGACCGTCGATTGCCTGCAGATCCAGGGTGCCCATACCGGCCGCAACCGTCGCGGAGCCTTCGTTGCTAAAGGACAGATCATCCTGAGCACGTAGCGAGATACTTCCCGCAGCTGTTTCGATGCGCGCATTGACCGCAAGGTCTGCCGCCGCCGAGTTACCCAGTGCATTCAAGAGCAAGCGCCCCGCGCCCGATACAGAAACATCACCGTTGACCGTAAAGTCACCCTCTTCGGCTGTAATAATGACTGAAGAATCGCCAACCAATGTGGTCACGCCATCCGGCGCAATCACCAGTCCGTCGCGTTCACGAATCACAATGTCACCGGATTCAGTATTCGTCGCGGTAAGTGACCCAATATCAGTCAAAATATCACTCGCCCCGAAGACACCGATACCGTTGACCGCTGAGAGCGTCACGAGAGCCGGTGTCATCAAATTAGCATCATCGGTCAATCGATTATCGGTAATCCGATCACCGGCGACGACCGAGATATTGCCGCTACCTGATTGCAAAGTCGACAGCTCGACATTTCCATTCGCCTCATAGACGATCTCGGCAACGGAGCCGGAGGAAAGCACCCCGTCGTCCATGCGTATCAGACCGCCCTCTGCGTGCAGATTAATCTGCCCGCCATTGACGGCCCGGATGGATGCATTCTGGAAAATATTGTCGGCTGCGGTCAGCGTAACCACTCCATCAACAGAATCGATGGCGATGTCCTGCCGGAGTGTTTCCCGCACGCCGACATCAAAGGAAAGAACGGTCAGCACACTACTCACGTCAATCGCAGTTGCTGAGACTGCACGGCTGGAAAACACACCCATGCGAGCCACTACTTCAAAAGGATCCAGAACCTGATCAAAAGTCAGGCTATCGTAATTCCCGCGCCAATCACCATCCGTGTCCGGGCTAAACTCCGCCCAGAGCGCACCGTCAATGCTTGGCATAGTTAAAGTTTGCGCCAAAGCGTTTCCGTTCATCGTCTGTTCGGAGAGGTAGAAACGCCCATCGGCCGTTTCCAGCATAAACCTAATTTCAGTATCCGCGAACATACCTCCCGCTGTCTCGGTCGAGACGCTGCCGATGTCGCTGTAGATCATGCGTGGCGTATCGAAGGCGACAAAGGCGTTGAGATGCGCGGCGACATTATCAGGGAACGACCCCGGCTTCGACGCTTCCAGCCGAATAAAATCGCCCGTCTGCGCGTTTTGCACATTCGCATCAACTACCCCATAATCCGCCGTATCAAAATAGACAACTTGGGTGCCCCCAGTAAAAGCCGGTCCGGTATAACCCGCACTCGGTTCGAGCGAAACACCAAATCCACCAATTTGGCGAACGGTATCCAACACTGTCGGCGTAGCGGCAAAATTTACCGCGCTTACATTCGAAGGCTGATCAGCCCCAACACTGTCACCACCAAAAGCCACTTCGTCCGGAGAGAGTTCACGGACTTCCACTGAGCCATTCTCACTGACGACGGTGATATCGTTTGCTGCCAACAGATCAGAAATCTTCGAGGCCTCAGTGATCACTATGCTTGTGCTGTCTAAAAGCACTCGGTCAATTGGCACCGTATCGACAATCCCGATACGTAGATCATTCAGGTTGCTTAAATTGACCGACCCAGAAAGTGCCCGAACTGCGAGCGTATCCACATCAAGATCCAGTGCATTGGAAAGCCCAATACTGCCACTGGCAGTCACGCGCAACCCACTGGCAATAATGTCACGCACGGTATCGCCCGCATCGGAAATTGAGGCCGCGATGACCGATACATCCGCAGTGCCCGCATCAATTCCGGTTAAAACTGCATTCCCGCTCGCTTCAATTCGAATATTTTGGTTTAGGGAGATCGCACGCCCCACTGCGCTAAACGTAACATCTCCCTCAAAAGTAAGAAAATCAAGGGTCCCCAGTGCCACCGCCTCAACCACAGCATTCACATGCAAATGCCGTGTCGCTTCTAAGCTAATCGCCCCGCTTGCGGCGGTAATGTCATCATTAACCGTCAGATCACTGTCCACTCCTCCCGCTTTTAGCAGAACGTTTCCACCATCAGCTGCATAAGTTGGCCCATCGAGGATGATTGAGCCTCCGACTGATTGAACGACAATCGAACCATCGCTACCTAAATTGGATAGCCCAAGCACGGTCAGATCATCAACCTCGCTGATGACGATGAGTCCTGAATCTGAATTTTGCGCAGAAAGTGCGCCCAGGTCTGTATTCAGATCAGCCGCGCCGACGGCACCGATCCCGGTTGCCGCTTCCAGGCTAGCCGATCCGCTGGTGATCAGATTTGGAGTTTCGGAAAAAAGATTATCTAGAATCGCACCTTGCGCTGATACGACATGGATAGCACCACCCTGAGCATCCACGACGGAAAGCGCCGCATTCAATTCAGCGGTAAGATCGATGTCGCCGTTATTCGAGAGGACCAATGCCCCGTTCGCCATGGTCAAAGTTCCATCGATAGCAGTTAGCTGAAGTGCGGCTCCTGCTTCTAAAGTCTCCACACGAGCGGCTCCGTCGATCTCAAGATCCGTCTGAGCAGATAGCTCGATTGTTCCAGAAGTCGCAATGACATGTGTCAGGGTTTTCGAGAATCCAGTGTGCGCACCGTTCTGGCCGAAGCGGTCGCCTGCGACCGTGGCGGCTTCAAGGGAAACAGAGCTTTGCTCTGCTACGAAAATTCCTGCCGAGTTTGCACCCGTCACCTCGGCGGCAAGTGTATCGACCTCTATCGTCAAATTACGCGCTGCCACTCCCAAGCTACTTTTTGCTGAGAGTAACAAAGACGAAGCCAATATGTTTAAGGAGGCGCCAGTCGCGTTAAAAATCGATCCGTCTTGAGAGATGATTTGAGCCTGATCCGCAAGCAGTGCAGCCAAGGAAATATCACCGGAAGCGCTCAATACGACTGCGCCGCCTCCATCCACCACAGAACTGGCACCGTCCATTGAGAGGTCCCCGGCTAAAGCTTCGAGAACAATTGCAGCACCGCCAGTAGATCTAAACAGCACATCCGCTTCGAGAGTCAGCGCTCCGCCGGAACGCACAGAGAGCGCGCCCGTATCCGCCAAGACACTGGCACGGGCCACAATCGACTCCGCCGCCGTGGTTGTTTCGAGATAGACTGAACCACCACCCAGCGCATGCACCGATATCCCGTCAACATCGGCTCCATCTTCCAAGGCAAGTTCACCCTCGCTGACAACGAGAATTATATCGCCGCCGGTATTAGCGACGAGATCGCTCAGTGGATTGGTATCAGTCAAACCCGAGAGCGACCCGTCGGCCGCAAACGTTTCAATCTCAACAGGAGCCACCGCACCCACCAGCAGATCGCCGGTCTGGGAGACATAGATCCCGTTCTCCGCAGTGCCGTTGGCAGACACAGCAAGCGTAGCCACTGCGGTGCGTAACCGCTCAGACGCGGCACCTACAGAGCCAACTGCTTCAATCCGTAGGTTTGTTGCTGTAATATTAGCCAAGCTTCCAGCTGTCGCAGTGACAGATGCGCCGGAAACAAGCGCAAGATTGTCCGCAGTGAGTTGACCGATGATGGCGGAAAGCGCGGTTTCAATTCGGATGTCTGCATGCGTCGCCACCACGTTCGCAGTCGCATCCATGACCAATCCAGCAGTCTGAGAACGCAGTAGAATCGAACCTGTCGTCGCAGTCCCGAGGAAAGCCCCGGCCTGTAGTGCGATCTGTCCGTCAGCTAAAATCGTCAAGACACCACTCGTCGAAACGACCTCGGTGTCACCGACTGTTAAAGTGCTTTCGGTATCTAACAAGACGTGCCCGCTACCATGAGCTCGAACCGGCGCGGCATCTTCAATCACCAACCCACCGCCGACGGTGAGGGCAATCGAGCCGTCACCGGCCTGCGTCATCACCCCCGCATCGACGATAGCAAGGTCGCCTCGTTCCTGAATATAAATACCGCCACTGACCGCATTCACCGCAGTCAATGCGCGGACACTCGTATCAATATCACCGACTGCGGCATCGCCTATTCCGAGTCGAGCGGTCAAGGTGGCCGCGCCTAAAGTGGTTAAGTTGACCGCATCGGCACCGGCCAGATGGTCGATGATGGCTCCGTCTGCTTGCAGGGTGAAATCACCCTCGACCGCATCGAGAAGACCCAGCCGGAGATCCCCGCCACCGCCCGCTGCGGTAGTGATGGTGACATTGCCCCCGCCCGTGCGCACGCGGTCGAGGATCAAGTCGTCGCTTTCGAGCAAAATTAAGGTTCCGGTGGCACCTGTGATCTGGATACCGTCGATTGCCTCACCTAAGCCAGAGCGCAGCGCTTCGCCCCCGAAGACAACGTTGCCGACCCGGTTCACTTGCGTCTGGAGAGTCACGTTGGACTCAGCCACGACGGCGAGGAGGGCGGCTTCGATCAAACCGTCGGTCTGAGTGACTTCGCCCCCATTCGCTCGAAGGACGAGCTCCCCATCGGCTCCAAAGACAGAGATCAATAGATCGAGACCAGTGCCATTAAAGATAATATCGCCCGTCGTGTCGCCAGAGGTCAGCTCAATCCGCCCTTCAGGTCCAAGATCGCTGGTGGTGACCAAAGCTCCGGCATTCAGCCCGGTATCGTTGACGATGACGCTCCCGATGCCTCCAGCGAAGCCGGCCGAGAGTGAAATAAGATCGGTGGCATAAATCGCCTGATTAACAATAATATCGCCTTCCGCTTCGAGCCGCACAGTGGCGCTCCGCTCAGCGACAGTCCCATTGATGCTACCATTGACCAGCACATTACCCTGCCGCGCGACGAGGCGAAGCACCTCGGCACTCGCAGCCACGTCGATCGGCCCTTCCACCAAAACAGAACCACCCACAAAAGTAGTCGGATTAAGGATCTGGGCGGAACTTCCGGATTGCGTGAGCCCGATGGCACCGATCCGGATTTGCCCTGTCCCGTTGAGCGCGTCGCCGATCACGACGGAACGGAAAGATCCGTCAATTGCGGCGAGGTCGGCACTAGAAAGATCTAGGCGCGTAAATTGGTTACCGGACGCTTCAGCGACTCCGATAAGGCGACCCGCATCATAGGGTTTGAGAGTGAGCGTCGAATCGGCGCCAATCGAGGCGATCGAACCCGGCCCCCCGCCGAGATCCATGGAATTCGCCGAAAGAATGATACCCCCATCATCAATAGAGAGCGATGAAAAGCCGCCTAAAACCAGGCTGTTGGTCGCAATCAGTTGAAGCGGATCAGCGGTGATCCCATTTCCATCAACTTGAATGCGATCGGTTACCGAAATATTTAATGCACACACCGAAAGCACATCTGATCGGATTTCGGAATTAAACGAAACCGTGCTATTCGAATCGATTGTAATCGCCTGCGGTTGACTGCTCCCACCCACATTGGCATTAAAGGAGACATTGCCGTCGGTGAAAATTTCGACAATGCCGCCGACCTCAAGGAGTGCGTTATTCTGAAACTGAACTGAGCCGATTGCTGATAAGTCCTCCGAGTCCCCGATCTGAACGCTTCCACCGACTCTAACAGAGCCCTGGAATACGACACTGGCACCAGCTTCAACAATAAGATCACCAGTCAGCACAATATTTTTCTCGAAGACAACATTCTGCCCTGCGGAAACGACCAGGTGGTGCACCGGATTAATGACACCAATTTGCGCACTGACCAAAACATCCTGAGCTGAATCAATAATCAGGTTTTCTTGAGTGGCAATATCGCTACCATTCACTAACGCGTCCTGGGTGAAGAAGATACTGCTACCGGTAGAACGATAGAGCCAAGTTTCGCCGGAATCGATGGTGACGGGCGAATCCACTAAAATCCCAAAGTTTTCAATCGTCTGATCCGGTGTTAATGAAGCACTTGAGGTTGTAATCTCCAGAATCGCTGGATCCGCAGCTAAGCTCACAAAGGGAGCTAGTGACTCCATCGAGTATTCTTCCACAACCACTTCATCGACGACCTCGGGCGCACTCTCCGTCTCCGGCACGTCGATCATGGGTGTTGCTGAAAGCAACAGGCGCTTTTCGAGCGGCTCGACTTTGAAGAAACGTGGGCGGTCAGAAGGCATAAAAAACAATTAGAGGGTTAGTCGAAAATCAATACCCGGTAGAAACGGCTCGTGCCATCAATCGGGACAGTCCAGGTGAGCGCACCTCCAGAACCAGCGCGCACCGACTGAAGTGGCGCCCAGCTTACGAGATTGGTGGAGCTTTGCAGTTGATAACTCAGTGCAGTCTGTGATTCAGGTAGTTCGATTAAAAAATTAGCCGGGTCGATCACACTAATCTGCAAGGCAAACACCGGATTCGTAGCGGCAACGACGAAATCAGCGGACACTATTGCACTGGAAATACCACTTGCCACTGCGACCACACGCACAGTCGCACTTGCTTCCAATAGAAAGGGCTGTGTGTATAAGATGGACTGGTCAGAGGGCAGCGATCCATCGATTGTATAATAAACTTGGGTGCCTGAAGGCACGGAAAGTGTCACCGTAACCGGACTGGAAAAATTGCCGCCATTCGGATCGATAGAAGGCGCGGTCACCACTGCAACTCCAGAAATTAGTGCCGCTCCGTCGCCAGCTATGACGGCATCTATAGTCAACGCCCCGGGAACTGAATCCCGCAAAATCGTAGCAGAACTGCCAGCGATCTCGACGGTCAAGCCCTCAAACCCAACTGCGATAAAAACGCCATCCGCGACTGCCACGACACTTTTCAAGACCTCGGTCGGGGCGCCACTGGCCGCAGAGTAAGTCTCGCCACCGTCAACCGACCTGAGAATGACGCCGTCTCCGACCGCGACAACCGCTCCCGCCGAGTCAACCGCCAAACTGTAGAGAGGGCCGCCCGACAAGCCAGTAGCGGACTGCCAGCTAATTCCGTCGGTCGAGTAAAAAGCAGCACTGTCAAAAAAGTCGCCGCCCACCGCAATCCAGTTTCCAGAAACAAGGTCATAAGAGACTGCATTCAACTCAGAGCCAGGAGGATTCGAGCCTAGAGTCCAGGTGAGCCCGTTATCGGTCGAACGCAGGAGATCGCCGGAGGAAGCTGTCACCGCTAGCCAATTGTTGGAACCATCAGAGACGATGCCCGTTACGGCCCCAAAGGAGGCGCCGGAGGCGACTTCCGTCCACGCAGTCGCATCTACGCTGAGGTCGGCACGCAGAAGCCGACCAAAATCACCACCCACAATGGCAATATCTTCAGCCGTGGCTACCGCCTGCAGCGCACCGTCCGCTGCCCGCAACTCGCTAAAACTCACCCCGCCATCCGTCGAAAGAGCGACGGCGTCGGTTGTCGTTACCCCGAGGATGTCACCATTGGCACTAGTCAGAGCCTTAAAGCTACCGTCGAGCCCCTGAAGGTTCACACCAAACAGACTGGCGCAAAGCCCCAGACAACTGAGCACGAGCAGAAGCACTGGACGTAAGCCGAAGCGAGCAAATGAAAGCTGAGTATTAGATAATTTCACGGATTCTACTGAAAGCTGCCACTGACAAAGAGAATATCGTCGCCGGGTAGGCGTTCGAACAGAACGCTGTTAACCGTCGCGGAGTCTACATCGAGCCGCAGATTGATTGAATTGTTCAAGGTGATGACCGGCCCAATCGCTCCACGGAAGTTTATCGAGCTAGTTCCGGGTGCCGTGTTGCGGACGATGAGTCCTAAGGCACTATCGATGAAGCTGGCTCCAACCAAGTTTTCAATGTAGTTGACCACCAAGAAGTCGCGAGCCGACAAATTAAGCGTGCCGCTATTCACGAGGATGGAGCTTCCGGCGAACATTTCAAGTCCACCACTGTCCACGTTCAAGGTCACGGAACCGAAGCCAGCGTGCTGGACGTTTCCATTGACATCCAAGTTATGTCCCGAGACGAGCAGGGAAATGTTACCCACGCCCCCGGGGCGAATCGTCAGTCCCTGATCTACTAAATTAGTGACCACATTACTCCCGGACGGACGGAACTCGAAATTCAGGTTGCCCGAATCGGTCACGGCGGAGAACTCGAGCGAAGCCGTCACAATCGCGTCGCCATTCGCGCCAGAGGCACCCGATCCGAGTTCAAGACTAATCCCTTGGTCGCCGGCAACGAGGACAGGAATGTCCGCAATGGTCGCCGTCGTGGTCAAACCGCCATCAAGTATCTCAAGCTGAATGCCACCCTCACCGATGACGGCTCCTCCCAGAGTCAGATCACCATTGTTGACGGTCAATGTAACCGCACCAGTCGAATCAGTGAGGACAATGCCATCGGCAGTGACTTCAGATGAACCATGAATGAGCGCGGAAAAGTCGCCCGATTCAACCAGAGCGGTCAATTGCGCAGCTGTCAGGCTGAGACCCGCCCCGATACCTGCGGCACCCACGTCGAGATCCAAGAGACCGTTGCTGGCGACAAAGACAGGCTCAGCACCAGCCAGAGCAAATTGGAGTCCACCCACTTCGAGGAACAGATTCCCGTCGGTGTTGATCAAACGCGTTTCCAAAGTAACCGTGCCGTTGGAGCGAAGGATAAAGTTGCCATCGACATTGACCGCCCCGTTGACGGAAGACAGGGATGAAGCCGTCCCTTCATTCAGAAGCAGGACGAAAGTATCCCCATTGGCAGCGTCTTTCAGGCGCAGGCCATAGCGTCCGATTTCGAGATCATCCAGTTCCACGACCTCGGCGGTGCCTGAGGCTTGGGCGTCAAGGCGCGTGGCTTGCGTGACAATGGGCTGTCCGGAAAGGCCGAGGTTGGTGCCCGCCAGTAACTGGATCCTTTCGGCGGTCAACAAGTGGGCGGCACTGCCGACGCCTGCCGCAGCGACTGTGCCATTGCCACGAATCGAAATGAGCTCACCTGCAAAGACCACTGGCAAGGTGACATCGCCGCCGACAGTCATTTTGATATTGCCAAGAGCGGCTCGAAGAATCGCGCCTGCAGGGAACGTGACTTGACCCGAAACCCGAAGCTCAATCGAGCGTTGGAGCGACTCGATCAGCGGATTGACCAAAGACAGTCCTGGATCGATACTCAAGGACTGAGCCGTCAGCTGAATATCACCGCTAGCGGTAATACGCTGGCCAAGCACAAGGGCACCATTGACTCGGACAACTGCCGAACCGGTGGCGAGTTCGAGCCCTCCCGCTAGGTCGAGGTCGCCCCCAGAGAGGGTGAGGAAGAGACTACCCGAGTTGTTTAACTCAAGTTGATCAACCCGCGTCGTGCCCGTAAGCAGCAAGTAAGCGGAGCCAGCGGTGAGGTTCTGGACGCTCAAGACGGGCGTTTCCACGGTCAGGTTCGAATTGGAGCTGCTGGCACCAATGCCGTCGCGAGCTATGATCGAGACGGCGACGCTGGCGGCGATATTTTGAGTGCTGCCGTTTGCGCTGAGAAGCTTGGCCTCTGAATCGATGGTAACGTTGCTTGCGATCACGTTGCCTAAGGTCAGATCCGCGCCGGAGTTGATCGCGACCAACGCACCCGAGATCAGGGCTGAGCCAGTCATCGTCCAAGCACCATCGGATGCAATCGAGATATTACCCGAGGTGGCAACGCTGGCGGCTAAGGCACCCGAGCCGCTGATGTTGAGGGTCAGCGTGCCGCTGGTGGAAGTGATGTCCGCGCCTGCGTTGAGGTCGCCGTCGATCGTGAGGAGAATGTTACCCGCGCCCCCCGCAGTGAGGACGCCCGCAGTCGCGCTCAAGTTCAAATCCCCGGAGAAAGTCTGGATATCGATCAGGCCACCGGCAGGTGTGATCACGCCAGAGAGTGCGGCGGCGTCGACCGTTTCTGTGGTCAGATCCGAAAGCAGGCGATTAAGTGTGACGGCGACAGTTCCTACAGTGGTGCCATTAACGGCATAGAGGTGAACGGAAGTGGCGGCGATGGCGAGCAGGTCTGCATCGGCGGTGAAGGCACGTTCGAGGGTGCCGACGCTACCGGATGCATCGATCCGCAGGCTGTTGGCAGTGACGCTGGTGTCGACCGTAGCGGCGCGGCGAATGCCTCCGTCGCTGGAAATTAGAGAGACGGCGTTCGCGGTGATGACCCCGAGGGTGAGGCTGCCGGCGGCATGGATACCGAGAGCCGCATTGGCTGCGGTGATGGTCGCGTCGCCCGCCATGGTAAAGGCACCACTGGTCGATTCGATCAAGATGGCTCCCGCAGTGCTGCTGAACAAGGAAGCGCCAAGCCCAAAGCTGACCGCGTTGATGCCCTGCAAGGTGACTGCACCGCTGCCACTATTGAGGCTACCAGCTAGAACCAGCCCGTCGGCTGCTTTGAGAAGAACCGAACCCGAACCCGCCGCAATTACGTTGGGGACAAGGATACTACCCGCGAGGGTTTGCAGAACGATGGCACCATCGCTCAAGGCGGTCAGGTGATTGAGCGCGGCGTCGGTCACTGTCGCCGTGCTGGCGCTGGAGGTAAACTCGCTCACTGTAGTCGCGACTGGTGCGACTGTGATTGTGTTTTGGGCGGTGAGGAAAAGTCCGTCATTTCCGGAAGACGCGGCCAAGGTAGCACCACTCACTGTGAGGTGGCGGCTGGCCGTGCCGATGGCGTCGGTCGCGGTGATCCGGAGCGCATCTGCGGTCACATTCAAAGTCGAACCGGCGGCATTGACGATGGCCGCCCCGGCGACGAGCGACGCGGTGGTGGCAGTCAAATTACCAAGGGTCAAGGCTCCGGCGGCGGCGAGCCGCAGGCCTGCGTCCGTGGCGGTGACTGCGGCAGTCCCGTCCATAAAGATCGCGCTTGAATTCGATTGGAGGCTAATATCGGCCGCACTGGCAATCGTGACCCCAGTTGCTAAGGTCAGCAGGTCTTCCGCTAGGATCGTAATCAAGCCGGTGTCCGAGAGAATGTCTGCATCGGCGATGAGAGAACCTGCCGCTTCCAAGTAAATACGCCCGGAGCCATCGGCCACCACAGCGCTACCATCGGCGGAGCGGCTATCGCCTGCGACTTGATTCACGGACGTAGTGCCGTCATTGAGAGTTAAGTTACCCGCAGTGAGAACGAGAATGATGTCGCCATTATTCAGTGTGACTAGATCAGACTGCGCGGCATCGACCACCGCGACGCTGCCGGCCGTGGCGGTGAACTCATTCGTCGCGACACGCACCGAAGCTACGATGGTGCTGGAGCTATCGGTCAGGAACAGGCTGCCTTCGCTCGAGCGAGCCGAAAGCACTGCGGCGTTAGTCCGAAGGTGGTTACTGGCGGTTCCGATCGAGTCGGCAGCGGCCAAGCGTAAGCCTTGGCTGGCGACGACTTCAGTCGCCGTGCCGCTATCATTAACGATGGCACCCAAAGCTGATTGGAGGGAAACGCTGGCTCCCGAGACTTGGCCGACGGTCAAATCACCCGCCGCAGCGAGACGAACGGAAGCGGCACCCGTGGCCGAAGCCGTCGGAGCGAAAGTAAGCGCGCCCTGCTCGGATGCGACCGAGACGTGCCCGGCACCCGTGGTGGCGATCACAGTGTTGCCATTGATACTGACTGCATCGGAAGCGCGAACCGTTAAGTTGCCCGTGGTGGCTAGGATCGAGGCATTGGCGATCAGTTCACCCCCCAAAGTGCGAAGCAGAAGACCGCCGGTGCCACCGGCTTGGACGGCGACCCCGTTGGCGGAACGTCCGTCGCCCCCGGCCTGATCGATGAGGGCGTTGCCGTCGTCGAGCGTGAGATCACCCGACTTGACTACGAGCACAATGGCAGCGCCGGCGGTGAGGTCGGACTGGGCTGCGTCGGTCAGGGTAAAGGAATTACCATCGCCCGAAAGTCCAGAAACCGCGACGCGGACTGAAGAAACGGTGAGGGCCGAATCATTGGTAATAAAGGCCGCCCCAGTGGTGGCACGCGCCGAGAGATTCGCCACATCCGTGAGGAGATGGCTTTGCGCCGCGCCGATCGAAGTGTTGGCGAGAATTCGGAGGGAATCGGCAGTTACATTGATAGTGCTGAATGAGGCACTGACAATACCACCCGCTTGAGAAATCAGAGAAACACCATTTCCGGTCAGTTGTCCAATCGTGGCGTTGCCTTGAGCGCTGACGCGTAGATTACCTGAATTCGTAGTGAGCGTGGCAGTCGCTGGCATTGTGACTGCACCGGCGACCGCGCTGAGGGAAATATCGCCCGAAGTCGTCGTGACGCTGATGACGGCAAGGCTTAGATTATTTCCAGCTGCCAGCGTAATATCACCACTGCCGGAAGCGACTCCGGAGTTGATAATGAGATTGCCCGCCGCTGCAATCAGAACGGAACCGCTACCATCGGCAACGACGACGGCGCTGTCAGCGTTGCCGTCATTCAAGGTAATGGTGCCCGCCAGCGAAATCAGAACGATGTCGCCATTGCCACCCGAGCGTAGATCGGCCTGTGCAAGATCCGTTTGAGTGGCCGCAGTTGCGGTGGCGGAGACACGATTCGTGATGACGGTGACTGATGAGACGGTGAGACCATCCGCTTCGGTAATGAAGATACTACCGTTGAGGGTGCGCGCCGAAAGCTGTGCGACCCCAATGGCGAGGTGGCGACTGCCTGCTCCGATGCCGGAAGCGGCGTTCAGGCGGAGGCTGGTGGCAGAGAGGTTGCTGGCACTCCCCGTGGCGGCCAGAATGTTGCCTCCAGAAATCACGGAGATACCGAGACCACTGACACTGCCTAAAGTGACGTCGCCGACTGCGGCAAGGCGCACATTCGCGCCGGCTGTCGTGATCGTTGAAGCGACTTGAATCAGGGCACCCAAACCGGCATCTATATAAATGTCAGCGCTGGCTCCAGTTGTGATGGAAATACCCGAACCAAAACTGATACCGTTACCGGCGAGCAAGGTGAGATGACCGGTGCCGGATGCGACGTCCGCGTTAACCGTAAGATCGGTGGCCGCTTCGATCCGGATACGCCCTGAAGTTGCAGCCACAACTGGCGCACCAGTCGCGATGTCCAGCGAGCCCGAAGTCGAGATCAAGATGATTGCTCCGTTCACTGAAGTGGTCAGACCCGACAACGACGCCCCTGGAATCAGAGTTAAGCTGCTGTTAGCATTCACTTCGGAGACCGTAACCGAGACATTAGCTCCGACCACCGCATCATTGCTTTCGAGCAAGAAGAGCCCCCCGGCACGCGTGCTGGCGGCCAAAGTATCCACATTAATCTGTAAAGGAGTCGATGCGCTGGCTATGCCGGTGTCAGCTGCCAGGCGAAGATTCTCTGCCGTGACATTTGTAGCCGAGCCAGCAGCCCGAAGGATCGAACCGGTAGCCGATTGAACGGCAACGGAACTGCCCTCAATCACGCCAACCGTGACGGTGCCATCCGCATCAATCAAAGCCGACGAGCCCGTCGCCCGGACGATTGCGGTGCTTCCCATGATGACCACCCCGTCGGTGGATTGGACAAAGATCGTTCCGGATGTGCCCGTGCCGACGGTCGAGCCGCTGACCAAGGTCAGGGTGTTGACCGCTCTCAGGGTCAAGTGACCGGAAGTCGACAAGACGCTTGCGTTCGCAGTCAGATTATTGGCAGCGGACAGAAGCACGTTGCCAGCCTCATGAGCGACCACGGAGGCACCGTTCAGGTCGCCGCCTTCATTCAAGGTAATCGAACCGGAAGTCGCGCGCAGGACAATCGATGCTGACTCGGAAATAGTCGTCAAGTCGCTCAGCGTGAGATCTGGCTGACTTTGTAAGCCGCCACTGGCAGTGACTTGAGCGGTGCTGACGACGACCGAACCGACGGTGACGCCGACTGAGTTAATCAGGTGAATCCCATCCGCGCCTGCGACGGCGGCGACGCGCCCGACTTGAGTGCGGAAACTCTCGACCGTCGATGGTGCCAAGGTGCCGATGCCGCCATTGGTGGCATTAGCCGCACTGAGCAGCAATTGGCTGGCCAGCACCTCTTGATCGAAAACAGTGGACCCGGCGGCGCGGATGTGGCCAGTTTCACTGGTCAGAGCAGCTCGTCCCTCAGTTGAAACGCCGCCAAGAATCAAATTCCCGTTGGCATTCAGAACGATATTTCCGGTCGATGCGACGAAGCGAGAGTCGGCTGCGGCAAGTAAAGCGCCACCAGTTGTCAGATGAATTTGCCCTGCCAGACCCGTGGCGACTTGAATACCAGCGGCCAGGGTAAAATCAGCCGCCGAAAGCAAGGTAATGGATCCCGTCACACTCGAAACATCGGCCAGCAGCTCCAGTTCGCCAGGCGTGTCTAAGAGAATACGTCCCGCGCCGGCCGCCGTCACAGTATGTGCAGCCAGCACCGAAAGGTCGCCCGCTGACAAGGTGATGATGACGGCACCATTGGAGCCGCCAGTCGCGACGCCCGACTGTTCAGCCAGCGGGGTCGATGTAGTCACACCGTTGGCGGCGACGATCGCGCTGGTGGCTTCAGTCGCTCCGATCTCCAGACCGTCGACTTCGAGTAGATAGAGGGAGCCGTTTGTGGTGCGCGCAGAAAGCGTGACCACCTCAGTATCAAACGCATTAGTCGAAGCACCCACATTGCTGTTAGCATTCAAACGAAGCGTCGAGGCAGTGACATTCGTGCGTGCGGCTTCGTTGTCAGTAATTGAGTTGGCAGTGGAAGTCAGGGCAACCTTGCCTGCGGTTTCAATTCCTGCGACGGCAATCATGCCCGAAGTATTAACCACGATGTCTCCAGACGCTGCGAGCAAGGTCGAACCAGTCGCCATGGTCAGACCACCAGCGGAAGATAGAACCGTCATCGTGCCGGAAAGAGCAGTTGCGACCGTGACACCCGAAGCAAGCGAGATACCTGCGGTGCCCCTCAAAGTAAGCGAACCACCGGAGGCTTCAATATCGCCATTGACCGTAACACTTGCGCCAGTGGCATTCGCGTGGAGCAACAGGTGCCCCGTATCGCTGATCCGAATCGTTGCTAAATCAGGCGTTTCGACCAGAGCAGCCATTACAGTGATCGTGCCCGAAGCCAGCAGCGTGGCACTCCCGCCCCCCAGCGATTCAAGGCCGAAGATCGCGTCGTCTGCATCCAGAGCGACCGAAGCCACACCGTCGAGGTCGAGTTGATTGACCGAACCGGCGGTCAGACCGATTGCCACCGCGTTTGTTTCGGCCAAAGCGAGCGGGCCAGTCGTGATCCGAGCGGACACAACATTGGCCGAGATTTCGAGCGGGTTGTAAGTGGTGGCACCTAATAGACCGGCACCCGTGCCTGCTTCGATCTGGAGACGATCTGCGATCAGGTCGACCGCCGCATTGCCCCCGTCAAGGATCGCCCCAGTCGTCTTGAGGTGGACGTAACCGAGCGCTGCTTCGACCGAACCCACGGTCAAATTACCCGTTACATCGATACCAATGCTACCAGAGTTGGCGCGGATAAAGGCACCGTCATCCATCAGGAGATGATCGCCCGTGCGGATGAAAATATCACCGGTCTGGGCGCGCACGCCTGCGGTGGTGGCATCCCCTGCCGCTGGAGCCGATTCGGCGACCGAGAGCCAGTGCGCCGCGCCGTCAATGTCTAGCGTGATATCACCATTCAAACTACGAATTGCGGCGTAAGCGTCCAGCGAAGCAGCTCCGAGGAAAATACGCCCATCTTCGTTTGTGCCGATGGAGCGTTCGTCGTCATCTCCATCCTGGAGAATGAGGTGGCCACCGAACTGTAGGAGGAGGTCTCCTCCGGCAGAAGAGCTGATGTCAGATTGGGTGGCTTCCGTGGTGACTGTCGCCGGAGCCGTTGCTCCTAGATTCGAGACAGTATCGACAGTCACGGCGACACTTGTGACTTCGACCGCGCCGACCGAATTGAGGCGGATGTCATCGGTGGCCGCAGCGGTCAGGGTGATAACGTCGACCACTAAGGGATCGGCCACCGAAGCGATAAAGGCACCTGAAGAGAGGCGAAGCGCACTCGCAACAATCTGGGTGGCTGGCGACGTCGACAAGCGGCTGATGGCATCGCCCGCAGTCAAGGCGAGGGCACCCGAGCCTGTGTTGATCGAGTTGATCGACATAACACCAGTCGCACGGATGATGGTGTCTTGACCATTCGTCACGATGCTTGACGTGACGGTTTGGGTAAAATCATCGCCCGATTCAAGAAGCACGCTGCCCGTGCCTGTTGCGGTCAAATCGCCGCTTAGGGTGAACGTCTGGACTGAGGTAAAGTGAGCGGCTCCGCCATTGACTAAAATGTCCCCGTCAATTTGCAGTGTTTGCGCCGCAGAGATCAGTGCGTTCCCCGTAATTTGAACAGTCGGATCAGCCGAGATGGCGTCAAAAGTCAGAGCACCGCGACCCAGCAGCACTACATTTCCGGCGTCCGTCCGTAACTGACTGGTCGTCCATGTCTGCGAATCCGTAGTGCCATCTGCCTGAGCGTCATCGACTGAAACAGTGGTTTCGCCGACCGCAAGGTCGTTGAGCGAATCGATCAAGAGCGGCCCGTCTTGAGCAGTCGCGGTTAAGCGATCGACCTCGATCTTCAAGACTTCGATGAACACTTCTTCGCCCCCCTCGGCAGCCACCACCGTGAAGATACGCCCGACCTCAGTGCCGGCCAAGACTTGCAGACTGCCCGCTCTGACATTGGTGCGCCCATCACTGTTGGATCGGTGAACAGCACCATTGGCCGAAGCGATATAAACACCGGCCATCAGGCTGAGAACCTGAGCGACCTGAATTGTATCGCTAGCCAAGAGCGCGACATCGCCGCCCCCAGCGGATAGAGTGATGGCAGAAGCCATGCTTAAGGCGCCGCCCGATTCGATCAAGACATCGCCGCCGTCAGTCGTGAGATCCGCTGCGAGGGTGACATCCGAAAGCACACGCAAAGTTAATTCGCCGCCGCCCAAGGTCACGGTAGCGAGCGCATCGGTCACAAGGTTACCCGCTGAATCGATCAGTAAGGCACCCGTGCCTGTATGCAAAATTGCACCAGTCAAGAGGACATTGCCATCTTCACTGATGAGAACAGAGCGCCCGGTGGTGGCCGATTGGGTCAGCGAGGTGACAGTGAGATCGGCTCCTGCCGTGGCCTCGGTGACGACGATATCGCCCGTTTCACCCGAGTTGGCTAAGCTTAAAGTGCCGGATTCGATGCGGATGGGATCGCCGATTTGACCGATACCAGTCTCGCCGGAAAGTTGCACGTGGCCATTAGTGGCGACGTTGGTGCCGGGCGTTCCCCGAGCGTTGGAGATGGCTGCCCCGCTGATTAGAGTAATGTCGCCACCATCGGTCGAGGCGATCGAGGTCACGGTGATCGCGGAATCAGCCGTGTAGTCAATCGCACCGGTGTCGCTGGTGCTGGTGGCCAAACCACTCATCAAGATAGAGCCACCTAGGCTGGAGACCGAGAGCGCAGCCACCGTTGCAATCGTGCCTGACTGGCGGATCTCCGCATCGGCAGTCAGCGAGAAGGAACCGGCTGCATCGGCAGAACCGGCGAAGACCGCCTCGTTCCCTGAAACTAAGGTGATGGTTTCAGCCAAGAGACTGCCATTGGTGGTGAGGGTAAAGGTGTCACCCGAATTAATGGAAACTGTAGTTGCCCCGGTCGCAGTGATAGGGGCGTTAATCAACGCAGTGCTCGCGGCATCGACAGAAAAGTCGGCCTCAGCGAGATTCAATCCGGCTCCGTTAATTTCGACTGCACCATTCGTTTCAAAACGAATGGACTCTGCGGAGTCTTGCAAGGCGCCCGTGGCGACTCGAAGAAGCGAAGTATCATACACTTTGAGCAGCGGCGACTCAAGTGAGGCACTATTGATGAAAGCGCCCTCAAGGTCGAGGTCGATCCCATCGATGGCGGAGATGCGGGCGGTGGCAGAGTCGAAGCTAAGATCGCCGCCGTTGGTCGTCGTGACGGAAACTGCCCCAGTTTGGGAAGTGACCCGAGCGAGCAAGCTTATCGAGCCACTCGCGGTGAGGCTGATTGCGCCTTCATGGCCAGTGGCGGAAACGGGAGCCAAGTCCCCGACGGCCTCCGTGGCAATCGCATCGATATTGGCAATCTCGAAAGGTAGGTTAGGATTCGCAGCGAGGAAAGTCTGAAGCGCAGCGAAAGTAGTGCTGGCATCGGCAAACCGGACTTGCAGTAGGCGAAGACCATCGGCTTCGAATAGGTTGGCCGAAGCGGTGCCGGCACTCAGAGTTGCGTCGAGGGCATACGACACCTGAATTCCGTTGTTGATCACACCTCCGATAGTTGAGGCAAGTTCAACCGCGACGCCTGACGGCAACAGTGTAGTCAAGGTCGCGACAATAGGATCCGCGCCATTAACGAAAGGCTGAGACTGATTACCGAAAGTGCCCGAACCGTCGGATGTGCCAGCCAAGGTTGCGCTAACTGGCACCGAAGCGCTGTTGATGGCGGCGATCAGAGTATTCGCAGTGGTCACTCCGGTCTGCACATTTAAAATGAGTGCGCGTGAGGCGGTCAGGTAGCTAGCCGTGGCCGAACCATCGTCAATCGAGCCATTGTCTATAACATAAACGCGAATGTTCTGCAATAATGTTGAGTCGGAATCCGCGATGACTTCGAAACCATTGTTCTCTCCGGATGCATTGACCACGGCTCGTGCGACACCGCCGGTACCGCCTGACGTCGCAGGATGACTGACTAATTTGATGCCCCCGAAACCGGTCGTGCCCGCAGGCAGGGAGGCGGTGAATGGGATACTTGCAGCGTTCGGCCCTGAGTTAATCGCAGTCATAATGCCACCGGGTGTGGCAAAGTCAGGATTGATGCGAATTTCTAGAACTTCACCCGTTGCGTTGTAACTAGCACTCGCAGCTCCTGGTGTGATTGAGATGTCGCTGACCAGAACCACTTCGATTCCGTTTTGGTTATCACCCGGCTCGTCGGCCGTGACGATGAGGTCATTATTAGTGCCTACCATCGCGACCGTGACCGAAGCATTCACTGCCACTGCACCGTTTCGCAAAACGAAACGAGTCGCCTGAATCGCACCAGTGCCATTGTTGGCCGTCGTTAATTCAGGGGTGAGCGAAGCGATGAAAGTGCCTTCGGTATTGAGCGCGGCAATGACCTGACCCGCACTCGTCACAGCGCTGTCGATATAGACTGTCATTATATTTGTGACGTCATCGAAGATAGCGCGGACACCGTCCACACCAACCAGACCATCATCTACGAAGCGGAAGCTGATTCCGTTGTAGAGGGGACCTGCGACGCTCGATGTGACTTTAAAATCATTATTCACCCCAACCGCGCGAATAGTCGCCTTGCCCGAAAGGTTCGATACCATGAGAACAGAGACATCACCGATAATGTCGTTCGCATCGGTCGGATTCAAAGAGCCATTAAATACAGCCGTAAATGGGGCTCCGCCAATCTCAGCTTCAGCGAGATTGATCGCGCCGATTATCTTGCCCGCTGTGGTGTATCCAAAATTTATATACACATCGAGCAGACCAGTGGACTCATTCCATTGAACAAGAGCGGAATTGGTCGCATCCGTCAAATTACCGCCGGGGCCATCGTCGAGCAGGCGGAAAACAAAATCATTGGCCGCGGCACCGGGATCGGTAGAAGTCACACGAATCGTGTAGAGTGCGTCTCCAGGCTGGATTTCAGCATAGGCGGCAATCGGATCAGCGCCGTCGGCAGTCGTTCCTGCACTGTATGTGACGATACCTTCGTCCGCCCCGTTATTCGCAAAAAATGCTTTCTCGGCGGAAATACCTACTGAGAAAATGGCAGACCCATCGATTGGGCCGGTGACCAAAGCGGCCGATCCGGCAAAGTTTGGATCTGCGTTAATCGCGTCTATGACCTGAGATATCGTCGATAGGTCGTTGCGCACGAAGACACGAAGCACACCGCTCGTTGCATTGTAGAAAGTGGAAGGCGGATTGCCATCGCGCAGATCTGGGTTAGCGGGATCCTCGGACGCATCAATCGTCTCCCCTGCTTCACGGATGATTTCGAAAAGGACGCTCACCGCATTTCCGTCGGGACCGGCGTCATCCATCAACAGCGCGAATTCAAACTCAGAACCGGGGAAGGCTTGAATCACCGACTTTATCGGATCCACTGTGACCGCTCCGGTATTATCAAACTGTATCGCTCCGCTGAGCTGCGTCTGCATACCACCTTGGAATCCAGAGAATGCGAGATTGGATGTGCTGTCTGGAGCAAAGGACGTCACCGCGAATCCCAGATTGGTCACCCGCACCGCTCCAATGTTATTGAGATAAATCCCGGCCGCACCCGCAGAAGCGGAAATCTGGGCAACTTCTGTCATCAAGACGGAGGCTGCCGAACCAATCCCAAGACCGGCAGTGAGTAGCAGGTCGGAAGCATCTATTCGAAGGGCGCCACTGGTCGCGCCGGCGGAGATCTCAAGATCGGCGATCAAAGCGACCGCACCCGTCGTGAGCACTTCACCTTCGACTGTGATCGAGCCCTCAGAATTAACGATGAGTGCGCCCGAGCCCAAATGCATTTGCGCGCCCGAGCCCAAGGTAAAATCACCACCAGCTTCGACGGAAAGATCCCCACCATTAGAAACAAAACCACCAGTCGAGGCGATTTCAATCGCGCCAGTCGCCCGTAGCGTCGAATCCCCTCCAGCTAGATCGAGTAGGCCGTTCCAAGTCTGACCTCCTGTAGTTTGCCAGAGAACTGGAAGCGCTTCCGTCAC
>Ga0306899_1000393_pt1 | contig 22985 bp, 15 predicted proteins | sample AntRauMFilla3764_FD_190407 | JGI IMG/M metagenome (GOLD analysis project Ga0306899, IMG submission 190407) | Saline lake microbial communities from Rauer Islands, Antarctica - Metagenome Filla 3 #764 (v2) (version 2) | ecosystem: Environmental > Aquatic > Non-marine Saline and Alkaline > Saline ... | reverse complement strand
AGCTGAAACAAATTCAGTTCCTCCAGTATAGATGTCTCCACCAGATAACGTTGTGTCGTCTGAGGTAAGACCCCAGTGACCAGCTTCATTTGGTGCACCTGGTGTTCCGCTCGGCGGTAACCAGACGTCTGGCACAGTATCGAAACCACCATCGCGGTATCCATCGATTACTGCCCCATTAGCAGAAGTGAGCTGTTGATTAGTCTGAACAGTGACAGCAAACCCATTAGCAGCGTTAGTAGACACTTCTAGCTGCTGAGCAGCAGACAGTGGGTTACCAGCTGATAGTTCACCAAAGGCGATAGCTGTCGGTGTTGTGGTCGTACCCGTCGTATCAGAACCAATTGTCGCTCCTGAGGCGACAGCATTTACCGTAAAAGTAAAGATAGTGTCAACCGTAGCAGAAACAGTAACGGAATCGAGGATCATAACCCGAGTTTCACCCGTATCTACTCCTGCAGTAATTGGGAACTGGTAGGAACCAGCAGTCGGGTTTACTAGCTGAGCATCTCCTCCGTCAGCGTTGAGTCCAATTTCAATGGTAGTAGACGCACCTGCGTCTAGACTTGCTCCATCTCCTGTACAGAACGTAATTGTTAGAACTGTTCCAGTGAACGCAGCTCCAACTTGATCTGAACCAGTACAGTCAGCGGCAACAGTAAGATCTGTTGAGGTTGCCTGTACATCGATGTCTGAGAAGTCTACAGAACCAACCACAAAAGGTCCGTCTGAGAAATCTACAGTGATAGTCTCACCATTAACTACTCCAGTTGGAGTAATAAACTCGATAGTGTGATCTGATCCGTTACCTGGTCCTGAATCAGACAAGGTGTTAGTAAGTGTTGTGACATTTGCTGCTTGCGCAAATTGCATTACCGGTAGTCCTAGTGACCACATGATGATTGCAATACTCGCGACAGCGGCGGTTGCTTGGAGCACAGAGAACGTGTTTGACGTTCGTGACATATGCTCTACGTTGTATTAGCTTACAGCGCTGGCTCGCGTGGTGAGCAAGCCAGAATGGTGAGTAAACTCACCTGCGTAAGTGGTCTCCACTCCGCTTACGCAAAGATTCGACTGCAAACATATCCGCCTGGACACACTCGGCTGAAGTGCTCACATACGCAAAAATCGCGTACGTTCAGTAATTTACTAATTGAAACTACCTCCAATGCGGATACACTCTCATTGTACGATGGTCGGGAACCAGTTGTGTTGCTTGTACACATAAATTTCAACCACACTACATACTACACCACACAAAAATCAAAATTGTAAATTTCTAATGAATGTCGACGGTTATAGGCGGTAGCTGCATGGGATGATGTTAGAACTTTTATTACAAACTAATCTTCTATATTAATCCACTGTCCGTCTCTATATTTTCGAACTGCATGACCACCACATGGTATGTCTCCCATGTGAAAAACTACATCAATGGTAGTTTCAGCAGCAAACCCTTCAGCGTATGTCCCTGCTCGCATGTAGTTATGCTGCACAAGATCTCCTTCTTCATCTTTTGATTGTACTTCTAAAAGATATAGACCTGACTCATCTTCAAGACTACGTGTAATTTCAAAATCACCTTCAATGATTTTCTCAAACATATTTAATACTTCTCTTTCGTTGTGAATCTTTTCAGCCGTGTTTTCGTTCGTTGGAATTTTATCAATCATAACAAAAGTATAGCACTTCAGCGGGGACTCGAACTTTTTAATGTTTCTAGATAAGCCTAAAACTCGTTGCTAGCCATGTGGTACGAAGTTGGAACTCTACGAACTTAGGATAACTCTATAAGTCTTTCAACGAGCTTATACACAGTCGTCGATGGTGTGCGTTTTTCACAAGAAGAAATACCGTCTTTTGTGTGCATCGTCTCCAATTTTTTGGCATTTATAATAGCCGTACCAATCAAGTCTTTTAGGTAAGGAAACACGTCCATATTCTTTTCGTACTATTTTTTAAACTATACACACCAAGAATCTCCGTTAAAGCCTTCTTTACTTCTTTCAATCTGCATATTGTTTGTTATGTTCATAATTGTTTAGTGCTAAATACAATAATTATAGCTGATTATTCAATATAGTTTCTTTAATCAGACTAGCTCTAGGAAAAAATTCATTCAATAATTTTATAGCTTTTAAGCTTACCCTTATTAATGGATTCACATCCCATTTCAGTGTCTGACTGAACCTGCGTCTGCCAGCTATCAAATTGTTCTTGAATCTCAGCTACTTTCCATTCTCCGTTTATTTTCTTGAAAATCCAACGATCAATCACCTCACCTGCTTCCTTACAATAATCTCCCGCTGGTCCAAGGTGTCCCTGCACGCCATAGTTGGCATAAACGAGCATCGTATCTGGGTCAATCAACTTTCTATCAATCACTTCTCCTCCAATAGCAGCACCCAGTGGCCACGGAAATTCAAAAGTCCAAGCCAACCTACCCATTACCAGTAAATGATACAATACAAACACCATGAAAGACTTTGATTCCTGGATAGCACACAAGAAAACCATCAATGAGGCACCCGGTAAGCTGTATTCTAAACGGGACATCTGGTGGTGTTCACTCGGGGTCAATGTGGGATTTGAGCAAGACGGGACCGGTAAATCATACGAACGGCCTGTGGTAGTGCTTCGTGGCTTCAGTCGAGCGGTGTGTCTGGTGGTGCCACTTACAACATCGACCAAAGAAAATAAGTATCATGTAGCACTCGGTGACATAGACGGTAAACCAGCTGCCGCCATCATCTCCCAAATTAGACTGGTGGACACTAAACGCTTCATCGACAAAATAGGCATGCTAGACAAGGTCAAGTTCGAGGAAATGAAAAATGCCGTCAAAGCATTGCTCTAACGACATTTTACTTGTTCTCCTACCGAAGTAGGCGAGGCCGAAGCCATTTGTACATATATAATAGCCTAGCTAGGGTTTTAGTCAAGTATTATTTTGCACTATAGCCCATCAACCATTCATACTTACTTGCCCAACGTACATAATCATAATGACCATTGCCTCGCATGTATTTCTCTACCACCTTGGCTAACTGTTGTTGATTCTCAGCGTTACCTGCAAACACCACTTTTTCTAACAATCCAAGTAGTTCTTTCGATGTTACTGGGAAGTTTTGTAATGGATGTGCTGTCAATTCCCTAGCCAAATAACTATGATACGGGGCCGTTCGTAATTCCACTGCAAACAAGGCTATTGATAAGTTGTAGACAGAAAACGTCGCATGAATCTGCGCTCCGAGAGCGTCACCTCTACGCAAAGCTTTCATAGAACGGAACAAGTCATGCACATAGGCGTCCATATGCTTTTTAATCAGCGGTAGTTGCTCATCTGCAGGAACCTTACATTTCTCTTCAATCAACGTCTGAATATCACCCGTTTTGTCTGTATAGGTAGTGACGTGGGAGAAACTATATCTATCCCACGCTTTTGCAGTCTTCCACTCTGCATGCTGTCGGAACTCGTCATAGTCAAACACCTGGGTACTCATGTCGGCATACTCGCTGTCTTCAAAATTATTCTCTTCGGGTTGTTTAGAGAATTGAGCTTTTGTACCAATTTTCACTACATAACGTAAATCCCAGTCAGAATATGCGTCTTCAAACCCTTTCCCTCGTGACCCACCCATAAAGAATCCTAGTACGTTCTCATTTTGCTCTGCGTCTTCAATGTATCTTTGCAAGTCTTCAGTGGTGAATTTCTTCCGAGCTGATTCATTCATAATGTAAATATAATAGTTATTAGCCGAGCCACTCGACAATCGCACCCGCTACTTCCGCAGGAGACTTGTCACTGGTATCAACAATGGTAAAGCCGTTCTCTTCCGCTGCTTCACGGAACTTTGTAGACACCCATACGTTGTCTGCTATAAATTTCTCTGGCGTTTTACCAGTCGTTCGTTCCAGCTCAGTCAGACTTTCTGGTGTTTGATACCGACTCATCAACCTGTCTGCAATTACTTCAGGGCTGCCATCCATCAGGCAGACTGCTGTTTCAACATCAGGAACTTGGACCGTAGCTTGCTCTATATCAGCTACTTTCATAAAACCACAGACAATTGTAGTTACCTTACTCGCAGCATTCTGTTTGGCCACCTGTAGCCAATGAGTAGTTTCAGATTCCCGCCAACCTTTGTCGGCATTGTCTGGCACGCCTCGTTCATCAAAATCGTGGACCTTGTATCGCTCTAGGTCTAACTTTGTAACTAATTCAGTGATAACAGTACTTTTACCAATCCCGTTTACCCCTGTGACAATAAATAATTTTGGTTGCATATGGTTGATTGTATCAAATTAATATTACTAAGATGCAAAAAGGCGCACGATTTCTCGTACGCCTGTCTATATAAACAGCTGTGGAGTGGTGCTTATTCCAAGAGATTGAGCTGTTGTTGTTGTTGCTGCTCCTGAAATGCCCGCTCGTCAAAGGTTTGGATTGCCGTAACAGTGAGCGCTATGACACCGATGCAGAAATGGGGTCACAGAAATGGGGTCAGCCACTATTAAGTAAGTGTCCGTCAGTAAAACGAAATGGGGTCAGCCACTATTAAGTAAGTGTCCGACAGGGATTCGGTCACCTTTGCATCAGTATATTGTTCGACTTTGTCTCCAATCTAGTGTGCGACGCGGCCCCGACGCTTCTGTGCAAAATGAATAAAGATTCATTTTGGCTTCGCCAGAAGCTCTTTTCGATTCCCACGCAACAGTCCCCCGGACTGTGGCTTGTCGGGCAGCACGAGAAAAGCGCCCAAAGGCGCTTTAACTCTCGTGCTAGCTGTATGGGATGATGTTAGAACTTTTTGTATATAAAAAGTCGCCCAACCAACTCTATCTTGAGTGGTGGGCGACTGTTAGTGTCAGGCTCTGCCGGACAGATCTGGATTGCGATCCCAGAAGCTACGGAAGTCAGTGATGCCGAGCAGTTGGTCAGGCGCATGATCTGTATCGTTTGCAACACACGACACCGATGAAGCGCTCAGTTCACCTTGCTCACGCATGATGACCCACTGCTGCAGCGCCTGCGCAAGTTCATCACCAAATGCTTCTTGCAGGAAGTCGACGGTGTAGTCGATACCACCGACAAGACGAATTTCATCGGCCTGCACATCATCCACTGGCGTATGGTGAATGAAGAATCCGATGTAGTCACGGCAGAAATGCAGATAGAGCCGAGTGTTGAGCATGAAAGCGTGGTACATTTCGTCCACGACTCCATTCATCATCACGTACGGTTGTTCAGCATGCTCCTTGACGGCATGGCATGCAAGCCATTGCAGTACGCCATCCAAATTAGACCTGGCCGACGTCTCGTCCTTTGCATAGCCGTCGCGTACAGCGAACTGCACAAGAACTGTTGTATTGAAGGTACTCTTCATTTCCCGGTATTTTGCGAGTGCTGGGTGCTCGATAGTTGCAAGTGTCATGTATCTTCCTCCACATGCTTATGATTGCAAGATTCACACTCACTGGGTTATCCAGCAAGATTCCTAATCTTGTACTTACGAAAACTGTTATGTCAATTTTTTATAGCGACGCTCCTGGTAGACTTCGTAACCACCCGAATCCCATAATTCTTGACCCGATTTATTACGTATATCTACAAACAATTCTACGCGATACACACCTTCGACTTGTACTTTATGTTCGAATTCAACTACCAGAGCATGAGCAATTCCTTGATTACGAAACTCTTCTTCAACCCACACCCCTTGCAGCACGGCAACCGGCGCACTACGATCAATTGGGTATGTAATCACACCCACAACAAAACCAATAAGTTTTTCACCTTTCTTAGCAACAAACTGAATCTTCTTACTAGGCTGCGTGTCAGAAATATTCTCTACGACTGGTCGATAAAAATTATCAAAAACTTGATGGTGAGCTAAAATGGCATTTGAAGCATGGGTAATATACGATTTATCTTTATCTGTAGCTGGTTGTATATTCATATCTGTACTATATTCGAATTATTAAAAGAATGCTAGTAACGCGTCGAGCTTCGCCTAGGCGAAACTTAGAACAGGGAATCGATTCTTACAGAGTCAGTACACCTTTTGGACAGATTGGTTCGCTGTGCCCCCAATCTGACTTAAAAGCTTTTCGATTCCCGCGCAACAGTCTTCTTACAGAAGCGGTACAGGTTTCGCTCTCACGAGCTACAATCTTTTGCAAAAGTGCCTCGCACTTTCTCACCCGGACTGTGGCTTGTCGGGCAGCTCGTAGACAGAAAAATCTCCCGAAGGAGATTTTTCTTACGAGCTACCCGACAGGGATTCGAACTAACCCAACTACTACCCCCCCCTAAACATCACATCAATTGTTGCTGGCGGGGTGATCTTCTGGCGGTTATACTACCCAGTCCAGTTAAACAGCAAGATCGAGAAATCTTCTAAACCGACGTTGCTGTTTTGGTTAATGTCAGCTGGAGGATCAGAATCACCACCACTGGTTTGCCACCAAAAGATAAGGATAGAGAAGTCGATCAAATTAACCGAGCCGTCACGGTTGAGGTCCGATGGCTGAGTCGATTGGCCATCAACCCCGACAAACAGCTGAAGTGAAGAACTAAAACTACTCTCAGTGGTCAATGGTGGACTACCGATAATAGTCTTGGCCCGCAGCGTGTGCTCAGAGACGCTCAGCGTGCCGGTATCAAGCTCAAAAGACCATTCACCATTATCGTCTGCGGTAATGGTCTCTACTGGGTCACTGTCGTCAATATGAAGCTCCACCGTTGCATTGGCTGCACTTTGACCAAACACGGTCACAACGTCACCCGGGTCAACGTTTTGATTTTCTACCGATACCGTTGGCGGGAGAATGATACCCGTCAAATTGGTAATCGCTCCTTGGGTCACATCAAAGGTGTTGTTCAACGTGAGTGACCTTGTGCCATTAACATCGTTTGACCACATACCGAGTGTAGCGGTTCCCGGATCAGCATCAGTCGCGAATTCAAACTCACCATCGCTGTCTGCTCGCACCGAGCCGATAGATTCAGTGTCTAAAATAAAATTAATAGTTCGGCCAGGATACCCCACTCCTGAAATTCTTATTTGTGTATCTCCTAATTCCTGACTACTTCCTCCACTACCGCCAGACCCACCTCCTGAGGAGCCACCACCACCTGACCCAGCTGGTTCGATTGTGCAGGTAGAGGAGCAAAAGTCTCCGTCATCATTGTTACCATCATCACACTCTTCACCAAACGAGCTCTGTAAAGTTCCGTCACCACAGTAGGGTCCAAAAAAGCACGAGGCAGTACACTGACGACCAGCGATCGTTTGACTATATACACCAGTCTCGCCAAGCACATCACAGTCTTCGTTAGCGTCGACTATCTCATTTCCACAGATACTCAAGGTGAAGGAGGTGGTAGCAACTGACTGCGCCACAGTCACCTGTGGCAGCAGTACACATGCAACCATAACAATTACCTGTATCCATTTCATATTACCGTTTACGATTCTTCTGTCGCATGAATAAGAAGTAGAGCATGGCAACAAGTAGCGCAAACACAGGGAGTAGGAGTGACACCTTGTGTGCGATTGAGAGACCAACAAAACCAAACCCAGCAGCTTGTGAGGTACCTTCAGGGAGGATATTAAGACTTAAATCTCCTTCTTGCTTCAATTCCTCTCCATTATAAATACGGTAACGTGCAATGTAGCTACCAGATGGTAGTCTCGTCGGCAATTCAGCGGTTACGGTTTGCGTATCGTACGGTGCAATAGTGTCGATATTACCGATGTTAGCCACCTCTTCTAGCTGTGTCGTGCCGGATTTATCGTAGATTCTAAACTCTACTTTTGAGGGTGCGATATTAACGTTACCGGTATTTTCAATCAGCATGTCAAATTTGATTTTTCCAGGGAAAAATAGCCAGGCAAATTTCGAACCTTCATTTAAGTCTGATAAAGATATCTTTCGTACTCGGAAATCTTCAATCTGTTTATCGATCACTTTTAAATCGATATCCACTCGCGCACCAAGGGAAATATTAACCGAGCCCTTTGCTAGGGTGTCACCTGCGGGCACGGTTCTGATTCGAATTGCTCCTGAGTAGTCCTTGAATTCAGCATCAGCCGGTACACGGACTTGTACCGTCATAGGTATTTTTTGTAAACCAACTGGAAGTTCGATTGTATTGCCACCAATAATTTCTATCCAACCATCCAGTTCTGGGGCATCGATTGAAATTTCAGCAATCTGTTCAGTAGAAGGGTCACCACGAACTAGTAAGATTTGCTGTTCGTAAATAGCATTTCGGGTGAGGCTGGTATTACGCACATACGGTGGCGTAATACCAAAACCAGCATGCAACTGATCAACCCCCACCGACAAAAATAGTACCGGGAGCAAAATCAAAACCACTAGAAAGTTGCGAGCGAATACATTCATGACAAGTCATACCATTATCGTTAAAAAAACCTTAAAAAGCAACAACCCCCGCTGGATAACGGGGGTTGAGGCTGTGGTGTAATATTTTCTACCAGTCTTGGTCAATAACTTGGTAGAAGGTGTTTAGTCCGGTATAGGTTCCTGCTACTGTAACTGTACCTGGGACCGCGATACCCCAGTACGTCAGACCTTGTGCGTAAGTAGAGGTTGCTACTGTTTCTACAACGTTCAGATCAAGAAGTTCTGGAGAAGCAATTGTGGTTGTCGGTAGAGTGAAAGCACCGACTCCTCCGTATGTAATCGACGTACTGGTACCGAATTGCTGACTCTCTGCAAACACCGTGGAAGTACCAGCTAGACTACAATCAGATGAGGTTGAGACGAATGGTGGACACATGGCTGAACCGTCAAGCTCTTGATCGAGGCCAGTATTACCAATGTTTTCAATAGTTGTACTGGCTGAACCAGTTGGTCCTCCCAGATTAGTAAACCCATCACCAGGTGCTAAACCACCATACGGAATCTCAGCTGTTACCAAAGAGAAGTACGGTGCAGAAATTAATCCAACCGGAGTAGCACCTTGCACGAGTGAGCTGGTAGCAAACTGATCGTCGATTCCAGCTACAGCAGCAGACCAGCTACTACCATCATGCGGACCGTCATCAGTTGGGTCAGCTACAAACCAAAGTGGGAATGTACATTCGTAAATGATCGTATCATCAGTAGCACCAGAACACGACGTTGATGATGCAGTACAGTTCAGGTTCCAAACGGCTGGAGCTTGGCTGTTTTCGTAACACGAATTTGGATCGTAACTTGCAGCCGTTGGGTTACAAGTCGTGGTGCCAACGTCTGTACGGTAAATAGCAGTTTCAAAACCGGTAATTTCAGATCCTGAATCACCAGTTGTGTTCACACAACTGTTAGCATCAGTAATTGTAAAGTCAAGTGAAAAGCCTGTGGTTTCACCAGCAGCTGCATTGGTGAGTACAAAGTCGGTACCACCATTTAGAACTACATCACCACTTAGTATTGTTGGCGCAACGTTGTTTACAGTGAACTGTACATCGAAGTCAGCTAACGCTTCGTGACCGTGTTGGTCAATCAAGAAAGCGTGGGCTGGCCTGGTACCGTCTCGCAAAATTGCGGCTGTTCCAGTAGCAGCTTCGGCGTTAGAGGTAAATACGGCTGTGGTCGAGGCCAGGAAGTTTGCGTCACAACTATCAGTTGCTGGGTTATAATCTCCAGAATTTTGGCAAACAATCAAAATCAATTCGTCGGGGTCATCAACGGTGTCTGGATCGGTAGAATCTGAAGTAAAGGTCAAGGTTTCACCTGGATCGATAGACCCAGCTGGGGCTGCACTATTGAGCACTGGACGTTGATTCATGTTAAACGGTGATGAACCGGTTGCGACAACTCCCTGTGAAGCATTTACAATACATTCAGGTTGAAAGTCGTCCCCATCACATACCCACGCGTACCAATCATTGGATTCATCAAATGGGGTACTAGCATCATCAGCAAATTCTATTGTCGTCGTAGAAACGGTTGCTGGATCGTCACTTGGAGTGGCTGCCGAGACACCCCACTGAATAGCACCACCTCCACACGTTGGTGCACCACTTTGCGTAGGAATTGGTGCAATATCTTGGTCACACACCAAGAGGTAGTAGTCAGCTCCGTTGGCGTCGTTACCAGTAGCAGACCAAGTTACTACATCACCGGAGTTAGTTGGTGTGGTAGTCGATGAGGGGGTTATCTCAAACGGCTCCACTACGAAGGTTGGTGGCGTGTTGAGCACCTGCAGACTGGTTGACGCAGTCTGAGCTGATACTTTTTGTATTTCTTGGTGACCAACATCAACAATGAAGGCAAAGATAAAGACGGCTAGACCGACAATTGCTGCTAAAACCGAAATTTTTCCGGCAGTGTGCATGTATTTTGGGAACTCTTGGTGGTGGTACGACATATACTAATATTTACTAATTTCTCTTACATTATACTGTTACTTCTTACTTTATACAGTGGTTATACACACACTGTACACAGCTGAAACCTGACTATTCATATCTGATCGCATCAAGTGGGTTCAGTGATGAGGCTCGTCTAGCCGGGAAAATACCAGTTAAATACCCCACCCCAGCCGAAAAGATGGCGATAAAAGCCAAGAAGTCTAACGGGAAGGAGAACAAGCTCACCGACTGACCACCAAATTGACCAGCTACAAAGTTTAAAAACACGTTGATCGTTATTCCAAAACCAACCCCCATCACAATTCCACTAATACCACCTAAGAACCCCACCACGATGGACTCCGAGACAAAGAGATACTTCACGTCATTAGGTGAAGCGCCGATGGTACGCATGATTCCGATTTCTTTGGTACGCTCGAGCAGCGTCACTGTCATAGTATTAAACATCCCAATCGCTGACACCACCAAGGCAATACCCCCAAAGGTAGCCAATACGGCTTGGATACCTTGAAAGATTTGCGAAGCTTGCTCAACAGTTTTTGACAAAGCGGTCACTCGAAAGCCTTGTTCAATTAGCGATTCTTCAACTAGTGGTAGGTTTTCGTTATCGGTCACGTTAACTTGAATACGTTCGTATTCCTCGATACCGACGTAATTCCGTAGCTCTGGAAGCATCATCATTGCGTTTAAAACACCGGCTTCTTTGCTTATTCCACGCACAGTGTACTGTTTATCAATAATAATTTCGTTGATGTTGTCTGACCCATCTTCTGCTGGAACCAAAAGCCGGAACGCAACTCTTTCGCCGATAAAGTTTTCAGCATCTTCGTCTGCTATCCCAAACAGCTTTAGCGTAGCTGGTGAAAGCATCACACTGTTAGTGTCAGCAATATCTTCTTCGGTAAACACTTCACCATAACTAGCGGTCACTCCAGCAAATCGTAAATAGGCCGGCTCAACTCCTTGAACAAACACGTTTCCGGTCAAACCTTGGTAGGTTACCAAGGCTGGGAACCGTGCAAGCGGCGCAGCGTCAACTACGGCTTCGTTTCGTTCAAATTGCTGGACTGTCTCTGGGGTCAGTTTTGGTCCCTGTGAACCAGTAGAGGAAACCCCGAGTGACAGAAGCGAGTCTCCAAACACAATTTGCTCAAGAATAATTTGCTGTAACCCAAACCCTAACCCAACGAGAACTACCACCGCTCCCACACCCACACCCATACCCATAATAGTCAACCAAGTACGTAATGGGTTGGTCTTAAACATTCTCGTCGACAATTGTGCTAGATCTTGTACTCGCATATGAATGAAAAAATGAACGTAGTGATTATTTTGAATTTACTTCCGAATTCGACCTATCGAGGGAGAATTCCTGGAAGAAAAAGCTCCCACCTACTGCTGATAACTCTGTGTGTCGCAACATAAGCATACACTACCCCTTATAACTTACATCAACTCCTTGAGCGATCACCTTTTCAAAGTAGCGTGTCATATCGTCCGCTTCTGGTTCACTAAGCCCGAGCCCTTTGGATCGGATACCTTTCATCAACCGCTCATTGAGTTCAGTCTGCTTAACTACACCAGTTACTCGGTCAGCAATCAATTCAGTCATGTTTGTCTCTTGTTGTTTACTGAGTTTGATATGGTGCTGTTTGACTAGATGTTCTTTTAATCGATCAGCTAGCCTATCCTGATTGAAGAAAATCGAATCATTGTCTTTTCGTGCTCGAAACCGTCGAATATCGTCAGCTGTATCAATTACTTTCTCGACCACCCCTGCCATACGCCGGGCTTCTTTTTCTGATATCTCTACCCCTCCTCGCTCAGATGGAAGAGTGAGGCTTTTAATAAAAGCCGCTCGCTCGATCTTTCCTTGTAAATACAAGTCTACTGCATGTTCAAGGCGCCCAATCTGATCAAACGTATAGTCTTGGGTGAGGAAATTCACCATACTTTTCACTCGCCACGTTTCTACCGAGTCATATGGATACAATCGAGCTAATTGTTCGAGTTCAGTGACAATTGTTTCTCCTTCACGAACTGGTTTTATTTGTTTCCGTTGTGGATTAACCACCTCGCGTACCACCTGCCCGTCTTTAAGGTAGTACACCCGGTGCGCATAATTTAAGTGCGCTGCGTTGTGAGATACCATAATAATAGTCCGCCTATCAAAGGTGTTAATTTCGTCAATCTTATCCATTACCTGTTGCGTGGACACGGAGTCAAGGTTACCGGTTGGTTCGTCAGCCAACAGAATCTTGGGATCGTTAACCATAGACCGAGCTACCGAAACACGCTGCTGCTGCCCACCAGAGAGCATGGCTGGAATTTTGTGTGAGACATGCCCCACCCCAAATCGATCAAGCAATGATTGAGCCCGACGATTTCTGGTGGCTTTATCTGCATTACAAAAGATCATCGGTAGCGCCACGTTATCAAGCACCGACAGAGACATGATCAAGTTAAACTGTTGAAAGATAATACCCATCACGTGCCGTTGAAAATACACTCGCTCTGAGGGTGGATAGGCGTACACGTCGTCGCCTTTTACGAGCAAAGTTCCCTCCCCCGGCGGGAGTGAACCTTGAATTGAATACATGAGTGTCGACTTACCACAACCAGATGGGCCAAACAAAATAATGTATTCACCTTCAAAAATGTCGGTATTGACACCGGTAAGAGCTCGAAACTCATTCGATTTGCCCTGGTTATAGATGATCGATAGATCACGCGCTACGATAAAAGGTTTTGCCATAAACTAAGAGGATGAATAATTAGAGGTGACGCTACACAGGACATGGGCTACGCTGCGAGCGGATGAGGATAATTTTGGATGAAATTCGCGCAAAACAAAAACAGACGACCGAGACGTACTAAATAGTACGGTGAGGAAGTTTGTTTGTAGTTTTGTAAAGAAGTTCGCCATAATTATTCTTATCCGCCGATATTTTGTACCCAGCCAAAGGTCGACTCAAAGTTCTCAAGGATCAAATCAATGATGTTCTTTTCTTGGATGGGGGTGAATAATACGAAGTTCTCTGATTGAATACTGTTGCCAGCCTCATCGGTACAGGTTAGGTAGAATTGGTACACTGTGGCTGGCGCAAAATCAGTCACCACCTCGACGTGTGAGCTGTTGTACTGCACTACATCTTTCTCAATGGTGAATGGTTCAGTACCACCAGCAACCCCTTCTTGATAGGTCAGCAAGCAAGATGACGGCTCATCAGTTGCCCACGCGATAATCGTTTGAATACGCGATTCACTTCCGGGGAACAAGGTCGACTCGTTAGTAACATTAGTGATAATTGGTGGAGCGATGTCACGCACGGTAATGAACTGAATTGGTCGACTACGTTCACGATCACCACCAGAATTTTCAGCAGTAACAAAGGCAACGTACCGTGTTCCAAGCGTCAAGTCGGCCAACCGCATTTGGTGTGTGGTGGCAAGCGTAGGTCGACCAACCGAGTTCTGCGCACCGGTGGTCTGATCTTGATACTCAACTAACGCTTTTGCTGGAACGGTGGTGTCCCACGCTAGCGTTGCAGCATTTTCTTCAACCTTCACCACCCGTAAGTTACGAATCTCAGGCGCTGTAGCCTTGGTTTGGAAGGTAAAATTACGACTTTCTCCCGTGATGTTAAATTCATCAGTTGAAATCACCCGAAAGCTGTATTCAGTAAAGGCATTAAGGCCAATCAGTCGGACTTCATGGTCAGTGGTATCAGCACCGGTTGAGTTTTGTGAAAATTCATAATTAGCCCCATCGAAGCTATTAGTGGGCGAAAATACTACTTCTGAGCTAGCTACTCGGTCGGTCGTCCATTTTACCACTGCGGTAGTCGTCTCAGGAATCACGGTTGGTGGCCCGACGATGGTGAGATCTTCGGTAATTCCCTGGACGGCTTTCACGGTCTCGTTAACAATCTCTTGTAGTTCTTGTGGGTCGGTAATTTTCTTGATTTGTTCGATAATTCGTAATGTAGCAGTAGAATCGTTGATTTCGTCTGTAGTGATCTGTGATTCAGGATCAGGACTGTCACCCTCCCCTGCTCCGGTACCGTCTTGAGGTCCATCGCCATTATTAGCTCCATCACCAGCTTGTGGTGTCCCTGCGGTCACGATTCGGTAATCAGCCGAGATACCTTGGTTACCATTCTCGTCTGCTGATACCACGCGGAAGTAGTACGTCCGCCCTGGTTCAAGGTTATCAAGTGTCACCGAGTGTGCGGTTCGCTCATCATCTTCGCTAAGCGGAATACGGGCAATACCATAATTTGGCTGCAGTCCATAGTTTACCGCCGAATCTGCGTCCTCATCAGTCTCCCACGTAATGGTGAGACTGGTGTCATTGATGTCGGTAATCTCTAGATTAGCAATTTCTGGTGCCTCTCGGTCGTTTGACTGTGCGATAGCTAGCTGTGGCGCACCAAGTGACAACACAAGTGTCACAAGCAGTATTGGCACCACAAAGAACTGATTGAACATTACCTGTATCGTAGCACGCTTCTTGGGTATGATTGTCGAGTAATGCATAGGTTAATCCGAGATGGCGGTAAAGCTGTTAACTCCAGTGTGGGCTGCACTGTTAGTACCAAATGGCACCTCGATTCCCCAATAGATTTCGTCTGCTACAGCCGGACTGCTCACCACTGGTTTTGGAAGGTCGACTTCGACCTCAGCCCCCACAACTGAGAGTGCCTGACAACCAATACACGTAGCGTAATTAAACGTCGAGGTGGCGAATAGCTGTTGTGAGGCTGAGATCACTGACGCTGCGCCGTCGGTCATGTCTGATCCTCCGATAGTGACGTCGATTGGTTCGTTTCCAATGTTGACCAAGGAAACATTAGGATTAAACGAACCGGTATCCTCATTGATGTCTACCGCGCCATACGCAATATCGTTTAGTACATCAAGTGCCCGTATGGTGAGTAGCTCGATACCAATAGAACCTTCAAGATCAACCCCTCCGGCCAGGTCACTCACTTCCATGAAGGCAAACCACTCGTCTGGATCACTTACCCCATCGGTTGGGTTAGCATGGAACGCAAATGGTGCCGTACACTGCAATGAACAAGACGTACCAGTGCAGTTAGTGAACGAACACGAACTGGTTGCCACGTAACAATTATTATCGTCGGGAGTACAGAGCGCACCAGCAGACGTGGTATAGAAGGTGGTCGTCGCATTAGCTAAATCTGCCACGCCGTTAAAGTCAGTCACGGTACTCGAAGCGGTAATTGTCGTTGTAGCACCAGGGATTAAGGCGATATCAAGCCCATCATTAAGGGTGACATCAGTAATCACTGGATCAAACGCGAGGGTCAGCTCGGGTAGGTTGCTGTACGAATCAAGACTGGCTCCATCATCAGTTACGCGGAAGCAGTACGAGTCATTAGCAGCGTTTACCGTCAGATTGAGCGCATATTCGAGTTCGGTATATCGATTTTGTCCAAGGTCGTAATTGGCAGTTCGATTGTTTGGGCTGGTGACCACCGCGCCGCCGACAAAGTCACCACCATCGGTAACAAGATGATCTGTAGTTACGTCACCATCACTAACGTTTGGTGAGGTGCTCATACACACTGCGTCAGACCCGCAAGTTGCTGCATTTGGTACGGGGTCAAAGTTTGCAACACTGACCGCTTCACACGTTGGTGCCGTTAGTTTCGGTGCGTACTCGAGTCGGAATCGTTGATTTTCAATTGGTAGCCCTGAGTTTTCGATTGCAACCCGCAGTCGTGCCGTGTCGCCAAAGGCAAATCCACCAGTTGGGGTGTTTTGAATACCAGCCCAGGTAGCACCACCGTCTGATTGCTCGTCACCAAAGAAGACGGTTGGCGTCGTTTCGGTTCGCGGCCACGCTACAAAGCTATCCCAACCCCCGTTTTGGAACCAGTAGGCAAATCCAATACCACCACTGGTGTAGGTACTGTCAGTCGCAGTAGTAGTTGCCACGACCGTACCTGTATTGTCTTGTCGTACCACCACATCGATTGAATCGTCGGTTTCCCAGTCAATCAATATCTCGTACCACCCAGTGGTAAGTGAAGTGAAATTGGAAGTACCAAGAATCGTGCCCGATAGCTCAGTATCTTTAACATCTTTGGCGATTGAAACTCGGTCAGTACCAACTTGATCAACACAGACGGCGTAGTTATCACGATCAGCCGGCACACCAACCGAGGCAAAAATCGTACAGACCTCATCACCAGAGCCAGCCGTCGTGTCAATGTACTGCATAAAGCGGATGCTTTGTCCTTGCTCGGTCGAGATATCAGTGCGAGTAATTCCGTTGGTGGTACGTCCGGATTCATTGCCGGCAGTATCAAGTCCAAACCCACCACCGTACGCAAAGGTACTGTTGGTAGAGAACAGCGCTAGATCACCCGGGGTGCCATCGTATTCACTGATATTGTTATCTTCAAAGTCTTCAAACGTCTCGAACACTGCGTCACCATTACTTGAATCAGCGGCTACCACATTGCCATAGTACATATACACCTCACTGACAGCATCAGCAGCTAGGTTCGGAATCTGGATCCAGACAATCGCATTATCAGCCGTTGTGACCCGTTCAACCCAGTGATTAATGAGTGTAACTCCATCACTGTCGGTAAACCGCAAGTCTTCAAAGTCTGATTGCATATCAGCGTCGTAGGGAACGGTCAGCTTCACGGCAGCATTCGTGTAGGCAGCATCGTCGTTATTAATCACACGCAGTCGCTGTCGGTCTGACCAATCGGTGTCATACCAACTACTATCAGGGGCTCCTTCACCACCATCGTCATTTCGCCAGCGGTAGTTGGTTTGTTCGGTCAAGAGACAATCACTATCATCCCAGCGGATTGAACTACAGGCATCAAAGCCGTCTACGTCGAAATCTTCACCCCAGAAATCTCCTATCTCGCCAGTAAAGTTCCAACTATTGGTCGTCGTTGCATCGAGCGTGACGTTTGCACCACCAGTGAATCCACCAGTCGCAAACCCAGTATCTGTAATCGCTAGTGATGCGTTATTGTTAACCACGCCAGAGACAAGCGTAATTAGATTGCTACCGTTAGCGGCTTGCGTGAAGTATCCGTTACTAAGCGAAGGTACGGCAATCGAACCAGCTAGTTGCAACCCATCTGCATCGAGATCAGAGAAGTCATAATGATTCGCATTGAGCGTACCGGCGTTAGCGACGAAGGTATAGGTACCAGATCCCTGGTTTTGCAGGGTGGTGCTTTCGGCTGGTGTACCAATAATTTGGAGTGAACCACCGTCGACCGATACCGTTGAACTGCTAGCTATTGAGACATTCACCGCTCGTGCTAACCCGATGGCGGTGCCGTCAAAGTCAGTGTTTGCGCTCCAGTATTCAGTGGTGGTACCGATGTGGTAGTCACCGTAAATATTAAGCGCTCCGTCTGAGGCACCATGGTCTTGTGAATACCAAGACGAGGTGTTTGGTACGACGACGGACGCTGCGTTCGAGTTCCAACTACTGATGTCGGTGTTTTCTCCTAGAATCAGATCTCCGTATAACTCAAAGCCGGTTGACTTGTTATTTATTTCGTACTCGTTACTACCATCAAGTACTAGTGTGGTGCTAGTCCATGTAGTAGCTGGTGCACTAACATTATTTGCAAACACACCACCAACGTACAGGGTTGACCCAGACGTTAGAGTAAAAGTACCAGCGTCAGTGAGGGCAAAATTATTAGTTGTCGTAGCATTATCGACAATATTCCAGCCACCAGTGCCGGCGATCACGACGTTGTACAGATCATTTGCGCCCGGATCGATAAACTCACCTCCATCGGCTGAGTTAAAGAGTAACGTACCATTACCATTATTATACGTACCACCTGATGCATCAAACGATCCCCCGATTGCTACCGTTCCAGTACCAACCGTAAAGCTTCCGCCAGTAAGAGTCAGGTCGCCAAGCAAGGCAGCTGATACATCGGTTAATGTATAGTCACCAGCTGGCGCAGCAATCGTTAAATTAGTGAGGTCGTTGCCGTTGAGAGTTACTACATTTCCGCCGGCTGTACCAACCACTTGCACCGTTCCTCCACTGTGGGTGATAGTGTCAGTGACGACAAAATCTTCACCAACCACCAGCGTGCCACTTGGTAGTGCAACCGTACCAGTCGCAACGGTAAATGAGGCGGTGGTTGTCGCGCTCACATCGATAAATGACCAGCTCCCAACACCATCAAACAGTACTTCGTTACCATCAGATCCACCAAATTCGATTGTGTTTCCAGCGTCAGCGGCGGTAAAGATCAACGTTCCGGTATTAGCAGCAAAGCTTCCGCCGGTATTATCAAACGATCCAGCCAATGTCGAGGTACCAGTTGGTAGTGTGACTGATCCGGCAGCTATTGTCACGTCGCCATTAGACACAAAGGTCGGATCAGTGATCGCCCAAGCGCCAGCTCCAGTGAATGACACGGTGTGTAACTCAGCCTCATTGATATCGATTGTCTGTCCACCAGCGGTTGAGGTGAAGATAAACTCTGATTCAGCTGCTGTCAGTACTGCCCCGGTTCCGGCCACAAAGCTGGCACCAACGCTGTGGGTTTCGGTATTTGCCGCTAGGTACTGGGCATTAGTAAACAGTTCAATAGAATCGCCAACGGTTACATCTCCTTGTGGTTCAAAAGTCTTACTGTTCCAGACGATCAATTTGGTGTCAGTTGGCAGCGTTAAGGAATCAGGTGCACCAGTTAACGCTGTAAACGGAATATCTGCATCGTCAGAACTGTCCCAGACAGTCATGTCTGCAATGGTGATTGGATTTGCTCCTTCGTGCCGAACAATCACGCGGTCTTCGTACAGGTCAAAGTTACTAATGTTAGACACTGGATCAATGGACACATTGGCTGCTTGCACTGACTCCCCGTCTATATATAACGTCAACGCATCGTTCGCACTAAAGGCCACAGTTGGAATAGAGTAAGCACCAGTCCCAGCATCACAACTACCACTGTACGTTGTGAGACCGGCCACCCGCAACACAATGTTGTTAGTTGAACCATCACAGATTGCCGACACGGTACTACCCTCATCACTGTAGACGTTTCCAGCGATGGTTATTTCTTGTGCTGAGTCCTCCCAGACAATTTCACCTGGATCTCCATTGTCGGCATCAAACGCCTCACCTTCGATAGCTCCTAAACCATTTGTAAAGCGCCACGAACTGACCGAAGCGCCCGTAGCAGTCACGTTTATCGCTCCTGTTACACCACCAGCAAAGTTGAACGTGTCATTGGTAAAGGTCTTGGCTGGATTAGCATCGATCACCGAACCAGCCACCGTAACAGCTGATGCGCTATTACTCTCAACCAGTAGATCGAGGAATGAGAAGTCCCCTACGGTTGGTGTACCAGTAAATGCAATACCGGCTGACCCTAGGTCACGCGGTTCTGCGTAGCGCCATGAAGTGGAGGCTGTACCACCAATCGTCAAATCGTACGTACCAGCCCCAAAGTTTTGCACTGTAGTCGTTGCACTACTACTTCCAAACACCCCGAGACTTCCGTCGGTATACAACACACTACCACCGCCTTCAATGTACACATCGGCTTGTCGTGGTGTCACAGCCGTACCATCAAAGTCGAGCTCATAGCTCCAGCTATCAGTAAAGCTGTCATTGATGTAATCACCATAAATATAGAGGTCGCCGGCTATGTCATCATGATCCATTGCGTACAATGAAGCGTCGGCAGCTGTGGTGACACTCACCATACTACTATTCCAGACCCTTGGGTGCGTATTCGCTGCCACCTCCACAACCTCGTAATCGTCAGATTGAATCTTGGTATTTATTTCGTACGATTGACCGCCATACAGCGACAGCGTCGTGCCGGTCCAGACTGTATCTGAACCATTGGTCTGGTTAATAAACTGACCACCGACCGCTAGCGTGGTACCTGATTGCTGAGTGAAATCAGTGGCTGAGCTCAGATTAAAGACTTCGGTTGCGGTCGCGTTTGTCAGTATGGTGTAGGGACCAGTTCCGTTAAGCAACAGCGTGGCAAATGGTGACCCGCCGGCTGTAACATTAGCAGCATCCGGACTGTTAAGCGCCACGGTACCGTCATTTGCGGTAAAGGTACCAGCGTTTGACCAGTCGCCAAATACCTGCAACGTATTACTATCGCTCCCGATCAAGGTACCGCCGCTACCAATCGTTAGGTCACCAGCTACTGCTGTTAGTGGGTCATTAGTGGTTAGGTTGAGACTCGCCGTACCAAGCTCACCAATAGTGAGATCGTTAAGTATCTGCAACCCAGTTGGTGGCGCTACTGCAGCTACATTCGTCACCGCATCGTCGATTAATAAATCGTAGTACGCCGTTACCAGCACAGTTGGGGTCGCGCCACTATATTGCACAGTACTGGTGTCTTCTAGGAACTGACCAGTTTCGACAAACACCGTTCCGTTACCAGCTAAATTAATCACACTCGATCCAGCGTCATAGAAATGAGCAGCATTAATGGTGAAGACATTTTGCACGGTAGTAGTAGCGTTGCTAGCTGGTGTTGTCACACCCGCTACAGCGCCACTACCAAGCGTCAAGTTATTGAAACTCCATGGATTGACGCCACCAAAGGTATTATCTCGATCAATTGTAACGGTTCCACCGGTCATATTCACCAGCCCGTCACCAGATAATGATCCATTTCTAACGGTCACATCACTTACTCCAGAAACAGTACCGGCACTAACTAATACGTCAGTAGTTGAAATAATTGGTGTCTGTATCGCCCAGCCGCCACCAGTTCCAGTAAACTCTAAATCATAGAATGAAACCGTTGAACTACCCGCAGCGCCAATTTGTTGACCAGGGTTCGTTGCAGTAAAGCTGACGGTACTTGAAGCTCCTGTAAATGTTGCGTCAGTGTCCAAGAACATAGATCCACCAACCGTAATTGCATCGCTAGCGTTTGATGTGTATGTCGCGTCTGGGCCAATAGTTAGTGATCCATCAACTGCTGATGCACCCACCCCTTGCAGGTCAAGGTTACCACCAGGAACAAATTGAGTATCGTTCCAAACATACAGCCCTGAACCCGACAATATATTGAGTGTGTCTGGTGAACCTGGGGTGACCGAAAATGGAATATCGGTGTCATCACTGTTATCAAAGCTGACCATATTTGAGATCGCTAGTGGAGCCACATCTTCGTGTCGCGTAATAACCCGATTCAAGTAGATATCCATATCAGTTACATCTGCGATCGGGGTTCTAGTTACTACTGCTCCACGGGCAGTACCTGGGGTCAGAGATGAACGTCTGAAGCCAAATTGAGCAGTGTTTGTTTCCATGCCAGCAGCTACATTCGTTATTCTTCTGAAACCTGATACTCCACCACTAGTCATGGTTCGTGAGCTGACAGTTAGGTTGTTATCATCACTCGAGACAATATTGGCCGTTTGGGTTGTCATTGGGAATCCTCCAGGCGTGACAGCTGGATCATTGTCTACATAATACGCAGCCAAAACGAGCATATTAACCCCAGCTGCAGCCACCGCATCAGCACCAGGTTGCACGTCATTTTGTCGGTTTCGCCACCGTCCTGCAAAGGCAGAGGCTTCAGGGTTTGCCGCATCAACTCCGACCAGTGAGCCTGTCCAGTATGAATATGTTTCTGAAGTATCACCACTAAATGTGTATGATACCGGTTCTGAAGCGGCGTCTCCTACCCGCTTATAAAAGATTGCTGACGTAATCTGATTTCCAGCTGCTGCTTGGATCTGATCACCAAGCGTCCAGCCCGCTGGAGCGGTAATAGCGGCCGCATCGTCATCAACTCCTACAATTGCGACAAGCGTGTCACCATTTTGTACTGTCGTTGGTTTGTTTACGGTAAAGTTTCCAGTCCCGCCCGCAGTAGTTCCATTGCCACTTGTCTGACTACGCACAGTAATTGCTGCTGGCGGAGTAGCTTTGACGTTATTATCTAAGAAAACCACTACGTCGGGATCCCCGGCAAATGAAACATTAGAAACAGAATATGATCCGTCAGCACTACTACAGGTAGTACTGGCTACTCGAGTACCGTCCACAACCACCTGAACAACTGGCGACAGGTCGTCACAAACTGCCGGTCCAGCTGGAGTCACCCCGTCATCAGCATAGATAACACCAGAAATAGCTACTTCAAAATTACTATCATCCCATCGGACAGACCCAGGGTCTCCGTCAGCTGCGTCAAATGCTTCACCGTAGCGATCGCCAGATCCGTCACGGAACCACCAGAAAGATGCTGGGGTACCGAGCAAGGTGACGTTTGTATCACCACCACCCGTTACAAAATCAATATCAAAATATTGTGCTCCTGGGTTCTGGTCAATAGTAGTACTACTTAAGCTAATCGCGGATGAAGCGCCAGGAATCGTAAACGCAGCGTTAGTAAGCGTACTGACTGTAGTTGAACCAAGTAATTGTAGACCTGCTGCGTCGCCTCCAGTCATTGTAAAGTATTCTCCAGACAGATCAGCACTAATAAGCTCAAGCGTATACGAGCCACTTTGCGAATCGATAGTCGTAGAGGCAGCACCATCGCCAACCATGCTGAGAGTCGAACT
>Ga0306899_1000386_pt1 | contig 23227 bp, 18 predicted proteins | sample AntRauMFilla3764_FD_190407 | JGI IMG/M metagenome (GOLD analysis project Ga0306899, IMG submission 190407) | Saline lake microbial communities from Rauer Islands, Antarctica - Metagenome Filla 3 #764 (v2) (version 2) | ecosystem: Environmental > Aquatic > Non-marine Saline and Alkaline > Saline ... | reverse complement strand
CCTTCTCCCGATCTTTAAACAAACGCTCACCATTCACCGTGCGAGTCATGCAGTGGTAAACGGCACTCACGCCGACACCATAAACCTTCAATCTTCGAGTTCTCATAATTTGTAAATGGACTATTAAGCAGAAATGTCCAGTATTATCTGCCAGTCCCTTGCCTTGTTTATACTCTTGTTAATACTATGGTCTTGTTGAGTAATTTTTGTAAAATTAAAGTAGTGGGGAGCATCTTGCTCCCTTTTTTCGACGTGGCCGGTGGAACTGGAAGCTCCGGCTACTTTGGGATTCTCCCGAAAGTAGCGGCAGATGGCCTGCATCGCATTCTCATAGTTATTTTAGGACAGCCATATCATTAAAGAGCCAAAGCAAACGAATATAAACTGCCGTCAATCCCGAAGCCCATAGCCTAAAACTTGTCTTTCCTCGGCAAATAAAACTCCGGCTCGAGGGCTTACCTCGGCAACGGATATAGATCGGTGCCAATCACTACCGATTTGGTCCTCCTTTGGTGCCCCCGCTAAGCAAAACCGCCCTTTGCTGCAAAACCAAACGCTAAGGCGTTCGGCTACGGGCGGGGTTGTGCTGCAACCAAACGCTAAGGCGTTCGGCTACTGGGCTGCTGCTTCAATGCTTTAAACACTTGTGTATTTAAAGCACCTGCAGGATCAGGCCTCTGAGGGTCTGGCTCTCGGGGTAGTTCAGCAGCATGGGGAAATCAAAGGGCTGGCTGGTTCGGGCAAAGATACGTGCTTCGCGGCCGGTTTCAGCGGCAGCCTTGGCGACGAGAGACTCAAAGTCGGCCAAGGAGACATCGCGGCAGTAAGTGGCCAGCAATCCTCCCGGCGGCAGACTGGCAAAGGCTTTACGGTGCAACTCGGCAGACAGGTTTTCCAACTCAAAATAGGTCTCCGGCGGGTCCAGCACAATGGCGTCGAACTCGCCCGCCTCGGCCTCCCCCAGGTAGCCTAATGCATCGCTGACTACCGTCTCGATCTGCAACTCGTTGCGCTGCGCATTCGCCCCGATGGCTTTGACGTAGTTTGCTTCAGTATCGACTGCCACCGCGCATTCCGCGCCGCAGCGCATCGCCTGCATGGCAAAGGCACCGTTGTGCGAAAAAAGGTCCAGCACTGCTCTGCCCTGACATAAACTCCCGACCAGTGAATGCTGCTCCCTCTGGTCCAGATAGAATCGGGGCTTTTCCGCATTTATGAGGTCGATACGGTAAAATATTTCGTCCATTTCGACCCAGCGGCCCTTCAATCCCTGGCCACTGAAAGTCCTCGGTCCTTCTCCTTCGTCCAGAACCAAATCGACCGGGCTCACGATCTCATTAACTAAGCCGGCAATCAGGTCGGCATGCGCCCGCATCGCCGGGGTCTTTAGACCGAGCCAAACCACGTCTCCAAAAAGCTCGACGATCAGCCCCGGAAGGTAATCGGCATCGGAGCTCACCAGTCGCTGACACGCCTCATCCCCACGGCGCTCAATCGCATCGGCCACAGCCGTGACCAGGTAGACCTCATCAAAATTTTCTATTGTATCCATATTTCCATCTTAGGTCTAACGAGCCTTACGGAAGAGCCGCACCGCCAGCAAGAGCATCACAATATTCGGCAGCCAGGCGGCTAGAATCGTCGGAATAATCTGCCGCTCGCCAAGAATGGTCGCTATACTAATCAGGACATAAAAAACCGCAAAGAGACCTAGACACTTCGAAACACCGATCATGGGACTGGTCCGCACGCCTGAAACGGCAAAGGGCACCGCGAGGCCCACCACGACGAGGCAGCTGAATGGCGCGGCCAGAAGCGAGAAGTAACGCACCTGGTAGGCATGAACGGCGGGATTTTCTTCCGGCGGCACGGCATCTATGATGCGGCGTAGTTCGAAAAGCGAAAGCTCTTTGGGCTCCTTATGCAGACCCAGCATAAGATTGGGGTCCTCATTAAATTCCTCGAATATTTTTTCCTTAAAAGGCATTGAGCGCAGCGGATCACCGGTTTCCGCATCGAAGAGCAACTCCCGCCCATCGAGGAAGACCCAGTGGCCCTGCGTATCATCGTAGTAGGCCTCTCGGGCAGCGACTCGGCTGAGCTCCATGCCCTCCGCATTGCGGGTGTGGACATTTACACCGAGTCCGAGCCAGGCACGCTCGTTAAACCTGTTCATAAACCACAGTCGACCGTCCTTTCGATTATCGAAGCCTAAATTATAGAGCATCGCTTTCTTCTCGCGCGCCTCACTGCTGCCCGCCGACGCGAACTCCAGATTCTCAAAAAACGTGCGCGCCTGTTCGACCGTCTTCGGCACGACCAGCGCGGTCAGATAGAGCAACAGTATCGAGAGCACCAGTCCGGCCCCCCAGAGCGAACGGCTAATTCGGAAGAGACTGCTGCCTGAGGCACGCATCGCCACGATCTCGTTGTTCCGGTGCAAGTTACCCAGCGAGAACAGCAGCGAGACAAGAAAGGCTATCGGCAAGATGGCCGGTAGGTAAGTCGGCAAAGCGAGCGAGTAGTAGAATATAATCTGCCCGACGGTCGCCTCTGCATCGAGCAGGTCCGGAAGCGAATCATACATGTTTTGCAGGATAAGAATACCCACGATGACCCCCAGTGTGAGCGCAAAACTCACAAACCATTCCTTGAATACATATCGGTCAATTAATGACATCAGAAAGGTTTTACGACAGAACCGGGCCCAAAGTCACTCAGTTTGCGCGGATTTTTTTTTCTGGCATGTATTAGCAAGCATCATCTTATTTTGTGGTATGTCTGATTCTAAAAAGGAATCCTGGAACTCCAGAGTTGGTGTAATTCTCGCCGTGGCAGGCAGTGCCGTCGGACTGGGGAACTTCCTGCGCTTCCCTGGGCAGGCTGCCGAGTATGGCGGGGGCGCCTTCATGATCGCCTATTTCCTGGCTTTTCTGCTTATCGGGCTGCCTATTTGTTGGGCGGAATGGACGATGGGGCGCTTCGGCGGACAGGCCGGGTTCAACTCCTGCCCGGGCATTTTCAACTACATCACCCGCAAGCCCGCCTTCAAGTATCTGGGGGTGATCGGTGTGCTGGTCCCAGTCATCATCTACATGTATTACGTTTACATCGAAGCCTGGTGCCTCGGTTATGCCGTGAACTTCCTGTCCGGCAACATGGATTTCAGCACGATCGAAGAATCGAGTGATTTCTGGAAAGTCTTCATTGGTTACGGCGAAGATGGTAGTGCGCTTGGCTTTGGGCTGAAACAGGTCGGCTTCTACCTGATACTTGTCTTCGTCCTGAACTTTTTCCTCATTTATCGCGGCATTTCCAAAGGCATCGAACTCTTCTGCAAATACGCCATGCCGACACTGATCGTGCTCGCGATCATTATTCTGTTCCGGGTGCTTACGCTAGGCACACCGGATCCGGCCATGCCGGAGCGTAATGTCAGCAATGGCCTCGGCTTCATGTGGAATCCGGTCAAGCACGTGGTCGAAATCAAGGACGAGGTTGGTAACTGGGTGCTCGATCATGAAACCGTGGATGCTGAAAAACTTGCCGGTGAAACCTTGAGCGCCGAGGCGGATGCGAACACCCGTGTGCGCCGTATCGGCATGGTGGAGCAGCTCCTCAACCCGCAGCTCTGGCTGGCCGCTGCGGGGCAAATCTTCTTCTCCCTATCCGTCGGCTTCGGGGTGATCATCACTTACTCCAGCTACATGTCGAAAGAGGACGATGTCGTGCTCAGTGGCCTCGCCGCAACGAGCGCCAATGAGTTTTGCGAAGTCGCCCTCGGGGGGCTCATCACCCTGCCTGCGGCAGTGACCTTTCTCGGGGTGGCGGGAGTCGCTGGCATGGGCACCTTTGGGCTGGGCTTCAACGTCCTGCCGATGGTTTTTGCCAATATGGCTTTTGGTGAGTTCTTCGGCTTCCTCTTCTTCTTTCTTCTCTTTCTCGCGGCAGTCACCAGCTCGCTCTCCATGCTCCAGCCGGGCATCGCCTTTCTGGAAGAGGCCTTGAAGATCAACCGCAAGCAATCCGTCGCCTTACTTGGCCTAGTCACCGCCCTCGGCTGCGGCTTCGTGGTTTACTTCAGCAAAGATGTGAAGGCGCTCGACACGATGGACTTCTGGGTGGGCACCTTTCTAATTTTCGTATTATCGACGATCCAGATCATTATTTTCGGATGGGTTCTGGGAATCGAAAAGGGCTTTAAGTTGGCGCATCAGGGTGCCGCCGTGCGCATCCCCCGCGTCTTCAAGTTCATCATGAAGTATGTGAGCCCCCTCTTCCTGCTCATCATCTTTTCGCTCTGGGTGGCCGCCAATGTCTTCGGCATCAATTTAAGGACGGGAGAAAGTGAATATAGCAGCTATGTGCGCGACCTCTTCATCGAACCGAATACGGTGGCGTGGTTGAGCGTCAGCCTGATCGCAGTCGTCGCCGCGCTTTTCGTCTTCATTATTGCGCAGAATGCCGAATATAAGAAACTCAAAAAGGAGGAGAATACATGACCGCAATGGGCTGGCTAATTATGTTTATTTCGGTCGGCACGGTGACGACCTTGCTCGTCTGGTGCATCTACAAAGTGCTCACTACCCCTGAAGAGACGGAGCACATCCACGGCTTCGAGCAGGAGACGCCGGATGCGGAGACTCGCGACTAGAAGTTCTTCTTTTTTACTGATTAAATTCCCGCAATCGCCCGAGCACGCGCTCGCGCCCCATGACTTCGAGCATAGGCAGCAGGTCCGGGCCGCCCCCCTGCCCGCTCACGGCGAATCGCAAGGCTGGGAAATAGGCGAAAACCTTTTGTCCTTTTTCCTCGGCGTGCGCCTCAAGTGCGGACTTTAAGGAGTCGGCGTCAAAAGCCTCGATGCCTTCCAGAACAGGCAGGATTTCTGCAATGAGCGTCTTCGGGTCTGCCTTCTTAGCGATCTTGCTGGCTGTTTTTTCATCGACGGCATAATCTTCCTTAAAGAAATAAGCGACGTATTCCGGCAGGTCTTCAAGCGAGCGTGCCTTCGGCTGGGCCAGCTTCAAAACGGATTGCAGGTAATCCTCATCTTCGTCTTCCGAAATCGCACCAGCTTCCGCCAAAATCGGGCGCACAAGAAAGGTGAAGCTACCAATTTCCAATTCACGCAAATATTCGGAGTTGAGTGCAGCCAGCTTCTGCTCGTCGAAGCGGGCGTTCCCCTTGTTGATCCCCGGAAAATCAAAACGCTCGATGATTTCGCCGATATCCATCTTCTCGCGATCATCTTTCGGACTCCACCCAAGCAGGCAGATGTAGTTGCGCACAGCCGACGACAAAAAGCCCCGCTGGGCATACTCTTCGATCAGTGCCCCCTTGTCGCGCTTGCTCATCTTACCAGGACCCGACTCCTTGAGAATAAGCGGAATGTGCGCGAAGACCGGTGGCTTTGCCCCGAACGCGTTGAAAAGTTCGACGTGCTTGCTGGTGTTCGAGAGATGGTCCTCCCCGCGTATGACATGGGTGATGCCCATGGCAATGTCATCGACGACGTTCACAAGGTGAAAGACCGGGCTGCCATCTTTACGCACGATGACAAAATCCATCTCCTCAGCCCGCACCACCCGCCCGCGCACGGCATCGTCGATGACCACCGGCTCAGCTTTGACTTTCTCCACCTCGGCCTTCTTAAAATCGTCGTAGGTCGTGTAGCGTTCCCCTTCGAGCTTGAACCAAATTGCGCCATCTTTCTCATAGGTGCGTCCGGCATCCTTCAGTCGACTTAAGTATTCATCATAGACCGACTGTCGCTCACTCTGAAAATACGGACCGTATGCACCGTCAACCTCCGGGCCTTCATCCCAGTCCAGCCCAAGCCAGCGCATGCCTTCGAACAGCACACGGAGGGCCTCCTCAGTATTGCGCTGTTTGTCGGTGTCTTCGACCCGGAGGATAAATTTGCCGCCAGTATGACGCGCATACAGCCAATTGAACAGAGCTGTGCGGGCGCTGCCGATGTGAAAGAACCCCGTAGGACTGGGGGCGAAACGAACACGAACTTCGGACATAATAAGCAAGTTGGAACGGAGAGATCCGCAAATAATTGAAAAGAGCAATCAAGCAGTCGGTGGACCAGAGTCAACGGCAGAGCCAAGGCTTTTTCATACGGCTGCAAGCGGCATGAAAAAGCATTTGAGATTAAAAATTTAAGATTTGAGAAAAGCTAGTGGTCTGTCAGAAGTTTTCTTTCGTAGCGTGCCGCTTTAGCAAACGTTCCCGCGAGGCTTTTTTAGAGTCTAAAACGGACGTTTGCTAAAGCGGCACGCTACATTAATTTCTAGAGGTTTTAATGTTACAGCCTAGGCGGATTCGGGACTTGTTCTTCGCGATCCATAAGTCTATATTATCGGTAAGTTGTCTTCAACCCCAGATAATAATCGGTCGAGCTACCCCCGAAAGCTCTTACTACTCAGCCCTGATCCTGAGGAAGAGGCACTACTGCGGCAACATCTGGACCCGCAGGATCATGACATCTATGAGTTCAAGCGTGTCGGTTCACTGGAAGAGTTAAAAACTATCGACTTAGATGCCAACTGCGACGCGATCCTACTCGACATACGGACAGATAACACGGAGGCCATGGACTCAATCTACTGGATCGGAGAGCTTCAAAGCCCGGCAGCACTGATCTGCCTGTGTCGCAGCCATGAACAACTCCAGTATTACAAGTCCGCCATCCATCTAATCGACGATTATATTCTCGCTGATGCCTTGTCCCGGTTCGAACTTTCCTCCCGGATAGGCCACGCCGTCAGGAAACGCCAGAAGGAACACGAACTTCTGCATGAGCAGAATCTGCTACAATCACTCCTAGATAACATCCCCGACACCATCTACTTTAAGGACAGGGATAGCCGTTTCGCCAAGGTCAACAAAGCGATGGCCCGAAGGTTCGGGCGGAAAGAGGAAAGCATCATCGGGAAAAGTGACTTTGATCTCTTCACCGAAGAACACGCCCGCTCAGCTTACGAGGATGAGCAACGCATCGTTAAAACCGGCGAGCCCATCGTCGGAAAGATCGAAAAAGAAACTTTCAAAGATGGCTCCACCAAATGGGTCAACACCACTAAAGTTCCACTCCGTGATCGATGCGGCAAGATCATAGGCAGCATGGGTATCTCCCGCGATGTTTCAGACCTGAAACGCGCTCAGGATAATCTCACGGAAGAGCACCGACTCCTCAGCACCATTCTCAATAACGTCCCCGACCGCATCTTTGTAAAGGACAGGGAAGGTCGCTATATCGCAAGTAACCACCGACACCTTCGATTTCTTGGCGCTACCGAGGAAGAACAAGTCCTCGGCACCACGCTCTACGACCACACCCCAGTCGAACACGCCGACAAATATGCCCAAGAGGATATGGAAATCATCCGCACGGGCAAGGGAATCATTAACTCCGAGGAACAACGCAAAAACTCCGATGGCAGTGTCACCTGGTATCTGACCAGTAAAGTTCCCCTGATTGACGAGACTGGCAACAGCGTCGGCATTGTTGGTATCTCACGCGATGTCACGGCACAGAAGGAAAACGAGGAAAAGCTCCGCAACGCCATTGACGTGCTGAAAGAGACCCAACTCCAGCTCATCGAGTCCGAAAAGCTGAAGACTGTCGGCCGCCTCGCCGCCGGCGTCGCCCACGAGGTAAAAAACCCTTTAAATGTCGTCAGTCTGGGCGCCGAATACCTGCACTCCAAGGTGACGAAGCCTCAAGAACTGGTCGATATTATTGAAGACATGCAACACGCCGTAAAAAAGGCCGATAAGGTGATTTTTCAACTGCTGGACTACTCCTCCCCGCATGAACTAATGGCCGACCCCAATGACCTGAACGCCATCATACGAGAGGCGCTCGCCATGCTTCGCCACAATTTCAACGAAGCCCGTGTCGAGGTAGAAACCGATCTGGCACCTGAACTTCCACTCGTTGCCGTCGATGCTCAGAAAATGGATCAAGTCCTCATCAATCTGTTCCTGAATGCCATTGGCGCTATGGAAAAAGGCGGCGCCCTCAACGTGCGGACCTACACGCAACGAATGAAGCGCACCGGCTCAAACGTATCCGGCGAGATGACAGAGCTCTTTCGTATCGGCGACCGCATCGTTACGGTAGAAATTTCCGATACCGGGCACGGCATCACTGAAAAGAACGCCGACAAGCTTTTCGACCCGTTTTACTCCACAAAATCAACTGACAAAGGCACTGGCCTCGGGCTGACTGTCACGCGAAGCATTGTTGAAATGCACCGGGGGATCATTACAATTGAAAACCGTAATGATGGGCCCGGTGCCTGCGCCACTCTCCATTTCCCCGTTATCCCCGACTCCAACTCCCATGTATAATACTAAAAATTTAAAAGTGAACGGAAAAATACGCGTCCTCGTTATCGATGACGAAGCCAGCTTCACCAAAATGGTCAAACTCAACCTGGAAGACGCCGGCGACTATGCCGTGCAAACCTTGAACGAAAGTCGAAAATCCATCGAAGTGGCACGGGAATTCAACCCCCAAGTCATACTGCTCGACGTCGTCATGCCAGAGATGGATGGCGGAGATGTCGCCAACAACCTGAGGACCCGCACCGCCACCAAAGGGATCCCGATCATCTTTGTCTCCGCCATGGTTTCCCAGAGAGAGTCAAACTCCGGCTTCTACGAAAGTGGCGGCGAGCACTTTCTCGCCAAACCAGTCACGACCGAGACACTCTGCGACGCGATTAAAAAGGTCCTCGCGAAAGGATGATCTTTTCGATCTGGAAGAGGAAGGGCTTCGTTCGCAGTCCCGACTTCTGGAGACGCGTCTAAGCGAATCCGATATGCGCGACGCAGAAACCGCTCTTAGTCACTCAGGAGATCGTTCCCTGACCACGCTTGCCCAGAAAATGGCCCAACGCCGCCATGAACTCCATGGAATACAATGCCGAACTCGCACTGAGCCTAAGCAACTATTCCGTAATAATTGCGTTGCGTGAATTAAGCCGTGGAGACGCGACTGGCGTCGCATCGCTACACATTCAAACCATTTCGATGATCCCGTTGAACAGGACAGATTGCATTTAATTTAAAAGCGTTTGATCCGTGCCTTGGTTGCTATTCGACCCCTTGAAATGCTTTCTGGAAAGGCCGTCGCTAGCGTTTGTAGATCTCGCCGCGTGGGCCGAGATAATCAAGTAGATAATACTTTCCTCGGCTTGATAGCTGTAAATGACGCGAAGGTTTCCGATTCGGATTCTGCGGCATCCTTGCCACTGTCCGACCATTATTTTCGCACCTGGGTAGGTGTCGGGATCTTCGGCCAACTTGGCCAAGCTCTTTTTGACCTTCTCTTTTAGGTCTGCGGGGAGCCTCCGCGCGTATCGCTGGGCGCGCCGATGCAGCACTAAATCTGGCATTACAGATCGTTTAGACTGACGTATGCTGAAGCCTCGCCGCAAAACTTGCCTTCCCTGGGCAAATAAGGCCCCGATCGCTGCCGATTAGGTCCCTTTTTGATGCCCTCTCAGCAGGAACACCGGGCTATGCGGCTTGCTTGGTGCGATGATCGAGCTGCCTGCTACCACTTTGCCCCCTAAACCTGAGCTTTGGCCCTTTTCCGAGCTCGGGCCAGAATCAACTCTCTTTTAAATTATTGCCTATTTTATCCTAAAAGAATGCATCCCAAAATGAGGCAAGCGTGCCTTATTCAAGTTTTCTATAAGCGTTAATAAGGGCCTATAAGCGGTCTCCAGCTCTGCTGGATTCTCTTGCATTGCTAGTGTGGCGCTCCGGCGTAGCCGGAAACCGCTTATATTCCCTAATTGACGCTTATGTTTATTTCTCCGCTTGCACGGAGGTTTTTCTGGTCGGGGCGACAGGATTGCTTCGCCTTCTACGCATTTTCTAGACGCAACGTTCGTTGCTAAAATGCTCCGTCAAACCTGCTTATTCGCAGGTTCGAACCCTGGCGCCCTTAGCGACCAAAAAAAACCTCCGCTTACACGGAGGTTTTTCTGGTCGGGGCGACAGGATTCGAACCTGCGACCCTCTGCTCCCAAAGCAGATGCGCTAGCCAGGCTGCGCTACGCCCCGTCACCAAAAGAAAGGCGAAGTGGATCAGAATATAATCTCCTGTCAATGCGGATTTTTGTGAAATTTTGGTTCGCGATTCTGCTGGAGGCTGACCAGCTTAGCGGTTCGCTATGACAGAGTTCCGGCCCCGCAAATTTACTCCGCCGCGAGCTGTTGTTCAGCTCGCGGTATTTCTATTTGTTGCGTCAACGGCGATTCTGCACGGCGCAACTTTGCAGGAACAAGTGGATCAAGCGGTGGCGGCCTTTACCAGCGGGGAGTATCACCAGAGCCACTGGACCTTCGAGAGCATCGAACTGGACTATGGACGGGAGCCGGAATTCCTCGACCGGAATTTTCAAAAAATCATTCTCCCGGTGCGCGGCTACGCCGCCATGATGGCCGAACGACCGACGGATGCACTGGTCTATTTTGAGATACTTCTGAGCGAATACGACACAAGCCCTGCCATCAAGGCCTTCGCGCTTTACAACGCCGCAATTGCGCTTTCGCAAACGGGCGCACTAGCAAAGTCCGCCGAGGTCTTCCGCGACTTCCGCCGCAGCTTCCCCGGCAGCAACGAAGCCCACCTCGCCCGCTTGCAGGAAGCCGACCTGCTTGCGGAAATCGGAGAGACCACAGCCGCAAATCAATTGCTCGATGATTTTTACCATTCCGATGCACCGGGGAGCCTGCGCATGCAGGGCCGGCTCCGTGCCCTGCAACTCGCCAGCGAGACGGGCAACAGTGAGCGCGTGCACGATCTTCTTTTCGATTCCGACTGGAAACTGGAAAGCATGCCGAATATCGCGGTGCTGAGCTTTGCCGCACTTGAAGCAGGTGATCTGCTCCTCGAAAACGGCCTATACAACGAGGCCATCCGCGCCTACCGACTGTCCCTGCCCAGAGACGTCCTCATTGAGAAACAGCGCGAACGGCTGACCACCACCAAGCATGCATTTAGCCAACAGGCCGCCTTTGCCTCCAGCATCTGGAAGAGCCATTCGTCGCAGTTGATCGCGCGCCTCGAAACCCAGCTGGAACGCCTCGAAACCATGCCGGATTACACGCCAGGCCTCTATCTTCGAAGCGGGCAGGCTTATCTTTTGGGCGAACGCTATCGCGAAGCTGCGATTTTATTCCGAACCATCGCACACGCTAAAAACTATGAAACTGAGCTACGGGCGGAGGCCCACTACCGTTGGATCCTTGCCCTCAACCAGGCAGAAAAATGGACGGAGGCCCGCGAAGCGGCGGACCTTTTCCTCAGCACCCATCCGGGGCATGCCCTGGCCAACAGTGCCCTATTTCTCGTGGCACGCACCTACCAGGGCGAGGGGCGCTTTCCTGAAGCGATTGAAGTGCTGGATGATTTAATCGCCACATTCCCCAAAGACAAGCAGGCCCCACGCTGGTATTTCACGCGCGGCTATAATTACAGTATTCTGGAGCAGCAGGGAAAAGCCCGCGCCAGCTTTGAGCTGGGGGCAAAACGCTTTCCCAAGAGCGCGCTCCGCACCCAGCTAAGAATGTGGGCCGCTCTCACTTATTTCTTCGAAAGAGACTACGCAACGGCGCTGACGCAGCTGCAGCAGTTGGCAAATGAAAGCGGGAAGCACCCATTGTATCCGGAAATCAGATACAGAATAGCAAACGTGCTCTATGCGATGCAGCAACACTCAGAAGCTCTCACCGTAGCGCAAGGGCTAGTCGAAGCGTTTCCAGATCACTACCGCTATGCCGAAGCACTGGCACTGCAAGGTGACATCTACATGGGCCTTGGCGAACTGGCGACGGCCGCCCACGCCTTCCTGCAAGTGCCTGCCGACGATGCCCGGCTTTACGACTATGCCGTCTTTCAGGCGGCTAAGATCTACCGGGCGCTGGAACGCTACGACCTACTCCGGAAACACTTGCGGGCCTACGTAGAGCGGGAGGATGCCAACAAACGTCCCCGCGTCAGCGAAGCCCTCTACTGGATCGGCTGGTCCCTTCAGCAGGATGACCGCCCCGCAGAAAGCTTCCCGCTCTTCGAAGCGGCACTGGAACGCTTCGGCAACGACCCGAAGGCCCGCTCCGTCGAATCTATCCTGTCGGCCTACTCCGATCTCTACCGCAGGCAGGAGACGCCCATCAGCTTCGAGACCTGGCTCCAGGAAGCCACCGAGCAGAGTCTGGCCGCCGACGAGCTGACCTGGTTCGCGCGCCTCACCCAATTTAAGGCGCAGCGCCAGCGCCGCATGGGCAGCGATCGCAGTGCCGATGCCACCTTACTATCCATCCACAGGCTTGTTCCCCTCGAGCGACAGGATGCTTCAACTCTTGCCGCCGTCGGCATCACCCTCGCCGAACGCGGCTACGCCGCCGCCGACGACTACTTTGAACGTCTCCTCAATGAATACCCTAAACGCTCGGAACGAGCTGCCGCTTTTTACGGAAAAGCCCGACTCGCCAGTCAAAATGATCGCCTCGACGAAAGCCGCCGCTGGCTCGTCCGCTTCCTTGAAGAAACACCGACTTATCACCTGGCAGCCGATGTCCGATTACTCGCCGCTGATGTGCTCCGGCGGCAAGGGCTCTACCAAGCGGCAGCCGATGGCCTGAACGAAATCCTCCAACTCAAGGGAATGCGCGGCCGCCCGCATGCCCAGGCACTGGCCGGGCTGGCGCGCATCGAAACCGACCAGGAAAATCCCAAGCGTGCGATCCCCTACTGGCAGCGGATCTACACGCTCTACCGGGCCTACCCCGAGCTTCTGGCCGAGGCCTACTGGGAAAGTGCCCAGCTCTTCGAGCAAATCGACGACCCCATCGCCGCCCACAATACCGTCCTTGAAATGCTGCGCGATGAGCGACTCCGTGGTTTTGAAGCATATAAAGAGGCCGAAGCCAAACTCCCCTCGCTCGAAACCGCCTCGACGGAGCGACGCGCGCTGGCGCAGCAAAAGCAGCCCTTGGCGGAAAGTGAGGTAACGCAATGAAGCACGTTCTCCGCATTCTACTCGTTTTGGCATTACCCCTGATCACTTTTGGTCAAGGCCTGCCAGAAGCCGAGCAGAAGGCCATCGCCGAGGAACTCAAGGCCCCCATCACGCTAAAATTAAAGAATAGCCAGGCCATCACAGGCCACCCGGTTGGCGTATCCGAAAAACAACTACAGATCGCCTCCGCGAAAGCTGCCGGAGAGATCGTCTTCACCTTTAATTACGACGAAATTGAAGTCATCGAAGTCCCCGGAGAGAGCTACAAGAGCCTCGTCATGGAATGGCTGGAAGCAGGCGAAAGCATGAAGGCGCTCGACCTGATGGATTTGCTCTATCAGCAGCGCAAGGCGCTGCTTCCGGTGCTGCCGCCGAGTGAATCCAATTTTTTTGTGCTCTACATTCCGCTCATTCTTCAATCGCCCGATCCGGCGCGCGCGATCGGGGTGAGCACCCGACTGCGCCCGCAAATTAAGAATCCGGCGGCACTCCGTGCACTAGATGATGCTGTGCTGGAAAGCTATCAGCGCCTGAAACTCTTTGAAGAAGCCGTGGCCATGGCAAAAAAATGGGTCGAAGAACGAAGCCCCTACGGTGAGAGTGCCCTGGGCTACTACGTGCTGGGGAGCGATTACCTGCGTCGTGCCGACTACGAGACCGCACTCGACCTCGCCCTTCAACCGATCGTCTTTTCCTCCTTACTTCCTACCGACAAGCTGGCCCACTGCTACGCGCTGGCAGTCAGTGCTGCGCTCGGGTTGCGCGAACACGAGCACGCCGCCCTGCTCTACCAGGAAATGCAGACGCGTGGTTTCTTCTGGCCCGAGAGCGATTCCACCTTAAAACCCTACCTTACAGAAATCGAACAACACCTCGCCAATCATGAAATGGACTAAACAAAGCGCGCAACTCCTCAGCCTTTTACTCCTCTCCGCTTGCGTTCTTCATGCACAGGATGCCGAGAGCACCGAAGCCAGCAGCGAAGCCAGCCTGAGCCTCTGGAGCCTAATTCAACAGGGCGGCTGGGCGATGTATCCACTCGGGCTCTGCTCCCTTGTGATGTTTTTCCTCATTTTCTACGCCTGGAATGAAACCCACAGGAAAAAATTCTACACGCCCGCACAAACCAGTGCAGCCAGCAAGCACCTCTCCAGCGGTGATGGTGAGGCCTGCACCGTCGCGCTTCAAGCGGAGAATACCCTGCTTGGCCGCGCCCTCGCACCCGCGATCAACAAGCTCGACAAAAGCCGAGAAAAAGCCGAAGCACTTTTTATCGAAAATCTTGAAGCGGAAGAAAATTCGGTGAGCCAATGGGTGACCTATTTGAATGTGGTCGCCTCCGTCGCACCGATGATCGGCCTGCTCGGCACGGTCAGCGGCATGATCAGCGCCTTCCAGACCATCGGGCGTGGCGGCATGGGCCGCCCCGAACTGCTGGCCGGCGATATCGGCGAAGCATTGATCACCACTGCCACCGGGTTGACGATCGGCATCCCCGCCATGATTGCCTACTTCGTCCTGCGCAACCGCTTGAACAGTGCCATGATTGCCACCGCCCAAGCAGGCACGGAAATTATTGATTCGATCGAGGGGTAAACCCCGCCCTATCGTTGCTCGGGTTCGATCACGTCCAACCCCTCAAAATAATCACGGTAGTAGCCACGATCTCGTGCCAGCAAGCGGCCAGTGTGTTCGAGCGCATGGGCACCAATGAGAAAATCCGGCAAGACACGTTTCGCTTTATTCGAACGTATCAGGTAGCGCTCATACATACGACCTGCCTTGATTGCGGAGGGAAGTGAAGTCGGCAGATAAAGGATACGCCACTCTTTGAGGAAACGCTCTAAATCCGCCTCGCATAAGGCTGGCGTGATCTCAGCCAAGACACACTCGCCAATCACCAGCGAGCCCAGCTCAAACGCTTCGGTCAGTGCCACCTCAGAAGCATCCGCCCACTGGGGATCGTCCAATACCACGTCGAGGATGACACTGCTATCGAGAGCCGTCTTCATCAGGCTCCACGCACCTTGCGAATGTAAGCATCGACACTTTTAGCCTGAGGCAATCGCCCGGATCCGCGCCACCTCTTAATCGGCGTATCACTGCCGATACGCTTGGCCACGAGCCGACCGTCCTCTTCGGAAAAATCCAATACTGTGCCCGGCACCAAGCCGAGGTCTTCCCGTAAGCGCTTGGGGATTGTTATTTGTCCTTTTTCAGAAAGTATGGAATTCATACTTTCAAAGTATGAATTTACTGCGATTGGTCAACAATTTATCTGTAAGTAAATTGAGATGCTAGCGAACTATACCTCCTATCAAACAACATCCACCAACACAAAAAACCAAAAAATAAAAGAAAAGAAATGAAAAAAACAATCCTCACATTGATCGTTGCAAGTTTAGCAATTCCGGCAGCCGCACTTCACGCAGGAAGCTGTGGCAGCTGCTCCTCTCACAGCGAAAAGGCCTCCTACGAGAAAAAGGCGAAAGCCAATATTGTGGAAACCGCAGTGGCGGCGGGCAGCTTCAACACACTGGTTGCTGCCGTCCAAGCTGCTGGCCTCGCAGAGACTCTCAGTGGCGAAGGGCCTTTTACGGTCTTCGCGCCGACAGACGAGGCTTTTGCAGCACTGCCCAAAGGCACGGTAGAAAGCCTGCTTCTCCCTGAGAATAAAGACAAACTTGTCGCCATTCTCACTTACCACGTCGTCCCGGCAAAAGTGAAAGCCAAGGATGTCAAAGCGGGTGAAGCTCCAACTGTAAACGGCCAGACTGCAACCATTGAAGTTACGAACAGTGGTGTCACCATCGAAGGCGCAAATGTCATAAAGACCGACGTTATCGCAAGCAATGGTGTGATCCACGTAATCGACAAGGTCATCCTCCCGAAGGACGCATAAGACGACCCTGATTCGACTTTTAGCAAAGGCGTTCCCGCAAGGGAACGCCTTTTATTATCTATGCTTCGGCCCGTTTCCGGGCGTCGGCTTCAATTGCCCACAGAATGCTCTGCATGACTTCGGCAGCAGCTTTCTTTACGCTCGGTAGTTCCTCGGGCTCCGTCACTTCAGAGCGCCCGAAGACATAGAACTTAATCTTCGGCTCTGTGCCGGAGCCACGCACGGCAAAGCTGTAGCCGTTACTGAGTTCGAGAAAGAAGAAATCCTGCGGAGGAATTTTCTTACCATCGGCATCGACAATCTCGTCCTTACCGAAATCGGTAAAGCCGGAAACTTCGACCTCGCCAAAGGCCTTCGGTGGACTGCTTCGATAAGAGCCGAGGATGTTTTTAATCTTCTGCGCACCGGCCGCGCCTTCGTAGTAAATATTAACCGTCTTTTCCTCGTAGTAGCCGTGCTGTAGATAGAGGGCGTCGAGGTATTCGACGAACGTCATCTCGTTGGCTTTAAGATAGGCCGCCATTTCACAAAACATCAGGACGGCGGCATTAGCATCCTTGTCGCGCACGCGATCGGATGCGAGATAGCCGTAGCTCTCTTCACCCCCGAAGACAAAATAGGTGGAATAATCGAGAAGCAGGTCAGCGCGGGTCCAGACATCGCAGGCGTCATAATCGATAGCGAGCCCTTCTTGCTCGAAGAGCTTGGCCTTCATCTCGGCTTCATAGCCTGCCAGCTTTTCGCCGATCCACTTGAAGCCGGTCAAGGTGTTAATCGTCTTCAGGCCATGCCACTCAGCGACGGATTCCTGCATCGGACTGGTGACGAAAGTTTTGATCAGAACGGCATTCTCGCTGCCGTCTTCCGGTAGAATTTCCGCATCTTTTAGCGTGGAGATGCGGTATTCGGCCAGAATCGTGCCGATTTGGTTACCGGTGAGAAGGACCATCTCACCCTCCGGATTGCGCACCGCGACTCCCATGCGGTCAGCGTCGGGATCGGTGGCCATAACCACATCCGCTCCGACCTCATCCGCCTTGGCCAGGGCCATGGCCAGTGCCTCGGCATTTTCCGGATTCGGTGACTTGACGGTCGGAAAGCGGGGGTCGGGCTCCATTTGCTCCGGAACTTCGATCACTTCCACACCAAGCTTTTTCAAAACGGGCAACACACTAATCGCTCCGGTGCCATGGATGGGGGAAAAAACGATCTTCGGTGCCTCTTTCTCCATAACCTCATGATCAATCACCATCTCTTCGAGGAGTTGGAGATAGGCTTCGTCCGCTTTTTCCTTGAGCGTGATCACCGGCGTCAGATCGATTTCGAGAAACTCGGGCACCTCTTCCAGTGACACTTCATTCACGAGGCCGACAATACCCTCGGCATGTGGGGCGACGACTTGTGCGCCATCTTCGAAGTAAACTTTGAACCCATTATCATGGGGTGGATTATGGCTGGCCGTAATGACCGCGCCGCAGGTCGCCTGAAACTCCCGCACGGAAAAGCTGAGCTGTGGTGTGGAGCGTGGTCCGTCAAAAATCAGCGCCTGCCCGCCCAACTTGCACCAGGTCGATGCGGCGAGTTCACAAAAATGGCGGGAGAAGTGGCGCACGTCGTGAGCAATGACAAAGCGCGGCAGGTCATGGCGACCACTCTCGTGCAAATATTTTTCGCAGTAACGAAAGAGGCCGATGGTGGCCTTGATGAGGTTAAAGTCATTCAACACGTTTGTGCCCACAGCCGAGTGCTCGGGAGTGCCCTTCGGACCTTCCGTGCCCGTCTCGACCGACGTAGCAATACGCCCGATGGTGCGTCCCCGGATACCACCGGTGCCAAATGCCAGATTCTGATAGAATCGATCATTCAGTTCCTCCCATGCCTCCTGCTCAACTAGCTCGTCGATACTGGCGTTGACCCAATCCGGCAGGTAGTCGGCTTCGGCCCAGATTATTAAATGAGTCAGGGCGCTGTCGAGGAGCTTGCCTTCCTTGGCCGCAGCTTGTGCTTTTTCTATAGTATTCATAGTTAGAGTTAACAATTATTATCTTCCACCTTCTTATTGGCAAGGCTACTCGACTACCGCGCCTTCCTTAATCTCAGGCTTGGTGGAGAGCGCATGCCAATGCTCGACGAAGTCTTTTTCGTCGGCGGCAAAGCGGTGACTGATCTCGAAAGTAATGCGCGGCAGACCGGAGTCGTCGGTTTCGACCTCGACACCCGCCGCCTTGAGCCAGCGGGCAAACATGCGCAATTGATCCTCTTTACAGGACTGGGGAGAATCAATCCCTTCGGCGTTCTTGACCGGGCTGAAGTCATCGCCCCGAGCCGCCTCGATAATGACGGGGTTCTTCGCGAGCGGCAATGCGTCGAAGACGAACATCTCAAACTTCACCCCGTTCGATTCATCCGGCTCAACTCTTGCACCCTTCGCATTAAGGAAGGGAATTTTCTTATTGGCGCGGTGGAACGGCAGCTTGGCATCCGAATGGTCACCACCGGCACGGGCGATAAAGTCGCGGTCGAAAATGTGGATAGCTACGCTGCCTGCGTTGAAACGGAGACAGCCATCAGCATCGATCTCTTCCTGCATGGCAGCGGGCATGTCGCTATATTCGATCACCTTGTTCACACCGTCCTGGGTGCAAAAGTGGCCGACTTTCTCGAGCGCGTAGGCCTTCGGCACCATCTTACTGGAAAGTTCGGATTGCCCCAGCACATGAAAGCCGACAAAGGCCGGGTCCACACACTGGACGATCGGATTATCGACTTGAAAATAAGTAACAATATCAATGCCCCCGGCTTTCATCGTGTCCACGGCACCACTACGAACCAAGGCTCGCAAGGCCCCGCCGTGCCCGTCCGGCGTCATCGCAATGGTATCCTTGTCCGAAAGCAGAATTTTACCCTCAAGATCGACCGCCGGCACCAAGCCCTGCACGATAAAATGGACACTCTCTTTCGGGAGTCCGAAGTAGGCATTCTCCTCAAAAGCAGCGATGGTCGCGTCGTTGTTAATCTCACTGGTCAGAATAAACCAGGGGATCGTCACCCCGAAACGCTGGCCCGAGCGCAGGATCTTCTCGGCAAAGACCTGAAAGAGGCTCTTATTCGTCAACGGCGTGACCGGATAAGTGCCCTTAGGGCCGTCGTAGCCAAGGCGTGTGCCCTGCCCCCCGGCGACTGTAAAGGCAGCGACCCGGCCGGATTGGATCGCATCGGCGCCGGCCTGAAAGGCGCGCTCCCACTCCGTTGCACTGGCTTCATTGCTGGGCAGAGAGATGTAGGGCGCAGGCTCAAGTCCCTCTAAGCCCAAAGATGCATGGGCACTGCCTAAAACATGCTCCTGCACCAGACGCGACAACTCGTTCAGGTCAATCGTCTCCGCCTGAGCGAGTAACTTTTCTTTTCCGGAATCGTCGAGTTCTTCAAAAAACTGAAAAACCTGTTCCTGGTCGGCTTCTTTAAATTTGGCGATAAGGGATTGCATAGTTCAATTATAGATTCGTTGTGAGCGGATTGATAAGGATTTTTCGGGGCAAAAGGCAAACTTCGAACCGCTGAGAGAGTAAATTCGTCGTTAAAATAAACCTGCGGGGTAGCGTCCCCCCATCAGGGGTCCTCTGAAAAACGAAAGAGCAACTCATCTGGACGCGAGTAACCAAGCCGTTCGCGCGCGACCCGCTGCAAAAACTCCGGGTCCTCGATCAGGCGGGTGCGGTAGGCTTCTTTTTGCTGCAATTCTTTTCGAGCTTGTATGAGTTTAGACTCAATTCTAACCTGCCGGTCTTTAAAGTTCTGAAACTCCCGGTGAGTCTTCAGAAGCATCCCTCCAAAAAAAACGACCAACACGCCCAGCATGCCCAATAGCATGAGCATTAGAACGCGTTCCTTTCGCTGTGTATTTTTTTTTGGCATCCCCTGCCAGAGAAGGTGATTTTGCACCCATTGGAAAGGGAAATTTAAGTTAAAGCCATGTATCAGGACTATTTCGGATTTACGGAGATGCCCTTCCACATAACGCCTAACCCGCGTTTCCTCTACCTCAGCCCCACGCATGAGGAGGCCCTTCAGCACTTGCGTTACGGGATCGAAGACAAGAAAGGCTTCATCGTCCTGACCGGTGAAGTCGGCTGCGGAAAAACCACCCTCTGCCGCAAATTACTGGAAGAGCTTGAATCCCGCGAGGAGGTCGATACCGCCCTCCTGCTCAACCCCCGCCTTTCTGAAACCCAGTTGCTGCGGGGGATCATGAAGGAACTGGGTGAAGAGGTCAAAGCGCGCTCTACGAATGATCTGCTCGACAAGATCAACGACGTCCTGCTCGAACGCATCCATGCCGGACGTGAGATCGTGGTGATCATCGATGAGGCGCAGAACCTCTCCTTCGAGGTCATGGAAATGCTTCGCATGCTCTCCAACCTCGAAACCTACGATCAAAAGCTGCTGCAAATCATCCTCATTGGCCAACCGGAGCTGAGCGCGAAGCTCAAAGAAAAGCGACTCCGACAACTTCGCCAACGCGTGCTCGTGCACTACGACCTCAAGCCACTTAACACCAAGGAAGTGCGGCTCTACATTAACCATCGGCTCACCCTCGCAGGGAGCAGCGGCCGCATCCAGTTTACCCCCCGAGCGATTAAGAAAATCGCTGCCAACAGCCTCGGCATACCCCGCATGATCAACAATATTTGCGACAAATCCCTCCTCTCAGCCTACATCCGCAGCGGCAACGAAATCAACTGGTGGGATGTGCGCAGAGCCCTCAAAGATATTAACCGATTACATAAAAAATGACTAATGGAAAAATACTTAATCACTCATCAGTCATCAGCAATTAGTCATTAGCCATTAGCCATTAGTCATTAGCAATTAGTCATTAGTCATTAGTCATTAGTCATTAGTCATTAGCAATTAGTCATTAGCCATTAGTCATTAGCAATTAGTCATTAGCCATTAGCAATTAGCAATTAGCAATTAATCAAATGTCCCTAATTAACCAAGCATTGCGCAAAGCCCAGCGCGACCGGACTCCTGAGCGTATGCCGGAGCCGGGCGCGAGAGTGCTTACACCAGACGCCCCTACCAGCGGGATGAAGCCCGGCTTGATTATCGGACTCGTCGCTGCAGTCGCGGTTTTATTGGCACTCGTTGCCGGCCTCAGCCTCGTGCTCCTAAAGGGCGAGGATGCCCCGCCTGTCGCGCAACAAGCTTCTGCAACACCCGAGCCAACCACCGCTCCAGAGGATTCCGCCACAGCCTCAACTCAACAAGCCGCCTCGACTCAATCGACAATTGAGCCGGTTGCCCCGAAAGCTCAACCCACCGCTCAAACCACTCCCCTGGAACGCGGAGCAGCACCGTCCGTGGTCGAAGAACTACGCCAAGCACGCGAAGCGGTCGAGGCCAAGGCGGCTGCAGAGACCAAAGCCGCGGAGGAAGCGGCCGCAAAGGCCGCTGCCAAACCGAGTCAGGACATCATCAACTGGCTCGCCCGCGCCAAAATCAGCGGGGTCAAAATCTCGGCAACCGAAAGCAGAGTCATTCTCAACGGCAAATCCTATACGGCGGGCGAATACGTCAACTTCGGCCTCGGCCTCAAGTTGATGCTCATCCAGGAAAAGCGCGTGCTCTTCATCGATAAGAACGAGCAAAAATACATGAAGCGGCTCTAGCAGCCGCTGTAACAAGTTTTCTGTTCAAAACTGTAGCCGAACGCCTTCGCGTTTGGTCCGAACAGTCCGAAAGTTCGAAGCGTAATCCAAAGCCGAAGGGCTTCGGCTACGAAAGAAAACTCATTTGATGGAATCCTATTCACCCAGCTCGGCGGATTCGAGATTTTCCATCTTTAGGGTATCGCCATCGCGTTTGAATAGGACGGTGCTTTGCTCGGCGATCTCACCGGCGATGATGGCACGGGCCAGACGGGTCTCGACTTGCTTTTGCAGGAAGCGTTTGAGCGGACGCGCACCATAGACGGGATCGTAGCCGCGCTCGGCGATCCAGTCTCGGGCACTATCGTCAAATTCGATGACGATGCGGCGCTCGGCCAGACGCTTGTTCAAGTCGGCCAGAAGGAGATCCACGATAAGGGTAATTTCTTCCAAAGTGAGTGGCTTGAAGAGAATGACATCGTCGATCCGGTTGAGAAACTCGGGGCGAAAGCCTTGACGCAGTTCAGTGAGCACGGATTCGCGCACGCTCTCGGGAATCTCGCTGCCGTCGACCCCGTCCGAGAGGAAGCGGCTGCCGACATTCGAAGTCATGATAATGACCGTGTTCTTGAAATCTACGGTGTGCCCCTGAGCGTCCGTAATGCGACCGTCGTCCATGACTTGAAGGAGGACGTTGAACACATCCGGGTGCGCCTTCTCAATCTCATCAAAGAGCACGACACTGTAGGGCTTGCGTCGGACCGCTTCGGAGAGTTGCCCCCCTTCGTCGTAACCGATGTAGCCGGGAGGGGCCCCGATGAGGCGCGCGACGGAGTGCTTCTCCATATATTCCGACATATCGATACGGACGATATTCTCCTCGGTATCAAAGAGGGTTTCTGCAAGGGTGCGCGCGAGTTCCGTCTTTCCCACGCCGGTCGGTCCAAGGAAGAGGAAACTTCCGATCGGTCGGCGCGGGTCTTTGATCCCAGCTCGAGCACGAAGGATGGCTTCGGAGACAAGGCTGACGGCCTCATCTTGTCCAATCACCCGTTCATGTAACACATCTTCGAGGCGAAGAAGTTTCTCTCTTTCGCCCTCGACCAGGCGTGTCACGGGGACGCCCGTCCACTTGGAAACGATATCGGCGATCTCCTCCTGAGAGACTTCCTCCTTCAGCAGCGCCCCCTCCTGGACCTCCGCCGCTTCGAGCTGCTGCAAACGCGCCTCCAACTCCGGCATCTTGCCATGACGAAGCTGCGCGACCGTATTCAAATCGTAATTACGCTCAGCCCGTTCCATCTCGATGCGGGTGGTGTCGATCTCTTCCCGGACCTGACGGATCTTGTCGATGGCACCCTTCTCCTCATCCCATTGGGCGCGTAGGGCCGCCGCCTTCTCACGCACCTCGGCCAGCTCTTTGGAGAGCGCCGTTAGCCGCGGTTTGGAAGCGTCGTCCTTTTCATTTTTGAGGGCGGCCTCTTCGATTTCGAGCTGGAGGGCCCGCCGGGAGAGTGCGTCGAGTTCCTGCGGCATGCTGTCCATCTCGGTGCGGATCATGGCACAGGCCTCGTCCATCAGGTCGATCGCCTTGTCGGGCAGGAAGCGATCGCTAATATATT
>Ga0306899_1000382_pt1 | contig 23377 bp, 19 predicted proteins | sample AntRauMFilla3764_FD_190407 | JGI IMG/M metagenome (GOLD analysis project Ga0306899, IMG submission 190407) | Saline lake microbial communities from Rauer Islands, Antarctica - Metagenome Filla 3 #764 (v2) (version 2) | ecosystem: Environmental > Aquatic > Non-marine Saline and Alkaline > Saline ... | reverse complement strand
AGGGCGACAGCGGCGAGGGTGAATCCGCCGGCGTTGAGGACGAGACCGATTCAGCCGAGTCTGCGGACGTCGACGCCGAAGACGACACTGACACTGAAGACGCCGAAGACGACACTGACACCGAAGACGCCGAAGACGACGATTCGTCCGACTCGGACGACGACGAGGCGACCGAGAGCCTCCGCGACGGCGGCACGCCGGCCACGGTCGAGGACGCGACGATCGCGAACGACGGCGCTATCGATGACTCCTTCGAGGGACTGGAGTCGCCGGAGTCCGACGAGGAGATGCCGCTCGCGGCCCACATCGAGGAGATGATGCGGCGGCTCGCCGTCGTCTTCCTCTTCGGCGGGTTAGCGACGCTCGTCGTCGTGACCGAGTCGACGGAGCTGATCAACTACTTCTGGAGCTACCACATCCCCGAGCCGCTGGTGAACCGCCCGCGGCTGTACGGCCCCCTCGAACTTCCGCTCACGCGGCTGAAGGTCGCCGGGCTCGCGGGCGTCGTCGTCGGCCTGCCCGCGTTCGTCTACGAGACGTACCGGTTCATGAAGCCCGGGCTGTACGAGAACGAGCGGCGCTACTACCTCGCGGCGGTCCCGACGAGTCTCGTCCTCGGCGGGATCGGGATCGCGTTCGCGCACTTCCTCGTGTTGCCGGCTATCTTCTCGTATTTCACCACCTACACGTCGGACGCCGCGACCATCGCCTTCGGGCTCGCGGAGACGTTCAACCTCATCGTGATCATGCTCGCGTTCATGGCGATCGTCTTCCAGATCCCGCTGTTCATCATGCTCGCTATCATGATGAACCTCGTCACCCGGCAGTGGCTCGAGGCGAAGCGGTTGCTGTTCTGGGGGGCGTTCCTCGGGATCGCCTTCCTCTTCAGCCCCGACCCGACCGGGATGGCACCGATCATCGTGACGCTCACCATGATCGTCCTCTACGAAGGGACGCTCGCGGTCCTGCGCTGGACTGGGAACTAGACTGGCGTTCGGGCTTTTATAAGAACTCTGTCGTCGTCGCGAACGTCTCCCGTGTCTCGCACGTTTGTTTATAAGCGGTTGCCGATATATCGGCGGCGAACACTGCCACATCCCCAGTCATTCGGCGATACGCAGTCGGTTGGCGATCTTCGGTGAACACTTCTAAAGCCCCAGCCGTTCGGCGATATGCAGTCGGTTGGCGAACCTCGGTGAACACTTCTAAAGCCCCAGCCGTGAGGCGGGCGCACGCTCGCTGCGCGCTTCAGTCGCTCGCGATGCTCGCTCCTTCCAGTGCTTGTGTCGCCTGCGCCCGCCTCACGGCTGCCCCTTTGAGTCCCGCCCCACAGAACCGCCCCACGCCTCGCACCTCCCCAGCCTCGTCGGTTGCCCTCCGCGTTGCTCCGGGCAACCGACTCCCTCGCACCGGCGTCGCCGGCGACGAAGCCGCCGGCTGCCAGAGGGACCTTCGGTCCCTCGCGGTTCGCGGCCCTGAGTGCCGCTCACCGGGGCGCGCCACCGCACTCCCTTTATAAGTAAGTTCGAAATCTGATCGACTCGGCTTTCTATAATTACTCCCCGCCGAGCAGTTCGACGAGCAGCGCGTTCTGTGCGTGCATCCGGTTCTCGGCCTGATCCCAGACGAGCGCGCGGTCGGATTCGAGCACGTCGTCGGTGACCTCCTCGCCGCGGTGCGCGGGTAGACAGTGCATCACCTTCGCGTCGGTGTCGGCGAGCAGATCCGCGTTCACCTGAAACCCGTCGAAGGCGGCGAGTTTCTCCTCGCGCTGGTCCTCCTGCCCCATCGAGATCCACACGTCGGTGTAGACGACATCTGCACCGTCGACGGCGGCCTCCGGGTCCGTGGTCGGCGTCACGTCCGCGCCGAACGCCCGGGCGCGGTCGAAGACGTCTGGGTCCATCCCGTAGCCGGCGGGGGTGGCCACGGAGACGTCGAGCCCGGCCATCGCCGCGCCGACGACGAACGACTGCCCGACGTTGTTGCCGTCGCCGACCCACGCGACCGCGGCGTCCTCGCCGACCGTCTCGCGGATGGTGAGCAGGTCGGCGAGCGTCTGGCACGGGTGCGCCTCGTCGGTGAGCCCGTTGATCACGGGACAATCGGCGTACTCGGCGAGCGTCTCCACGTCTTCGTGGTCGAACAGCCGGGCCATCACCCCGTCGACGTAGCGGCCGAGCACGCGGGCGGTGTCGCGCAGCGGCTCGCCGTGGCCGAGCTGGATGTCGTCCGGCCCGAGGAACATCGCGTGGCCGCCGAGCCGCGTCATCCCCGTCTCGAAGGAGACGCGGGTGCGCGTCGAGGGCTTCTCGAAGATCATCCCGAGGGTCGCATCCTCGAGTCGGGGGTCGGTCTCGCCCGCCTTCATCGCGGCGGCGCGGTCGAGCAGGGCGTCCAGTTCTGTGGGCGTCACGTCGTCGATATCGAGGAAGTTGTCGGTAGCGAGTGGCATCGTGTGTGGTGTGAGTGTGGTGGCGTGGTAGCGTGGTAGCGTGGTATCGTTGGAAAACTGACCGGTGTTCGAACGTCGGTGAGACGCGCCGTTACAGTCGCTTGCGACAGACGTCGGTCAGGACGGTCACGGCGCGGTCCAAGTCGGAGAGCGGGAGCCGCTCGTCCGGTGCGTGGTCCAAATCGGAGTTCCCGGGTCCGTAGGTGACCATCGGGCAGTCCCACACGGACGCGAAGAGGTTCATGTCGCTCGTCCCGGTCTTCCGGAGCAAGCGCACGTCGCCGCCGGCACCGCGGATCGCGACCCGGAACGCCCGCGCTAAGTCCGTCCGGGGACTCTCCATCACGGGCGGCATCGGCTCGCCCCAGTGGACCGAGCCGGTCGAGAGCTCCGCCTCCGCCAGTTCGTGGATCTCGTCGACCGGCCGGGAGGGCGGGATCCGCAGTTGGACGCTCATCGTCGTCTCGACCGCGAGCCCGTCGTCGCTCAGCCCGCCGTCGATCGAGATGGGCTTGGTCGTCACCTGGTCGAACACCGCGGTCTCCGAGTCGTCGGGCGTGAACGTCTCTTCGACGCCGTGCCACCAGTCGATCGCGTGTTGGATCGCGTTCGGCTCCGGGCGCGAGGAGTGACCCGACTCGCTGGTGTTCACGTACGTCCCCTCCAAGAGGCCGCGATAGCCGAGCGTGATCCCCTGCCAGCCGGACGGCTCGCCGTTGATCACCGCTTCCGGCGCGTCGCGGTCGTCGATGAGGTGGCGCGCACCGCCGGAGTCGACCTCCTCGCGGACGACGCCCACGAAGGAGACGCCCGTCTTCACCGCTGCGACCGCCATGGCGACCAGCGGGCCCGTCGCGTCGACCGCCCCGCGACCCCACAACACGGGCTCGCCGGGCTCACCGACGCGGACGTCGGACGGGTCCGGAAGCTCTCCCGCGGGCGGGGCCGCCTGCACCTCGACCGGGATATCGCCCGGCACCGTGTCGATGTGCGAGGTCAGCAGGACGGCGTCGTCGGCGGGAGCCCGCACGTTTCCGATTTCGTCGATCCACGCCTCCCGACCGTTGGCCTCGAAGAAGTCGACGAGGCGCTCCGCTGCCCGCTCTTCTTCGCCCGACGGCGAGGGGATCGACACCATATCGTACAGCAGCTTCCGGGCTGCCGTGTCGCAGGCCGCGGGATAGCCGCCCCCCGCCATGACGTCGTCGTCGTCGCGGGTGGCGTCCGCGTCGCCGTTCGTCTCGCCGTCGCTCTGGCGTCCCTTTCCGGTCGCCATCACCCGATCACCTCCGCGAGGGCGTCGACGACCGAATCCGCGTGTTCCCGTTCGATCGTCAGCGGTGGGAGCAGGCGCAACACCGTACGGCCCGCCGGCAGCGCGAGGATCTGGTGTTCGATCGCGAGGTCGCGCAGCAGCCGGTTCGACCCGCGCTTCACTTCGATTCCGATCATCAGGCCGTCGCCGCGCACCTCGCGGACCTCGTCGCCGAGGCGCTCTTCGATCTGGCCGCGGAGGTAGTCACCAATCTCGGCGGCGTGGGCGGCGAGCCCCTCGCGCTCGATGACGTCGAGCGTGGCGCCCGCGGCCGCCGAGACGACCGGGCCGCCCGAGAACGTCGAGCCGTGATTCCCGCAGTCCTCGGCGATCCAGTCGCGGCACAGCGTGGCACCGATCGGCAGTCCGCTGCCGAGCCCCTTGGCAGTCGTGAGCACGTCCGGGACGACGTGATGTTTGTCCGCCGCCCACAGCGAGCCCGTGCGGCCGAGTCCGGTCTGGATCTCGTCGAGGATCATCGCCGCGCCCGACGTCGCCGTCGCGACGCGAATCGTCTGCAGGTACTCCGTGTCGGCGGGGTTGATCCCGCCCTCGCCCTGCAGCGGCTCTACGATCACCGCGGCGGTCTCCTCGTCGATGGCCTCGCGCATCGCGTCGGCGTCGCCGTACTCGACGAACTCCACGCCGCCCGCGAGCGGCTCGAACCCCTGCTTGTACTTCTGCTTCCAGGTGGTCGCCAGCGCGCCCATCGTCCGGCCGTGGAACCCCTGTGTCGTCGCAATGATCTTCTTGCGACCCGTCGCGTGCCGGGCGAACTTCAGCGCCGCCTCGTTGGCCTCCGTGCCGGAGTTACAGAGCCAGACGTTGTCGACGTCGACGGGCCCTGCCTCGGAGAGCTGTTCGTACAGCGCCGTCCGCGCCGCGTGCGGGTACGACGCCTGCACGTACATGAGCTCCTCTAACTGGCTCGTCGCGGCGTCGACGACCTCGGGGTGACAGTGCCCGACCGGCGTGCAGGCGTAGCTCGCGCCGAAATCGAGGTACTCGGTGCCGTTCGCGTCGGTAACGTACACGCCGTCGCCCGAGGCGATTTCGATCGGTTTCTCGGAGAAGACGAAGCCGCTCACGCGGTCTCACCTCCGGTCTCGGCCCGTTCTGCGACCGCCGAGCGCTCTATCGTCGTCCCCTCGCCGCCGAGGGCGGCGACGATCGGATCGGGGACGTTGGCGTCGGCGACGACGACGCTCCGGGCACCGCCCGAAAGCGCTTCTTTCGCGGCCATCACCTTTTTGCCCATGAACCCCTCCGCGGCGGCTTCGACCGCCGCCAGTTCGTCCGGGGTCGCTGCCGAGTCGATACGCGTGTCGGGGTCGTCCGGGTCGGCGTACACGCCGGCCACGTCCGTGAGGAGGACGAGGTCGGCACCGAGCGCGCCCGCGACCGCGGCGGCCGCCCGGTCGGCGTCGGCGTTGACGGGCGTGACGCCGCCGTCGCTCTCGATTCCCTCCATCGGCGGCGAGACGACGGGCGTGTAGCCGTCGTCGAGCAGTCCGGTCAGCAGGTCGGCGTTCACCGACTCGATCCGCCCGGAGTGCTCGCCGCGACGGATCTTCTTTTTGCCGGCCTCGACCACGCGGACCGCCGACTTGCGGGGCCCCGAGAGGAGCCCGCCGTCGACGCCCGAGAGGCCGACCGCGTCGACGCCGGCCTCGCGGAACTGCGCCGTGAGCTCCGTGTTGAGCTTACCGGCCATCGCCATCGTGAACGCCTCCATCGTCTCAGCGTCGGTGAACCGCCCGGTGACGCCGGAGGCGGATTCGACGTACTCCGGCTCCATGCCGAGTCGTTCGATCGTCTCGTCAACGACCGTCGAACCACCGTGGACGACAACGACCGCGCGCCCGTCGGCGACGAGGTGAGCCACGTCGCCGACCGCACCGGCCGGATCGACCGCCTTCGCGCCGCCGATTTTGACGACGACGGGCGGCTCGTCGGTGTCGGGTTCGCTCATGGCGACCCCACCGGGTGGAGCCCCTGGAAGTCGAGCCCGGCGGTCTCCGGCAGTCCGAGGGCGACGTTCGCCGCGTGGACCGCCTGCCCCGCGGAGCCTTTCATCATGTTGTCTATCGCCGAGAAGACGACGATTCGCCGGTTACCGGGGTCGAGTTCGAACCCGACCTCGCCGTGGTTCGTGCCGGCGACCGACTTCGGCTCGGGGTAGCGGTAGACGCCGCCCCCGCCGGAGACGATCCGCTCGAACGGCTCGTCGGCGTAGGCGTCGCGGTACGCGCCCCACAGGTCGCCCTTCGAGACGGGTTCGTCGGGGAAGACGTGACAGGTCGCGCTCGCGCCGCGCACCATGTCGACCGCGTGCACGGTAAAGGAGACGTCGAGCCCGAGGTACGCCTCGATTTCCGCCTCGTGGCGGTGTCCGGTCGGGGCGTACGGGCGCACGACGCCCGAGCGCTCCGGATGCGAGGAGGCCGCGCCGCCGCCGGCGCCGCCCTCCGAGGAGCCGACCTTCACGTCGACGACCACCTCGCCGCTTTCGGGACCGAGCGCGCCGGCGTCCACGAGCGGTTTCAGCCCGAGGATCGTCGCCGTCGCGTTACAGCCGCCGCCGGCGATCAGGTCGGCACCGGGGAGGTTCTCGCGGTTGAGTTCGGGGAGCGCGTACTCCGCGCGCTCCAAGTACTCCGGCGACTCGTGACCGTCGTACCACTCGTCGTAGGCGGCGGCCTCTGGCAGCCGGAAGTCGGCCGAGAGGTCGACGACCGTATCCGCGACCTCGAAATACTCGTCTATCCGGCCCATCGAGACGCCGTGTGGCGTCGCCGAGAAGAGCACGTCGACGGACGCCAGGTCGTCGGGGTCCGAAAAACGCAGGTCGAGCCCGCGCAGGTTCGGGTGCGACCGGCCGACGGTCATGTTGTCGGCCGACCGCGACGTGGCCTGCACCACGTCGAAGTCGGGGTGACCGGCGAGGAGCCGCAACAGTTCGCCGCCGGTGAAGCCCGTGCCGCCGACGACGCTTGCGGTGTACGTCTCCTCGACGTGCTCACCGGCCTCGGACGAGGTCGCCTCGTCGTCGGTCGTCATGCGGTCGCCTCCGTGGCCTCGTCGTCGGCCGCCGCGACCTTCGCCTCCAGCCAGTCGACGACCTTCGCGGGAACGTCGACCTCGCTGGCGGCGTCGAGCGCCTTGAACTCGACCGTGTGATTCACTTCGTGGACGGTGTACTCGCCAGAGCCCTCGCCGCCCACCTCCATCAGATCGACACCGAGGAGCCCGCCGCCGACCGCCTCGCTCGCGCGCTCGACCAACTCTCTCGCCCGGTCGTCGAGCTCGAACGATTTCGTCTCGCCGCCCTTCGCGGCGTTCGTGAGCCAGTGGTCGGACGAGCGCGTCATCGCGGCGATCGGATCGCCGTCGACCGCCAGCGCGCGGATGTCGCGGCCGGGCTTGTCGACGAACTCCTGGATGTAGAACACCTTGTGCTCGTAGTGACCGAGCGTCTCTTTGTGTTCTAAGATCGCCTCCGCCGCGTTCCGCGAGTCGATCTTCGCCATGAGGCGGCCCCACGAGCCGACGACGGGCTTGAGCACGCAGGGGTAGCCGAACGACTCGATCGATTCCATCGCCGACTCCTTCGTGAACGAGACCTCGGTCGCCGGGGTCGGAATATCCGCCTCGGCGAGCGCGAGCGAGTTCTTCGCCTTGTCGGCGCAGATGTCGCCCGTCTCGGGAGCGTTCACGACCGGAACGCCGTAGCTGTCGAGGAACTGCGTCGCGTACAGCGACCGGCTCGTCGACAGGCAGCGGTCGACGACGATGTCGAGGTCGTCGACGTTCGCCGTCGTCGATTCGAGGCCGAACCGCTCCTTGCGGACGTCGATCTTCTCGACCTCGTGGCCGCGCTCGCGGAGCTCGTTGAGCAGCAGCTTCTCGTCCTTCCGGATCCGGGAGTAGAGGATCCCTACGCGCATGTCGACCACTCGCGTGTCGCGGCCGTGGCGATCGTCGCCATCTACTCGCCCCAGTCCTCCTCGAGTTCGGGGGCCTCCTCCAACACGACGGGGTCCAGCGAGATGACCTCCAGCTCGGTCCCGGTGACCGGACTGTCGATGATCTCGCCGACTTCCACGTCGGCCGGAAGCTCGATCTCCTCGCCCGTGATCGGGTCCTCTGCCAGCAGCGTGTCGGTATCGCTCGTCATCGTGCCAGACACTCCACCACGAATAGGCATAAATGCTTCGAACTTATAGGATAGATTACATAAGCTAGATCGGCCGCTAACGGAAGCAGTTCGTCGAAATCGAGACGTATCGAGATCGGATATCAGATCTCGGTAGCAATTGTGTCCCCCTACGGGGACGGTCGTCGGCGTCGATCGGGTCGGCGCCGATCGAGCCGACGGCGGCCTCGCGGTCGTCGCGGCTCAGACATAGGTCTCGACCTCCGCGTCCAGCGTCTCGGCCGCGGCGGCGAGCGCGTCGCGTTTCGTCGCCAGGGCGGCGCCGTCCTCCTCGATCTCCGCCTCGACGACGGCGAGCGCGTCGGCGACCGCCTCGGGGGCCGGTCCCCCGGCGGAGTCGCGGCTCGCCACGCTGGCGGCCGGGTCGAGCGCCGACTCCACGTCCTCGCGATTCACGTACGTGGAGAGGGCGTCGCCCGTGACCTTTCGAGCGGCCTCGTCAACTTTTGCGGCCGCCGCGTCCGGCGAGTCGTCGTCAGCGACCGTCTCCGCGGCCGTCGCGACGATCTCGTGAGCCGTCCGGAACGGCAGTCCCCCCATCGCGAGGAGGTCGGCCACGCCCGTCGCCGTCGCGAACCCCTCGCCCGCGGCGTCCGCGAGCGTCGGCTCGTTCCAGTCGGCGGTCGCGACCGCGCCCGCGGCGACCTCGGTCGCCTCACGCACGTCGTCGACGATCTCGAACACGCCCGCGTGGGCGCGCTGGAGGTCGCGGTTGTACGCGCGCGGAAGCCCCTTGAGGAGGCTCAGCGTGCCCGTGGCCTCGCCGATCGCGTCGCCGGCGACGCCCCGCGTCAGCTCCAGCGTGTCGGGGTTCTTCTTCTGGGGCATGATCGAGGAGGTGGAGGCGTACGCGTCCGACAGCTCCACGAACCCCTTGTTCGAGAAGAGGATCAGGTCCTCCGCGAGCCCCGACAGCGTCGTCGCGAGGGTGGCGGACGCGGTCGCCCCCTCCGCGAGGAAGTCGCGCGCCGACGCCGCGTCCGTCGAGTTGCGGACGGTCCCGTCGAACCCGAGCAGCGCTGCGGTCCGGTCGCGGTCGACGTCGAACGGCGTCCCCGCGAACGCGGCCGCGCCGAGCGGCGACCGGTTGACCCGGTCGTACGCGTCGAGCAGACGCGCGGTGTCGCGGGCGATCCCGCCCTCGTACGACAGCAGGTAGTGCGCGACCGTCGTCGGCTGGGCCGGCTGGAGGTGCGTGTAGCCGGGCATCACGGTCTCGGTGTGCTCGCTCGCGACCTCCGCGAGCGCCTCGCGGAGCGCGACCGTCGCCTCGGCGGCCGCGAGCAGGTCCTCGCGCAGCCGGTACCGGATGCAGGTCGCCACCTCGTCGTTGCGCGACCGGGCGGTGTGCATCCGCCCGCCGTCCGGCCCGATCCGGTCGATCACGGCCGTCTCGATCGCCTCGTGAACGTCCTCGCCGTCGGGTAGGTCATCGTGGCCCGCGGCCTCCACGTCGTCGAGCGCCGCGAGGATCTCGCCCGCGACCGCGCTATCGACGATCCCCTGCTCGGCGAGCATCACCGTGTGCGCGCGGTCGACCGCGAGGTCGGCCTCGAAGATCGCCGCGTCGGCCGCGAGGCTCGACAGGAACGCGCGGGCGGGGCCGCCGCTGAAGCGGTCGCGCCGGACGGCGGTGCCGCTCTCGGCCGTCGCGTCCGCGTCCGCCGCCGTGCCGGGGTCGTCGTCGGTCATCTATTCGGACTCGTCGTCGGTTCCGCTTCCGTCCGTCGCCAGTTCGGGCTTCGAGACCGCCTTCTTCACGTCGTTGGCGAGGCGCTCCTGAAGCCCGTGGTACTTCGCGACGCCCGTGGCGTCCTCCTGCGCGATGCCGGCGACGTCCTCGGTGTTGAACGAGGCCATCTCCTCGGAGTAGACGGCGTACTCCGAGTCGCGGGCGACGACGCGGCAGTTGCCGCCGGAGACCTTCACGGTCGCGGTGCCGGTCACCACGTCCTGGGTCTCGTCGACGAACGCGTTCAGCGCGTCGACGACGGGCGCGAACACGAGCCCCTGGTACGCCTTCTCAGACCACTCCTGCTCGATCCCCTTCTTGAACGAGCGCTCGTTCTTGGTGAGGACGAGGTCCTCGAGCGCCTGGTGGGCCGTCAGCAGGACGGTCGCGGCCGGGTGCTCGTAGTTCTCGCGCACCTTCAGCCCGAGCATGCGGTCCTCCATCACGTCGGTGCGGCCGATGCCGTAGCCGCCGGCGTACTCGTTGAGGTGCTGGATCAGCGGGACGGGGTCCATCGCCTCGCCGTCGACGGCGACCGGGACGCCCTCCTCGAAGGCGACCTCGATCGTGGTCTCGCCCTCGGGCTCCGCGGTCCACTCGTAGATGTCCTCCGGCGGCTCGTAGTTCGGGTCCTCCAGCTTGCCGCCCTCGACCGCGCGCGACCAGATGTTCTCGTCGATGGACCAGACGCCGCCGTCGCCGGCCTCGACGGGCAGGTCCTTCTCGGCCGCGTAGTCGATCTCCCACTCGCGAGTGAGCCCGAGTTCGCGGACGGGCGCGATGACCTCCAGGTCGGAGCCGCGCCAGACGGCCTCGAACCGGAGCTGGTCGTTCCCCTTCCCCGTGCAGCCGTGCGCGATGGCGTCACACCCCTGCTCCTCGGCGACGCCGAGGATCGCCTCGGCGATGACGGGGCGCGCGAGCGCGGTCCCGAGCGGGTAGCCCTGGTACGTCGCGTTCGTCTTCACCGCGTCGAAACACAGGTCGGCGAACTCCGCTTTCGCGTCGACGACGTGGAGGTCGAGCCCCAGGGCCTCGGCGGTCTCCTCGGCCTCGTCGAACTCCTCGGTCGGCTGCCCGACGTCGACGTTGACGCCGATGACCTCGTCGTAGCCGTACTCCTCTTTCAACAGCGGTACGCAGACGGTCGTGTCGAGTCCCCCACTGAACGCGAGTGCAACGGTTGCCATTACAGGAGTACATTGGGCTCATACCCTTAAATTCACCGTTTTAGATATCGCAAAAAATTGTCGGCACCGACGCTACGGACGGACGTAGCTGTCACTCTACGAGACGAAACGGCGCGAGCGCGACGAGGGAATGAAGATTACTGGCCCGAAGGGGCCCGTCGTCGCGCCGCGCCGGAAGCCGGTCGCGGCGGTCGGACGCCTCGTCGCGGTCGCGGGGCTCGTCGGCCTCGGAAGAGAGCGGCGTCGAGACGAGCCTCCGCGCGCATTACCACCACCTAGCCCCGTTTCGGTATAAAAATATTCCGTAACGCCGCCGGGGATCCCCGGACGACACGTCTCGCGTCCGCTCGATAACGCGAGCACCTGACGCAGTTCGGTTGGGCCGACGGGGGGAAACCGGACTGACGTTGCCGCTGGCGGTCTGTAACGCGCACTCCCGTTCCCGATCAGATCGCCTCCCGGTACGCCTCCAGCGTCCGCTCGACGTCCTCCTCCGTGTGCGCGTAGGAGGTGAACTGGCACTCGAACTGGTTGGCGGTGAGGAAGACGCCGCGGTCTTTCATCTCCTGCCAGAACACCCGCTCCCAGCGGTCGGTCGCGGCGCTGGCGACGTCGGCGCCCGTCTTCGGACAGAAATCGTACCGGGCGCAGTCGGGGTCTTGCCGACAGCCGCCGGCACAGCAGGCGTCCGGGTCGTCCGGGGCCTCTCGGGTGAAGATCGTCTTGAACATCGAGTCGGTGCCGACGACGGTGTACTCGGGCGCGCGCTCCGCGCAGATATCGGCCATCCCCTCGCGGAGCTTCCGCCCGAGTCGGTTGACGTGCTCGTACACGTCGTTCTCGGCGGCGTACTTCAGCCCGGCCTTCCCCGCAGCCATCGTCACCGGATGCCCCGAGAAGGTGCCGGACTGGAACACGTCGCCCGCGGGCGTGAACCCCTCGATCACGTCCGCGCGGCCGCCGATGGCGCCGACCGGGAACCCGCCGCCGACGATCTTCCCGAACGTCGTGACGTCCGGCGTGACGCCGAACTTCGACTGCGCGCAGCCCAGCCCGCCGACGCGGAACCCCGTGATCACCTCGTCGAAGATCAGCAGCGAATCGTGGTCGTCACACAGGTCTCGGAGCGTCTCGTGGTAGCCGTCGATCGGCGCGACGATCCCCATGTTGGCGAGGATCGGCTCGACGAGGACGGCGGCGATGTCGTCGCCGTGCTCCGCGAACACCTCCGTCGCGGCCTCGGGGTCGTTGAACGGGATCGGGAGGGTGTGCTGCGCGAACTCCTCGGGGATCCCGGCCGTCGACGGGTGCGCGTCCCCCGGCGACCCCTCGACGAGCGTCGACTCCTGGGCGCCGTGGTAGCCGCCCTGCATGACGACGATCTTGTCGCGGTCGGTGTGGCCGCGCGCGAGCCGCACCGCCGACACCGTCGCCTCCGTCCCCGAGTTGACGAACCGGATCGACTCGACGCTCGGGACGTGTCGCGCCACGAACTCGGCGTGTTCGACCTCGATCTCGGTGGGGGCGCCGTACATCGGCCCCTCCGCGACGTGCGACTGGACCGCCGCCTCGACCGGGTCCGGGAGGTCGTGACCGTAGAGGAGCGGCCCGTACCCCATCACCCAGTCGACGTACCGGTTGCCGTCGGCGTCGATCACGTGACCGCCGTCCCCGCGCTCGACGAAGAACGGGTGCGGCATCGTCGCCCGAACCGAGGAGTTGACCCCGCCCGGCATGACCGACAGCGCGCGGTCGTACAGCCCGCGGGAACGCTCGTGGTTCATGTCCACCGGTTGGGCGGCGGGGATGAAAGTAGTTGCCGACCGCCCCCGAGACCGGCGGCTCATCGCCGGGTCCCGCGCCGGGGGTGCCGCGGCTCGGCGCCGCGGTGTCGTCGAAAAAGCGCGCGTCGAAATCGCTCGTTCGCCGCTCCGAAACCTCGACCGTCGGCGCCGGCGCCGACCTTACACCGCCTCCGGACCGGTCGCGCCGGTGCGGACCTGCATCGCGTCCTCGACGGGGAGGATGAACACCTTCCCGTCGCCGGGCTCGCCGGTCTTCGCGGCGCCGGCGATCGCTTCCGCGACCTCGTCGGCCGGGATGTCTGCGACGACGACGTCCACCTTCACCTTCTGGTGGAGGTCGACCGTGAACTCCTCGCCGCGCCACTGGCCCTTCTTCGCGGGCTGGCTGCCGCGGCCGGAGACGTTCGTCACGGTGAGCGAGGGGGCGTTGATCTCCGCGAGCGCCTGCTTGATGGCTCCGAGCTTGTCGGGGCGGACGACCGCGGTGACCATCTTGATCTCCGAGCCGGCCTCCTCGCCGCCGTCGGCGCGGGGCGAGCCCTCGGTGGTGTCGACGACGGCGGCGCCGCCGTCGGTCGCGACGTTCGCGCGGCCGAACTCGGGGTACGTCTCCACGCCGTGTTCGCTGACGTCGAGGCCGTCGCGCTCGTGGTCGGGGGTGACGCGGGCCTGACCGACGGCCTTGAACGCGCCGAACACCACGGCGGTCGCGACGACCGTCCACGCGGTGATGACGACGACGCCGATGACCTGCGAGACGAGCACGTCGACGGAGAAGCCGTTGACGCTGACGAACGGCAGCGCGAGCACGCCGATAACGCCCGCCGAGCCGTGCACGGGGAAGACCGCGCACACGTCGTCGATCTTCATCTTGTCCGAGACGAACTCGAACACCAGCGGGAGCTGGAGGCCGCAGACGAGCGCGACAAGGATGGCGCCCCACCAGGTGGCCAGGTCGGCGATCCCGGTGACCGCGACGAGGCCGGCGAGCACGCCGTTAGCGACGTAGAGGGTGTCGACCTTCTTCGTGAGGTACATCGAGCCGAGCGCCGCGCCGACGGCGCCGGCGCCCATGCCGAGCGTCGTCGTCAGCGCGACGCGGCCGACCACGGCGTAGCCGCCGAGCGCGAGCTCGCCGGACTCGGTGACCGAGAACACGGTCGCGGTCGTGCCGACGTTGAAGCCGTACCAGCCGAACGCCAGAATGAGGGTGCCGAGCACCGCGAACGTCATCGAGTGACCGGGGATGACGTTCGTGGAGCCGTCCTCGGCGTAGCGGTCCATGCGCGGTCCGAGCATGTACGCCGCGGTGAGGCCGGCGATACCGCCGACGCCGTGGACGATCATCCCGCCCGCGAAGTCGACGAAGCCGACGCCGGCGAGGAAGCCGCCGCCCCAGGTGATGCCCGCGACGACCGGGTAGATGACCGCCGAGATGGCGATCGTGTACGCCACGTACGCGCGGAGCTTCGCGCGACCGGCGACCGCGCCGGAGACGATCGTCGCCGCCGTCATCGCGAAGACGGCGCCGAACAGCCAGCTGTTGATCCAATCGCCGTCGGCGAGCGCGGACGCCGGAGAGAAGCCGCCGCCGCCGGCGACGCCTTCGATGCCGAAGCCGACCAGGAAGTACACGAGGATGCCGATGCCCCAGGTGAGCAGGTTCTTGGTGAGCTGGTTCGCGACGTTCTTCGCGCGCACCTGCCCCGCCTCGAGCATCGCGAAGCCGGCGTGCATGAAGAAGATCAGGAAACAGACCACCGCGACCCACATCAGGTTCACGCCCTCTGCGAGGACGCTCGGATCGACGCTCGCGAGTACGCCGCCCGTCACGATTCGACCACCTCAACTGAACGTTCGTCTTTCGAAACGCTCGTTTCGTTCGCGTTCATGTGCTGAATCACGTTTCGACAGGGGGGAATAGGAATATATAAACGTTCGAGTTGAGTTTCACAAGAAATGAGTTTGATAATACGTCGAGCGTCCAATATAAAGACAAGTCAATGGAATATAAGGGCATTCTTCGACGGAGTTTTCGCAATCCTTGCGATCGAATCGGACGAATGTTTTATAATTATATTGTCATATAGTCCCGAATCGGCCGTTTTTGTGGGTCCGAGCGTCGGGCGCGGGTATTTCTGGTGAATTTTGCCGAGGCGATCTGCGGTCGGAAGCGGCCTCGAGGCGTCAGCAGACCGATTTCACGGGTTTCGGCCGCTTCGCGAGAAAGTGTACGTTCGTCAACCGCCTCTCCGGTGCGATCGTGGATCGGTAGGGAAACGCTCCCTCGCGTCCGGATCGCCGACCGATGCCGCCGAGCGACGGGTTACTCCGGCTTCAGGCCCGCGCCCTGCACGCGCATCACGGCCTCGCCGTCGGCGAGGTTCGGCGCGTCGACGAGCCGGACGATCCGCTTGTCGCCCTTCGACTTGCGGAGGTACATTCGGAACGTCGAGGCGTGCCCGAGGATGTTTCCGCCGATCGCCTGCGTCGGGTCGCCGAAGTAGGAGTCGGGATTCGACGCGACCTGGTTGGTGACGAGGATGGCGGTGTTGAACAGGTCGCCGATCCGCATCAGGTCGTGGAGGTGCTTGTTGAGCTTCTGCTGGCGGTCGGCGAGCTCGCCCCGGCCGACGTACTCGGCGCGGAAGTGCGCGGTCAGCGAGTCCACGCAGACGATCCGGATGGGCCACTCGCTCTCCTCGTGTTCGCCGGCGAGCTCCTTCGCCTTCTCCGCGAGCAGGATCTGGTGGTTGGAGTTGAACGCCTTGGCGACGTGGATCTGGTCTAAGAACGCCTCCACCAGCTCCTCCATCGCCGCCTCGTCGCTCGGGGTGCCCTCGATCTCGCGCCGCTCCATCTCGTTGGCGAGGATCTCGTCGTCGAGCCCGCGGACCATGTCGTCGATCCGCTCCGGACGGAACGTGTCCTCGGAGTCGACGAAGATACACCCGCCGTCGAGGCCGCCGTACTCCGGCGGGAGCTGGACGTTGACGGCCATCTGGTGGGTCACCTGCGACTTCCCGGACCCGAACTCGCCGTACACCTCGGTGATCGACTGCGTCTCGATGCCGCCCCCGAGCAGGTCGTCGACCTCGTCGATCTGCCAGGAGAGCTTCCCGATCTCCTGACGTCGTTCGAGGACGGTCGCGCCCGTCTCGAAGCCGCCGACGTCGGCCGCGTCGCGGGCGGCGTTGATGATGTCGCTGGCGGACGACTCGCCGATGTCCGCGGTGTTCGACATCTCGCCGGGGCTGGCGACGGCGATCGACTGGTAGCTCTCGAACCCGTTTTCGACGAGCTTGTCTGCGGTCGCTGGGCCGACTCCGGGAAGGTCCTCGAGTTCGTCTTCAGGCATGTACGCGACCCTTGTTCGCCATCCCGTATAAAGACTGGTTTACACCCGAGTGAAAGTGAAATCTCCGGCGGCGGCGCGCTCCGTGGTGCGTCGGCTCCGCATATAATCTTCCGCGCCGAAACGGCTCGTCACCGCGCGGGTGAAACTGGTTCTCGCGGGCGAAACTCGACGGTCGGCGTCGGCAGTCAGAACCCCACGCGCCGGACGTATCCGAGCTCGCGGATCTCGACGAGGAGCTCTCCGGGCAGCTCCGCGTCCGTGATCACGTACAGCTTCGGATCGTCGGTGAACTCGGGATCCTCGCTCAGCACCTGCCGGATCGAGATGTCGTGGTCGGCTAAGATCCCGGTCACCTCGGCGACGATCCCCGCCTCGTCCGCGGCGGCGACCTCGATGGTGAGGACCGTGAGGTCGAGAACCGGCGCCAGGTCCATCAGGCTCGGCACCGACGAGATGTTGGTGAAGATGCGCTTCAGTTCGGGGTCGTCCAGGATCGCGTCCGTCGTCGAATCGACCACCCGCCGGTCGACGTCGAGCTCGCGCGCGATCCCGGTGTACGGGATCTCGATCCCGCCGGAGACGACGCGCCCCTCCTCGTTGACGGAGAAGCCGCGCTCCAAGAACAGTCGGATGACGGCCTGCTGGCTCGGTGACCCCTCGAACTTCTCGAGGATCTCGTCGAACATTGGTTACTACGGGCGGTGAGGCCGCGTCGGTATAAATGAGGGTGCGTCGCGACGGACGGGCACGCACGATCACGCGACAAGCGGGCGCGCACGATCAGCAAAAAATGGTCAGCCGGTCAGTTCGTCAGTGCCGCGTACGTCCCGCCGAGCACGACCCCGTATGCGAGGTGACCGAGCGCGCTCATCGCGCTGATGTTCGGCAGGGGCGGATTCGCGGGGGAGCCGACGGCGGAGAGCCAGATCGGCATCACGATCACGGCGAGCGCGACCCAGACCGCGAGCCCGTACGCCGCGCCGGCACCGAGCGACGCCCCCGTATTCTCGCCGATCGAGGGCCGCAACGCGACGAGCGCGGCGAAGCCGACGCCGAGGACCGCCCCGTGGGACATGTGGATCACCCAGCCGGCGAACGGCGCCGCCGGCGGCGCGAGCCCGTACATCGACGGGATGACGATTGCCAGCAGCGGGTCGGGGATCAGATACGTCATCACGAGTCCGAAGACGACGCTGCCGGCGAGTCCGCCGACCACTCCGGCCTTCCAGTTCCCGGCCTCGGTCGATACGTCCGCCGTCGGCGTCGCCGTTTCTGTTGCCATCTCGCTTCTGTAGTCGCATTATAACCGGTAATCTATGCCGGTATAATGTGGCTACGGCGCACACGCCCCATAGTTATATATGGTTGCTGAAACTACACTAGCGGATCAAACCACCGACTTTCCGCGCCGCCGAACCACTTCCGCCGCGGCACCCCACCCCTTTTATTCGATGGCGACGAACCTCGTCCCGTGTCGGAGCCGTCGCATCTACGCTTCTTCCCGTACGAGGAGCCCTATCCGAACCAGCGCGAGGCGATGGACAGGATCGCCAACGCGCTGGACCGCGGGCAGGACGTGCTGTTCGAGGGCGCCCCCGGGACCGGGAAGACCCTCTCGGCGCTCGTGCCCGCCTTAGAGCACGCCCGCGAGCACGACCGCACGGTCGTGATCACGACGAACGTCCACCAGCAGATGCGGCAGTTCGTCGAGGACGCCCGCGCGATCACCCGCGAGGAGCCCATCCGCGCGGTCGTCTTCAAGGGAAAATCGTCGATGTGCCACATTGATGTCGATTACCAGGAGTGTCAGACCCTCCGGGACACGACCCGCGAACTGGTCGAGACGGAGAGCGAGGTCCGCGAGCTGGAGGCGCGCCAGCGCGAGCTGCTCGCGGAGAGCCGCGAGGGCGACGCCGGCGCGGCCGAATCCCGCGAGGCGGTCATGGACGAGCTCGACGACCTGGAGGACGAAATCGAGGAGTACGAGACCGCGAACGTCTGCGCGCACTACCGGAACAACCTCGTCGAAGACACAGACGACTTTTTCGCGTGGCTCTTCGAGGACGTCCGCACCCCCGAGGACGTGTACGCGTACGCGGACGAGCGCGAGCTCTGCGGGTACGAGCTGCTCAAAGAGGGGATGGAGGGGGTCGACCTGGTCGTCTGCAACTACCACCACCTGCTGGATCCGAACATCCGCGAGCAGTTCTTCCGGTGGATCGACCGCGACCCCTCCGAGATACTCACCGTCTTCGACGAGGCGCACAACGTCGAGGACGCCGCCCGCGACCACGCCACGCGCACCCTCACGGAGACCACGCTCGACGCCGCCGTCGAGGAGCTCGCGGACAGCGACGACTCTCGTGCAGACGCGGCCGAGAACGTCGTCAGCGCCTTCCGCGACGCCCTGGTCGAGACGTACGACGACGCGCTCGGGTTCGGCGACCGCGAGTCGGTCGGCGAGAACTGGGAGGACCTCTCCGTCGCCAACGACGACCGGCGGGACGACCTCACGCTCGCGTTCCTCCGTAACTACGAGGGGAAGGGGATCGACACGGAGACGGAGCTCGCCGTCCAGCTGGGACAGGCGCTAGACGAGGAGTACGAGCGCCGCTACCGCGACGGCGAGACGACGACCCGGACCGAGTGCCAGACGCTGCAGGTCGCCCGGTTCGTCTCCACGTGGATGGAGGAGGGGACCGAGCTCGGCCAGTATCCGGTGGTCTCCGTGCGCCGCGACGGCGCCACCGACGAGGTGTACGGCCGCGCGGAGCTGTACACCTGCATCCCCCGTCGGGTGACCGAGGAGCTGTTCGACGAGGTCGCCGCCTCGGTGCTGATGAGCGCCACGCTCCGCCCCTTCGACGTCACCGAGGACGTGCTCGGCTTAGAGAACGTCGCGTCGCTCGCGTACGAGATGGCGTACCCCGAGTCGAATCGCCGGACGTTCGCGGTCGACACGCCGCCGCTGTTCGCCTCCGAGCGCAACGATCCCGATACCCAGGAGACCGTGTCGTCGGTGCTCCGCGACGCGATCCGCTTCACGCCGGGCAACACGCTCGCCTTCTTCCCGTCGTACGCGGAGGCCGAACGGTACTACGAGCGGCTCGGGGGGTCGACCGGCGACGCGAACCGAGGAGACGCGGGCGCCGGCGGCGGGCTCGTGGGCGCCGACCTCGGCGCGCTCTACCTCGACGGCCCGGGCGAGGACGAGGAGGACCTGCGCAGACGGTTCGTCGAGAGCGACGACGCCACGCTGTTCACCTCGCTGTGGGGGACGCTCGCGGAGGGCGTGAGCTTCGACGGCGACGACGCCCGAACGGCGGTGGTCGTCGGCGTCCCGTATCCGCACCTCTCCGACCGGATGGAGGCGGTTCAGGACGCCTACAATCGGGCGTTCGCCGACCGCGACCGCGCCCGCGATCCCGGCTGGACGTACGCCGTCGAGATCCCGACGATCCGCAAGACTCGCCAGGCGCTCGGGCGCGTGGTCCGCGGCCCCGACGACTTCGGCGTCCGGATCCTCGCCGACCGCCGGTACACGTCCGCGGACATGGGAAAGTACTCGGTCCGCGGCGCGTTCCCCCCGGAGGAGCGCGACGAGCTGCTCGATATCGACCCCGAGAAGCTGAAATTCGCGATGCTGAACTTCTACGGCGACCACGACGCCTACGACGGGGCACCTCCCGAGCCGTGATCCGGCCGCTGGCCGCCGGGGCGCGTCGTCGGCTACCCCGGCATCGTCGAGAGCAGCAGCGAGACCCCGAACAGCACGATCACGAGTAGTGTCGTGATCACGGCGTGGATCAGCGTCATCCCGATCACGATCCGTCTCGGCTGGTCGTAACTCCACGCGAACATCACGCCGTCGACGAGGAGCGCGGCCGGGAGGAGCAGCGCCTCGGAGACGGCGAACGCCCCGCCGACGACACCGATCACCGCGGGGAGCGGGCCGACGTAGAGGGCGCGGCGCGGGTCGACGTCGCCGAGGACGTTCCGGGCGGCGAGGTGGGCGGTCACGGAGAGGAACAGCGCGAACAGGAGGGTCGTCCCCAGCACCGTGATCGGCGTCACCGTCTGTAGGAGCATACGCGGACTACGGGACGGCGGGTACAAGTGATCGCGGGATCGGGTCGGTCGGGACGGCGGGTACAAGTGATCGCGGGATCGGGTCGGTCGGGACGGCGGGTACAAGTGATCGCGGGATCGGGTCAGTCGGAACAGCGAGTAGGGGTGATCGGGCCGGGTGGACCGTAGATTAGGCGAGCAGTCCGAGCCCGTTCAGCTCCTCCACGATCACGTCGACGGCGGCCGCCGCGTCGTCGGGGCTCGTCCCGCCGGTGACGACGAGCTTCCCGCTGCCGAACAGCAGCGCCACGACGTCCGGCTCGTCGAGCCGGTAGACGAGCCCGGGGAACTGCTCCGGCTCGTACTCGATGTGTTCGAGTCCGAGCCCGATCGCGATCGCGTTGAGATTGAGGCTCTCGCCGAGGTCGGCGGACGTGACGATGTTCTGGACCGTGATCTCCGGGTCCTCGATCGGGATCTGGAGGGCCCGGAGCTCGTCGAACACGAGGGCGAGGCTCTCGTGGACCGCCTCGATGGAGTTCGCGCCGGTACACACGATCTTCCCGGACCGAAAGATCAGCGCGGCCGATTTCGGGTCCGTGGTGCGGTAGACGAGCCCGGGGAACTGCTCGGGGTCGTAGTCGGCGCCTTCGAGGTCCATCGCGACGCTCTGGAGATCGAGCTCCTGCCCGATCCCCGTAGAGGCAACGACGTTCTCTATCGTGATCGTCTCCTTCGGATCGGCCATTACTACTATCACAATCGCTTGAAACATTTAAAAAGGTGCGTGGTCGGAACCGCTATTCTCTTGCGAGCGGCCGTCCGACTCGGGAGCGTGTACTGGCTCGAACTCGCCGGGGAGACGGACGCCTTCGCCGCCCGCGAGGCCGCGACCGCGGCGACAGGTGTGGAGCTCATCGCGCCCGGAATCGCGAGCGCCGGCAGCGTCAGTCTCGGCGGCTCCGGCGCGGCTGGCGGCGGGAACGACCGCGCCGGGGTCCGTCGACTCGCTTACACCCGCGCCGCCCACGACGCGATCGCCCGCACGGACGCTGACGTCGACGCCGCCGTCGCCGCGCTCGACGCGGCGCCCCTCGACCGCTCGGGCACGGTCGCTGTGCGGGCCCGCAACGTCCGGAACACCGCGGGCGTCTCGACGACCGACGCCGAGCGCGAGCTCGGCGGCGTCCTCGTCGACCGCGGGTTCGACGTGGATCTCGACGACCCCGATCACGTCCTGCGCGCGCTGTTCGCCGCCGGCGAGCGAACCGTCCACGACGCGGTCTCCGGCGCCGACGGCGGCGACGCGTCGGTCTGCGCGCTCGGGTGGGTCGCCGCCGAGGCCGCCCGGGACTTCGCTCCCAAGCCGACCGATCGCCCGTTCTTTCAACCCGGGAGCATGGCGCCCGCCGACGCCCGCGCGTACGCCAACCTCGCGGGCGCCGCGCCGGGACGGACCCTGCTCGACCCGATGTGCGGCACCGGCGGGCTCCCGCTCGAAGCCGGGCTCGTCGGCGCCGACGTCGTCGCCTGCGACGCTCAGCGGAAGATGGTCCGCGGGACCCGGGAGAACCTCCGCGAGTATCTAGACCGTGCGGGGGCGGACGCCGAACGCGGCGACGAGAGCGCCCCCGCCTGGCACGTCGCCCGCGCCGACGCCACGGCCCTCCCGCTCCGCGACGACGCGGTCGACGGCGTCGCCTTCGACGCGCCGTACGGCCGGCAGTCGAAGATCGCCACCCACGAGCTCGCCGACCTCGTCTCGGGCGCGCTCGCGGAGGCCGCCCGGGTCGCGCCCCGCGCCGTCGTCGTCGCCGACCGCGACTGGCGCGGGCCGGCGCGCGCGGCCGGTTGGACGGTCGACGCCGCCTTCGAGCGGCGTGTCCACCGGTCGCTCACCCGACACGTGCTGCTGCTCGAACGGGCGTGAGCGCGGCGCGATCGCACCGCCCCGAGAGTGAAGGTCAGGTCGACGATAACAGGCTCCTGAGGGTCGGAATCGACCAGTTTCAGTTCCACCGCCCCTGCGGGCAACGGTTAAGTGGACGGCCTGTCGTGGTTTGCACATGACCGGGGACGCCGGCGGCGACATGCTCTCGTGGGACGAGTCGGTGTTCCGCGACGAGTCGGTGTTCGAGATCGACCACGTCCCCGAGACGTTCCGCCACCGCGAGAGCCAGCTCGAGAGCCTGAAGTACGCGCTCCGGCCCGCGGTGCGCGGCTCCCGGCCGCTCAACACGATGGTGCGCGGCCCGCCCGGGACCGGCAAGACGACCGCCGTCCAGAAGCTGTTCGGCGAGCTCGGCGCCCGCACCGACGTCCGGACGGTCCGCGTCAACTGCCAGGTCGACTCGACGCGGTACGCCGTCTTCTCGCGGCTGTTCGAGGGAATATTCGACTACGAGCCGCCGTCCTCCGGGATCTCGTTCAAGAAGCTGTTCGGCCAGATCACCGACCGGCTCGTCGAGGAGGACGACGTGCTCGTCGTCGCCCTCGACGACGTGAACTACCTCTTCTACGAGAACGAGGCCTCCGACACCCTCTACTCGCTGTTGCGCGCTCACGAGGCGCACTCGGGCGCGAAGATCGGCGTCATCGTCGTCTCCTCGGACCTGGGGCTCGACGTGATCGACGACCTCGACACCCGCGTGCAATCGGTGTTTCGCCCGGAGGAGGTGTACTTCCCCGTCTACGACGCCACCGAGATCTACGACATCCTCTTCGAGCGCGCGAAGCGCGGGTTCCACGAGGGCGTCATCGGCGACGCCGAGCTGGAGCGCGTCGCGGACCTGACCGCCGAGAGCGGCGACCTCCGGGTGGGGATCGACCTGCTCCGCCGCGCCGGCCTGAACGCGGAGATGCGCGCCTCGAAGACGATCGCCGAGGAGGACGTCGAGTCGGCGTACGACAAGTCGAAGCACGTCCACCTCTCCCGGTCGCTCCGCGGGCTCTCGGAGTCCGAGCGCGCCCTCGTCCGCGTGCTCGCGGAGAACGACGGCGAGCGCGCCGGCGCCGTGTACGAGGCGTTCCACGACGAGACGGAGCTCGGCTACACCCGCTACTCCGAGATCATCAACAAGCTCGACCAGCTCGGCGTGATCGAGGCCGAGTACGCCGACGTGGAGGGACGCGGCCGCTCGCGCGAGCTCTCCTTGGCCTACGACGCGGAGGCGGTGCTCGACCGGCTGGAGTGACGGAGTGGCCGGGTCCGGTGGTCGCCGCGGTCACCGGTCAGCGG